>LAHU01024148.1_pt1 | contig 17046 bp, 18 predicted proteins | sample 329631 | NCBI WGS metagenome assembly LAHU01 (sample SAMN03275698, study PRJNA271635) | activated sludge metagenome | isolation source: sample C-0 Zero hour mixed sludge faded in reactor as a methanogenic...
GGCGGGGTGGCGACGGGGCCTATGGCCGTCACGTTCCTGATGTCCGTGGCCGTCGGAGCGGCGTCGGTGATGGAGGGGAGCGATCCCCTGGTCGACGGCTTCGGCCTGATCGCCCTGATCGCCCTCGCCACCATCATCTTTGTATTGTCTTTAGGCGTAATCATTCGGATGAGGAGGGGTGATGAAGGATGAAGTGCGAGACTGATCTCTCCCTCATCGTCACCATAGTCAAGAAGGGTTGGGGCGATGAGGTCCTCTGCGCCTCGATGGAGGCAGGAGCTGAGGGGGGGACGATCCTCTTCGGGAGGGGCGTTGGAGTTCGAGAGCATAAGAAGCTCTTGAACATCATGATCGAGCCGGAGAAGGAGGTGGTCCTGACCGTAGTCTCCACCTGTGAGGCGGACCGGGTCCTCGAGGCGGTGGTGGAGGCGGGGAAGCTCGAGGAGCCGGGGAAGGGGATAGCGTTTGAGCTGAGGATCGATAAGCTCCTCGGCAGGGCCCATAAAGCCGGAGTTGGAGGCATCGCCGAAGGCGATAAAGGGGAGCTCGGGGAGAAGGATCCGCCCCCGGAGGATGGTTAGAGAATGTCTAGGAGCCGTTCCCCTCCCCCGCCGAGAGGTTCCTCGCCTCCATGAACTTCACCATCCTGTAGAGGGTGGCGTTGGTGGGGGTGGGGACGCCGACCTCTTCGCCGAGGCGGACGACGGCACCGCTGAGGGCCTCGATCTCCGTCGATTTTTTCGCCCGGATGTCCTGGAGGGTCGATGACACGTGCCTCGCCGTCGGCGGCAGCAGCCTCTCGTAGAAGACGGCCCTGTACTCATCAGGCGTCGACCAGTGGGTCCGGTATCCCGCCGCCTTCATCACTGCGAAGATCTCTCCGATGAGGGCCTCCATGATCTCCCGGGAGGCGGAGACCTCGGCCAGGTCGCCGTAGGGGACGCCGAAGATCGCCCCCAGGGGGTTCAGGGCGCAGTTGTAGAGCATCTTCGCCCAGAGGTCCTTTCCCACCTCCGGGACGACCTCGGCGGGGATCCCGCCCGTTGTGATCGCCTCCCCGAGAGGCGCCATCGGCGCGAGGTCCGAGCCAAAGAGGCTCCCGAGGTGGATCGAGTCGGCGTGGACGGTCACCTCGACGACGTTATTTTCGGGCCTTGAAAAGCCGGTGATCACCCGGGCGCTGTAGATCTGATCCTTCGGGAAATGCTCAGCGAAGATCTCGGCGTTCCCCCAGCCGTTCTGGAAGAGGACGATCTTGCCACCGTCGCCGAGGATCTCGCGGTGGCGGGAGAGGTCTGCGGCGGCGGCCGGGGAGCCGTGGGACTTGGTGCAGACGAGGACGTAGTCGCAGTCGTAGCCAAACTCGCCATCCAGGTTGAGCCCGCCGTCCTGGAGCCGTCGCCCTCCGAGCCGGAGAAGCTCGTCCAGGGAGGCGAAGGCCTCGAACCTCTCCGGCCCGACCTCGACGGAGCCGAAGATCCCGGTCCTCTCCAGGCCGCCTCTTCTCAGCGCAGAGACCGTCCCCTCTCGCGCGATTATATCGACCTTCGCACCGGATAAAATCAGGCAGCTTGCAATCCCCAGCCCGACGGCGCCGCCTCCGTAGATCAAAGCCTTCATCCTTGAGCCCTCTTTTGGGCCCAATTGAGCTCAATCTACTTCACCTCTTCCCCCGCTTCGCCCTGATCGCCCGCCAGCCGGCCCGCCAGGCAGGAGGCGAGAGGAGGACCCGGGCCAGGGGCGGGAGGGTTTTGATGGGGACGACCCTAAGCCTCCCCTCAAATGACCCCGCGAGCCTCTCCTCGGAGAAGGACGGGGCGACCTGCGACCTGAGGGGGGTGACGGCCTCGAGGGGCATCAGAACCGCCATCATGAGGCCGAAGGCCTCCGCGGTATCGGCGGGGTCGGAGAGGCCGACGGAGAGGTCGATTCGGAGGGACTGGACCTGAACTGCCCCAAAGAGGCCCCTCAGCAGATCCCCGAGGCTTCTGAGAAATCCCCGGGTTCGGAGGAGTTCGAGGGCGATCCTCGGGGAGCTTCGACCCCTTCTCTCCCCTTCATCCTCTCTTTCTCCTTCCTCTTCTTCTCCCTCCTCTTCTTTGCCCTCCTCCTCTTCTGCCGGGGGGGCTTTCTCTCCCCATGCCTTCGAAGGCTCCCGCTCGCCGCCGCGGAAGAGGTCTCTCTGGAGGCGGCCGAAGAGCCATCCGATCCTCAACCTCGTCTCGGGGCGGTCACCGCCTCTCGCGACCCTCCCCTCCAGGTCGACGGGGATCAGGAGGAGAAGGGCCAGTAGAACGAAAAGAAGGAGCAGGAGCTGGAGGATCAGGGCCACGGGGCCCAGGATGGCGGGGTGGGTCATGGTGGGGCGTCCCCCTCCTCCTCTCTACTCGACCTTGATCTCCTTTCCCTTCCCCTTCTCCCCTCCGCTCTTCTCCTCCGCCTCCTTCTCCTTTCCCTTCCTCTCCTCCCTCTCATCGATCTCCTTCTTTATCAGCGAGGGGATCTTATCCGCCAGCTGCTCGATGAGGGACCCCGGCCTCTTCTCGACGGGCTCGACCCGTACCGACCCCTCCTCGATGATGATCACGGCGACGGGCTTGATGCCGAAGCCGCCACCTGCGCCGCCCCCCGTTCCTTCGTCCTCCTTCCCCGCGCCCGCCCCGGCCCCGAAGCCGGCGCCGACGCTCAAGAGGGGTATTACAGTCTTTCCTCCGGCGGTGATCGGCTCGCCGATGACTGTCTTGCTGGCTAGGAGCCTCTCCATCTCGCCGATGGTGGCCTTCAAAAGCTCTTCGACTTCGCTCATATCTGATCATCAGATGGTTCTATCCTCTAACCGTTAAAAACTTTCTCCAGGAATGGCGCAAGAAGGATGGTGGTGCCTTTGTCATCTTCGGGCCACCATCATCGGAATCTAGCCAGATGGCCTCATCGCGGCTCTGGGCCGTCCCGCGCCAGCTCTAACGTTGGATAATGTCGAGCCAGTAGCTTAATGGTCTGACCGGTTTAGGAGATATCCTTGGAACCTATTATTTTTAGGGAATATTATTTGGATCCCTAAAGAATAACCCCCTCGCCACCGGTCGGGATCCGAAGCCTTCTCTTCTGGAGCCGATCGGGATCAAAGAGGACGAGGTGGACGTATTTGGTGACCTGTGTGCGATATTGTTCCACAGCTCGAGATAAGTTCGAGGGCTACCTGGACCAGATGGGGATAGACCTTGAGGGGAGGATCCTGGACGTGGCCTGCGGGCCGGTATCCCTGGCCTGCCTATACGACGACGTCTGCGGCCACGACAACTCCCCCACCTTCGTAGAGCATCTCGTCGAACGGGGGATACCGGCCCGGCTCGCCGACATAACCGAGCTCGATTATCCGTCGGAGAGCTTCTCTTACGTCGTCTCCTTAAACCCGCCGATGAAGCCCTTCCGCAGTCGGGGCGACATCCGGGCGGGGGTGAGGAGGTTTGTGGAGGAGATGCTCCGGATAGCAAGGGAGAGGGTGATCATCAGAAGCGGCCCCATGATGGAGTTGCTGCCGCCAGAATGGGACCACCTGGTGGAGCGGCGGGGGAAAAACTACGTAGTTTACCGAGCCGGTGGCAGCGGATCGGGCCCTCTTTCTCCGCTCTCCGAGCCGCCGAACCTCGCGAGCGGATTTAGATCTTGAACCAGGATTCGCGTTTTTCCTCGAAGTTTGAGCCACCCCCAAAAAAGGCGACTGGCGCCGTCCCGTCGGCTCATTAGGCCCCGTCCCCGAAAACCTACGGCCGTTAGGGCATATTACTTGTTCACCTAAAGGGGGATGTAAGCGCGTGAGCCGGAGAATGGGATAATGGGCCAAACCCCCCGATGTTTATAGAACCCATCAAGGGTGACCTCCTTACGCCGATATCATCGGGGCGGCCATGAAACACGACTCCATCTTAAACGCCATTCCGCACAACCGTCTCCGGTTCTCTTCATTTTTATTATTTACACTTCAGTTTATAGCCTCACTTATCCATCTTTAAATTTTCGCCATTAATGAGCGTCCTACTCCGTCCCGTCGGATTTTTAGGTGCCGCCCCTATAACCTATCTCCTTTAGGGAATATTACTTGTTCACCTAAAGAGGTATGTAAGCGCGTGAGCCGGAGAATAAGTTGATAGAGCTGAACTCACCCGATGTTCATGGAACTGCTCAAAGGCGACCTCCTTTCGCAGATCTCATCGGGACTGCCATGCATCACAACTCCATCTTGAAAGCAATATCCGCACGACCATCTCCGGCTCAGCTCCTTTTTATTCGCCTCTGATTTCGTCGACGCCTTTGTCGAGATAATTCGGATTTTGCTTCGGAGTCGAACTCTCTTCGGGATACCAATTTCTCCACCTAACTTGCATCTATCAGCCATTGTTCGGATAATCCGAATCATGCGAAATCATCCGATCCGGTTGAGATCTTCGACCGGAACGGCCTGATCGATTACAGAGGAAAAATAATGGCAGAGAAAAGGTTGGACGAGATGGAGCGGGGTGAGAAGGGGAAGGTGATCGAGATATCATCATGCGGCTCCCTCCGCTCGAGGATCATGGATATGGGGGTCGTGCGGGGCGCAGAGATCGAGATGGTTAGACGCGCCCCCCTCGGCGATCCCCTGGAGTTCCTTCTGAAGGGCTACAAGCTCACCCTGAGGAAGGTGGAGGCTGCCAACGTCCTTCTGGAGGTGGACCGGCATGAATAGCTGCGGTTCGATCTCCGGCGGAGGGCTGCCTCTGGCTTTCCTCTCGGAGGGCGAAGAGGGCGCTATCCTGGAGGTGAGGGGTGGAAAGGGGCTCGTTCAGCGCCTCTCCGATATGGGCTTCACTCCCTCAACGAAGGTAAAAGTTATCAGGTCCCATCCGCCAGGCCCGATGCTCGTTCAGTTCCGCGATTCGAGGATTGCCCTGGGAAGGGGGATCAGCATGAAGATATTTGTCAGCAGAGAGGAAGGTCGATGACAGGATGTTGTCATAAGCTACCGTCGTTTCGTCGACATAAAGACATTGATCAGCAGATCGGAGGGTCGATGAAGACGGTGGCCATCATCGGCAACCCCAATGTCGGCAAGACAGAGCTCTTCAACCAGCTCACCGGCATGAAGCAGCATGTCGGAAACTGGCCCGGGGTCACTGTGGAGAAAAAAACTGGAATGTTTACGTACAAAGGCGAGGAGATCGAGGTCGTCGACCTACCGGGGACCTACAGCCTTGCCACCCAGGCAAAAGACGAGCTGATATCCCGAAACTACATCCTGGAGGAGAGGCCGGACGTGGTGGTGGACATCGCGGACGCCACAAACCTCGAAAGGAACCTCTACCTCACCCTACTTCTGCTGGAGCTGGAGGCGAACCTGGTGGTGGCCTTGAATCGGTGGGATATGGCTCAGGAGAGGTCAATCGGCATCGAGGCTGAGAAGCTCTCCGAACTTCTGGGGGTGCCCGTCGTCCCCACCGTCGCCACTACGGGCGAGGGCGTGGAGAAGTTGAAAGAGATGGTTTTGGATGCAGCGAAGTCCGGAGGGGGGAAGAGGAAGATGGTGGTCGGATACGGTGAGGATGCAGAGGCCGCCATAGCCGAGGTTGAGGACGCCGTCCGCATGGATGCGGAGCTATCGAGCAGATACCCTCCCCGATGGCTGGCCATAAAGGTGCTGGAGAAAGATGATCAAGTTATGAGGCTGATAGAGGCGAGCCCTCATCGGAGAAAGATCGCAGCGGCGGTGGAATGATCATGCCAGAATTTTCCGGAGATGATGCCGCGGCCATCCTCGCTGAAAGGAGATATCAGGCCATCGCGGGTATTTTGGAGACTGTCGTCACCAAGGGCGAGGGCAAATGGACCTATACCGACATCTTAGACCACGTATTCCTTCATCGGTGGCTTGGGATTCCCATCTTTCTGGCCCTTTTATGGGGCGTCTTCCAGTTCACCTTTGCCCTCTCGGAGCCCTTTATGGTCATGATAGAGCTTATATTCGGATGGCTTGGGGGCCTCGCAGAAGATGGTATCTCCAATCCCCATCTCGCCTCTTTCGTGGCTGGAGGGATCTTTGGCGGCCTCGGCTCCGTTCTGGTCTTCGTGCCGCCGATATTCATGCTCTTCCTCGCCCTCTCCATCCTGGAGGATAGCGGCTACCTCTCCCGGGCGGCCTTCGTGATGGACCGTCTGATGTACAAGCTGGGCCTTCACGGTCGCTCTTTCATACCCATGATGATGGGCTTCGGATGTACCATTCCGGCGATAATGGCCACACGGAGCATAGATGGTGAGAAGGACAGGATGATCACCATCCTGGTCAGTCCCCTTATCAGCTGCGGTGCAAGGCTTCCGGTCTACGTCCTCATAGCTGGCGCTTTATTCGGCGCAAGTTATGCGGGTACGGTGATATTCTCCATATACCTCCTGGGGATCGCCCTAGCGATAGCCATGGCCCTGATATTCCGGAGGACCCTCTTCAAGGGAGAGCCATCGCCTTTCGTTCTGGAGCTGCCGGCTTATTCGATGCCCACGGCGAGGACGGTGATCCTGCACATGTGGGATCGGGGCAAGTGGTTTTTGGTGAGGGCGGGCACCATAATCTTCGGCACGGTGCTCGTCGTGTGGTTCCTATCAGCCCATCCCTGGGAGGCGACTTCTGGCGGAGAGCTGATCGAGAACTCGTACATCGCTTCCTTAGGCCACTTCTTGGAGCCGGTCTTCAGACCCTTTGGCTGGGACTGGATGGCTGCGGTTGCCCTCCTCTTCGGTTTTCTGGCCAAAGAGGTGGTGGTGGGAACCTACGGCATATTGCTCGGTGTAGATGAGGCGTCCCTGGGAGAATCCCTCGTCAGCCTGGGGTTGTTCACTCCCCTCACTGGGTTTGCCTTCATGGTCTTTGTGCTGATCTACGTTCCATGCGTGGCCACCATCGGCATCGTCGCCAAGGAAACGAATTCGTATCGGTGGGCTGGCTTCGTGGTGGCCTATCTGGTGGCCTTGGCCTTTATCGTCTCCGGCCTGATCATAGGTGTGGGCAGGTTGCTCGGGTTTTCGTGAGGTTAGATTATGACGGATTTCAGCATCAAAACTGGCAAAATGATTGCGATATACGCCTCGGCGCTGGGGGTAATCTCTCTCGCGGTCGGCCTGGTGGAGATCCTCGGCGGATGGGGTGAGTCGATTCCAGGCGACCTCTTCGGCGGCTTTGTCCTGGCGGTCATGGCGGTGACCTATCTCGGCGGGGTGAAAAGGGCATCTCATGGGAGGCACGAGGGCCTCTCTTTCATCATTGGGGGCCTTTTCCTCACCGGGGTCTTCGGCGTCCTATATCTTCTGATGATGGGTGCCGACGGCCTGATGTATCTCCTCGGAGAGGCGGAGGCTCTTCCAAAGCTCGCTGATGCGAGGCCGGCGATATGGATATTCATCCTCTCGCTGCCTTTGGCTTATAGGGTGAGGTCTCTGACGACGAGGATGACCTGGTGAGCAAAATAGGAGAGTGGGGACCGGTGGTGAAGCATCTCGACCACCATGGTATGGTGGTCGATGATGGTATGGGGATCGATCTGGGAGGAGGACCTCTGCGGTCAGAGGCGATCTCCACCCCACCCCATCTTTTGATTTCTATATTTCTTGCAGAGTTCAGTTAGCTCTACCCCAGGGTAAAGTAGGCCTTTTTCTATCGATCTGTGATGGGATATACCAGCCTGGCGGCATCGGATCAGCAGAACCCTCCCTCAGAGGACCGCATAATATCCGAATTTCTCGACCTGGTAACAGAAAAGATTATCTTTGAACTTGATCTGCTAGAAGGAACCAACGTAATGAAATTTGAGCGGGCATTTTGGCCTAGAAGTGAAGGCACCATTCAAATGTCCTCAACTACATCCAGGACGGAATTCTGAGCGCTGTCAACTACGGGGAGATCTTCTCCGCCACCGAACGCATAAAAGATGGTGGTCAGTTCCATCGTAGAGGTGATAAAATTTCTGCCCGTCATATGAGCGCCCGAATTAAAATAAGCTGGAGAAACGAGTTGGAGGGAGAGAATGGCGCTTGGACCCGATTCGGAGCAAGCGCCTCTCTTATACCATCGTGATTTCGTGGATGTATATTCAATTACAGCGGCTGTTCCTTGAGTTTGTAGGTCCAGGAATCGCCCCAGGCGACGTCCCGACAGGTGCAGCCGAAGATCTCCTCCTCGCCCCAAAGCTTATCATCGTCATCCATGTGGCCGTAGCCGCCCGTGCAGCAGGAGAGCCAGTCTTCTCCCGGGCCGTCTTCTGGGCAGCAGGTCGAGACTCCCATCTTCTTGCTGATCTTGAAGGTGCCCGCGTAGTTCTCGTCGATCTCCACGAGAGGTTTCTTCCAGCCGTGGTCTTCATCGCCCGCTATAAGCTCGCCGACGTGTACAGAGCCATCGGTCACCTCTTCCTCGATCTTCATGCTGGTGCTGCTGAAACCATACTGTATGTTTTCGAGGCAGGCGCTTGCGTCCTTGACAAAGGCCGAGGCGTACTCAATCTGGTGGACAATGGAGACCCCCTCATCATTGCAGAAGCTTCCCTGGTAGTTCTTGGCCTCGGTCCTCTCCTTCAGCTTGGAGCTGTAGACGATGGGGTTTTCGGCATAGTATCCCGTTCCGTAGACCATGGCCACCGGAGAGTAAGTCATCTCGTTCTGCTCGACAAAGGAGATGTTTCCCGTGTGGACGGAAAAGGGTTCCGTATAAACGAGCGTATCCGGATCTTGGCTCCATCCATCTATGCTGCTCTGATTCGAGCTTAAAAGGGTGGCAGTATCCATGGTCCCGCTGCTGTGCATGTAGTTTTTGAGCAGGAGGGACTCGGTGTTCACCTTCTGGTAAACCATGGCGAAACCAACGCCCTTCACGTCCTGCTCCAAACTCAGCTCGTTTACCAGATAGTACCCCTCAGGGTTGCCAGCCCAGGCGGGGCCCGAGACCGCCAGCATCATCAGGAGCGCTGCCCAAACCCCGATAATATTCATACAAACTTGAATATTTTTTTCCATCGTTTCACCATCATATCTTATCTAATTCGAAACACGTTGCCGAGTTTGTCATTAGGTGAATATGGCTTCATCCCTAAAATGATTTCAAATTTAATCCAAAAACTAACTTTGTTAGTCTCATTTAACGTTTTCACACATACCGACTCAACGGAAGTGAACCTCTAACTCGTTTTAATCAGTATAAGTGATTTAAGTTGCATTGCGCCGCCATCATTTATCATCTCATACGTCTACGAATTATTCATGTAAAAATTAGCGATTGAAACGTTCAGGCCCCAGGGGTCACCGATGTCAATGATAATTGGCCTTTGTGAGAGAGTTATTCACATACGTACGTTGAAAAGAGGGAATTTGTAGAGAGAATATCTCATATCATCTGCATACGGCAGGTTCGAGCAACTCGATCAGCCTCTTTATCATGAAGCACACCGGAGGCATTTCGATGACCGTTGCCGATCTCTTTCCAGATCTCTGCCCCACTGCTATCGCATTCATTCCATCAACGATTATGAATAGCTCTGTATCCCATAGAGGATCTTTCATTTGAGAAGACTTCTGCGCCATCTCTTCAAAGATCCCAGAGAGCTCTTTGCTTATAGGATGAACCCGCAATCTCAAGCCTGAAAAACTGCCCGTATCATAGGCGAGGATGGAGAGGTTAACCCGTTTCTTAGCTGTTTTCAGGTCATCTACAAGAGGCCGGATGGGCTTTGAGTCCTTCGAGAGGATGATGATATCCTCTTTAGCATTTCTGATGATCGTCTTCAGTCTGATCAGAATTCCCCTTTCGCTACGGATGGACAAGAAGCTATGAGGGGACCAGAGGTTAGACGATGGCTTTGTCTCGATCTGGATCTCCTTGAGCTGGTCGATCAGTCTCTCGATCGAGCTGCAATAATCATCCTTTATTGCACCGAAGACCTCCGCCACATCCTGGGGCTGATATTTGGTGGGCAGCCCCTCTTGCACTTCTATGAATCCTTGATCAGCCAGTGCCTTAAGCACAGTGTAAATCCGTCCGTGGGGCACGCCAGACATTTCACAGATCTCTCTTGCTGTGCCTCGCCCTAGATCCACGAGTGCAGCATACGCTTTTGCTTCGTACTCAGCGAATCCATATCGTTTCAGGCCCTGTATGACCTCATCGGACATTGTAACTCCCCTCAGTTGTAGTTGATTTAAATGTTTATCTAGGATCACCTACAAAAGAGGAAGAACCCGAAGCATGAGCCCCGGCCCATGCCCCATACAAAGGCGCGTCATCTCCTTAATCCACTGCGAAACCTTATCCTGTCCCCCAAAAGCCTGGTGAAGCGGCTGGACCTCGGGCCGAACTTCAGAGTCCTGGAGCTAGGGCCGGGGCCGGGCTATTTCAGCCCCGAGGTGGCCCGATCTCTGCCGGATGGTAGGTTGGCCCTGGTGGACGTCCAAGAGGAGATGCTGGAGATGGCAAAGGAACGTCTCGAAGGCAAAGGGTTTGCAAACGTTGAGTACTACAAGGCCGATGCGGTCTCTTTGCCCTTGGAGAGCGAATCCTTCGACGTTGTGTTCCTGGTGGCGGTGCTGGGCGAATTGCCGGACCGCAGCTCATGTCTGCAGGAAATCCGGCGCGTGCTACGTCCAGAAGGGATGCTGTCCATCACTGAGATGAAGCTCGGAGACCCTGACTTCATCCCCATGGCGGAGCTGCTGGAGTCGGTCCAGGCCGCCGGCTTCAGCCGCCTTGCACAATATGTAACCCGCTTCAGCTATACGGTTAATTTTTATAAACGAGGTTGATCGCGCTAACGAGTTTAGACCGACATGAAATGCTCTTCAATTAATCTAAAAAATGCGCGACTGAACTCTGCTTGACAGGCATTCTTTTATCATCGTCCGGAGAGATAGAGTAGACCGCAATAATGCGATAGATGCAAGAATCGAAAAAATACGCGGTGGAACTCGTGCTGATCAAAGACGCCTCAATCCTGAAGGACGGATGTTTTCTCCGAGACGTGAACATCACCATCGAGGGGAGCCGGGTCACGGGGATCGGTCCGGGGATCAAAGACATGTCAGGCGACGACGAGGTGATCGACGCCTCGGGGATGTTGGCGATCCCAGGCCTCATAAACGCTCACACCCATCTCGCCATGACCCTATTTCGAGGCTACGCTGACGATATGGAACTGATGCCTTGGCTAGAGGAGAGGATCTGGCCCCTGGAAGATAAGCTAAACAGTGAAGACATCCGCTGGGGGACAAAGCTCGGCTGCCTCGAGATGATCAGGTCGGGGACAACCTGCTACAACGACATGTACTACTTCATGGACGAGACGGCGAGGGCGACGAAGGAGATGGGGCTCAGGGCCTTCCTTTCAGCCGTTCTATTCGACATGAGGCCCGACCTCATCGACGATGTGGAGCCCTTCATAAGGAGGTGGAAGGGAGACAACCTGATCGTTCCCGCGGTGGGCCCCCACGCAGTCTATACCTGCTCTGAAGAGACCCTCTCCAAGGCGATGGACCTCGCAGAAAAGCACGGCGTGATGCTCCACACCCATCTCTCGGAGACGAGGTCGGAGGTGGAGAGCTTCGCCAAGAGCTCTGGCCAAAGCCCTGTTGAGTTCCTGGACTCTCTGGGATTTCTGAGCGACCGGGTGGTTGCGTCCCACTGCACTTGGCTCTCACCGAAGGATGTATCGATCATCGCTGAAAGAAGGGTGAACGTCGCCCACTGCTCAATAAGCAACCACAAGCTCGCTTCTGGGATCGCGCCCCTCGACCAGCTTCAGAGGGCGGGCGCCAACATCTGCCTGGGGACCGACGGAGCCTCATCGAACAACAGCCTCAACCTTTTCCAGGAGATGAAGACGACAGCCATCGCCCAGAAGTGCGCCCATTCTCGGCCCGACCTCTTCAAGGCTGAGGAGATCTGGAGGATGGCGACGGAGAACGCCTACGCTGCCTTCCGCCTCGATCTAGGGATTCGCCAGGGTGCTTTGGCAGACCTAGCCCTGATCGACCTCAGAAAGCCCTGGTTCTGTCCCCTCACCGAAGACAACATCATCTCCCACCTCGTCTACAGCGCCCAGGGCGGCGTGGATACGACGATCGTCGGCGGCCGGGTCCTGATGAGGGATGGGGTCATACCGGGGGAGGTGGTGATCCTGGATCGGGCCCAGGAGCAGTTCAACGACCTCCTGGCGAGGTAGACGGCCAGATGGCCAGTGATCATTTCGTGGACCTATCTCGAAATACGTGGCCCAACGGCCTAGGGGCGTTCGGCTGGATCTGAGGGTGGCGGTAGAAGGGAGCGGTAGCCGAGGGGATCGGCGGCGGCCCCGAGAGGGTCACCACCGCTTCTTCCTCCGGAGCCGGGGGAGGCGGAGCCCCCTCCTCACCCCGCCGAGGTAGATCAGGGTTATGAGGATGGCGACGATTGGGACGACGAGGAGGGCCCTAAGTCCAGTCGGGGCCTTCACGTCCACCAGGGCCGCCAGCTCCTCCGACCTCTCCTCTCCCTCTCCGGCCCGGTATCGGACCTGCCAGACGAGGGCCCGTTCCCCCGGATCGGCCAGTCTATCCACCTCCAGGGGATACTCGGCCCCTGACCTCTTACCCGGCTCGACATCACCCAGCTCTATCTCCTCGCCGGTGGAGTTGAAGGGCGGATGGACGAGGAGCCTCGCCCGGAGATCCCGAGCAGGAAGGTCACCTCGATTGGCCACCACCAGCTCCAGGGCGGTGGAGCGGCCTGGGGATATGGAGCCATTCACCACCTCCAACTCGAGGATCGGCCCCGCCATCACTGGGACCTCGATGGATATCGTCTCCGTCGTATTGCTCCTCTGAAAATGAATCTCAGGATAAAGGGGGTTTCCCCGGACCAGGACGTCCTCCAGCCTCTCGTAAGATATCTCCAGTACCATAGGGTAGACCCCGGCGCTGGCGGTGCTGTCGGCCCGGACCGAGAACTCCATCGGCCTATCTAGGACCTCGCCCCCGGCGAGGGAGCCCGCCAGCTGGGGGCGCGATAGGACCTCCACCCGATCGTCCCTCGAAGAGAGCCTCCCCCGGATACCGATGGCCTCCGACCCCTCCATCTCCATCTCCCCCTCCAGAAGGGCGAGCATCTTATCGTCCTCGGTTTGGGGGGCTTTCTTCTCCACGAGGCCCGTGACCTCCCCCTGGTTCTCTATCTTCACGAAGATCGACCCCGTCTTTCCCGTTTCGAGGGTCGAGTTGACGGAGGTGACAAAGATCCGGGGTCCCCCCTCGGACCCGTAGAAGTCCTCCTCTGCCAGGGCGAGAGGCAAGAGGAGGAGAACAAGAACCGCCGCCCCCATCATAAGAGTGAATTCGGTCATCTCATATCTCCGAAGACCGTCCTTTCGGCCGTCTAATTTCATCCGCATCACCCACGTTATGACCTATCGCCAGGATCTCCACCCTGGGTCCTTCAACCTTCTTCTTCATAGCTTCCGTGATATAAGGAAGTCCCCGCCAAGATTCGGCCCTGGAGACGGTGGGAGTCCGGCGTCTTAGGGGAGATGGATGATCGTGGGCGACGGAATGGGATGAGGCAGAAGGATGATGACGGCGGATATTGAAGGTCGGGAGAGGTATGGTCATCTGGGAGGTGGAGGATGATTATGAGGACGGATGAGGGCAGGGGGGACCCCTCAAACCCCCTCGCCCTCCATCTCCAGGGCTTCCTCCGCTGTCATTCCCCCGTGGACTATGGAGCAGATCTGCCTGGTGATAAGGGTCGGGTCCCTGTGCTGGAAGACGTTCCTCCCGATGGCGACGCCCCGGGCGCCGGCGCCGATCGCCTCGGCGACCATCTCCAGAAACTTCACCTCCGTCTCCGTCCGGGGCCCTCCGGCGATGACCACGGGGACGGGACAGCCCTCCACCACCTCCCGGAAGGAGTCGGGGTCGCCGGAGTAGCTCGTCTTGACGACGTCCGCCCCCAGCTCCGCCCCCACCCTGGCGGCGTGGGCGATGTACTCGGCCCGGTGCTCGTCCTCGATCTTCTTTCCCCGGGGATACATCATGGCGAGGAGCGGCATACCCCACTCCTGGCACCGCCTGGAGGTCTCGCCCAGGGTGGCGAGCATCCTCGCCTCGTCCTCGGCCCCCACGTTCACCTGAATGCTGACGCCGTCGGCTCCGATCTTCAGCGCCTCCTCCACCGTCGCCACCAGGACCTTGTTGTTGGGGTCTGGGCCGAGGTTGGTGGAGGCCGAGAGGTGGAGGATCAGCCCCAAATCCCTGCCGTAGCCCCGATGGCCAAAGGTGGCCGCCCCCTTGTGGACGACGGCGGCGTCGGCTCCACCGGCAGCGACGAGTTCTGCCGCCTCCCTCACGTTCTTTATCCCCTGGACCGGCCCGACGGTGACGCCGTGGTCCATGGGGATGATCACCGTCCTATCCGTCTCCCTGTTGAAGATCCTCTCCATCCTGACAGATTTTCCTATCAATGACATCTCTCCCAATTTTGATGTATTTATAAGTACATTAAAGTACTTTATTGACCTTCGATGTGCATAATTTTTTGGTATTTATATCTTCCCACTCCCCGGCTCGCCAGGCTAAAATACGATCACCGTCTTTAGCTGTGGATCGGGGAGTGATCATCATCGAGAGTTCAAGATCCAATCCAAAGCGGTCGGGAGGAGGCCCGCGATCGGGACTTCTTTGGCCCTGGAGATCATGTCGTCCTCATAGATCGGCGATCTCATTTCTCATCTTGGGAGCTCTCCTCGTCGGCAGCGCCTCTGCTGGGGGGAACATGAACTGTCCGGACTGTCCTGACTGGTCAAATCTGGATGCCTGGTGGGCCAAATACCACAAGACCAACGCGGTGACGGACCCGTCGCCATCGACGGCGGTGCTCAATCAGGCGGCTCAGGCCCAAAACAGCTCTTCAGAGGCCCAGGAAGGGGGGGGAGGGTATCCCAATGATGAGATCCTGATCCGTCCGGGGGCCGATCTTGATGGGAAAGTCCTCCTGGACGCCCGGTCCCCCGAGGATTACGAGAAGGGACATCTTCCTGGAGCGAGGAACCTCTACTGGAGGTTGGTTAGGGAGGGAGAGGTCTTGGACCCGAATCTGGCGGTCGAAGAGCTCCGCCGTCTGGGGGTGAACGAGACCGACCCGGTCGTCGTCTACGGTCGCGGTGACGACTCAGCCTACCTCTTCTGGGTCCTCGATTACCTGGGCCACGAAGACCTCAGCCTTCTCGACGGGGACGTGGAAGCCTTCCCTGAGCTGGATCTGGTCGAGAACGCCCCCGAGGCAGCATCCTCCAACTACACCCCTGCGTTGAGGTCGGGGATCCTGGTGAACGGAACGATGCTTGCTCAGGCGAAAGGAAGCATCGAGGTCCAGATCGTGGACACTAGGTCGAGCTACTCTGACTTCGCTTCATCCCGAATCTCAAACTCCATGTACGTCAGGCCGACCGACATCTACTCAGACCCCGAGGCCCGGACCCTCAAGAGCCCGGAGGAGCTAGATCAGCTCTTCTTGGGCCGGGGGATCGACAAGGATAAGGTCCAGATCGTCTACGGGACCCCTGAGGCTTGTGGCTTCTACTTCGCCCTGAAGGCGATGGGGTATCGAGCGACGGTCCTGGACGGGACCTGGTGGAAGAAGACCGATTTTGCCGTCAGCTCGATATCCTGAAGCCCATAAGCTGCCATCTGCCGTCCGCTGCCCCAGGGGGCGGATGATGGGCAGTTGTAGGGCCAAGGGGAAGGGTGGCGGTGTTATCCCGTCCCGGGAACCCGCCCATCTCTTCATGGGAGGAGAGGAGAAGGCCGAGGCATGATGCTCAAGGCCTTCTGATCTATGAGGGTTTGACTATTTTTCCGCAAGGGCCGTTCTATGGCTATGCTTGCGGCTCTGCTCTTCTTTTGAAAGCAGGCGATCTCTCCGTTCGACGGACCGAGTTAAATAAATTGTGTTTGACTGAACGCAAAATAATTTGTTTAGAACCAAACACTTAATACGTATTAATTTCGACCGTATAGCCATGCCCAGATCTGAACAGGTCTCCATACGGCGATGTATGGCCATCGAGGACCTCGACGCCAGGATAAGGGAGCTGGAGAAATGCGTCAGGGTCCTGAGGAGGCTGCGCTTTGTAAGATACCGTTATCAGGGATTCAGCGTTGCGACCTCGTCTCATCTGGTGGGCGTCACCAAGAGCGTAGGGTATACCTGGCAGAGGAGGTGGAACGCCGGGGGCTGTAAGGGTCTGATGCCTAGGCACGGCGGCGGAAGGCCGACGAAGCTCTCGCAAGTTCAAAGAGAAAAGCTTGTTGTGCTTCTCCGTCAAAGGGGACCTTGGGGTACGGGAGAGGTCAGAGATCTCATACGCAGCGAATTTGGCGTGGAGTACACCACAAAACAGATAAGGATCATCCTGAAAGGGCTCGGCGTTGGCATCTCCCGGAGCGCCGCCTCTCAGAACCCGGAGATTTTAGAATGAAGCTCAGACCAGAAGGCGTCTCCTTGAAGGTTGGATCGAAGGGTCCGAGCCTGGAGGGGAAGACGGTGCCCGTCCTCCGACGGCCAGAGGTCTCCGACGGTGCGAAGATATCCGCCCTCGCGAACTCCTGCGAGCCGCTGGACGGAAATTCTGCATACAGTTACCTTCTCCTCTGTCATCACTTCGCCGATACCTGCAGCGTCGTCGAACTGGATGGCGAGATCGTCGGCTTCCTCTCCGGATATCTTCCTCCTGATCGGGAGGGGGTCTTCTTCGTCTGGCAGGTGGCAGTGGATCCTCGGATGAGGGGTCGAGGCTTCGGGAAGCTTCTGATCCGGGAGGTTCTGCGGAGGCCGGCCTTGACGAACTGCCGTTTTATGGAGACGACCATAACCCCATCCAACGAAATCTCTCGGAGGCTCTTTCGGTCTCTTGCCAGGGATCTGGAGGCTCGATGTTCCGTATCCTCCTGCTTCTCTGAAGAAGCTTTTGGGCAAGAAAACCACGAAGCTGAAGATCTCTTCTTCAT
>LAHU01005497.1_pt1 | contig 16956 bp, 15 predicted proteins | sample 329631 | NCBI WGS metagenome assembly LAHU01 (sample SAMN03275698, study PRJNA271635) | activated sludge metagenome | isolation source: sample C-0 Zero hour mixed sludge faded in reactor as a methanogenic...
GGCGTTTATTGACTAATCACCTAATATTTTTTATCTTGTTACTAAGATTTTTGTTACCCGGGGTGATTTGCAGAGGTGGATACAGTATGCGATAAAAGGGATACGGGCCCTGGCTATCGTTTCGCAACACTGCGAGTGCCCAGGGGATACCGTGTGTGGCAGGTTTTTGTCTGCCTCCTGTTCACATGAGTTGTGCACCGGGCTGGGGTTACCGTTGCAGGAAGGACGGGTTATGCCGGGCCTGGTTCCAAACAACCCGGTGAGATACACCCGACCCTGCCATGTCCTTCCGATTTCCTGCTGAAATGGTACTTCAGCGTCGCGTTCTCTTCAATGCTGATGTCCCTGTTGAAAGGGCTGAACTAACCTGTACTACGGCTTCATTCCCCTGATATGACATCCCCCTATTCCTGGATCATCACGAGCATCATCTTGAACCGGGCAGGAGCCATGAGTGCATGGAGGATGTTGGCAGGGAGAATAAGAGAATCGCCTTCCTTCATCCTGTGGATTTCACTTCCAACCAGGACCTCGGATTCTCCCTCAAGGATAGTGATGACCGCATCGAAGGGGGCAGTATGCTCGGATATTCCCTCCCCCCTGTCGAACGAGAAGAGGGTGATTGAACCTGCCTTCCGGTTGATTATCATACGGCTTGCCACGGTCCCATCCTGGTACTGGATGAGATCCCGGAGCGAGATGACCTTTCCTTTGATCTCTTCCCGAATCTTATCGGTCATTCGATACCTCCACCGGATCGTACTCCTATGGAATGATAATTATACCTGCGCACCAGGACGCGGATGTGCTGCAGGACACAGGGGAGATCCCCCTGTTTTATCCCCATCGGCAATGATACTCGGGGATGATCACCCCAACCGGTATATTCACCTCTCTCAACCCGGGGTATATCCAGGTGGCAGGGATCCGGAACCTTGCAGAGGCAGATATGCTTGCTGGTGCAGGGGTCGATCTACTCGGCTTTCCACTAGGTCCGGGTGTCAGGACACCTGACCTCCGTGTGGACGAAGTGGCAGACATTACAAGGGCGATACGACCTCCGCCATACGCTGTGCTTATCACGTACCATCGTTTCGCAACTCCAATCGCTGCAGATGCCGCAAGAACCGGGGTCCATGCAGTTCAACTCCACGGGACGATTTTACCTGGAGAGATCGGCAGGCTGCGACAACTCTGCCCGGACCTTACCCTGGTCCGCAGCCTCATTGTGCGAGGGGACAACGTGGCCCCGTTGCTGCAGGAGGTATCCCGTACCTCGAGATACGTGGACGCGTTCCTCACCGATACCCATGATCCCGTGACCGGAGCTGATGGAGCGACCGGGCGCACCCATAACTGGGCCGTGAGCCGGGAGATTACCAGGGTCTCCCTACGCCCGGTAATCCTTGCGGGTGGTCTCAACCCAGGTAACGTCAGGGCGGCAATCCGGGCAGTCCGACCCGCAGGTGTTGATGCGCACTCGGGGCTTGAAGGAAAGGGAGGAGAGAAAAGCCCGCAACTGGTACAGATGTTCGTCAAAGAAGCGCGGGCAGCATTTGAATCGGGTGGGATCGCTTTGCAAAGCGAATGACAGTGCAGGATTCGCCAATCGGGTTCCATTGAAACGAAGGCGGGATATTTCTGCCGGGGATGGGTTTTCATCCCGGAAGGAAATCACCGATCTTTTTCGTATTTTTGGCGTCATTTTTATTATCCAAGAAAGAATTGACAGTGACGATTAAAATCCTGTTAATCCTGCCACCAGACAGGCGAATGCCGCGTTCTTATTTGGTAAAACGATGTGGGTGCACTGGTGAAGCGGATCTGTGATATTGGCGTGAAAGTTGGTTTTTTTCAGAATTAAAACTGAAATAACCCCCTGATCAAATTCGTAAAGCTGATAAGGGAGAAGGAATACGATCGCGCTGGGGGTACGAGGATGACAAGGTGGCAATATAGTGATAGCAGTCCTCTATGTGGATGATGACCCTGATCTCGCCGACCTAGCCAGGATCTTTCTCGGACGCGAGAGCGATCTCACGGTAAAATCGGTGATATCAGCACAAGAAGCATTAGAGACCCTGGTAAAGGAAAAATTCGACCTGGTGGTATCAGATTACCAAATGCCCGAGACCGATGGTATCTGCCTTTTCAGGATCCTCCGCATGCAGGAGAACCGGATCCCATTCATCCTCTTCACAGGGAACGGGCGCGAGGAAGTAGCGGCAGAAGCCCTTGACGCAGGGGTTGATTCCTATGTGCGCAAAGGCGGGGACCCGGGAAGCCAGTTCCATTATCTTGCAGACAAGATCCGGACCACGTACCGTCGTTACGAGGCCTCCCGTCTCCTCCGTGCTCATGCCGAGCGTCTCGACCTCGCAATCCAGGCATCTGAAGACGGGATCGTCGATATCGACATTCCTAGCGGCGAAATACTTGCAGGGACGCGTTCCTCGACCCTTCTTGGATTCGACACCTTCCAGGCACCGGCAACCCTCGGGGGTATGCTCTCGCTCACCCACCCTGATGACCGGGCGATCCTCATCAAAGCAATTCAAAGGATTACAGGAAGGAAGGGAGAGAGTTCATTCGTGGCAGAGACACGGATACGCGAGAGTATCAATAACTGGAGGTATATCCAGACACGGTGCATCGTCGTAGCTCGCACTGAAGAAGGGACTGCGCTCCGCCTCGTCGGTACGGTCAGGGATATCACGGCCTGGAAACGGAGGGAGGAGAGGGATCGTCGTGCCCTGGAGTTCTGTTCCAGTATCCTCGAGGAAGAAGAGGACGGTCTCCTCTTCCTCGACTGCGAGGGGGAGATGGTCCTCTGGAACCAGCGTTTCGAGGAGATCTGGGATATCAGACCCGGTACTATCGATCCCACCACACCCCTCCACACCTGCCTTCCCCTGATTCAGAAAGTCCGTGATCCTACTCCCCTGCTCAACGGCCTTGATCCGCGCGGGTCGGAGGGGGGCAGACCCCGTTCGGGCACCCTCACTACTATCAACGACCGGGTAATCGGATGGGAGGCCAGTCCTTTCACCACCGGTAACGAAGTGAGAGGGACAATCTGGCGTTTCACTTCACCCCGCATGCCACGGTTACAAAAACCTTTAAAATGCTTGCAAAACGAGAGAACTTCCCATGCAAACATCGCATCCTGTATCCAGCATTCCCTGGTTACACTGAGCCAGACCACTGATATACGGATCCCTGTCCAGGAAGATGGAAAAGCCATTCTTCTCGGCCCGGATGGGACAATAACCGCGTGGAGCAAGGAGATTGGCCAGGCAATCACTCTTCCACCATCCCTCCTCAAGGGGGCTGATCCGCTGCAAATCCTGGCTTTTCCCGATGCAGATACCGAAGAGTCATTCTCGGCTGCCTGGTATGGAGCAAGGGTCAGGAGTTACCCCTGCGTTATCCGGACAAGGGAGGGGCCCATCCACTGCCAGGTGACGGTCACACCACTCGATTGCGATCAGGGAGGCAACAATGGTGCGTTTCTCACTTTCCGCGACCCCCTCTGACCGCAGGGTTATCCCCTGATACCACTCATCGTGTTATTATATTTCCTTCCCTTGTCGGTATACCGTTTTATCAGGGGGCTTTTTTCTTGGTTCAATGAAAACAGATAGTGACACGTAAACTAAAGTGAGGAGCTATATGGGGGTTTGTAAGGTATGCCCCGGATACCAAACAGGGCTTTCAGTTTACAGAACAATCAGGGGATAACAGAATGGAGGACCTACCTGACCCGGTGAAGATCGGGAGATCGGTCCGGCACAAGAAGTGCGCAGATGGAGCGCTGGTAAAGGTCTATGAGCTCACCGGACCAGTTCCCGCACCGCTCCTTACTTTCTTCCGCGAGTTCGGGGAGGTAAAGACATTCTTCCTTGCCGGAGAAGAGTGGTTCTCGTTTACATGGCCCCGCATGATAGAAGTCCGGGGGAAGGTGGGGGACCCGGTGGTTGAAGTGCGGTATGCAGCCGGGGTACATGACCTTGTCGCCGACACCTTCCACCTCCTTCTTTATTACTACCGGGAAGGACGCAATTTCCAGAAAGTAAGGGCGATAGAGGCAACAATCAGAGAGAAGATCCGGACCAGGGGCGGTTAATACGCCACGCCTGATTCATTACTCCGGCGGCGTCCAGTCCCCCTGGATTGCCGACCAGACCGCAATATCAATACATTGTCCGTCCTTTGTCACATAAGCACGAAGAATGCCTTCCTGCTGCATCCCTGCCTTCTCCATGACCCTCCCTGACGCACGGTTTTCCACGAAATGGCGGGCACCGACCCGGTGAAGATCGAGGGAGGTAAACGCAGCCCGGATAAGGGCGATCAGCGTTTCACTCGCGTATCCATTGCTCCAGTACTGTCGTCCAATCCAGTAGCCGACTTCCGCGCGCCGTGCCCCCCAGTCTATCCGATCGAATCCAGCAGCACCTATCAAACAACCGTCACTGGAACGGGTGATTGCGTACGCGATCTCCTCCCCGCATAGATACCGTTCTGCCTGGGACTGGATCCATGCCCGGGCATGGATCGCAGTGTATGGACAGGGGAAGTCGAGGAGTCCGGCAGCAACGCACGGGTCGTTGGCGAGGGTCTGCAGGGCATCCGCGTCCTCCGGGGTGAATGGACGAAGGTCGAGGCGCGCAGTACTGATTTGGGCAGGGCCCTCGGGGATAAAGCTTTCTTCAAGGACAGCAGGGGACGGATCGTCAGGACAGCAGGGAGCACCCCGGATCGGCTGGACCACGGCACATCCAGGGCATGCTTCTTCCTCGCATTCGAGTGTGGTATGCAGGATCCCGAACGGAGCGAGTCTCCTCCTGATCTCGGTGCGGATCCCCCGCACCTCTTTCGGGTTCTTCCCCGCGCAGACTACATGGGCATCCAGGACGTGGACGTGCGAACAGAGGCTCCAGAGATGGACATGATGCACGCCCGACACCCCCGGGACACCTAGTATAGTACTGACCGCAGTACCGGTGTCAACATCAGGGGGTGCAGACTGGAGGAGGATCCGGAGAGAGTCGCGGAGAACAGGCCATGCCCCGGCTACCAGCAAGATGACAATCGCGGTGGCAAGGATTGGATCAATCAGGGGGATGCCTGTCAGAGCGATGAGCACCGCACCCGCCATCACGGCGAGCGAAGAGAGCGTGTCCCCGAGAACATGGAGATAGGCACTTCTCATGTTCACATCGCGGTTCCCGTGGAGGCGGTATGCCACGAGGATATTCACTACAAGTCCGATCGATGCGAGGAGGAAAACGTACCCTGTAGAGACAGGCACAGGATGCAAAAGCCGGTCTGCCGCACCGGTGAGAATACCCGCACATACGAGGAGAAGGAGCGCGCAGTTCAGGAGGGCGGCAAAGACCTCTGCCCTGTGATAACCGAACGTATTCTGCAGGTCCGGCAACCTGCGGGAGATCAGGAGGGCCAGAAGTGCAAGGAGGAGCGAAGAGGAGTCAACGAACATATGGCCGGCATCAGAGAGGAGGGAGAGGGACCCGGTCAGCAACCCTCCCGCAACCTCAGCCAGGCCAAACCCAGCGGTGGCCAGGATCGCAATCCTCAAGTCCTTGTCAGGAGTGGCGTGGGCACAGTGCCCGTTGCCATGTGTCACTTTCTCCCTCCCGCCTTCTCTCCTCCTCACGTACGCCGTTCATCCCCAATAATAATGTGCGCCTAGTACACGCCTGACCGGTATCACCGGAATGAACCAATACAGAACCACAGCCCGAACCCCACCAGGAAAACCCCGCAACAGGCCAGGATCACCCTGTACGCCCGGAGTGGCAGGACCCTGCGCCCGGAGTGGAGAAGGACTGATACCAGGGTGTACCACCCGAGGTCGGCAGCCCAGTGTCCGGCAAGAAATGCCAGTACAAAGACGATTCCGCCTGCGGATGCAGAGATCAGGAGTGCACCTCCAACCGTGAACCACCATACCCAGAAATACGGGTTTGTCACCGTGGTAAGGGCCCCGGCCACCTCACAGGATCCCGAGAATCCCCCCTCACCGGCATCGAGAACCGCAGTCCGGCTCCCGTGAATGGTGATGCAACCGAAGAGGACGAGGGCAATTCCCCCGATACCCCCGATCCAGCGCGATAACTCACCGGGTCCTGCAGAGATGCCTGCAAGCACAAGGACCGCGAGGAGTGCCTCCACCGCCATGTGACCAGCCGTAACACGCGGCCCTGCGGTCCACCCCCGGGTAAGTGTTGCGTTGACCGTTGCGACCAGGGTCGGACCCGGCGCCAAGGCACCGGACATCCCGACGAGAAAGGCGATGGCGATGACCTCGGGAAGGCTGATCATTCAGAACAGGAAACGGTCGGCGGGGGCTACTATATCTTTTCCGGCACATGCGGCGGAGAGGAATGGATCAACGGGCTTAATTCGCCATACCTTCCATTTTCGATCACTGATGAGAAGAGAGCAGGGTGTCCGGCACCAGCACCTGATCCTCCTGCTGGTATCTGTTGCGGCCTTTGTAGGGGCACTGGATTCAGCAATCGTCAACATTTCACTCCCAAGTATTGCACGTTTTTTCGATGTGGAAATTCCTGTCGTCTCATGGGTGTCGATGGCATACCTCCTCACCCTGACCGCAACCCTTGTCGCCTTCGGGAGACTTGCGGATATGAGGGGATACCGGAGAGTATACCTGGCCGGCTTCGGCATCTTCACCGCGGCTTCCTTCCTGTGCGGCATCTCGGCTTTTCTTTTCATGCTGATAGGCTCACGGGTAATCCAGGCGATTGGTGCTGCAATGCTCCAGGCGATCAGTGGGGCAATGATTACCCGTTACCTGCCGGAACGGGAACGGGGGAGGGCAATCGGCATCATGGCAACCGCGGTCTCCCTCGGGGTGGCATCCGGACCGTTTCTTGGGGGATTTATTGCCGAACTGACCAGCTGGCACTGGATCTTCTTTGTCAACATCCCGGTCGGGATTGCTGCCATACTGGCCGGTTTGTGGGTCCTCCCACCGGACAAACACCTGGAAGCAGGTGGATGTTTCGACATTGCGGGCGCGGGTTTCCTTTTCGTCACCCTCGGGTCGCTCCTCTTCACCCTCTCCCTTGGAAGGACCATCGGGTACCGCTCACCGGTAATTCTTGCGAGTATCCTCCTTGCGCTTGGAGGAGCGACCGCGTTCCTCTATCAGGAGCAGCGGTGCCCTTATCCCCTCCTGGATCTCTCCCTCTTCCGGAACCCAAACTACACCCTGGGGAATGGTGCCGGACTCATCACGATGCTCCTCCTGAACGGGAATGGGTTCCTGATGCCTTTTTTCCTCGAGGGCGCCAGGGGAGTGTCCACGTCGACGACCGGGTTGATCCTGATGGTCCCTGCAATCGCACTGATGGTGACCGGTCCCCTCTCCGGGGGGCTCTCTGACAGGATCGGTGCACGTCCCCTCTGTATCGCGGGGTCCCTCCTCTTCCTGGCGGCGTTCGTGAGTTTCTCCCGTATTGACCTCTCAACCCCTCTCCCGGCGATACTCGTTACCCTCGTAATTTTGGGCATTGCATCAGGCACGATGAATCCTGCGAGCCTCCGCCTGATCCTCGGGTGGAGCCCCCGCGGGCGGGAGGGTGAGGTGAGTAGTGTCGCGATGACGATGCGCAACATGGGATCCGCATTGGGCGTTGCGGTCTTCAGCGCGGTATTCACAACAATTGCCTTCACCGGTACCGGCCGCATCCTACTCCCGGATTCGCAGGTCACGGGGTTCCAGGCGGCCTACCTCTGCGGGTTCCTGCTTGCCCTGGTGATGCTCGTGTTCTCCATCATATCAAGGGAGATATCACCGCCAATAGAGAAAGGGGACACTTGAAGGCCCTTCCGTAAGGGTTCATTCCTTAAAATGCCAGGGTTCATTCATCAGAACGCCAGCAACCCCTCAGGCGGACCGGTTCGTCCCTGATCGTTACACCGGGTCCCGGAAAGACGAACCCGCATTACTGCGCGGCTACTCTCACACGCTCGGGGAATGGAGGGGCAGGTGACTCCAGGCTGCAGTGAATAGGAGGTTCCTAAATACCTCCAACTTGAGATCGGTGTATGACGATCACGGTCATGGGGGTGAAGGGCCTGCCCCTGATCGAAGAGGGTGACGACCTCCCAGCCCTGGTATCAGCACGGATCTCTCTTCGGGACGGTGACATCCTCTGCCTTGCATCCTCGGTGTACTCCAAGTCAAAAGGGTATACGCGCCCCCTGAACTCGATCACTGCCGGGGAACGGGCATGCCGTATCGCGGCGGCCACCGGAGAGGACCCGCGTTTCATCCAGGCAGTACTCGATTCATCTGCTGAAGTACTCCTCGAATACCCATTTGTCCTCTCTATGGTCCCCTGCGGACATATCGGCGTGAGGGCTGGTGTGGACCAGAGCAACATCGCGGACGGAATGGTTATTCTCCTCCCGCCCGATCCGATGGGTGCTGCCGCCGAATTCAGGGAGCGCCTCCACGCGACAGCCGGGGTGAATGTCGGAGTGATCATCACGGATACGTGCGGCAGATCATTCCGGCGCGGCCAGACCGGGCATGCGATTGGCTGGAGCGGTATGCCTGCAATCCGTGACTTCCGCGGGGATACCGATCTCTTCGGTCATGTCCTGAAGATCACAGAAGAGGCTGTGATTGACGAGATAGCAGGGTTTGCAAACTTTGTGATGGGTGAGAGCAACAACGGGGTTCCGGCAGTTGTTTTCCGGGGAATTGTCAATTGGAAAGGGCACGATGATATCTACTTCAATCCCGACGAGGATATCTTCCGCCGCCTGCTGCGCGATCCCCCGCGAAACGGCTAGGCAAACGATGCAGGCCCTCCCAGTATGCTGCCATACACCCCGGACATACCTTTCTGGAGGCCCCATTGATCGGAAGACTCGCTGGTGTGAACAGAGCAACAGGGTGACCGGAGGCAGGGGTGACCATGTCCATCCATACTGCCTGGCAGGATGCCAAATCACTGCAGGTTCGCTCTTCATACCGGATTTATGAATATTCCTCGCAGATTCACCGGTTGCTTTCATCACGGGCTTTGAAGGACGATTGGAGGTCCTGGCAGAAAGTACGGAGACCGGGAGATCAGGGAAGAGGGGCCTGGTCTCTCCATGAACCAGGCGGGACCCGTATCTCGAAACGTGCACCGTGCCCCGGGATTCCGCATTCCGTCACTTCCATTCCACTGATTGTGAGGATCTCCCTGATAAGGAAGAGGCCATGGCCGGTGTTCCGGCCATATCCACTCTCAAAGATCCGTTCCTTTTCCGGCCCAGGGATACCACACCCATCGTCTTCAATGATTACCCGGCAGTAATTATCTGCAACCGAGGCCGATACCGTGATCCTGCGCACATTCCCCCCGTGCCGGAACGCATTCTCAAAGAGATTGTAAAAGACCCTGGGGAGGAGCGCATCCGCGTATATCTCCAGTTTTCCTGTCCGGGTAACAATTCTATCCCGGCCATTCGGGATGCTGGATATCGCGTCACTGCAGACCTTCGCAACCTCCTGCCATACCGGTGAGCGGACACCTATCTCCTGGTACGTCCGCGTGAACTCAACCTGGGAACGGATACGCGAGGCGGCCTCACCTATCTCTGCAAGGTACCCCCTGACAGAGGGATCCGTGATGGAATCCCCTGTGATGGCAAGGTAGCCATTGAGGACCGTCAGCTGGTTCAGGATGTCATGGCGGGTTATCCGTGAGAGCGTGTGCAGCTTCCTGTTCGCAATCGCCACGGCCTCTTCAGAGCTCTTCCGTGCCGAGATGTCATGGATGACCGCACAGAGGTAGTCAGCACCGTCAAACCGGACGACACTTCCACTTACGCTCACCGGGAACGAAACGCCACTGCGCGTGACATGGTCCATTTCCAACCGGGAAGTACCTTCTGTTTCAGCAGTCTTCCAGAAGGAGGACCATGTATCCTGTGTCGCTCCCAGGCTTATGGATGAAAGGGTGAGGGCCTGCATCTCTTCGAGGGAATACCCATACACCGCCTGCGCTGCGCTGTTCGCTATCAGGATCCGGGAGTCCATGTCGCACCAGAGAACGGGATCGGCGATACGGTCCAGGGAGGCCTGCGAGAGATGGAGGAGCCGCTCCATCTCGACCCACTGCGAGAGATCGCGGGCCACTGAGAGGATAACATCCCTGCCATTATAGGGTATGCGCTTGTTGGAGAGGGCTACTGGTATTATCCGGCCATCCCTCGCGCGGTGCCGGGTTTCAAGGTGGAGCACGCTCCCGGAAGGCATCGCCTGGAGACGCGCGCGAATACCCTCATGATCAGGAGTCTCAGTGAACGAGGAGGGGTCCATACCCAGGAGTTCTTCCCGGTTGTATCCCAGGGCGGCACATACAACAGGATTGACATCAAGGATCCGCCCGCCGAAATCATGGATGATGATCCCGTCCGGGAGATGGTGGAAGAGGGCTTCGTATCGTTTCTCAGAGATCGTTCTCTCGTCCTCCGCCTCCCTCCAGGCGGTTATTTCCCGAATACTCTCGATTGCACCAATTAGTTTCCCATTCTTATCAGAAAAGGCCGTTGCTTTCCCCCAGAGAACCTTTTCCGTTCCATCAGGCTGTGGGATCCTGGTCTCAGCGATGATTCCATCATTGGTTCGATAAAAAGGTGAATAGGTCTTTTCAGTGGAGGGGTCAGCACAAAGTACGAGGTCAGCCAGTAACGGACGCCGTTTCCCGTATAACGGGACCGCATAGGCGTAGTCCCGTTTCCCCATCATCTCCTGCGATGGGGTCCCGGTCAATTCCTCCATCGCCCGGTTCCATACCAGGACCTTCCCCTCGCGGCTGATCGCGAACGTCGCATCGGGAAGATGGCTGATTATCGTCCCAAGGAGACGGTCAGGTGCTTTCACCCTCTCCTCCAAGGCTTTTTTCTCGGTGATGTCACGCCCGACAGACTGGAACTCGCAGATACCGCCCCCGTCTTGAAAGATAGCCAAATCGCTCCACTGCTGCCACCGGATGCTCCCATCAGGCATCACGATACGATGCTCGATGGTAGCAACGGGGGATGCGCGCGTGAGAGATAAAAAGTGATCACGGAGGAGAGAACGGTCCGGTTCGGGAATATTGGGTATGAACCGGGTGTTAACCAGTTCCTCAAAACTCATCCCGAAATAACGGCAGTATGCATCGTTCGCAAATATATGGGTTCGATCCGGGAGAAAACGGCAGATCATCTCAGTCTGTGACTCCACAACAGCCCGGTAGCGCTCCTCGCTCTGCTGGAATGCTTCCATTGCCTTCTTCCGGCTCACAACATGGCGGATCTGCTGGATCAGCTCGAAGTACCGGGCGGTCGGGTCGCCTCCCTTCTGGAGGTAAAAATCTGCACCGGCATTGAGAGCCTCAATCACCACTTCTTTCCTTCCCCTGCCGGTGAAGAGAATGAAAGGAAGACCAGGGTACTTCGCCCGTACTATCTTGAGAAAGGCGATGCCATCCATTCCCGGCATCTGGTAATCGGAAACAATGACATCAGGGTAATCGGAGGGGATGTATTGGAGTGCTTCTACCGCACACGTAGCAAGAGTAGTCTTGATCTCCCCCTCCTGTTCGAGATACATCTTCCCGATCTCGAGCAGTTCGGGCTCATCATCGACGTACAGAACCCGGATCACATCCACGCATCCTGGAACCCGCACTCAGAATTCCGTATACGTAAGAGTTGTCCGGTGGCCCTGTAAATATTACCATTTCTTCCGATGATACCACGGAGACAACCCGCATTGCTATCTCCTGATCACCAGGTAAGAGACCTTCGGGTATCCTTCCTGCGAATAATCTCGATTCCTACCCGCGACCCTGCGCGGCAAATTTTCCGGAATCAGCAGCCCCCCCGGAAGCCAGGGGAGCGCCTCCTGGGAACGCCATGCAACCGGTGGAGAGAGAATCAATCAAGGTACTACTCCCGGTCTTCCAACCATTGCAGAGGAACTGCGGTTAGCCCTCCAGACCAGGTTACCCTGGGGGGCGGTGGGAGTACCAGAGCCAGACCACTCCCGAGACGACTGCAAGGCAGAAAAGGATGATCAGGTAAGAGGAGAGGTCTACGACAAGGACTGGTTCCGGTTCACCTGCATGGTCTCCTGTATCGGTAAGGGAGGCGCCCGGACCACCATTCTCCCCATTCCCTCCGAGAAGATGGAACCACTCTTCTGCCCCCCGTGTCCCCCCTATCGCGTAGGCAAACACAGAGATACTTGTCGCCAGTACAACCAGGAGAATAAGGACGAGGAGAAAGATCCTCTCGCGTCGCAACGGCTGCATGGCCTTTCACCGGTCCTTGAGTATGTCAGGTCTTCTGCCTGCAAGATACACGACAATCGCAGCGGTGAGAATCGCTTCCCCGGCTGCCACGCCCATATTGAGGGCCGTGATAAAGAGGAGGCCGGCCTGGAGTGCCGCACTTCCCGTTGATGCCCCAGATATGCCTGAGAGGGTAACGATCCCTATCATCAGCAGCGACCCGAGGATGAGGGCGATAAATGTGGCTATTCCAGCTCCCGTCCCCCACCCGGATCCCAGTTGCCGGAAGAGGCGGAAGAACGCATACGCCCCGATAACTTCTGCTCCGCTGATAAGGGTGTTTGCCCCAAGCAGTCCCCACCCCCCGTGACCGACGGCTGCAGAGAAGAGGTTTACCACGAAGACCGCAAGGACACCTGCCCCGGGACCGGCAAGGATGCCGATCAGGGGGGTGAGATTCATATGGACCCCGCCGAGGACAGGTATACTCACCTGAAAGACCGCAAATGCCGCTGCGGTAAGGAGCGCTGCAAGCACGATCCGGTGACGACCGGTCCCTGCCCGCCGCAACCACCAGAGTGCAACACCAATAAGGAGGAGAGCAAGAATCCACCAGATACAGACTGCAGCCAGAGGAAATGTCCCGTCCTGGAGGTGTATATGTGCCAAGTTACCTCACTCCTGATCGTGCATGGATTACAAGAGAACTCGTCTTTCCTGGTATGATAACCTGTCCTTTGTTTTGGTACAGTACTAAATTACCTGCCTGCCTCGTCGATAGCCCTGACAAGGGCAGAAAGGGTGAGGGGACGCTCCTTCATAGGAAAACCCCTGACGGTGCAGTATTCACGGTACACCCTGACCACGTCCGGGACGACGAGTCCTGCCCGGGAGAGGAGCGCTTCATCGTAAAATATCTCTGCCGGGGTCCCTTCGCCTATCACGCACCCCTCCCGGACGAGGCAGACCCGGTCTGCAATACGGGCAGCAAATGCAAGATCATGGGTGGCAAGGACGATACTAACCGGGCACCGGGGTTTCAGGGCCAGGAGGAGGGCCTCGATCCTGGCCGCATGGACCGGATCAAGGTCTGCTGTCGGTTCATCAAGAACCAGAACCCTTGGACGCAGCGCAATCACTCCGGCGATCGCGACGAGCCGTTTCTGCCCCCCGGAGAGGTAGTCAGGGATACGGGCAGCCAGGTCCTCAGCCCCGACTGCTGCCAGGGCAGAGAGCGCTGCGGTCCGTGCTTCATCCAGCGTCATACCTGCATTGAGTGGACCGAACATCACATCGTCAAGAACGGTGGGAGCGAAGAGCTGGTCTTCCGAACGCTGGAATACCAGTCCCACGTAACGCCAGAGCGCGCGCTCCCGTGATTCGGCAACCGGTTCACCCCGGATGAGAGTCCTGCCCTGGGTAGGGGTGAGTAGACCGTTTAAGTGGAGCAGAAGGGTGGTTTTTCCGGCACCATTCGGACCGCATACCGCAACTATCTCATCCTCAAGCACACGGAAGCACATTCCGTGAATCCCGCTTGTCCCGTCAGGATACACATGGGTGGCGCAGTCAATATGGATCAGCTCATCGGGTCCTGGCGGAGGGCATGTGCAACAAGAAGGGCATTCCTTCCTGTCTCCTTCCTTCACGGGAGCCATAATGCAACTCCCCCCGAGAGACACGCACCAGCCAGGAGAAGGGCAATACCAGCCGGCCCTGGGCCAGGAATGGTGGTGTGGACTGGAAATCTCCCTGTAAAGCCCCGGGACTCCATTGCCCTGGTGACCCGTTCGGCCCGTTCATACGACCGCAGGACGGTCAGGCCAATCAGGGCCGCCCATAACCGCCAATGCCGGGGTATCTGCCGGATAATATCACCGCCACGCGACTTTGCCGCACAGAGCTGGCCAAGGAAGACACCCGCCGTGGTAAAGAGGAACCGGTATGCAAGGAGGAGAAGTGTATCCAGGGGCGACGGGAGCAGGCGGGATGCGAGAGCGGCGAGGAGTGCCTGGCGGGTCGTCATGACAAAGACCAGGGAGGCGGTGACGACTGCAAGAGCCTTGGCCAGCAGGGTACCGCAGAGGATAAGGCCTGCGCTGGTCACAGCGATTCCAGTACCAGGTACCACGAACAGCTGGCTACCCTCCCCTGAGAAGACCAGGAATCCTGTCAGTGAGAAGAGGAAGAGAGCCGGCATGGTCCACCATGCGAAGAGGTGGCGGAGTGGGAGGCCTGCACCTGAATAGATCCCAACCGAGAGTGCAAAGAGGACCACGGCAAGGAAAGGGTTCGTGGACACGGTTACAAGAACGACGAGGAACAGGAGGGCCCCGAGCTTTGTCCAGGGGCTCGCCCGTGTACAGAAAGAGTCTGTATGCTCGCTATAATGCGTAATAAGGGCAGGGTCCGGGAAATGGGACGAAATCGAAACTGAAGGCATCGGGTGTTCACTTCCTGGCGGCAGGGTCCTGATCAGGGGATGGCGGGTCTTCCATCTCTATCATACAGCCTTCATGGCTGATGCGACCGCAGAAGCCGACCATCGGGTGCCCAAGAGAAGAGCAGATCGCATCCACTACACCGGGTGTAACATGGGATTCGAACCGTGCTGCCTCCCTGCAGGCAGCCGGACCGGCGAGGCCGTGGCGGGTTAGGAGGAGCGAGAGGATCCGATGACGGCGTATGCAGAATTCCGCAGCCTTCCACCCTTCGGGTGTCAGGGTCACCCCGCGATACGGGACGTGGACCAGGAAGCCATTCTTCGTGAGTTCCTGGACCGCACGGGTTGTTGTGGACGGATCGACCCCGAACGCGGTGGCAAGATCGCCAGTCCTGGCATGTCCGTCATGGGTATAGATAAACTTGAGGTAGGCCACCGAGCGCGGGGACAACTCACTGAGCTCCTCCGGTTTCATGAAGGAGGATTGGGTTGTCAGGAACATCAGGGTTTTGGCAGAACACCAAACTTCCCCTGGAGGAGATCATCCACACCCTCCGCGTGGACTGGCCAGGAGATGACTGCTCCTCAGGACGAAGAAGCCTCAAATCCCCCGGCAGGCACCGTCAGGGTGAAGCAGGCCCCTTCCCCGGTCCGCCCGGTCTCATGGATAGTACCACCCGTGAGCCCGAGTACCTGCCGACAGAGATAGAGCGAGAATTCAGGTGTTTTTGCTGCGTTGCGCTCAAAAATCTTCTCCTTCTGAACCTCCGCTATCCCCGGGCCGTTGTCCTTGAAATCGATAACCAAGGATCCACCTTCTTTCCTGGTCGTCACCGTGATGACGGTTGCCCCGGTTGCATGCCGGACAACGTTCGTGGCGAGGTTCTGAAACACCCGGGGTAATAATGGATCTGCCAATATCCGGACAGGGTTAAACCCTATCTCCCAGATTATTGAGGGATTGCCAGTATGGGCCTTTGCGAGGAGGATGACTTCCCTGAGGTTGTGCCAGACAAGCCCTCCTTTCCCAATATCCTGATAGGCACGCGTGAAGGTTACCTGCCACTGGATCGCCTGCGTCGCTGTCTCCATCTTCGCAAGAAGACCTAGTATGGCAGGATCTGATACCCCCTCCTTCACAAATTCGAGGTAGCCAAGCACTACGGTCAGTTTGTTCAGAATATCATGCCTGATATTGCTACCAAGGTGGTTTAGGAGGTCAATCGTCCGTTCCTGGGCAGCAGTCCTGTCTTCTGCTAACTGTTCCGGAGAAGAGGGGACCGCATCCTGGCGAGGGGCTGTGGCACACGCTGCAGCGGCAAAGAACGTTTTTGATTCCACGGGCGGGAATAGGTATGCAGTGGGTGCAACCTCCTGGACCATAGTAAAAAGGGCTTTCCCCTCGTCTTCTCCTTCCAGGATGAACAACACGGGGATGCCTTCCCTGGCAAGGCACCCGACCAGCGTGGCGCACTCTTCCACTGAACCGGAACGAGAAGAGATAATGGCAAGGCCTGGCTGTACGAGCCTGGAAATCTTCGTTACATCCCCTAGATCCGCTGAACAGGGTATGACTTCACCCCCGGCTCCGCGGACAATCTCTGTCACCGCCCCGGCATTTGGTGAATCCGCGATGAGTAATGTCACGCGGGGAAACGGTATGGTCATTCTGTAACACTCCCCGATTTTGAGTGACCAGGGCAGGGCCGACCACGGAAATAACCGCATCCGGCCTGCACTGTTCCTCTCTTTTCAATAATTCGCACGATCCGTGATGAGCCTATCGAAGAGCTGGTACCCATGCCGCATGGCCTTCCGATATGGGGGAACCGGCATAGGGGGTTTTACCGTGAGATGAGACGGACTCTTCCAGGTCAGAATGCAAAAGGTAGTATCCGGGACGAACCGACGGCCTGAACGGGACGAACAGATTACAAACACGGACGCCAGTTCGCAACTGGGATGAAAAGCAGGTCAACACAACGGCGAGTAGCAGGATTGAACGTTACACCGGCCCGTGGAACTGGGGCCGTCTTCCGGCAGTAAAATATTATCATCAAATAATTATTTTGTACTTAAATATATAACTAAGAAAGAATTAAAATAGACAGTACATGGTGCTCGTGGATGGATCGAATGTTACCCTCGCTCACCTTGGTATAGTTGCGGGGGTATTTGATC
>LAHU01001679.1_pt1 | contig 16897 bp, 16 predicted proteins | sample 329631 | NCBI WGS metagenome assembly LAHU01 (sample SAMN03275698, study PRJNA271635) | activated sludge metagenome | isolation source: sample C-0 Zero hour mixed sludge faded in reactor as a methanogenic...
AATGACTGGTGTTCCAGGAGCATTGGGTTCTCGAGGAGCCTGAGGAGGAAATCCCTCTTTTCCATTAAAAAGGACTTCATCTCGCCGATATTGACCTGTGAATAGTCCACCTGGTATGCATACTCCTTCATGGCGTTCCCCACGCGGAGAAAATCCGGGTCCTTCCATGCACCAGACACCCTCAGCGTGTCTTCCAGCGTCGATATGTTCCGGTCTGCCATGGCGATGGTCCTGAGGAGATCTGTACCGGCTTCCGAGAAGAACGTGCCAATCACCATGTTCATCTTTTCCAGTCGTTCCCGCCGGGCCCTCACGCTCAGCAGTTCGTTCAGGACCAGGGTAACGAGGAGCACGTTGATGGGCAGGAAGCCCAGTGCATTGAATACATAATAGTACGTATTCTGCGGATCTCCAAGCACGACGAACTTGATAGAATAGACCATGAACGAGCTGAGAATAAGGATGATCCCGAGTTTCATCTGCCAAGAATATTTGCCCATGGTATCACTCCTGTTCTTCTGGTATTTTCAAGAGAAATACATGATGGACTCTTTCCCCTGCCTGACGTCCCGTCGAACTGACCACGATCCCTCACCTTGATAATAATGTAATACCTCTTTCCTGGTGGTAGACCACCAGATCCGGTATCTGCGACTGGAAAGCCCGGTGGGTATCTGCAGGGGTACTTTCTTTGTATTGACAACCCCTCCAAGAAGAAATCCCTCATGGAATGTGAGTGCATTCAAGGGGACACCATGTATCCCCTTAACTGCTCACAGGGTATCCTGGACAGTTTTGAAGGTCCCCTACATTATACCGGTTATTTCGGATGGTATTCTATATCCCCCTGGCGAGGTTCCTCTTCTGGATCACCTTTGCACACCAGATAAATACAATGATCACACCCATGAGCACGAGGATATCAATCCACGGCGGGTAGACGGCATTTCCATTCAGTGCTGCATGGTACAGGTCAACGAGGTAGGTGAGGGGAGAGAGAGAGGTCAGGATGAAGAGCCAGCCGCTCAGCTGGCCGAGCGGGATGAATATTCCCGAGACAAAGATGATCGGGAGCCTGACCAGGCTCGAGAGCATCATGATGTTTGACGGGTTTTCCATGGTCGGGGAGGCAAGGAGGGTACCCAGTGCGGCAAAGGCAACTGACCCGAGTATGAATGCCAGGGCGAGGAGGCCGGCATTCATGACCGGGAGGGGGAAGAGCACCAGGCAGACGAGGAATACGGTGGTCGTGATAGCCATGCCAAAGATGGAACCTGCCATCAGGTCGCCGATGATGATAGTCTCAAGGATTACCGGGAACGAGAGGAGCCGCTCGTAGGTCTTGTCCCGTTTCTCCCACGGGGTGATGAGCGGGCCGACCGATGATGCGGTGAAGAAGAGCATCATACCAAGGAAGCCGGGGAAGAAGAGGACAAGGTTGAGGTCCCGCCCGATAAAGAACGTGAGGAACATCAGGAGGGGGAAGAGAAGGCCGAATACGACGACCGGGCCCTTGAAGTAGTAGATACGCATGTTCTTCTCGCAGGTGACAAGGACACTCCGGAAAAAGACCGTCCAGTCCATCTCTCATGTACCCCCGGTGATCCTGACAAACGCCTCTTCGAGGGTGGGTGCCGACGTGGCAATTGATACAATTGCAAGGTCTTCGCGCTCCGCGGCCGCAGCAAGGTACTTCACCGCATGGTCCAAGTCATCCGAGTATACCCGCCACTTGTCCCCCCACGGTTCTGCCCGGGTTATTCCGGGGGCAACAAAGAACCCGGGTCCTACTGGCCTATCGAATGCAACCTCGGTATATCGCGAGGTGTCAAACGCGTTTTTCAGTCTTTCAGGGCTGTCTGTTGCAACAATCATCCCCCGGTTAATGATACTGATCCTCGTGCAGAGGGCGTTTGCCTCCTCGATGTTATGGGTTGTAAGGAGGATGGTACTTCCTTCCTGGTTCATCTCCCGGACCGTGTCTATGACGAGCCGCCGGCTGTAGACATCAAGCCCGGTGGTCGGCTCGTCGAGGAGGAGGACCGGGGGGGAATGGACGATGGCACATGCGATACTGATCCGCTGGCGCATCCCTTTTGAGAATGTCCGGACCATGTCGTCCTTTCGTTCTGCAAGCCCGAGCCGGGCAAGGATCTCGTCTGCCCTCGCTTCGCTTCTTCTCCGGTCCATGCCATAGAACTTTGCGGTCAGCAGGATGTTCTGGCGGGCAGTAAGGTCGCTGTAGACGGTGCTGTTCTCGGGAATAACTCCCATCTTCATCTTCGCAGTGAGAGGGTCAGCATGGACGTCAGTGCCGAAGATACGCACCGATCCTGCATCCGGTATCAGGACCCCGGTCAGCATCCGTATCGTCGTGGTCTTTCCGGCCCCGTTCGGGCCCAGGAACCCGAATACGCCGCCTTCCGGTATTGCAATGCTGACATCTTTCACGGCTGCAACTGACCCGAATGACTTGGAGAGATTCCTTGCCTCGATTGCGTCCATGCCTGGTCTTCCTGTACCAGTCTTCTGCGGCTACCCAATTCAGGATATCTGTCGTGATCTACCGGTCCTGTGATGCAGTAAACGGGTATTTGCGAGAATGGTTGATTCCATGCAGGATCCGTTTGCTCTGCCAGGCCAGGCAGTCACGTACGACTGGCCAGGAGTGTTCCATCTCTCTCCAGGACCATTCTCTTTCCGACCGTTGCAAGGTATATCAGGAACTGTTCCACCCCATCGATGCCTAATATGGTATGCATCGCATCATCGTCGTACGCGGCAATGGCATAGACCCCGCACCCCACCGCCGTGGCCGCAAGGCAGAGGTTCTGGCAGACGTGCCCGGCATCCTTATGGATTTCCCGTTATCCGCGCTCGCTGTAGCGCCAGGTCATCCGGTATGGGACAGCGACCCTGAGAAAGACCACCCCGCACCGCATGATAAACTGCTGTCTCAGGCAGGCATTGGCTACCCGGATGTAAAGGGTTGGTTCCAGGTCGAGTAACGGGAGAGCGTGGGTGAGGGCAAGATAGCGGTAGAGACCTGGCTTCAGTCCTTCCACGTCATTGATGAGCAGGTAGGTCTCAAGGGCATGGCGGGCCCCTGCCGGTGGAACCGTCCGGAACATCGCGTACGTACCAGCAACCTTTTTCACGCCCTGTGTACACCAGAGCAGAAAGGCCAGTTCTGGTATGGTGAGAGGTTCCCGGGCGTAGGAGCGGATACGGTGCCGTTCTTCAATTACTCTTCTGAGATCCAGGGAAGGAACAATGAGCGTCCCTGGTCCTTGAAGTTCAATTACCGGCTTACCTGGATCAGGCGGGATCTCAAGGGGCGGCTGGGGCAGACCCCTCTCTTAGTCAGGGGTTGCCAGGTACCAGGTACCGGTACTTCTTCCGTTCCATGAAGGTCTGACCGGCATCGGGTCTTGATACCATATCCCTCTCTTCGTCCAAGGAGATGGTAATGTGAATGGAAGGAGTCCTCTCCGTGTAGAATATCATTCACAAAGAAATCAGGCGATCCGCAGGGGGGGTCCTGGTTATACCCCGCAAGGGCTTTCGTTGCGAAGGGCTTGCGATCTGAGGTATATCACCTGTCGGGTATCCCCCGCCCGACGAATACTGACCGGATCCAATTGCCCTCTTTGACTTCGGATGCATCTACCGGACCTTTTCCAGCATAGAATCGCACGATCCTGGGATTCATCGCAAGGTTGTGGAAGTCAGGATTCTTCGGTTCCCAATCCATCTGCTGGCAGGGCGTTCCTGTATGACGAGTCTCCTCCTTGTGAAAATGCCGGGTTGTCAACCCCGTCTATTGCCTGGTACTGTGCCATATTCGTTGAGATGGGAGATCTGGACCGGTCCCCGGGCCGGTCCATGAATAGTCGTCCTTCTCATTCATTAGGGGTTAAAGAGCGGTCCAAGTTCGACCTGCTGCCAGTCCCGGTCCATCGCCCGTATCCATAATGTCCGGGTCTTTGGAATAAAGACGACCTGGTGGTTCGTGGAGTAGGGATGGCCTGACAGGAGCGTCTGCCGGAACGTCGCACCACCTTCCCCGATTGCAACATTGCGGATCTGCATCATCTTCCCGGCATCGATCGTTCCCTTTGCCTCGCCAGCCTGCCTGACCAGGTTGGAGTAGCGAATGGCCGAGTTTTCTTCCGGCACGCCCATGAAGTTCCAGGAGGGGTCCACGAAGTGGTTGGAAGCCGCGATGACCCCGTTTCCGGTTCTCCGCCGGGTGTCAAAGACCGTCTCCTCGTAGACATACGCCTCGTCCGGCCCTGCCGCGTCCAATATCCATGCGCAGTTCGGCCTGGTCGCCTGGACACCGGCGTCCAGGCCCCGGAGGTCCGAGTAATCGAGCATGAACCGGAAGAACTCGGATATGATGTCAGGCCGGTTATCCATGATAAGCGTGCCCCCTGAAGCAATCCCGTTGTTGTCAGCAATAAAGAGGCCCCTGCTGTTCATCAGGGTCTCGGGACGCATCCCCGCGGGGCCAAACGTTGCCACTCCGTTACTCCCGTCCGAGGGGCGGTAAATAACAAGGGTATAATACTGGTTGAACGGGGAGAATGCATCGGGGAGGTCCCAGTTCCGGGAAAGGACAAGGGTGCCATCAGGAGTATAATTCCCCCACGTGGCAAGGAAAGAACAGGAGGAGGGGGTGCCTGGTGTCATGAGGTAGATGATCCCCCCGTTATACAATACCCAGATATCATCAATTGTCAGGCCGGAAGTCTCAGCCATACCGATGAAGACCTCGTTCATCCTCTGGGAGGGGAAGACCAGGACTTCCCGGCCCATCGCCCGGAGTTGCTCCTGCGTGTAACCCCGGTTGGAGATGTTCCCTTGGAGGAATGCGTACTCTCCCTGTAGCTCGGCCTTCATCAGGGCCCCGTACTGCCGCCCCATCTCCCTGAACGAGCCGTTCAGAACGACAACAGGGTAGGTCCCGGCCAGGTAGCGCCCACCGCCTTCGAACGAGGCGACCGGTTGCAACGACGCAGTCACAGTCCCGCGTTCACTGGCAAAAACCGCATGCGGCAGGAGGAATGCGCATGCGCCCGATGCCAGAACCAGGATGAGTATGATTACCATCGTCTGTCTCATGCACGAGTGGTACTCCCCGTAAAGTTTATAAAGCAGGTGTTCCGGCCTGCAAGAGAGAGGGGGGGCCGGACCCGGGAGCGTCCCCTCTTCTCCTCACCGGTTTTTCCCGGGATCCGGAGGAATGGGACCGGCATATCGCCATGGATGACTGCAGGAAAATGAGATTGAAGGTCGCCGGGACCGCATGTCCGTTTTATTTCCCGGTGAGAGATCAGGTCACTGCCTTGACAAATGCATCAAACCCGACCCGTTCAATGGTCCCACCCAGGCGCTCGGGGGCTTTCCCGTTCTCGCGGTAGAATGCAATGACCTTCCTTGCCAGGACTATTGCCTGCTCTTCAGTGAGGCCGCGGGCAAACACCTGGCCGGGTTTCGGTGTCCCGCCGCCCTTACCGCCTGTTACCGCAGTAAAACCATTTTCGGTGCCAAAGAACCCGAGATCTTTCATCCACGAGTCGCTACAGCAGTTGGAGCACCCGGAGACCCCCATCTTGAACTTTGCAGGTGCCGGCTTGCCGTAGAACTTCTTGTCAAGTGCGAAACCCAGGCCCGGGCTGTCCTGCATGGCATGCTTGCAGGCCCGTGTCCCTGGGCAGATCTGGATACTCCGAATCGTCAGGCCGATTGCCTTGGACTGGTCTGTAAACTCTCCCCATGCCTTGTCGAGGTCCTCTTCCCGTATGCCAATGATTGCAATGCGCTGGGCGCCGGTAAGTTTGAAAAATTTCGCGCCATATTTCTCTGCCACGTCTGCAACCTTCCTCAACAGGGCCGGGCTTGCAAAGCCTCCTGCAATATGAGGTGCAATCGAGAATGTCTCCATGTCCCTCTGGATAATCGCTCCCTTCTCGGGTATGTTTACCTTGGTCTTGATCTCAGAACCTCGAAATCTGATTACCAGATCTCCTGCCATCGCATATTAGACCGGCAGTATCTAAACAGAAACCCGCCAGGTATAGGTCGATCTCTCTCAAATAATGTTTTCCTCAATCCAAAACTGGAATTATGACTTATTCATCGTTTGATCTAAATACCGCGAGATTATGGGTATATCCCGTTTTCTTCGTCGTCCGTAAACAGATCCATTCACGAAGTTATCCAATCATCTTATTCATTTCAGGTTTCGGAACCGGCTGGTCTGATTCATGTTGTCATGCGATGAAAAAATAGTTCGTTTACATAACTATTATCAACCTGAACAATATACGTCCTCTATTACGGACCATACATGGGAATCACTGCCCGGATAGCCGATGACCTCCTCGCCCTTCACATACTGTATCATAGGCGAATCCTCCCGGCTGCGTTTGGGCCAGGGACGCTCCGCGGACCCCATTATCGTGTCCTTGCGATCCTGATGAAACAGGGCCCCCTCCCGATTTCTGAGGTTGGAAAATGCCTCTTGGTCTCGCGACCCTACATGACAGGTCTCATCGACCACCTGGAGAGAGAGGGGTGTGTACAACGTATACCAGATCCCGCTGACCGGCGCGTGATACAGGTCGCACTGACAGACGAGGGGAGGGAATACCTTATCCAGGCAGCCAGGCATTTCCGGGAGGAGATCGGCAAAATACTCCTGAGCCTTGGGGAAGACGACCAGCAACGTCTCTGTTCTTCGCTTCGTAACCTGATGGACCTGCTCGGAAAGATATCGTGGGGTGACGAGATACGATGACGCCTGGAACCCCGTCCGGACCTGGTACATCCCAGGAACAGGGTTCCCCGTTCTCCCTGCGCTCCAGAATGACGACAAACCCCAGGCCAGGTTTCCCTGCACTCCCGGACGATACGATCATCCGGATTGATCACATCACCAAGGTGTTTGGTGGAAAACAGGCTATCCGGGCCGTTGACGATGTCACCTTCACAGTAAAAAAGGGGGAGATATTCGGGTTGCTTGGGCCAAACGGAGCGGGGAAGAGCACGCTGATACGGATCCTCACGACCCTGCTGAAACCGACATCAGGCACCGCCTCCCTCGGTCCCTGGGAAGTCACGCGGCACGAGGAGGAAGTACGGGGGATCATAGGGGTCTGTCCCCAGAACTCCACCCTGGACGTCGAGCTGACCGCGTACGAGAACCTCGAATTCTACGGAGTCCTTGTCAATGTACGGGAAGACCGGCTGGATGCACGCATCTGGGAACTGCTCGCAATGGCCGGTCTCACCGACCGGGCACACGCACATGTCCGAACCTTCTCCGGTGGGATGAAGCGGAAACTGGAGATCGTGAGGGCGTTCCTCCACCACCCCCTCATCCTCTTCCTCGACGAACCGACGATCGGGCTGGATCCGGAGTCGCGTCGCGAAGTCTGGAGCCAGGTTGCGATGCTGAACCAGGAGGATACGACTATCATCCTGACGACTCATTACATGGATGAAGCCGAGAAACTCTGCAACAGGATTGCCTTCATCAACCGCGGAAAGCTCATTGCACTGGATACTATCCCAAACCTGAAACGATCGATACCTGCCGGGGACATCATCGAGGTCGAGGTGGACCGGCCTGACGAGACCATGCTCTCCTGTATACGAGGGCTCGATAGGGTCCGTTCCGTTGAGAGGAAAGGCAATATCTTCCAGGTATCTGCTGGAAACGGGGCTGCAATTCTCCCCCACCTCATCGGGTCCTGCGAGGGAGCAGGTCATACCATCACGTCGATCTCAATCCGTTCACCATCCCTTGAGGATATTTTCATCCACTTGACCGGGGTTGGACTCGGCGGGACGGGACATGAGACCCCCGCCAGGCTGGGCAGGAGGGGAGACTGATGCTCCGTGGGGCAGTGGCGATATTCCGGCGAGATTTCAAAAAATTCCTCAGTAATCCCTTCGTCATCGTCATGACCCTCTTTATGCCCATCCTCTACCTCGTCCTGATGGGTAATGCGATGGGCGGGACGATAACCGGGATACCGATAGGGGTTGTCCAGGAAGAGCCTGCGCTTGATTATACCCCCTTGTTCCTCTCTGCTACCGATTCCCTCAAGCTTTTCCACCAGGAGAACAAACCAGGTTCCTTCTTGGTCAGCATCTTTTCAAGCGAGGAGACTGCACGAAATGCGCTCATAGACGGGAGGATCTTGGCATATGTCGTGTTTCCCACCGGGATTCTGGATAACCGCGAGGTGCGGTTGTGCATCGATAATTCAGAGTACATGATTGGTACAATTATCGAATCGGGAGTCAATGCAGCACTTATTCGGGCAGGAGCAACGAATCCCCTGCACGTAGAGGACATATTCGGTAATATCGAGTACATCCAGTTCTTTGGCATCGGCGTGATCGTGATGGCCATCTTCATGACGACCATGATGGGAGGCGGGATCGCATTGATCAAGGACCGGGAGATGGGAATCATCGAAGGCTACCTCGTCACACCGGTGAAACGATCGAGTATCATCCTCGGTACGGTAGGAAGCGGGACCGTGAAAGCGTTCCTCGCCGGGTTCGTCATCTTCATGGTAGACATCGCTGTTGCAGGGGTTATCGTGCGGACCGTCGAAGGGTTTCTCCTTGTCCTCCTGCTCCTCTTTCTGATCTCCCTCGGCATGACGAGCCTTGTGGTCGCCCTCTCCTCACGGTTCTCTAACCAGCAGGAATATGCCTCCTCCATCGCGTTTCTGAACCTCTTCCTCTTTATGACAAGTGGAGCGTTCTACCCGGTCCTTGGCATTCCAGACTGGCTCCGCTGGCTGACGGTCATCAACCCCGAGGCATATGCCATCCATGCGCTGCGAAGCATCATCCTGCGTGGCCAGGGTCTCGGGATAATCAGTTTTGATCTCATCGCTCTCCTGGTCTTCACGATAGGGGCTATGGTTCTTGGCGTCGCCACTTACCGACGGACACTGGAATAATGGGAAGGGTATCGCGTTCCCTGCCACCTTTCCGGTGCTGTTGCGGCCACGGGATGCCAGGACCAGCTCCCCACATGGCAGGGCTGTGTTATCGAAGTAAACCCAATCCCCTGTTTATCCTCTGAGTCCCGGGCCCCGGTGAACCTGTCTTTCAGCCCGCACAATACCCGGTGGGTCTCCCATCATGAAAAACAGTGTATTGTGGGACCCCTCCAGTCTGCTCCCTGGTCAGTGGAGGCCGGCGAAGGGCGGGATGAAGAATATCACAAAGAAGATGAGTAACAGGACGAGCCCGAGCGGTACCCCGGTCCTGGCCCATTCACGGCTCGTGATACCAAGTTTCTGGGCCGCGATGATGTTCGGGATATTGCCTGGGATGAGCATACCCCCTGCAATGAGCAGGCCCATCAGGGCGCTTCGGATCTGTTCGACCGAGAGTGCAGGGCCGATCTCGGCCGCTGCAAGGGTCGCGTTGTCGAGGACGGCAGAGACCATGTTCACCCAGTAGAGCCCCCCGGCAGGGATCTGGATGATATATGCCAGGATGAGGGGTTTGAACCCCTCTCCGAGGAATATGAGTGCCATGATGAAGAGGTAGACCCTGGCGGCACGCAGGACCACCTCCCTGATACTTTCTCGCTGGAGATGACATTCATCCGAGGTTATTGCACCCGGACTACGTCGGAACATGAACACCCCGATGAATGCAAGGAGGATAACGGCCGGGACAATATAAACGCCAAGGAGACGGACCAGGTAGTCAAACCCTGCATGGTATGGCGCTCCGGCAAGTTTAGCCACCACGATGGTGGAGAGTGGTTCTCCGAGGGGGGTAAGTCCGGCCCCGAGCCCGATCGCAAAGCAGGAGACAACCGCCATCTCGACCTTTGCCTGCCGGCTGAGCGGGAGTGCACAGAGGAACTCGACCAGTAGGACAGCAGCCAGGATTGCGGATATCACGCTCGAGACGAGCCCCAGGATGGCGATCAGGATGAAGAGGAGCGCAGGGATCGGGCACCTCTCCACGATGGCCCTTATCGCCATGTCCATCTTGCGGTGCCAGATATACAGAACAAGCCCGACCAGCAGGACGATCTGGACAATCCCTATTGGGACCCCCCAGACAGTCGCGATACAGAGTGGAGCGGCCAGGGCCTCCCGGATGATGGTAAGGCTCCACCCGGTCTCTTCCCCCGGGATGACCGCAAATCCCGATATCGTCAGGGCGACAATGCCACAGAGAAAGAGGAAGACCTCAAGGTTCCTCTCGATTATTCTCACGGTGAATGGAAGGATGAGGACAACCACAAAGATTGCGAGCAGGCCTCCGGTTACAAGAGCATCTGACATATTCCCGTTCTCACTCCTTTTCTGGCATACTTCGGTTCCCGCCCGGTTCCACCTGGACCAGGGAGGGAGTGGCGGTATTCAGCAAGGGGTATCTCCCCTGGCGGGAGTATCCATGTCAGGTTTTCACCAGGTCCCAACCAATACCGGTTCCCCAGACCGTTGCTGATACCGGTCCGGTATCTTAGAATGGCAGGGTGGACCTGGTAGAAGACAACCCGGGTGAAAAACCCGGAGTTGCAACACCACGGATACGAGTATATTTTTCCTCCAAAAAGATAAAACAGACGGGAATGTCCTCACTTATTTTGTCTTCCCTGGAATATACAGTAAGTGAAGGTGCACGATTTATCCGGGGAACTGCCAAGCCAGGGAAAGCGATCCTAGCGCGGGTAATGCGGATATACCGGAGATCAAGGTACCATGGATCACAAAGGGAGAACCCTGAAGAAAGGAATGTCCAGGCATGGTATGCGGGGCTCCCATGTTCCCGATACTTCTCTTATGCGGAGAAGGGTTGCGATCACCATCAGGCATGGATCCATGCCTTTCGGTATTCCTTCTCACGTGGTAACTACGGCTATGCCCGGAAATATCCCAGGGCCTGCTGTCGATACTCCTCTCTCATCTTGAGAATAGCGGTTACCGCGGGATTAGCCTTTATACCGGATACGTACTACTGCACTGATAATGACTGGGCTCTCGCTGGATGGACGGTGTGCACCTCTTCTGAACCACAGTATCGCAAAGATCGTCGCTGTGATGGTCTGTCTGACGACCGCGTCCGATATCCTCCTCGCGAGCCTTGGCACAATCTCCCACCTGGCGGGAATGGTCCGGGAGAATCTTCCCCTCTTGACAGGCATCGTGTATTTCCTGACCCGGGGGGAAATACCAGATATTGCATTATCGATAATCGGGAATGTTATACTCATCGGTGCCGTGGCGAGTGCCTTTATTGCAATAGGGAAACCCGGCTGGATCCACATCTTCTCCATCGTCATCTGCACTATTCTCCTCCTCTTTACCCTGTTAAACGTGATCCTGATGGTTGCCAGCCTCTGGAACCCCAATGGACAAGCGGACCTCCTCTTCAAGGACGCAGTGATGGTCTGGGTCTTTAACATATTCCTATCAGGAGCGTTCTTCTGGCTCCTGGACTCGCCCCGCCAGAAACGTTACCACCATGACTCCACCATCCGCCGGGACTGTGTCTTTCCCCAGAACCTGATCAATGACCCGGCATGGAAGGACTGGACTCCCAGTCTCCTGGAGTACCTCTACTTATCATTCTCCATCTCAGTCACCCTTGGACCAAGTGACATCCTGATACTCACCGAGAGAGGGAAGGTCCTGGTTGTCGTGGAGACCGTGGTATCCCTCATCCTTATCGTCACGATAGTTGCCCGGGCGATAAATATTATCTGACGAGGTTATCGTACCAGTCCCGCGTCCCGGTATGTGTGGCGGTGATTCAGGCAGGAGGAAATATCGGTCAATCCGAACCGTGCGGTTCCTCCCGAAAAAAGAGGTACCTCCCTTTAAGGCGGGTGAGCCGGATGGTATCCGGGTCCGGGCGATTGGCCTCCCTGACTGACAATACTGGGACAACCGGGCCAGGGACCCTTCCCGGGGCAGGGATGAAGAATACCTGCAATCTCCGCCCCTTTCCGTTCCCTGCAGGTTCTCTGCATCCCTTTGCCAGACAACCCGTTCTCATCCTCAAGGGAGAGGAACCCCACAGGATTACCTGGTCATCTATCAGAGGAGAAGAGATCGTTCTTCCTAGTCTGCAACCGTTTCATCAGTCTCTTTCACGAGCTGATGAAGAACCGGTCCTCTTCCAGGTGGGACGGTGGAGCGATGAAGACTGCGAGGAGCCGTTCCTTTTTCGGGTTAGCCAGCTGGTGGATCACGGACTCACGTACAGGGAAGCAGTCACCTGCCCTGACCATGTATTCCTCTTCCCATTTCGTATCACCGCCGGAGCGGGTCCCTGTCCGCATGAGCCCGGACCCTTCAAGAATCTGGTAGATCTCGATTCCTCTCCGGTGATAATGCGGGTTCAGGCTGGTCTGCGGTTCGATCTCCGCGGCATAGAGTGCGATCGCATCATCCCCTGTGATCCTCACTATCCGTATTCCGGTCTGTGGATCGATGGGTGCATCCTTCAGCCGTGAATAAAGGTTTTCAACATCCATGTGAGGAGATACTCTCTTGATAGGAATGAAACCTCGCGCCATCCATTTTCCGGCGTTTTACCCGTTTTATTTCGTGGGAGGTGGCCAACTGTTCTTGTTCGTGGACCATATTATCGCATTCAAAGGACCGCTCCAAAATTCTGCATCAGCGAGGCGGTTTGGATCGTTACTATAGACAAGAGACTGGTATAGCAGGTGGCCTTGCCCGGAAAAGGCCAGGTTTGAGGGCTTTTCACACCATGATGTGGGATAATCTGATGATTAGGGGTCTGGTTTACGAAGACTGCTGGCTCCTCCACCTCCATATGCAATGCCACGTGTTTGCTCCAGGAAGGCTCTCCACCGGCGGTTGGGAGACGGAACTGGCATGCAGGAAATAACCGCAGTTCAGTCTTTCGAACCAAAAAGCGGTGAGGCCATGGGGGAGCTGATCTCTGCTTCAGGTTATACAGATGGTCATCATACCCCTATCATCATCAGGTATCTGCAACAGGATGCCGAACCGGCCAGTATACTACTACGAACCCGGGGGATAGGGAGACCATCCCTTCAAGTGCCTTTGTCATACCAGGTAAGCATGGCTCCAGGCTTACAGTGCCGGCGGATGGAGAGGGAGAGAAATAAAACGGCCAGGATCTGCATTCCGAGGATATACGGCAGGATTAGGTCCCGGGCATATTCATAGAGGAGGCCGGTTGCGATACTTCCCGCGAACCACCCGATGCCGTAGATAGTATTGAAGAGTCCGAAGGCTTTCCCCCGGTGACCAGGTCCCGTATGCCCGGCAATAGCGGCACGAAGGATCGTCTCCTGCAACCCCATTGTCGCACCCCAGATCAGGGCCCCCATGACCGCGGGGAAGGATGCCGGGATAAATACAAATAGCGGGACGAGCATGGCGAGGAATGGGACGAGGAGGAGCCCCCTTGCACCCCTCCGGTCATAGTAACGACCTGCGATGAGTGCCACTACCCCATCTGCAGCCATAGCGACCGCATAGAGGACCGGGATCTCGGCATCTGGTATCACTACTGCTGCCTTGAAATGGTAGGCAATAAGTGGGAAGACCAGGAAACCGGCCATCGTGAAGAAGGAGAAGAGAAGGTACGGGATAAGAAAAGAGCGTTCATCCACGTTCGGGCCTGGCGATTCACACCCGGCCCGTTCCTCGAGGCGGGCAGGGCAGGGTAATTTCCTTCGGGCCAGGAGGAGGGCAGAGGCCATGCAGAGGAACGGGACGAGGAGGATCGCGAAACCTGCCTTATAACCTCCTGTAAGCAGGTATGCCGCCGAGAAGAGGAGGGGGCCGATGATAGCCCCCACCTGGTCGAGTGACTCGTGGATCCCGTACCCAATGCCATGGCCGATAGGAGCACTTGCGTGGGAGAGGATCGTGTCTTTCGCGGGAGAACGAAGGCCCTTGCCCACCCGTTCCACGATGAGGAGAAGAGCTGCAATCTCCCACGAACCCGCAAAGACCAGGAGGGGGATGGCACCCGTCAGGAGGTACCCCGCGATGGTAATACTCCAGACCTGGCGAGTTTTATCCGTTATCCAGCCGGAAAAGAGCCGAACGCCGTACCCCAGGAACTCCCCGGCCCCTGCCACCACCGAGACGGTCAGCGAGCCTGCACCTAGCAGGAGGAGGTAGGGGCCCGTGATACTTCGCGCCCCTTCATAGACAATATCGGCAAAGAGACTGACAATCCCGAGAAGGACGATCACCTGGAGGGCGAGACGCCCCCTCGCATCCGCAGGGATGATCCGGTTACCTCGCATGATATGGTTCTACCGATAGGAGAGTCATCCCTGGAGATAATCTGGTTACCCGGTATACCACCAATCCTCTTTCCTGGTGAGCATCGCGATGGGATGATCCGGTTAGCAGGTATCTCACGGACCGTCTTTCACAGTGGACCACCAGGGGAGACATCCCTGACTCAAACCACGTGATTCATCGGGATATCTCTGCAATATGGGTATCAGCTGATTGTGTGAGCGCATCTTTCCCCTGGAGCCGGGCAATGTCCCTGATCGCCTCGAGAACATGCACGCTCTCTTCCAAAAAACTGAGAATATCTGCAGGATACAGGGCAATCCCGTATTCGTCGAGGAGGTGGGCGCTGATCTGGCGATGATCGAGTCCCTGCTCACGGAGATCGAGGACCGCAGTAGCAAAATTTCGCTCCGGGCACCCGCAAAATGGGGATTCCCTGCAGGGGCAGCGACAGAAATCGTGGATGAAACGGAGGACCTGCTCGCGGGTTGCATGGTCGAGGTGAGTGAAGTTCACCCGCGAAGTGATCGCCTCGAGGACGGTTCCCGAGAAGGCCTGGTCCGGCAGGTGATAACCAGTGAGACGTTCGATCTTCCTGGTTGTACGGAAACGGGCCTTCTGTGCGATCAATCCTCGTCTCCTGCGACCTCGTCGAAGTTCTTCAGTGAAGTTATCGCCTCGTTCATCGCCTCGCACTCGATGAGCCATTCGTCGAAGAGCGATGGCTGGTCGAGGTCATCCTTCACGAATTTTGCACAACAGCTCGCTCCATTGATCACATTTGCCCCGATCTCTGCGGCGATATCGAGTGCTGCATCCATCTCGTTCTCCACTTTTGCCCGCCCTTCCTTCACGAGGGCCTTGAGATCGGTCCGGTAGTTGCCGTCGAGGTACTTCTTACAGGAGGCAAAGAGCACAAGTAGGGAGAGCTGCAGCGATTCTACTATCTCCGTGAGGTCCCCTGCCGGCGGATCCGAGAGGACGATCTTCTCCACCTGGGAGAGCCTGTCAAGGGTTTCTTCCTTTGAGAACCGTTCATTCTTGTAGAGCTTGACGATCTTGAGGGCCGAGAGGGTCACGTCCATCCCGAAGCTGTAGAGGACGCGGAACCCCTCCGGCATCTCATCCGGGTCCGGGCCTGGCTCGAAGCTTGACTCGTGGAGGCGGGTGATCCAGTTGTCCCAGCGCTCCTGGTTGTAAAAGATATAGAAGAGCTTCATCGGTTCGGCTTCGGCTGATTTCTTCGCTGCTTTTTTCGCCATTCTGTACTCAGTTCGGTGGAGACCCTAAAAGACTTTTTCCCGCTATTGGGAGAAAATTCGGGGGCGCCCCCAAAAATCCAGAGCAAATTGCCTGATCGCAGGTGTCGATCGCCGGTGTGGCCGGGGGTCCATTGCATGGACCCGGCATCGACCCACCCTCCGGCATCCTGGAAAGCCCGGGGTGTTTATAAACCCAATTCCGGGCATTTCCACATGGTCTGCCTCCCGGCACAGGATCCCCGCGTTCAGTGAGCTGCTACTGGTATACTCTTATCACCTGGCGGGGGGAGGCTCTGGACCGGTGACGGGTAAAAATGGGACTGGTTTCATCCCTGCTCCAGGTATTCAAGGCCCCTTTCCGGAAGAGAGAACAATCCAGGATAGGAAGACGAAAAAAGCCCATGGAGAGGAGGAGGTCGGGATCGAGGAACTGATCGCCCTTGATATTAATTAAGCCAGTACATGAACGAACCATCGCCAAGCTGGGGGATAGCCGGGACTATGACGTTGTGAGGAGGTTGATACCTGGCATCCGCAGCAATCCCGGACCGCGGTGGAATCCACATCAGCAGCTGCATGAACCTGTACATGACCGTCCATAATCATGCCAGGCATCATATCCGTCATTATACCTGGCAGTCTGTTACCCGGCGCTCTCTTAACAGTGGTTTCGCTCGCCTGCCGATCACTGAATCCTGGTATACTCTGAATACTAACCAGGATCTTCCCGATGCATTCCAGGCCGTGAGGATCCTTGCCGTGTAATTCGGCTTTATCTGGGGGTATCAGGATCAGGGCTGGTTTACGGTTTGCCAGTCCGAACTTTCGAACAAACCGTGCTGAAAGGGATCCACCCCTGCGATCGATCTGCCCCGGCTCTACCCCTATTATTACACCTTCTTCAAGGGGCACCCTGCACTCCTGCAATCCGCATGGCAGGTATTTGCATGGAGGTTGTCCCTCTTCTCGACCCACCGCATGAGTGGATCAATGGCATCGCTAAGCTGGTGCCCCTCTTCGGTCAGTGAATACTCGACCCGGGGAGGGACTTCTGGGAATGTTCTCCTCTCGACAAGGCCTTCTTTCTGAAGTTCTTTTAAGAGGTCGGTGAGTGACTTCGGGCTGATCTGTCCAAGGGCCTGCATGAGGGCACTGAACCGCAGCCGCCCGTGGTGACCGAGGATGCTGATGACCAGGATGGCCCACTTCTTTGAGATCATGGTGATGATCCCTTCGGGGGGGCAGATGCAGACCTGCGTGCATTCCTCAACCATGGTTGCTCTATTACTATAAATTTTAGTAACTGTTCAGCCCTATTTA
>LAHU01003551.1_pt1 | contig 16796 bp, 16 predicted proteins | sample 329631 | NCBI WGS metagenome assembly LAHU01 (sample SAMN03275698, study PRJNA271635) | activated sludge metagenome | isolation source: sample C-0 Zero hour mixed sludge faded in reactor as a methanogenic...
TATTAGCGAAGTACTGAGACTGATGAGAAGGACATAACCGGGGTGAGAGAAACATGGCCGTGAGACCGATACCGATGCGATCAAAGGATATTATTGCCGCGTTTCTCAACAGTGGCCGGGAGATGAGCCGCGTCAATGCAGAAGTTATGGGGCGCACGGTTCCGTCTTTATATGCCGGTCTGCATGTATACCTCTCGCGCAATCGCAATCTGGACGTAAAGGTACGACTAATCAAGGGTGAAGTATATTTACTGCGAAGTGAGGCAACAAACCCGAGTGGGATTTTTGACTGATGAATGGCAGAAAGGTCGCGTCTGTACTTCCTGGGTTATTACAGCAATTCCGGATTATTATAGAAAACCGGCCCAGCATACCTGTATGCACCGTGTGGACCTGGACGTGCGGTTTCGTCCCAGATACAAGAACCGATCCTGGTTTCTTACACCAAGCTTTGATGTATTTCTTTTTTCCGCAACTGATGGACTGAAAGAGATCTCCGGGTATTTGAGGGGAACATCCAGGAGCAGCATTGCCCTGCGTATAACCCGATCCATACCAAGTCGAAGGAGCAAAGGAGTAAAGGAGGGAAGTCACGAACCCGTGCCCCGAAAATGGCAGGCAACACCGTATCATGATTGACCCTTAATACCCAACAGCCCTGATATATAAAACGACCATGAGACCTCAAAGCGGCCCGCCAGGGAAGATACTCTGTATACCATTCCACATCCGTCGTTTTGTGTTTTCCACGATGGCACTCTTTTTCATCACGTTCCCAGTAATGGCAACACAGGCCCCCGCGGGTTGCCCGGGGTGCAGTTTTACCTGGACAGACACCTGCAGGCCATTCGAGGAAGGGAACGAGACCGACTATAACGAAGACCTGGTCACATCCTACTCACCGGTTCTGGCAAACCTCACGGATCCCTCCGATTTCAGCAACCTTTCATGGAGCGAGGCGTTCCGTTCGCTCAACCGCCTCATGAAGGAGAAGTATGCGTTCAGCGAGTGGCGGGACACCGACTTCGATGCGCTCTACACTGCCTGGGCGCCGGTGGTCACTAATGCCGTGAAGAGCCAGGACAGGGCAGCTTATGTCCGGGCCATAACGGGTTACCTCAATGATATCCCAGATGGTCACGTCGTGGCAATCGCAGCTGAAGGGGATTATGGGGCAAAGTACGCGGACATCGGGGGTGGCTTTGGATTTGCTCTCAACAGCCTTGATGACGGGAGGGTCATCGTCAGCTATGTTGCAGAGGACAGCGCAGCAGAGCGTGCCGGGATACAGTTTGGCGACGAAGTGACGGCATGGAACGGGACCACGATCCACGAAGCCATACGGGCCACCCCGTATATCTGGGCAATAATGAAACCCTCAACCACCGAAGGGATCCGGGTCTTCCAGGAACGGCTTCTTGTCCGTGCCCCGGTCGGGACTCCCGTATCCGTGACCCTGAAAAACGAAAGCAGCACCCGGACCGTGAACCTCGTAGCCGTCGATGACCGCTATGACACTCTTATTAAGACGTCTTTCTATCTCGGCAGGCAGATCAATGACATCGGGGTGAAAAACCGCATGACTGACCTCCGCCCGCAGATCAGCAACGATACGGTCACGTACAAAACCCTTCCAGGAGGCTATGCCTATGTCGCGGTGTATGGGGAGTCATATGACGTGTACCGGCCATTCAAGGCTGCTATGCAGGACGCAATCGAAAAGAATGCACCCGGCATGGTGATCGATCTCCGGTGGAACGGTGGCGGGGATGACAACCTCGCGTCCTGCATGGCCGGGTGGTTCGTAGACCAGCCGGTCTTCTACGAGTACATCACGAAGTACGATCCCGGCACCGGGAAATTTGTGAAGCTTTCAGAGGCATGGACACAGCCCCGCCCAGCCCGGTACTCAGGGCCAGTGGCGGTGATGGTCAGCCCGGACACCATCAGTTCAGGAGAAGGTCTCCCCATGGTATTCTCCCGCACCGGAAAAGGTGCAATCATCTCTTTCTACGGGACCAACGGGGCATTTGGTATGAATGGTCTCCAGGCCGAAATGCCACTTGGCATGATCGTGTTCTTCCCCGACGGGGCATCACTCGGTGGGGACGACACCATCCAGGTCGACAGCAACCGCACGCTCACAGGCGGGATAGCACCAGATATCCGGGTCCCAAGAACCAGGGACACGATCGCCCGTGCCATGGCCGGCGAGGACGTCCAGCTAACCTATGCCATGCAGTGGCTGGATAACCGGCAATGCAAAACCGCGGCGACCGGCAGGCCCCGCCGGGAGTCCCCGGCTGCGGTTGCTACAGCCCTTGTTGCCCTGGGAATAATCGGCATTATTACACGCCGGAAATGATGCGTTGTCTGTGTGAGGCGGTCATCCGTCCAGGAAGCAGGGGAGACAGGGTAAATTTGACCAGGACATCTCCGGCAAAGGGTTACGTTCCTCTCATTGCCCCTGATTTGAAGTTCCAGGAAAACCTGGTCCTCCTGGGAGATCGCATCATGAGTAAATAGGAGTAAAAACATGAACGAACGTTTATACTGGTAATAGTCCCAGAACTTGCCTTACAATAATAAACGTTATATTGAGATTTTCACGAATAGAGCTACCAGAGAAAGGTGAATGAAAGGTTTTAACCTCCAAATCGAAAGATTACAACCTTTCTGGCAAGCCGCCGGAGGGACTTGAACCCTCGACCTGCTGATTACGAATCAGCCGCTATACCGCTAAGCCACGGCGGCACTGCCTTACTCTGTTGTCTGTAGTCGGTATTAAAGAATTGCGATTCTCCGGGATGGAACAGGACTCGTGGAATGGTTATATGCAGGAAGCCGGGGTGCGATGCGACTTGGAAGCCAGGAAAACTTTCACCGTCAGACCTGCCGGAGAATATCAAACAACCTTGTGGAATTAATGATCCCATTGCCCCCCGATGTGTGGGGGTGCCTTTGCAAACTTACTTCGAAAAATATTGAATAATTTATGAATAACCACGCATGGTGGTGACATTATCGGCCTGTCCCTTCTCGCCGGCGACCTCGATCTTGCCAAACTTGGCCTCGTAATCGGCCATTGTTCGAGAGAGGACAAGGAGTAGGTTTTTCGCATGGGTGGGCGTGATGCTGACAATCGACTTTGCCCGTGCCTGGTTCACCCCTGGTATCTGGTGTAAGAAGACAAATGTGAATTCGTCATCTTTGTACGCGATCTGGATCATATTACTATATACCGGATCGAGTGTCTGAGGAATATTTACCGCGATCTCGTGGTTTGTCATACAGATCCATTTCCCATCCCGGACTATAAGGCCATCGTCCGGTGATATTGCCGGGTTCGGTGTTGTAAGGAAGATTACACTGGGATGGTCTAATGAAGTAAAAACGGATGAGAGGAGATGGGCTATAAAAGGGAATCCGGGACAACAGGCTATCGTGCGTGGAAAACAGAGGGGAGATGAAGGTGAACCATGAATAGCGGATTACCAATAGGGAATGAAATGGAAAACACGGGTGATGCAGTATCAGCAAGGGAGTTGAACAAGGAAACATGATTACCGCCATACCAGCAGGGGATGATAATGGGAAACACAGGTGATACAGAAAGAACAGGGGATTTGAACCGGGAAGCACGGGTGATACTGCATCAACAGGGGATATAAACAGGGAACCGGGTATGGCGCAGTATAGTTACCATCAGGCAGCCCGCCGAAGGGAGTGACTGAATTGAATGTGGAGAGGGAGTAATGGTGAGAGGCCTGCCCTGATGGAGCCCGCCACCATCTCTTCGGTCGTATCGGTATCGATCTGCCCGGTCCGGTTCATGCTCGAGAGGAATGTTGAGCGGCCGCCACCGATCGCAGCGGCGATATGCCGCCAAATCGCCTCGCACCTGGGTTCCCCGCTCGATCCTGACCAGATTTGGGATGAGATCACTGCTGCGATTCCGGATATCAGCCCGATCTGGAGGACTTACCTCGAAGGGTGTGTGGCAGCCTGTGCGCTAGGGAAATGGCGGACCGCACTCCGGACAGATGTTCCTGTCAGGTCGGAGAGGTTCTCTCTCAGTGGTGTCATTGACCGGGTCTTCGGGAAAGAACCCAGGTTCGCGATTGTCCGGTCATCCATGCCACCCACTGCCGGGATATACCGGAGTGACCGGCTACGCCTCGCAGGATACGCCCTCTGCCTGCGGGAGGCGATACCCGGTGCCGGTGAAGAAGGATCTGTTGAGTACATTCCCGCGGGGATATCACGTCATTACCGGCTCCAGCCCAGGGACTTCAGGGCCTTCTTCCAGGCGAGGGACACGACCGAACGGATACACCGCGGGGCCACCCCGAGAAGACCGCCACTTGCCCCCTGCAGGCGATGCCCACACCGAACGACCTGTGGTCCGGAAGGGGGGCGAAGGCTGTCAGACCTGCTCTGACACCACCCTATTGAATTCCAGGCATGAATGTCCCCGATACGGAAAGACTGCCTGGAACATCCGTACGGGGAAATTCCCTGCGCGAATGAACCATTTTCCTACCTATACTCCCAACTGATACCAGGAACTTCCTTTCCAGCTCCTGGCAGAAGAGTACTCCTCGTCAATATTACACGGTCTGCTAAATCCGGCAGCGTTCCTCTCTGGATCTCCCCGTTGTCCCGGCACAGGGACCGGAAGGAAAAGGTCTCCCGCACCTCCCTGTGAATCGGTTTATGAATGAGGGGGACCGTTTGAGAGGTGAAGAACGGGACCATTCAGTTCAGGTTGACCTGATCACCATGTAACAGAACCGTTCACAGGTCCGCTCTCTCCTTTATCACGAGGACCTGTCGATGGAAGTACACCCACGTACAGGCCATGTTCATACCACTGTGCATGTTCCGCCCTCCATGCCTCGTACAACACACCCACGTACAGGCCATGTTCATACCACCTCTTCGAGAAGCGTCTTGGAGACGATATACTCCCCTCTCGCTTCCCGGGTCGTGCCGATGATCAGCCACTGCTCCTTGCCGTGCTGCTCGCACACCCCGCAGGCCTCGATCGTCTCCCCGGGAAATGCCTGTCCGCAGTAGGTGTGGGTGAAAGAGAATACCCGGGTAATGGACTCGTGTTCGACGGTGTACTCCGCTGGGCTGTCAAACGCATGCTCGGCCCCGGTCACCACCGCTTCAATCCGCTGCTTTCCGATGACGGTCCCTTTCCCTGGCGGGATAACCGGTAGGTCCCCGTAATCGCGGGTATAGAGGAGATCGAAGTAGGTCCCCGCAATGACGCCCCGGTTCCATTTCCGGCTCTCGTGGAGGACAAACTGGTCATAGGAGATCTCGGGGACACGCTTCCGGTAGACGGCCTGCCAGAGTTCCCTGGTCATCCCCCCGATGTCACCTCTTTGGACAGCCCTCTGCAACGCATCACGGACACGGAACCATTCATGCCCGTATACAACAAGGTCGATATCAGACCCGGCCGTCTCAAGGCCGAGGAGGAGCGAGCCGGTACACCCGCTCATTCCTGGTTTTAATCCCAGCACCGCCGAGAGATGCCGGACCCGTGAGTCCCGGCTCACGATCCCGGCCATTTTCTCCTCGGGTTTGAAGACTTTCGTAATATCCGCGAGCGGGACACGGTGGAGGAGGTCAAGGTAAGCAGGCTTCTCCGCTGCAATCCTTGCATATGCCTCCAGGAAATCGAGCTTGCAGTAACGAGTCCCATCCCGTCCTGACCGCTCCCCAGCCGCGTCCGGGACATAACGGAGGACACACCCGGCGCTGCTGCTGTTATCATAGGCCGATACCGCGTAGAGCCAGCCGTCCCTGTCCCGGATAAAGTCCCGCAGTCGCAACGGATGCATACGGGAACCGTCACCGGCCGGAAGATAAATAGGATTCGATTTGGTCAGCATCCGCCCCGCGACGAAGAATTCTTTGCCCGGTGAGGTCCACGACGGTGCTCGGCCGGCCAGGCAGGCTGCCCCCGTCGATCAGGTAATCGTGCATTATCCGGCAGTCACCCGGCGTCCGGGGTTCAGGTGCCCCGTGGACATTGGCACTCGTTGCGGTGACAGGAGAGTCCAGGCCTTCGATGAGCGCGATTGGAACCGGGTGAGCCGGGATACGAACCCCGATCAGCCCGGTCCCAGCAGTGAGGATACCTGGGAGGAGACGCTTCGCTTTCAGGACAACGGTGACAGGCCCGGGAAGGAACCGATCGAGGAACTCTTCATCAGTAGGCGAAACGTGGGCAATGCACCTCAGCATCCCGATATCCGAGACTGCAACGGATATAGGCTGGGAGAGGGGACGGTGTTTCGCCTCGAAGACTTTCATGATTGCATCTTCCGAGAACGCATCAGCCCCAAGCCCGTAAACGGTCTCAGTGGGATATATGACGAGCCCGTCCCTTTGGAGGACACGGACGGCTTCCCCGATATAGTCCACTAAAATTCCCTTCCCCGGACCCGCCCAATCTCGAAGAGAGCCTTGGAACTGACGTGCATCACCGCAAAGACACCTGCCTGGATGGGATCGGTCACCACGAGGTCAGCGTGCTCCGGGACACTCCCGGCCATCTTCAGGGCAATGACAGGGATCCCCGCCTCCCTGACCCTGTCGACCGCACGGGAGATCTCGCCACCCATCAGTGAGCCGGCAAGGACCAGGATGGCCGCCCTGGGAAGCCGTGCAACTGCGTCCACTGCCTGGGCAAGCGTTCTCTCACCGACGAGGGGGATCGTGTCAACCGAGATCCGCTCTCCCCGGATATTGTGGCGGTCGGCTTCATTCACCGCCCCCAGCGCGACCTGGGCGACCTGGGCGCCACCGCCGATGATGATCACCCTGGTCCCATAAATGTTGGAGAACGGCTGGTAGGGCCTTGCCTCCTTCACCGGGTCCAGGGCACGGAGATCGCGGATCAAGGCGTCCTGGTCAGCTCCGTCCTCGAACTCCACGTACAGTTCAGCCAGGCCGCAATGCGGTCCGGACTCAAATATCTCCTGGTGGATCATCACCACGTTTGCGTCATGCCTCGCAACCACCGATGCGATGTCCCGCAGGACGCCCTTCCGGTGCTCGGCTATAATGCGGATAGCACAGAGCTCCGGATCATGACTGTTCATAAGAGGATGCGATAGCCGGGGATCGAACCCGGGCTGGAGGCTTGGGAAGCCCCAGTCCTACCGCTAGACTACTATCGCAGGAATTGACCCAACAAAATCGCTCTCCCGGGAGATAAAGATTATTCAGGCGGTGGAGACCACTCACCGCGGTTCCTTCCCGGTCGCCAGGCGGAATTCCTTCTTCAGTTCCTGTATCTCCCGGATCTGTTCCCGGTGGTAGGCGAGGAGCATGTCGCTGATGATACCGAACATGAAGATCTCGAAACCGACCACGATCAGGAGCATCGTCAGTATTGTCAGGGGGAGGTGCTCAATACGCGCGAGCCATTCGATAAAGACATACACGCCGGCCAGGAACCCTGCCACCATGAGGATGGCCCCGATTAGACCAAAGTAAAAGAGGGGGTTGTTGGTCTTTGCAAGCCGGTATATGGTACTGATGATCTTAAACCCGTCGTGGAATGGGGAGAGCTTCGTCACGGTGCCAGTACGGACCCCGTACCTGACCGGGACCACCGCAACCTTCTGCGACGCACCGACGATTGCCACCGATATCTCGGTCTCGATAGCAAAACCAGTCTCATTGAGGTGCATCTCTTCCAGTGACTGGCGATGAAAGGCACGGTAGCCGGAGAGGATATCGTAGAGGAAGTGGCTGTGGGCGAGTTTGAAGAGGCGGTTGATCAACTGGTTTCCGAGGAGGTTCAGGCGGGAGAATGCGCCCTTGTTCCCCTCCACCAGCCGGTTGCCGATGACATGGTCATACCCCTCGTCGAGGGGAGAGAGAAGGTTTTCTGCGTCAGCCGGAGAGTAGGTCCCATCACCGTCGATCATCAGGACATAGGGTTCCTTGATCAGGGCGATGGCCTGGACGATTGCCGTCCCTTTTCCCTTCCCTTTCTGGATGACAACCTCTGCACCTGCTTCTTTTGCAACTTCCCGGGTCCTGTCAGTGCTGTTGCCGTCGATAACCAGGATCCTCGTGAATCCGAGGCCGCGGAACTCCTGGACCAGTTGGCCGACGGTGAGTGCTTCATTCAGTGTGGGGATGAGTATACAGACCTGATCCCGATGAACGGACATCGGAATAGTATTTTTTTCCCTGCCGTACATAAGACCTTCCATGGATCTCGGGAAAAAGGGTTTCCGTATCCTCGGTATCGCGGAGAGCTTCTCCTCCCGGCAGCAGTCCCTTATTGCCGGGGTCGTGATGCGCCGGGACCTCCGTATAGATGGCGTGGCATTCTCCTCTGTCACAGTGGGAGGGACGGATGCGACCGGCAGGATCCTTGACCTGTTTTTCGATCTCAGGAGACGCGATATCAATGGCGTGATGATATCCGGCTGTGTCATCGCCTGGTTCAATGTGATCGACCCTGGAAAGATTGCCAGCGAGACCGGCCTCCCGGTCGTATGCGTCACATATGAGCATTCCGATGGTCTTGCCAGTCACATCGTTCGCCACTTCCCAGAGGATATGCCCCGCCTGCGGGCATATGAAAAACTTGGAGAGCGGGTCCCGGTCCGGCTGGATACGGGATATACCATCTATCTCCGGGCATGGGGAATGGAACAGGAGGACGCGGTCCGTCTCTGCCGTATCTTCACCCATGACGGGAAGGTCCCCGAACCCGTCAGGGTCGCCCGGCTCGTTGCACGGGGGATCATGCACGGAACGAATGGCGTGATATGATTTTCTTGCCCGGCATCAGGAAGAACTCTGCGGTGACGAGATCTCCAGGGACGAACGTACCATCTGAGAAATCAAAAACGATCTTCTCTCCCGGTGACCAGAAATTCCCCCTGCACCCCATCCCCATCATCTTCTGGACACCGAAATGTGCAGTCGGGACAAAATTATATCCATTGCAGGTCTTCACCGGCCACTGGAGACGCTGGTTGTTCTTAAGAAACTCAGCCCATACCAAGTTGTTCTCCAGGTCCTGTTTCCCGGTATGGTATACGGAAACCCGGCTGTCCAGCTTCCACCTGCCCTCTTCAGTATGATGGTACACGGCTTTGATCTGCAAGAGCTCCGGTACTTTCTTGTCAAAGTCCATGTATAATCCGAGCATGGACAGGAGCATCAGCAGCAGGAGAGCAGCGAGGATGAGAGTGATAGCACAGCAGAAAAGGACAGCCAGCGGGTTGGATACGCCATCTTGATGGCAGATCGTTTTTTCACGATACATTAATATAAAATTTTCACATAAAGTGAGAAAAAATGCACGATTCGTTCTCTCTTCTCCAGTGGACCAGTACGACCTCGCCGATACCTTATTCCGCTCACACCGCTCCGCAATAGTATGGTTGCGGAAAAATTGTGTCCGATAGACAAGAAGCCCTGCATCCGGGAACGGTGTATGATATACCGCCCTGATAGCGGCTGCTGTGCATGGGCCCTCACCAACCATCCCCTTTCCGCGCGTGCGAGAGAGAAGAAGGGCACCGGCGGGGAGGATGCGGAGAAAGGGGAAAAAAGCCACTTTAAAGCACATTTATTCGATTAAACCGGGTTTATTTCAATCACCTATATTTATTATGCTGTGCATAGTCAATACAGAGATTGGTTGCAATATAATAAAAATAGCCGATATGTTTATTATGTTCAATGTAGTGAACATTCCTCTTGTGCCCAAAACAATCTCCATAACTGAGGAGGTCTACAACTCCCTGGTCAGCCTGAAGCGGGGAAAGCAGACTTTCAGTGACGTGATAAAGGAGATGTATAATGAACTGTATGGTACTGTTGACGAAGAAGAAGAGGATTCTCCGCGCCTATGACGAAAGAACAGGACATTTCAGATTTTGTTGAGGTTATCAACAGGTTTGTCGAGTCAGGTGACATCCCCAGGGGCCGGGCTACGGCATTGATCAAACGGATAGAACACGAACTGGAGGTTGCTGAACTGGAACTGAACCGTGAGATAGCCGGGCTCGAACGGGCAGCCCCACTTATTCATTGAACCGGCACATCCGCTCCGGTTCATCCCTTTTTCGCTTCCCACCGTTATGTATCGGGAGACTGAATCGAGGTTCTTCCCTGCATACCAGTCCAGGTATACACTGCCAGCGGAGGCACTCCAGAATAATTCACATCCCTCCCATAGAGGATGGATGGGCATTAGTCTGAGGGTGGGGTACGCAGCCTATAAATGGCGAATTCATGATATGCAAGAAATTTCCGGAGAGTATGGTCAGCCGTATCCGGATTCACAGACAAAACAACCTGCGGGATGGAGACCGGAAATGACTGGGTAAACCAAGCTACAACATGATACTCCAGTTAACCGTTATCATACATCCAGCAGGGAGGTAGCCGGTTCCTGGCCTTAGCATGGCGCTTTTGCGCATAAAACGAACCATGTATGGTGATCCCGGTTCCCTCCGGAATTAAATCGGCCTTTGGTCATCTCCCTCGTGAACCTGCAGTCGTGGACAATACATTTTGGTTAAATTGCCATATCTTTGATTCAAAAAAGTACTTCAATGTCTCTTTGTGAAGAAGGGGCCAATCCACATTTCCCTGATACGACACATTCATTCCATGCGACAGGATATCTCTAGGTATTCTCCCGTGAGGAACTAGAAAGCGGAGAATACGAAGAGACATGATCTCCCTTTCCGGGCTTCTTATGTGAGGATGTAGATCGGTAAACCGGTTATCCCATCCGCCACTCGCAGATTACCCAGGCCGTTACGAAACGGGTTCCCTGAAAGGGGAAGAGCCCGACAGGACTCCTCGCCACGGGATACTATGCGGAAAAAATGGGATTAAAATTTTTGTGCAGCAATATCGATGTCATCCTGCTTGATGGTCTTTCGGCCAGCATGAGACGCGATCCTTGCTGCTTCGCGTGTTACATCAGCAATGTACTTTTCCGCCTTGCCGACAAGCGCAACTGCGCCGTCCGCTCCAACGCGCTCGGCACCGTTGTTCTTTGCAATACGGACAACTGCGGCGGTAGGGAGATCACTGCTCATACGCCTGACGGCGGTCTTCTTCGGTTTTGCTTTCTTGGGTTCTGGTTTCTTCATACTTCGTCATCTCACGTGAGAGTCACGGATCTTGGATCGAGGGGACCAGGTCACAAACCACTTCCTTGATGGGAGAACTTCCTTGAATATAGAGAAAGTATCAAGTCAGGATACCATGACCTGGTTCGGACATCCGGTATATCGTGAGATACCAGAGATACCCCTCTTAAAAAACTGATGTATCCTCTTGTATAATAAATCTTTTGTAAAAAAGAGGAACGATTATATATTGACACAATTTTTTATGAATAAGAGTTTGCATTTTGATATCCTGGGAACCCGCGGATAGTAATGGGAGAACAAAGGAAATGAAGAGCAAATGGGACAGGGAATATATTCAAAAACGATATATCTGGGGAGGCAGGACCCCGGCATTCCCTCTTCATCCGAAAGGTTCACTAACCCTTGAGATCGGATGCGGAGATGGAAAAATCCTTCGGACCGCACTTGATAACGGCTGGGACGTGGTGGGACTCGACCTCTCCCTCCCGGCCATCAGGTCAGCTCTTGAACGGACCGGAGCCCCTGGAAGAGGTGTGTGTCTCCAGGGAGATGGGGAACACCTTCCGTTTCGGGAATCAGTATTTGACATCGTCATCGCCGTTCACATCATGGCACATCTTGATACGGCAGGGCGCCGACGGGCAGCAGCAGAGATTACCCGGGTTATCAGGCCGGGAGGAACATTCTATTTCCATGATTATGGAACAGGAGACATGAGAATACAGAGTGGCACCCCCGTGGACCGCACGACAAGGAGAAGTGCACCAGGGATCCTGACTCATTTCTTTACGAAAGAGGAGGTGGAGGATCTCTTTTCAGGTCTCACTTCATGTGAGGTAACACTCCACCAAAAGTCATTAAGAATCCGTGGGATGGAATACCCAAGGGAAGAAGTGTGGGGAATATTCAAGAGAGAGCGGTGATCGGTCACCAAAGTGCTTCACGAGTATAAATGGCATGCTACACCGCAACTATGGGTAAGGAATCCGGTAGAAAACACCCGTATTGGCAAAAAACCGGAAAAATGGAGATATTGGGTGAGGAAAAGGCGGATCAATAGGTCGCCAGGTAGCGGTCGATCTCCCATGGATGGACTGTCATCCGGTAGGAATCAGTCTCGATCTCCGCGATCCGGGTGAGGTTCTCTGTCACGTGGCTGCCAAGGGCCTGACTGATGACACTATCCGCAAGAAGCATGTCATTTGCTTCTATGAGGCTTGCAGGAAGCATCTCGATCCCGATCTTCTTCCGGTCCTCGCAGGAGAGGTTGTAGATGTTCACATCCGCGCTGTCAGGAGGCATCTCTTTTTTCTTCAGTCCATCAAGGCCCGCAGCGAGCATAACAGCAAAGGTCAGATACGGGTTGCACATGGGGTCCGGGCTCCGGAGCTCTGCCCGCGTACTGTTGCCGCGTGCAGCCGGTACCCTGACCAGGGCTGACCGGTTGGTATTGGACCAGCTGATATAGCAGGGCGCCTCGTATCCTGGGATCAGTCTTTTGTAGGAGTTGATAGTCGGGTTTGCGATGCGGGTGATCGCTTTGGCATGCTTCAACAGGCCGCTGATGAAAAAGAGGGCAACATCAGAGAGCTGGTTCTCTGCACTGGCATCGAAGAAGGCATTCTTCCCACCCCTGGAGAGCGAGACGTGGGTGTGCATCCCGCTTCCGGCGATCCCGTGTATCGGTTTTGCCATGAATGATGCATGGAGACCTTTCTTGAGTGCCAGTGTCTTGGTGGCGAACTTGAAGGTGATGACCTTGTCGGCAGTGTCAAGGGCGGTGCTGTACTTGAAGTCTATCTCGTGCTGGCTGTCGGCAACCTCGTGGTGGGAGGCCTCGATCTCGAATCCCATCTGGCCCAGGGTGATCGTTATATCGCGGCGGACATCTTCTGCGGAGTCAGAGGGGGCAAGGTCGAAGTAGCCACCGAAGTCCTGGAACTGGGTGGTCGGGCGGCCGTCGATCATCTTGAAGAGGAAAAATTCCAGTTCAGGACCGGTATTGAATGTAAAGTCCATCTTTTCTGCTTCTGCGATCGCTTTCTTCAGGATATACCTCGGATCACCCTCGAAGTGCCTCCCCCCATAGGTATGGATGTCACAAATGAAGCGGGCCACCCTGGCATCAGCGGGACGCCACGGAAGTATACAATAGGTGCCCGGGTCCGGGACCAGGATCATGTCCGATTCCTCGATCCGGGCAAAGCCCTCGATCGAGGAGCCATCAAACCATATCCCGTCGGTGAGTGCCTTTTCTGCCTGCTGCACAGGGATTGCCACATTTTTCGGCTGCCCCTGGATATCAGTGAACTGGAGCCGTATGAATTTGACCATATCGGCTTCAATCCGCTCAAGCATCTCACCAACGGTGTCATGCATCATGGAAAAAAACTTCTATACAATTCTACTTATACCTAATGACCCCTGCCTCCTCCAGTGGTAAAACCGGGTCATCCGGACCTGAAACACGTGCATGGAACACTCGGCACCATCAGCCCGTTCTGACCTGGGTCCTTCGATTCCCGCATCCTTTCCCGCAGATTCCTGGATAAAGCCGCTCTTCCTCCCAGCCGGGGGGATCAGGCGGATAGATGTCAGGGCGGGGCTCGATATCCCCCCCGGCGACAGGTTGGTGATGACAATCCCGCACCGCGTTCCCGGGGAGGCAATACACCCGGGCTGTGCCTGTGTTCAGATTTCTCCAGGATATCGACAGAAATATCCACAGGGACCGGCAGGGACACCGGGTGTCAGAACCGCACCTGTCGCTCGCACACGCCAAAGGGCCACGACCCTTGCCGGGCAGAGAGGAATGGCAACCATACGGTTTCAGGAGATGCAGGTACAGGAGCAGTTATCTTGCCTCCCAGAAAAAAGTGCACGCGCTTACCGGTACCAGCAGGATGAACAGCAGCGTTGAAGCGCAACAATCTGGTAAAACCCCACGTGGCCAGCAGAGCTGAGGCCAGCAGAGTTTAGAATACCTGTAGATATCCACAGGGGTGATACGCAATGATCTCTCATTGATCCGCTGGCATCTTATCATTTATTGAAGGGAGGAATGGGATAACTTCCTGTTTCCATCTGCACCGGTCCGCCACTCAGCCGGTGCGGGCGGGTATCTGGAACAAATATTCCAAGAGGGGACAATAATGCACTACCGAATGGTCCTGACCATTGCCCTCCTTGTCTGCTTCATAGGGGGGCAGATAGCCACTGCCGCTCTCCTGCCATCCATCCCTAGTCCCGGGTCATCGCGGTATACCCTCGGTACCAGGGGTGATCTGTCACCGGTCAATCCCGAGTATACGCAGTACAGGGAGGAAGATACCTACGTATCACGGGGGAGTGATCACCACGCCCTGGGCTACATCCCACCGCCGATTGATCTCTCCCATACGGCTGGATCATCGATCCAGGGAGATGGAAGCAGCGTGGATGGAGGAAAAGGACCTGCACTCCGGCGATTCTCGTCTGCAACTGCAACCACGACCGGGACAGGGATCCTGGCTTCCGAGCTGCCTGCCAGGTACGACCTCCGCCTCTACGGCCGCACCCCTCCCGTCCGGGACCAGGGACTGTGCAGCTGCTGCTGGGCGTTCTCATCTCTTACTTCCCTCGAATCATCGCTTCTCGGGCGTGAATCATGGAATTTCTCAGAGAACAGCCTGAAGAACCTCCATGGATTCGATTATTCACCCTGCTCCGGGGGAAACCCGGTGATGGCTACCGCATACTTCGCCCGCTGGAGTGGCCCTGTCTCTGGCAGGGATGACCCATATATCGATTCTGACCGGCAATCCCCCACTGACCTCCCGGCACTCAAGCATGTCCAAAATGTCTTCTTTCTTCCCCCCCGGACGGACCCGCTGGACAATTCCAATGTCAAGTATGCCCTGATGCATTATGGTGCGGTGGCGACTGCAATCCGCTGGGTGGAAGATTATTACCTCCCGGCGAGGGCTTCCTACTATGACATGACGCTCGCAAACCCGAACCATGCCGTCACCATCGTGGGATGGGACGACCGCTACCCTGCAGAGAACTTCGCGGCACATCCCCCGGGAGACGGGGCATTCCTCGTCCAGAACAGCTGGGGGTCAGGCTGGGGAAACAAGGGGTTCTTCTATGTCTCCTACTATGACCCCCAGATCGGAAGGACCAATACCGTATTCACCGCTGAACCAGTGACAAACTACGACCGGATATACCAGTACGATCCCCTCGGATGGATCCTCAATATCGGCCTCGGGGGGGAGAATGCCACCTTTGCTAACGTCTTCACTGCAGAGTCGGACGGTGTGGTATCAGCCGTGAGTTTTTACAACCCCGGGACAAAGACACGCTACGAGGCATCGATCCGGACCGATCCGACTAACGGTCCGATGGGGGGCTCAGCCCCGGCAGGAGTAACATCAGGCACCATCCATTCGCCGGGTTACCACACCATCCCTGTATATCCTGAAGTAAAGGTCAGGGAAGGCCAGAAATTTGCCGTCATTGTCAGCATCACCACGCCTGATTACTGGTACCCTGTCGCAGTCGAATATCCCCTGGACGGGTTCTCTTCGTCAGCAACTGCAGAACCGGGACAGAGTTACGTCAGCTCTGATGGGATAACCTGGATCGACCTGACCACGATCTACCCCAACACAAACGTCTGCCTGAAGGCATTCGGACGAGATAGCGGGCCCCTCACACTGGTTCTTCCCACACTGGCGGTACCTGACCGAAAGACTACCAGCGGGCTGGCACCTTTGTATACCGGCGCCGGCACCGCTCCGGTCCTCGCAGTATCCGGGAACCAATCACCCCTTCTCCCACTTGCAGGAAGCGCTGCCATACATCCTTCCCAGGTGTACACCCCGGGTCCGGCCATGCCCTGGAATGGGCAGAACCTGTCCGGGCCGGCATTGTTCCTGTCCGGCAATGTTCCTGTATCCCTTCCTCTCGTCAAGGTCACCACGCAGCCTCCTGCGCTCCTCGTCCCCAGGGTCACACCCAATATTCCAGCAGTGTCACGCCCGGTCCCATTGCAGTAAGAGCATCCCGGATACCCCCTGGATTCCTTTCCTGCCTGCTACCTAGAGGGAAACAAAGAACCGGTGGGAGGTCACATATCGATCACGGGGATCGATCAGTGCGAGTCAAGCGAGGGTGGAGAAGGCTCCGCAGGATGTCACTTTCGCGGGGATGCGCAATATGCCACCGGGGAGCGACGATGGTCCTCTTCATTACCGGGCAGTGTCCACGTTCCTGCTGGTACTGCCCGCTATCCCGCGAACGTCGCGGTTTCGACCGGGTCTATGCCAATGAGAAGGAGATTACTTCGCCGGCCGGTGCAGTCGAAGTGGCACGGATGATGGCAGCCCGGGGGACCGGAGTGACCGGCGGCGAACCCCTGGTCGTGCTCCAAAGAGTCATCGAGTACTGCAGGAAACTGAAAGAAGCGTTCGGAGACTCCTACCACATCCACCTCTATACCGGGACCGCACCGGGGGAGTCAGATCTTTACGCACTTCGCGGGTATGTCGATGAGATACGGCTCCATCCCCCGCACGGGGAATGGGAGAATTTTCCGGAAAGTGCATACGGGAGAGCGGCGGTGGCAGCTCGCAGGGTGGGGGTTGC
>LAHU01000889.1_pt1 | contig 16684 bp, 21 predicted proteins | sample 329631 | NCBI WGS metagenome assembly LAHU01 (sample SAMN03275698, study PRJNA271635) | activated sludge metagenome | isolation source: sample C-0 Zero hour mixed sludge faded in reactor as a methanogenic...
AGGGCGTGGTGGTTTACGGACCCTCACCCAGCAGGGGCAGGAGGGGCGGCGTAGTCTCCTTCTCTGTAGAGGAGCTGCTGCCCCATGAGGTGGCAATGATGCTGGATCAGGCGGCAGGAATATGCGTTCGGTCCGGCCACCACTGCTGCATTCCTCTGATGAAGCATCTGGGCCTGAAACACGGTACAGTTCGGGCCTCGGTGTATCTGTATAACACCGAGGCGGAGATTGACAAGCTCCTGGCCACAGTAGAGCAGATAGCCAGGATGGCCTGATGGGTGCGGCGGACAGATCATCGGAGAAAGAGGGGCATCGCAAGAAATGATGGATGATTATGAATGCATTAAGCTCGACGGCGAGAGCCGTCAGGCAGGACTCTGCACGGTGGTGGTGGAGGCCCCTCTATCCATATTCATCAACGGCCGCCACTTCGCCACGGCTATGATCAGCCCGGCTCTCCGGGAGGAGTTTGTGGTCGGCCATCTCTATTCCGAGCGGATCATATGGGGAAGGCAGGAGCTCGAGTCCCTGGAGATCAAGGGAGATGTGGCCCGGGCCATGATCTCTCATCCCCTGCGGGCCATAGTCCCCCGCCGGCCCATAGTGAGCGGCTGCGGAGGCATAGCCTCATTTCTGGACCAGTCCAAGCTTCCCCTGATCGATTCTGATCTTCAAATCGGGATCAATCAGGCCCGAGAGGCCATGGCTGCCATATCCCTATCCCAGCTTCACGTGGCCACGGGAGGAGTGCACTGCGTGGGCCTCTTCGGGGATGGCGAGCCCATAATCATAGAGGATATCGGCAGGCACAACGCCCTGGACAAGGCCATAGGCTCAGCTCTCATGCGCCGGGATGGATTCAATTTCGGCAGAAGCTACGTCGCCTGCACCGGCCGGGTCTCATCGGACATGGCTCTCAAGTGCTCTGTAGCCGGAATTCCCCTGATCGTATCCCGGGGAGCCACCACCAGCCTGGCCATATCCATTGCCCAGAGGACGGGCCTGTGCATCATAGGCTTTCTGAGGGGAAAGAGGATGACAGTCTACTGCCATGGCCACAGGCTGGAAGGTTGAGCCGGCCCGGGTGAGAGAATGATGTGCACCCTCTGCAGCAGTCCAGCGATCATCTCCCTAAAGCGCGATGGCACCCGCCTCTGTCAGGATCATTTCATCTCCTATTTTGAGGCAAAGGTGGAAGAGACCCTTCTCTCCGGAGGCATGATCGCGGAAAAGGAGAGGATAGCGGTTGCCGTGAGCGGGGGCAAGGACAGCACTGCTCTTCTCTTCTGCCTCTACCGCCTCCTCTCCGGGCGGGAGGTGGAGCTTGTGGCGATTACCGTGGACGAGGGCATAGCCGGCTACCGGGACGACACCATCCAGGCAGCAAAGGCCATAGCCAGGCAGCTGGGAGTAAAGCAACATATGGTCTCCTTCCGGGAGGAGTACGGCCAGAGCCTGGACCGGATGGTTGTGGGCAGACATGTCGCCCCCTGCACCTACTGCGGCGTATTTCGCAAGCATGCCCTCAATCGGGCCGCTAGAGCCCTGGGCGCGGATAAGATCGCCACCGGGCACAATCTGGATGACGAGGCCCAGACGGTGATGATGAACTATCTCAAGGGGGACCTGGAGCGGCTGATGCGCCTGCGCCCCCGGAGGGCCCAGAAGGGGCTGGTGCCACGCATCAAGCCCCTAAGGATGATGCCGGAAAAGGAGATCGCCCTTTACTGCATGGTGAACGGAATATTCTTCCAGTCCCGGGAGTGCCCCTATGCCAGCTTATCCCTGCGGGCCGAGGTGCGGGATATGATGAACGCCCTGGAGGGCCAGTTTCCGGGAACCAAGCTATCGACAGTGCAGGGATTCGAGAGTCTGGCTCAAAGAATACAGGGAGATTGGGCTCAGATGGATCTGGCCGCCTGCCGGCAATGCGGCGAGCCATGCGTGGGAGAGAGCTGCAAGGCCTGCCAGCTTCTGGAGGAGATCAAGTAGATTAATTTATTCTAAAGATTAATTTTTTAACCCCTCATTTCTAGTGGAGATTTTGCAGAGGTCAATCTGAATTGAAGTTTAGCCCGATTTGCTTTTGACACAGCCAGAAGGCTTGCTGGATCTCAGGCCTGGCTCAGCCATACAGGCATCTTTTTAAGATGGGAAGAGGCAAGAAGAGATCCGCCAGAGGTGCAGAGAGGTGACAGTATGCCGGTGAGCAAGAAACAATTAGAGAAGCTGAACAAGATAAAGAAGGCCAAAGCGGAGGAGCTATCCAAGCAGGCAGATGCGGGGAGCAAGGCAGCCAAGAAGAAGCTCAAGAAGCTGGAGAAGAAGATCAAGTGAGCCTGTTGGCCGAACTCCATCTCAAAAGATAAGAGGAGCCGCCCATTCGTCTCATCCTGTGCGGCGAGAAGAGCAGGGAGCAGATCGAGCAGGTGCAGTTGGACCGGGGCGAGACCATGGTGGAGGAGTACCTGGTGGCCCCAGGGAGATGCCGTAGGCTAAGTTGCACGAGGCATACGTCTGGCGAGAGGGAAGTCGGAAAGAGGGGCAGAGAACTGAAGGAGATGCTGGCCTGGGGGCCAAGGCCTGGCAGCAGGAAGCCCGGAGTTGCGGGAGTCATTTGGACAAATTCTGTTTCGTCCCTCACATCTACAGGATTGCATATTCCAAAATCGTCTGTTAATTCAGACCATCACTGAAAAGTGATAAATGCTTAGAGATAATTATGATAATTCTATGACCGAGAAATCAATTATCGAGCTTGACGATATGAACTGGGAACTGCTGGTTGAAAAGGAAGGAAAACCTATGGTAGTTATGTTCTACAGCCCCACTTGCCCACATTGCTTAGCCATGATGCCCCATTTCGAAAGATATGCAGATGAATTTAAGGGCAAGATCTCATTTGCCAGAATCGATATAACCCGGAATCCATTTTCCGTTAGCAGATACGGTGTCATGGCCACTCCCACTTTCAAGTTCTTCTGTTCCGGACGCCCTGTACAAGAGGTCGTGGGAGAGATATATCCCACTCTGCTCAAGAAGATTACAGAAGATGCACTGGAGTATGGTAGCTCATGTGCATCAAGATCCACGCCAATCGATTTTAATATAGGCTATGCATGAAAACACCGGCTATAGACTATGCTCCACTCAAAAATTCCCCAAATTAATTGCCAATACGAATATAGAAACAGACTTCTTTTATCTTAAGACCGATAATACAGTGTATTGGTGTGAAGCATGGAACAGCATCATCAGCATAATACTGCCCGCATGGCTGAAGATGAGAAAGATCGGGGTACTGACGGTCAAAGAGGATCGGATCATGTCCAGGAAGTTCAGCCAAGTCCTTCTCACGATAAGATGCCGCCCAGCCATCAGGGCCATGCGGCTCACGGAGATATGCTCCAGGACTTCAAGAGAAGGCTGATCGTCTCCATCGTCCTAACCGTGCCTGTTCTCATCCTATCTAATCATATCCAACAATTGTTCGGGTTCAGTCTGCGCTTTCCCGGATCAGAGATCCTTCTGTTCCTGCTTGCTTCCGTGGTCTACTTTTACGGAGGCCATCCCTTTTTTGTGGGCTTTAGAGATGAACTGAAAAGGAGACTGCCCGGCATGATGACATTGGTGGCCGTGGCCATAACCGTCGCCTATCTCTACAGCTCTGCAGTTGTCTTTGGACTTTCGGGCATGGACTTCTTCTGGGAGCTGGTAACCTTGATCGACATCATGCTGCTCGGTCACTTGATCGAGATGCGTTCGACCATGGGAGCCTCACGAGCATTGGAGGAGTTGGCCAGGATCCTGCCCTCTCAGGCCCACCTGGTAAAAGATGGCGAGATACAGGAGGTCGACGTATCCGATTTAAAGCCCGAAGATCGCGTTCTGGTCAAGCCGGGCGAAAAGATCCCCGTCGATGGCCAGGTATTGGAGGGAGCTACGGATGTGAACCAGTCCATGCTCACTGGTGAGTCCCGACCAGTTATCAAGAAAGTTGGCGAGGAGGTCATGGGCGGCTCAATCAATGGCTCGGGATCTATTACTGTGGCCGTCAAAAAAACGGGTAAAGATACCTACTTAAGCCAGGTTATTGAGCTTGTCAAGCGTGCCCAGGAGAGCCGATCGAGAACTCAAAATCTGGCTAACAGAGCGGCATTTGTGCTTACAGTTGTGGCTTTAACGGTTGGAGGCCTCACCTTTGCTGCATGGCTATTTTATGGCAAGGAATTCGCCTTCGCTATAGAGAGAGCGGTTACGGTGATGGTCACTGCCTGCCCCCATGCACTGGGACTGGCTATTCCCTTGGTCGTCGCCGTATCTACATCTCTTGCCGCCAAGTCCGGGCTTCTTGTTCGAGACAGGCAAGCCTTTGAGAGCGCCAGGGACATCAAGGCAGTTGTTTTCGACAAGACGGGAACTCTAACCGAAGGTCGCTTTGCAGTTACTGATATCCTGCCCTTAGAAGAGAAAGACAGGGACAGGATTCTTGCCCAGGCCTCGTCTCTTGAAGGGAGAGCCGAGCATCCCATAGCCAGAGCATTGATAGAGATTGCAGAGGAGAGAGGACTGCCAGTCTATGATGTAAAGCATTTTCATCTTATTCCTGGTGAGGGGATCGAGGGCCAGGTAGAAGGCCGACATCTGAAGATCGTAAGTCCGAATTATCTTCGCCAGCATGGCATAGCCCGGGATGCAAAACTGGAGGGTCTGATGCATCAAGGCAAAACGGTGGTTGTGCTGCTGGAAGACGATAGGCCATTAGGGGCATTGGCTCTGGCGGATATTGTCCGCAAAGAGTCCCGTGAGGCTGTGAATGCGCTCAAATCCATGGGCATAAGATGCATGATGCTGACCGGAGACAACCGATATGTAGCGGAGGCAGTATCTAATGAGCTGGGTCTGGATGAGTTCTTTGCCGATGTTCTGCCTGGGGAGAAGGCAGAGACGATCAGGAAGATCCAGAAAGAGTTTTCAGTGGTCATGGTCGGGGACGGTGTAAACGATGCTCCCGCTCTGGCCCAGGCTGATGTGGGGATCGCAATCGGAGCAGGAACTCAGGTGGCCATACAGACAGCGGATATTGTATTGGTAAGAAATAACCCTGGAGATGTGGTCAATATCATCAAACTATCCCGCAAGACCTATTCCAAGATGCTGCAGAACCTATTCTGGGCCACGGGGTACAATGTTATTGCCATTCCCCTGGCGGCAGGCGTGCTCTATTCCTGGGGCATTCTTCTCAGTCCTGCGGCAGGAGCTTTACTGATGAGCCTGAGCACTGTGATTGTGGCAGCTAATGCCAAGACTCTGAAATATCAGAGTGCGCCTTTGGCAAATGACTGATGCCGGGCTGCCAGATTGAATCCTGGCTCATCACCTCTTCATATTATGTTTCATTTTTTTTTATTTCTGTTATTATTAACTGTATTCACATGAAGGTGAGTCCAAAGAAAAGCATCAATCCCGATAGAAGTGATATAGCAGCGAGTGTTGAAATTACCCGTCCCAGATTGCAATGCTTTTTATGGAAAAATATTCCATTAATTAAAAGGTAGATCGATAGCAATAGTGTTGCTAAGCCGATCCATGCATGAAAGGTGAAAAGATCCAGAGGGAAGAATCGAATGCGACCTGCAGAGAAGTAGCCAACCAGGCCAAGAATCCCAAGGGATACAATAGTAATGCTTAAAGCTTTATGATTTCTGTTTGAAAACTTGAAAAATAAAAATAAAATTAAAATTGCGGCAATGAATGAGGGAACACAATGCAGTGGATTGAATACCATTGAAATCCGATCTACTCTGCAGAATCTTAGATCTTTTCCATCATCTTCAAGGATTCCTCCAAGGCCAACGCTGGATTCACATGAGGGATTCCCAAATTTCTGAATGGATAGGTTATCTTCAGGATTGCTTCTTCGTTCGAAGCGTCAAAAATTGCCACCGAGATATGTCTGCCTATTAGAAGATATCTCCCTATCACCTTGACTTCTTTGGGGTATTTGAATTCTCTCCAAAGTTTGTTGACCTCGTCTGTGTGTTCTGGCTTAAACTCGAACCACATCACAAATAGCATATTTCCACCTTAATTTATTTCAATCGAACCTTGGTCAATTTTTCTTCGGGCTTTGGCTCCTTCTTTGGAATCTTGAGCTTGAGGACGCCATCTTCCATGGTCCCCTCAACTTTCGATGGATCTACCTCTTCTGGGAAATTGACCCTCCTCTGGCATGAGGAATAAGATCTTTCTCTGTGAAGGTAATTTTCAGATTTTTCCTCCTTTTCAGCTTTCTTTTCCGCCTTAAGCACCATAAAATTTTTATTTAGCTGGATATCCACATCTTCCTTGCTGAATCCAGGCAGCTCTGTGTTGATAGTGTATTGATTGCCTTCATCTATCACATCAATCAAAGGTGCACGTATGGGGATGGTTTCAATCGACCAGGGCAGAAAAGTCCGCACAGGCATAAAGGGAGACATTAGATCATCAAATGACCTTCTGAACTCTTCGAATATTGAATCAAACCCTCTAACGAATTCGGATTCTCTAGCTGGTCTTTGAACTATAGCATGTTCCCCCTTGGCTGGAGCGACAATTTCTTTCTTTTCAGGGTCTGCCATATCACTCACCTGCTTAATTCGTCTTCGATTAACATTTTCTTCACATTTTCTTTGAAGAAAATAGTATATGGTTGCTCATAATCTTCTAAGAGCAACCATAGAATCTGCCGATATGATGCTATACTACCAATTCTTTGCCTGCTTCCTGCCAGGCAGGAATGCCTCCTTGCACAACCCATGCATCGCGGTCACCGAATACTCTGAGCATAGCTGCAGCAAAAGCTGAGTTTGTATCGTAAGTGCAGACGACTGCAATCTTCTTATCAGAAGGAACTGCATCCATATCAGAGACGATATTCGTGAACGGAATGTTCATAGAATTGGGAATATGCCCTGATGCATAGCCCGCCTGAGGTCTTACATCTAGGATGACCCAATTTGCCATTTCGGTTTCGTCCTCAGTGGCATTAATCACATCTGAAACCGGTATTAAATACAAACCGTTATCGATCATGCCTTTCATGAATTCATCTGCCTTGAGCATATAGTTCGGCGAAGTATCTTGCCCTGCTGCCAATACGGTGGGTGCCAGTATCAGTGCAGCTAATATTGCCACAATAATCCTTTTCATAGATACCACTGCTTTAATATGCGCTGAAAAGATATTTAAGTTTTATTGCAAACTGACAAATTGTTCTATTACTAGCTACTAATTTGCCAATATATAACAAATTATAATGTTAAATACTTTTTCTGGACAAAATCCGAGAATTTCCAGTCGAGTTATCCTTCCAGGACGGATGATTTCGAATTATTGAGAGGAAAGTCTTGGTTTATGCAAATATCATGTGATCTTGCACGGCAATGCAATAGCATTTCCTCCTCAGAAATTATAACTCAATAGCATCCGTTTTCTTTATTGGACATTTCACCGATTTCCAGCCAGCGATGCCGCCCAGGATTACCACCAGGTCCTTCCAGCCATGACGTTCAAGGTAGCTTGCCGCGATCATGGAGCGCAGGCCGCTGCCACAGAAGATATAGACCTTTCTGTCTTTGGGCACCTCAGCTCTTCGTTCTGAAATCTGGGTGATATGAATATGCTGCGCCCTAGATATCCGGCCATTATTATTAAGTTCCGCTTCACTTCTGACATCCAAAATCGAGGGATCAAAATCCTGATCCAAGAGCTGGCAGAGGTCCTGTACATGTATAGTCTGCTGCGAATAGGACTGCAATCCTGCCATGTGCCAGCTGAGCATACCGCCTGCCAGGAAGCCTGAGATATCATCAAAACCGAGACGAATAAGAATCTGGACAATTTCCTTGGTGTCATTGCCTTCAGTGACCAATAAAATGGGTTTCTCATAGCTGAGGAACCACCCCGCAAAGCTTGCCAGTCCATTTAGCCATATGAACTGCGCGTTTGGGACGTGTGCAGCCGAAAAGCCCAGCTCCATGCGGGTGTCAACTATTTGGGCATCTTCGATCAGTTCAGCAAAATCCATCGGGCTCAGTGGGCGGGGCGCAGGGATCGCACTCAGAATTGGCTCACCCTGCAAATTGATCTTTTCCATCATGCTAAAGTAAGGTGGCCTCTCAAGGCGGGTCTGCAATAGGGTGTCGATGAAATCTTCTTTGCTTTTAGCTTTTAGTCTGGGATTGCTGATCCGCTCCAGGCCGATACTGGTCCAGGGTCTTTCTGCTATGGATTCACCGCAGACAGAGCCTGCTCCATGAGCCGGACAGACTGCAACACCATCTCCTAAGGGCAAAAGCCTTTGAAAGATGCTCTCGTAAAGCAAACCAGCCATCTCAGATACCATTTCTTCACCCAACAAATCTATACGTCCCACGTCACCGGCGAAAAGCGTATCACCTGTGAATATTGCCCAAGCTAATCCTTTTGAATCTCGCAGCAAATAACTCATGCTTCCTGGAGTATGACCTGGCGTGGGAATGGCTTTAATCACCAGTCGACCTATTTTCCATTTCTGGCCTGGGATAACAGCTTTCCCGTACATGTAATTCCATTGGTCATCTGCATGCCATACCTTTGCGCCTGTGCTTTTTGCCAGCTCCATGGAGCCTACGAAGTAGTCTTCATTGCGATGGGTCTCCAGAATATGAGAGATTCTCATGCCCTCCAAGGAAGCTTTTTCGATATAGACTTCACAATCTCTCCTGGGGTCTATCACAATAGCATCATTTTTATCGCCGACGAGGTACGAATAATGGGCTAGACCTCTTGATATTATCCTCTCAAAGAGCATGATTCTCTCCATATACTAATATGTTATATAATTCGCCTAATGGACTAAATCGCCAAAAAAATTATCCAATTCTAACTTTCCTTGCCGATTTCTTCCTCCATATCTGCAACACTGATCACATAGTCGATGTCGAACAATTGTTGTGTCCCATCTTTCTGCTCAAGAACAATGGCGGAATCATTAAAATCCAAGAGCTTGCCAGACACTGGTTGGAATCTTCCACCTTCTATGAGCATCTTTATTTGTCTTCCTTTCCTTCCTTCAAGAAAATTTCTGACTATATCACAACATTCCATATTTCACCCCATTAACGAATTTTTCTCTCTTGTTTAGTTTGTTCCTTTGGCCAGAACTATCCGTTCTATCTGAAGAGCTCTTCTACCACTGCTGTTAGAATGGGACTCGCCTGGTCGACAACATTGGCCTCATAGAGCCATCCTTTATGCTCAGGGAGGACTCCGTTGACCATGATCGCTTTGCCCTCATACTCCGCCAAGTTTATCTCATGGGAAGCCACCAGTTCTTCGGCTATAGATGCTGGTTTGGATATTCGCGTTAGCCTGACTGTGCAGCATTGGGGGCGAGGCATTAAAATTGAGAACCGCCCGCCCTGCACCATGCCTAAAAATTTATCCATCACTTCATCCTCCATTTATTATCCAATGATTTACAATCATTAAATATGTGGTTATGCAGTATTCATTTAAATACCTTGTCAGAGGGGAGGATGAGAATGAAATATCTAGAATGGCTGACCAAAGCCCTTCTTCACGCTTTCTGCCCAGCTCCTCTCTTCTAGCCGCCTCTCTAACATCTCCTCCACCTCTCCTGGCCGGGTGCCGAATACCTCCGCCAGGATCTCCTTGGCTGTCTCCAGATCCATGGCTTGCTGCTGACCACCCTTTTGGGGCTTGACTGACTTGGACTGTGCACGCTGCTAGGACCTTAATTTACGAGTAGGCTTCAAGCGCCTTCTGCTCTCCGGCTGTCCTCGCCTAGGGCCTCCTCCGGTCCCTTGCCGCACAGCTGGCCCCAAGAGCTGTGAGCCATGGCCAGGTTTGACTACCAAAAGTTATAAATTCTATCAAGAATTAATAACATTAAAAATGGTTATAGATGGCGGTAATAGATATGCACAACGATTATATGACCCCAGAACAATTCAACAAGCTCTTGACTCTGATATTGAATGATGAATGCTTTCGCTACGAGTTGAGAAGGGATGGTTTCGGAGCCCTAGAGCGCTTAGGGATCAAGGTCGATATGCCTCCGGAGATTCGGTCCAACATTGCCAGACTCACCGGCCGACCGGGAAGTACTTCCTACGAAGAATGCGGTCTATGCGGCGTCTGTACCGCATGCGGTCTGTGCGGACCTACTGCGGCTATCGGAGCCTCATCCGCCGCTTTATGGAGCACTTTCAGCATATTCGGTTTAACAACAGGAACAACATCTCGTCCCTGATTGTATTGCTGGTTACTGCAGGTCGGCATGAACGATAGCAGCCTATGGGATGGCTATCCAGTCCTCGCATCAGGGAGCGAAATCCATCTTAACAAGGGAGGAGGATTTCTTTTCCTGAATTCCAAGCTCTATCCTATTGGCAGAGAGGAAGCAGAGTTCTTATGGAGGTGTGACGGCAGCCATATGCTGAGGGAGATCCTCCCCGAAATCTGGAGTGAAGATTTCGGTGACTTTAAGTTCCTGATGTTGATATCTCAATTGATTAGCGACAATTATCTGTCCCTGGAAAATAAGCCAATTCCATCTCATATTAAGGTCACAGGATCGAGGGTTTCAAACATCCCTCCTCACATGAGTATAGAACTCACGGCTGGTTGCAACCTCAGATGTCGTCATTGCTACAGGGAAAGCGACCCATCTAAAGACGGACATATGCCGACTGGCGAACTATTTGATCTCCTCCAGAGGCTCGCTGATTCAGGGCTGAGGTCAGTGGAGCTAACCGGCGGAGAGCCTCTGCTTCATAGAGATTTCAAGAGTATTCTCTCTTTCTGCGGCGAAAAGTTTGACCTTGTAGGAGTGCTATCGAACGGTACCCTAATAGATCCTGATGTGCTCGAAAGCTTCAGGTCCCTTAAGAATAAACTCGTCTTGAGCATAAGCCTTGACGGCTCTCGTAAAGAGATACACGACCTGCGGAGAGGCGTCTCTGGGGCCTTTGATAAGACAGTCAAGGGCCTCAAGCTCCTATCCGATGGAGGCATCAGGGTGAGGGTTTCGATGACTGTGGATGAAGGGAACTTCTTTGATATAGAGAATACATTGATCCTAGTCAAGGAGCTTGGTGCGGTGGCCTTCAGCTATGCTCCCGTGCTGCCTATCGGCAGAGGAGAAATCTTGGCCCCATCCGGTTTGAACCTGGATGCAAGGCAGGTTATTCAAGTGGAGAATGATCTCGCTTTGAAATATAAGGACTTCCTTGCAGTTATGTCCGATGAAGACAAATGCGATATGGAGAACGGAAAAGGCTGTGGAGCGGGATACCGCACATACACAATGGATCCGTGGGGCAACATTCGTCCGTGTGCCACCTTCAGCAATGATGGAATGATCATTGGCAATCTCATGGAAAAAAGCATCGAAGAGGTATTCGCAAATCCCCTTACGGAGGCTCTAGCCCAACTTCCCCCCCCAGGAGCCAAAATCTGTGGCGACTGTCGATTCACTCTCTTCTGCCGCTACTGTGCCAAGAGAGGTTTCATGGAAAGCATGAAGGAACCTGATTGTCGGTGGGTACGTCTTCCCGAGGCCCAGAAGGTGCTCGAGTACTGGAATCCTGCGTTCAACCAATGAGATCAAATTCTGCAGATTTCATGCTAGCGGATTAGATTCGTAGCTTTTGGGCACCAGGACATCGTCGCTTAAATGGATAAAGAATAAAACATTAAAATATAAATAGAAGAATGAAGGTAATATATTCGAAAAATCGATATGTGAGGATGCGAATATGTATGAGAAAGGATCGAGCAGGACTCAAAGAGATATAGAAGCATTGTCGGGAACAACTATGTGCGGTGAGATGATCGAAGAAACAGATGAGTCTGTCACAATAAAGACTGGAAATTCATTATTTGAGATACCAAGAGAATTTGTAAAAAAAGTGACACAACTCGAATCAAAGGAACAAAGATCCGTCGAGGTTTCGATCTCTCGTGATGCCAAGATTGTACAGAAGAATTTAATTACTGCAAAAGAAATATCTGGCGTTTATGCAGTAGGTGCCGATGCAGTTGCAGCAGCGTATTGGCCTTGGTATTGCTACTGTTACTGCTACTGTTTCTGTTTCTGTCTCCCTTGGTTGAACGTGCAAGAACAGGTACAACAAGTACAACAAAAGGTAGTAAACGACGTAAGCACTCAGTTCCGTAAACAAATCAATGTGCAAAAGATGGTATGAACAATATCCGAAGAGGGAGGATGCCCGTGATCTCTCCTCCTTCTCGCTCGGATCTTTTTTGGACCGAGTATCCAGCTCTGATGAGGATCTGGAATTGCTTCTGTGATAGTAAGTTCAAAGGAATGAGACGATCTGCCATGTTTAATTCGCTTGGATTTGTTCAAAATACTAGTTTATCGATTTTTGATTTTAAGCACACATAAAAACAAAAATTATATATGTCATCGAGGTGAGACCATATGTATGGAATATGTATGTGATTTCTCGGTAAAGCTTTTCAAGCATGCTAGAATTTTTGAGCATCATATAAATGATAAATGGATTATGTTTGCTCCTGATTGGCCTGGTTTTCCGATAGTGATAACTGATCGATCTCACGACATTTTAAATAGCTTTATCGATGGTGCAATCGTCTCTGATGTTTTAAACAAAATACAGTTTTCAGAGGGAGTTAAATATGATTTCGAATCTGCAATGTCTGCAATCGCAGTTTTGGAGGAAAGGGGATTTTTGCGGACGAGCCCACTTGGATTGCCATATTCAATCTCATCAAGCATCTCTGAACTCAAACCCCAGTCAATTAGCATCTGGCTCCATATTAATAACGATTGTAATTTGGCCTGTTCTTACTGTTTTGTAAAAAACAAATCCAAGACTACCATGAAGCCCGAGACGTTCGAGAATGTAGCATGTTTGATAGCAAAAACAGCACGAACGAACCATATTAAAACTGTCGAATTAAAATTTGCTGGTGGAGAACCTACCCTTGACATCCAACTTATGGAAAATTTCAGAAATTACCTATTAGAACAATTGAATGGAATCGGAATTGAAGTCAAAACAACTATTTTGAGCAATGGAACTATACTTAATGATAAGTTAATCTCTTTTTTGAAAATGCCTAATACCGGAATTGGGATATCTTTAGATGGATTTGGTGCCAGCCACGATAAGATTAGGAAATTTAAGAATTCTGACAAAGGATCTTGGAAAATTATACTTAAGAACATAGAAACTCTTAGAAAAAATGATATATATCCAGGTATAATGGTGACTCTGAGCCTTGATACCTGTGAGAGTATGCCTCAATTAGTGAAATGGACTAATGATAACAAGCTCCATATGAGGTTAGGCATAGTAAGGGAATTTAATTGTGGCCAAATCAATAGCAATGGAGTATATGATTTTGAATATAATATTCTAAATAAAAAGATGATAGAAACTTTCGAAAGTACATTTCTTGAATTGGAAGATCCTTCAATAGATGCGAATCTTTGTTGTCCTTTTGAGATAAATGAACTACATTTTAACATTCCATCTAATGGAGTTTCTTGCGGCATAGGAAATTCACATATTGTCATTAAATCAAACGGTAATCTAGTTGGATGTCCAATGCTGATCGATGAAGAAGGAATAAATCCATCAGATGATCTGTTAGCTTCCTGTGCTGAGTGTTTCAAATATAAACCATCAGAAAGAAAATACGACACCATCGAAGATGATTGCTTATTTTGTCTATGGTTCCCTGTTTGCGCAGGTGGATGCAGCATCATGAATCTAAATATAAATGGACACCCATTTACAAAATCACCGATGTGCGAGTTCTATAAATATGTTATTCCTCGATATATTCTCTACTATGGGATTAAACTTATTCAATCGATAGAAAAATCCTGTGCTCTAGAACATTAATTTATAATTCTTGATAATGCTTTTAGAGTTATCTCTGGCATTTCCTTACCATGAAAGAAATCCGATGAGGAGGATGACTCGGTCTATCCCCTCCATCTCGGAACCATTTTTTAGACCGCATATCCTGCTCTAACGAGAATCCGAATTGCATCTGTAATAGCGGTTTAGGCGGTGAGAAAAATCCGCCAAACCTGCCTCGCGGTAGATGCAAAATGCTCGATCGGTCAGCCAAGCTATCTCCATCTCCTGCTGGAGGGGGGCCAGAGCCGGGGTGCAGAAGCAGGACCGTGGCCTCCCTTGATGTCTGCTTGAGGGCCCGGGCCAGGCGGCCTACCTTTCTCCACAGGTTTTCTTATAGGGCCAGGGGGTAGTATTCCACAATCAGGAAGTTGTGGTGTTTCTCCTGCAAGAAGGTCATGAGCTAAAAGAGGGTGTTGAACTTGGCGCAATTCCAGCTCGGTGATGCTCCGGCTCAAGCGGCTGAGGATGCGGGAGTAGTTGCGCTGATGAATAGGACCTTGGCGCTGCAATTCTGAGTGGCTGTTGATGGCTCAGGCCATAACCTCCACTGGGGCGACCAGGACATTGGCGGTCTCGGGGAAGAGGGAGACGGCTGGTCAGAGTTCGATCTCCATGATGGTGAACAGGATACCCGGAAGATACCAGGGCGAGGCAAGTGGCAGAGGATTTTTGATAGCTCCAGCAGCCTGGGAGGGCTACTAATACACCGTCACCCTCTTGACCCCCTCGATCTCCATGAGCAGGCGCACCAGATCCCCCGGAATCCTGCCCTCGGTGATCAATGTCAGCTTGGGGCTTTCCACAAAATAGGGATCGTCGGAGATGGCCTGGCGGATGGATAGGCCGTTCCTGGCCACGGCGCTGGCCACATCCCCCAGGAGGCCGGTCTTGGCCGCATCGACGGGGGTGATCTCGATCACGCCCAGTCCCAGGATGGGGGCCACATCTCCCAGGAAGGTCATGGAGTGAACATTGCGGAATATCCGCCAGAGGCCCTCATCCTCGCGAATGGCCTGGGCGGTGGTGTCCACCACCCGGCGGTCCACATCCAGCTCCTTGGCGATCTGGGCGTGGGGGATCTCTATCCCACCCGATACCACCCGGGCCTGCTCATTGATCTGGAAGCCCCTCTGCAGTATGAGCCGGATGACCTTCTCCTGAGCCGGGTACCTCCTGAACTTGTCTAAAATCTCCTGCCACATGCTGGGTCATACATTAGATGCCTTAAAAGTACAAAAGGGCTTGCTTTGCTCCCTTGCCGTCCAATATCGAGCCTTGAAAAATTGGGCATTAAAAAAGATGAAGCCGACCCCACTCCTGCCAAGCGCTTTAGGAGAACATCTCTTTTGGGGCCTGAGGGTAATGCTTTCTCGCTCCAGATACCGCATCCTCCAGATGCCTCTGGCTGATGGCAGCATCATCCATGATGGCATGATGCAGGGCAGCCTTGAGCACCTTCTCCACCAGATCCCTTCCCGAGAAGCCATCGGTAGCGCGGGCGATCTCTTTGAGGTCTACGCCCACCATGGGCACCGGAATGCTGGCGGCATTCTTCTCCAGCAATATCAGGCGCTCGGCGGCATCGGGCAGCTTGAACTCAATCTCCTCCTCAAAGCGGGAGCGAACCGAGGCGTCCAGGACCTCGATCTGATTGGTGGCGGCGATGGTGCAGACCCCCTTGCGATGGGATATGCCGTCCATCTCTGTGAGCAGGGAGTTGACTATCTCCGAGACATCGCCCCGCAGATCCTGATACCGCCGGTCCAGGGCAATGGCGTCCAGCTCGTCGATGAAGATAATGCAGGGAGCCATCTGCTCTGCCTTTTCGTAGAGGCTATGAATCTGCCGGGAGCCCTCACCTACGAACTCTCCGATGAGGCTGGTGGACTTGACCGCCAGCATGGGGACGCCTGTCTCCACAGAGAGTGCTTTGGCCACCATGGTCTTTCCCGTGCCCGATAGGCCGTAGAAGAGTATGTTTTTGGGTGCCCACCGCCCAAAGCTCTCCGGATCGGCAAGGAACTTCTGCACTATCTTTACCTTGCGTTTGGCCGTCTCCTGACCCACAATATCCTCAAATCGAACATCGTAAGAGACGATATTCCTCTGCTTTTCTTTCTGCTCTACCTTGACCGTGGTCTGAGCACCCATGACCGAGGAGCGGGGATGGACCCTCACCACCTGGAAGGCATAATCGGGATAGAGACGGCTGTCAAATAAGTAGCAGCCTGAATAGAGCTTCTCTCCGTACCACTGCTCCTGAGCATAACGCTGGAACAGCCTGGAATCGGCGACCACAGGGTGCTCCTGAAATGCGCTCTTCAAGGGATACCCTGCCGGGCGGAGGAGCACAAACCTCGCCCCTATGGCCTTTATCTTCTCCAGCTTGCCCCCCTGGGCCTTGCTCTGGCTTTTCTGGATGGATCGCACAAAACAGATCTCGGCAATTGATAGTTAAATCTATTGGCTCCATCGCCTCTGCCCGGGGCTGCCACAGAGTATCCGACAGTAATTAATATCACCTCTTCCAAGCATTAGGCATAGAATATGGAGTAGGAGGATCTTAATGGCAGGTGGAAATGGTCTGGCTATTGGTTTGATGATCATAGGATTCGTAGTATTGTTCTTGGTGCCCATCGTCTTCTTGACCAGCTTGTTTTAGGTCCGGATAGATAGAGAAAGCATATCCCTTTTAGTTTTTTGCGTCACCATTA
>LAHU01001911.1_pt1 | contig 16576 bp, 14 predicted proteins | sample 329631 | NCBI WGS metagenome assembly LAHU01 (sample SAMN03275698, study PRJNA271635) | activated sludge metagenome | isolation source: sample C-0 Zero hour mixed sludge faded in reactor as a methanogenic...
TCCCGTGCTGGTCATCATGCATGACAGGGATACCAATCTCCTGGAGTTCTTCCTCGACCTGGAAACATTTCGGGGCTGCGATGTCCTCGAGGTTGATACCTCCGAAAACAGGGGCCATGTTCCTCACGGCATCGATAAAATCGGTTTCATAACGCTCGAAGCAAATTGGGAAGGCATCGATACCGGCAAATTTTTTGAAAAGCGCTGCTTTCCCCTCCATCACAGGGATAGCGGCATATCCGCCGATATTACCCAGACCAAGCACGGCTGAACCATCGGTCACTATCGCGACGGTATTACCCTTTATGGTATACCGGTATGCAAGGCTGTGGTCCCTGGAAATCTCCCGGCAGACCTCCGCCACCCCGGGAGTATACGCGAGGCTCAGGTCCCTTCTTGTCCGAATGGGCACTTTAACCTCCACGGAAAGTTTTCCATGGTATTTTTCATGCAGCAGGAGCGATTCGGCATAGATATTTTCAGGAGTCTTTTCACTCATACGACAATTCCGGATTACCTCTGGGTCTTAGTTTGAAACGGATGAATATTGTGGCTCTTTTTAAGAACCACAGGTGATTTATCCGGCCGCTTCTAATAGGGTACAACCTCGGATAACCGCATCCCCGGGTCATCCGACCTGCAAAACGATGAATATGGTACGGTATATCATATGAAACTAGCCGGGAAAGCCCTGCTCGGCATCGCCATAACCCTCGCAGGCTTTATAGTCCTTTTTGCCATTATAGCGGACACCGTCATCGTTGCCAGTTACACGGACCTTGAAGATCAGGAAGCCCGCTTAAACGTCGACCGGGTAGTTGCCGCCATCGACAGTGAACTTTCCGTCATAGACTACACTACGCGCGACTGGGCGTTCTGGGATGATACCTATCGGTATATCCAGGACAGAAATCAGCAGTACGCTGATACTAACCTGGGTGAAGGGACCCTCGAAACGATCAGGATGAACGTCGTCCAGTTCTATGACGCAGAAGGGAAGCTGGTAACGGAACGTGGATATGATCCCTTCCCTCAGAGCAATACCAATGATCTGGCTGCCATACGGGAATGGGCGACTGAAAATCTCCCTGGTATGCAACCTCAGGAAAACGGTGAAGGAAACAGGGGAATCCTCATCCTCCCTGGCCAGGAGGCATACCTCGTCGTGATGCAGCCGGTATTCCGCAGCGATATGAGCGGTCCGAAGGCCGGGGTCCTCCTGATGGGCCGTACATTAGATGATAAAAAAATTGGAGAGATATCATCAACGACCCGCCTCCCCCTTGCCTATGAGGTCCGATCTTCCGGGGCATCGACCGTGTTTATTCCGCTTAACGGCCGTGACACTCCCTGGATGACATCGGTGAACGTAATCAACCAGTCTGTGACAGCTTCATCAGCCACGATTTCCGGTAAGGACGGCAAGGAGGCCCTCGGGGTGACCGTAACGACCCTGAGGACAATATCCGGCCAGGGCCGGGATATATATCGTTTCTTCATAGTCACCTTCTGCATCCTGAGTTTACTCCTCGGGGCTGCAATTCTTCTTATCCTCCGGATAATCGTGATTAAACCCCTCGACGTAGTCATGAGGCAGATCCGCGCATATGGTGAGGACCCAGGGGACCTGTCCCCTGAAACGATCAGGGGAAACGATGAACTGGCAGATCTTTCCTCTTCAATAGCCGGCATGGTCCATAATATCCGTGAAAAGGACACCGCGCTCCGTCATTCTGAGGTTCAGTACCGCACGATCTTTGAGAACACCGGGACGGCCATGCGGATAATCGACCGGAACTGCCGTACCCTCCTTGTCAACTCGGAGTTCGAGAAGGTCCTCGGGTACAGGAAGGACGAGATAGAAGCATGGTCCGAATGCGACCCGTTCATCATCCCGGAGGACGTACCACGCGTAACGGAATACTTCCGGGTCAGGCAGATCGACCCCGGTGCCGCACCGCGCCAGTACGAAGCCCGTGTCCTCGACCGGCATGGCAATACAAAAACAGCAGTCTTTACCGTTGCCCTGATACCGGGAACAGACCTCTCCGTCATATCCCTGTTTGATGTTACCGGTCTTCGCAAGGCCGAGGATGCGGCCAGACAGAGCGAGACCCGGTACAGGGCGATTGTCGAGGACCAGTCAGAGATCATCGTCAGGACGTCCCCTGACGGGAAGGTAACCTTTGTCAACAACGCCTTCTGTCGTTTTTTTGGAAAAGAGCGTGGACAACTTGAAGGTTCTGTATTCCGCCCCGACCTCGCGGAAGACGACACAACCAGGGTCGATGCACTCCTCGCGTCCCTTACTCATGAACGGTCGGTCGGGAACATCGAACACCGTGTCTTCGTGGATGGCGAAGAGTACTGGTTGCACTGGAACCACCGTGCGTTGTTTGGTCCCGATGGGCGGCTGTCAGAATACCAGTCCGTTGGGCATGATATCACTTCACAGAAGCGGATCGAACAGGCGCGGCGTGAGGCACTTGACCGGATCAGTCAGAACATGGAGCAGTTCCAGGCCTTAAACGACCAGATACGAAATCCCCTCCAGGGAATCATCGGAATAGCAGACCTTGCCAACGGCCCTTTTACCGAGCGGATCATGCAGCACGCCCGCGAGATCGACGCCATCATCAATAAGCTCGACCGGGGATGGATCGAGTCCTCAAAGGTACGGGAATTTTTACGTAAACATGACAAAGGAGGCGGGCTTGAATGAAACGACCAGAAACTGCTGTAACTGTGTATATTTTCATCATTATTGTCATCCTTGCATTCCTTTCGGGTTGCACAGGGACGTCGCCCGGCATTTCCCCGAAAGTCACACCCTACCCTGTCCCAGGGACGGGTTGTGGGACAACGACGACTGCAACGGTTACTGACATCGTCGACGGGGATACCATCCATGTCAGGATGGCCGACGGAACAAAGGAAAAAGTTCGTTTTCTCGGCATCGACACACCCGAAACGGACCCGGAAGGGAACAACCCGCGCGAGTATGCACCCCTTGAGGATACCGGATGCCTGGCAGCCTGGGGAAAAGCGGCAAAGGGACGCCTTGCCTCCCTGGCACTCCGGAAACAGGTGGTCCTGGAACCTGACTGCAGAGAAGGGAACAGGGATACCTACGGCCGTCTCCTGGTCTATGTCTCCTTGCCAGACGGTACGGACCTGAACGCACTGATGCTCAGGGAGGGACTCGCCAGGGCATACACAAAAACCAGCGCTGAGCGCCTCCCATCATATATCTCCCTTGAAAAGACTGCACGGGAGAAGGGGACCGTGATGTGGGGCCAGGCCAACCTGGAATGCCGGTACCCGGATTGACACCAAACACCGTCCCGGACTCCCTTCCAGTCCACAGCCCCGCAATAGCACCTGGAAGGGCGCCGGATCTTTTGTAAGCGGCTCGCAGGTACTCTCTCAAACAACGATGGACCTCTTTATCTCATTCCGGGGATGGAAAGGCCATACGCACCTCCTCCCAGGCGCGGTCAACCAGGCCACGGTAGTACGCGGTATCATATGAAACAGCCTCCCATTCAAGGGCAACGGAACCGTGCCTGGCGTCAGTGACCACGTAGGCAATCTCCATGCCCGGGACGACCCCGATCCCTTCCCTGCGACAGGCCGCCACGGCCGCAGCCTCGGGGCTCCTGCGGGTGTGCGAAACAGTGGCGACCCTCCTCCGTATGACGAGCGATTCCACGTCTGCACCAGCAAGTCCATCCCATGACTCACGGTACTTTGAAAGGGCTTCATGTTGCACGGACTCAAGGTCGTGTCTTGTCCTGCACCGTTCGAGAACGGTAAAACAGGCATCCTGCATTTTTTTCACGTACTTCGGGGTGTCATGTCTCCGGCTGGCAACCCCCCTGCATTTCATCTCTCCTCCGGCCAGCCTGCCGTAGTACCGGTTGTATGCCCCGCGTCCGTCTTTCATCGGGAGAAAGACTATCCAGTCAAAGAGGTCGGTTTCAACGGGAAGCCCGGTTTTACGGGCGATAGTCAGTTCCAGGCCTGCAATGTCGTTTCCCTGGACGAAGAGGCAGTCCACCATGCCGTGCAGGACGACATGACCGCTTCTCTCGGCCAGAGCCTTGGAAACCAGTAGTACCTCACGCGCATTGCGGTTGATGGCCTCGTGTACCTCGATGTTTCCGAACTTGGCGTTCCTGTAGCCGGTATACCCAAAACAGGTGACCAGCATCCACTTGAGGAGGGCATCCATCCCCGCAAGGTGCGGTTCTTCCCGCTTCCGGCGCTTGGTCTCCCGCCGGAGAGAGATGAGCGGGGCAAGTACCTGCGGAAGGAACCCCGGCCGTTCAGGGTGGCCGAGCGTCTCGGGAGAGAGATTGGACTGGACGATGATCGAGGGGTACAGGGAGGTAAAGTCAACCTGGGTGACCGCGGTGGCAATACCCGGGACTGGCTGAAACATCATCCCGCCACGGTCGGCTGCACGGAGCAGGTCGCAGCGGCGTGCGGTTTCCGGATCCCCCTTCCTGAACGGGACTGCAATACCCGCCAGTACCGCCTCGTAGACCTCGTAACCGGAGATAAGGGTCCCAGCCGTGAAGAGGGCAGCATGGTTCGGCGGGATACCGGTGAGGCGGGATGCAAGGATGACCCCGGCAAGTCCTCCCTCGCGGTAATTGAAGCTATGGGTGGTATCGATCAGGACCCTGCCATCCGGGAGGAGTGCAGGGGTACGGAACTCGGTACGCCCGTAACTCACGTAGGACTTCCCCCCCACCCTGCGGTACTGCCCGGTCCGGCTGAACGGGAGGTCAATGCCTGCCGCATCTGCACGGCCGAGCAGGTGGGGGAGCCAGAGCCCTGCTGCCGGCATCAGCACCACGTCAGGGTCTGCGGTAAAGATGAATGCCCCAAGGTCGGAGAGGACCGCCCGTTCCTTCCCTGATAACCGGGATGACCTGCCTTCAGCGGTAACCACGGCTGATTCGACCCTGCCCGGGCGGGACGGGTCTCCGGGGACCTCCACCCCTACCACCCGGAGCGGGACAGGAAAATCAGGAGTGAACCGGGACTCCCCGGGGGCAAGGCAGGGCACGGTTCCCTGGGCTGCAAGCCACCGCTGCTCGGGCCGGATGTCGAGGTTATAGACCTGGGCGGTGAAACCGGTCTGCTCCTCTATTGCCATGGCGACCTGGCGCCCGGCATTCACCCCCCACCCGTTGCATTCACCGTAAATTGTCTTAAAACGGCATTCCTCTACGGGAAACGCGGCTTCGAGCCCCTCTATCATCCCGGAGTACAAATCGGGATCCGGCAAGGAGAAGAGGAACGGGGATGAGAACGGGTGGAGGGCATGCCGGCAGCAGCCGCCATCCACGCTCCAGGTCTCGACCGATCCACCCCGTGCGTAGCAGTCAAGGACCCACACGACGTTCATCCTCCTGTTCCCGGAGGATCGAGAGGAGGACCGAGAAGAGGACCGCCTCGAGGGGATCGTCGAATGCATAGAACGATTCAGCCACATTGGCCTTCGCCATCGCCGCGAGCTTCTCGGCGCACGCCCGGTCCTCCCCGCCAAGAGTCCGGGCCACACGGGCCCACCGGTCTGCGATGCGGTTCACACCCTGCCGGACACTCACGAAGCTGCGTCCCATTCTAGAACCCCTCCAGTGTGGTCTGGCCACGCGGCAGGGAGGCCGGCCGCCTGACCCGCAGTGCGGGGCGGCGGGGCGTGGCATTGCGGCAGGGGATACCCTGGCCGAGGCTGATGATCCGGTCCGCACTTCGTGATAAGCGATCAAATGAGACATCGGGCCGTGGGGTGTAGAGGACGACGATCGCCGTCTCTGCCGCTGAGCGGAGCGCCAGCCCCGCCTGGCGGGTCAGGGTGGCCCCGGCATCGTCATAGAGCGTGGGATCGTGTTCGACGAGGATGATGGTGTGATGTGCCGCCCGGAGAATGGCGAGGAGCTGGAAGACGGTAAAAGCCCGCTGAACATCGAAATTGTCTTCTCCAGGCCCTGTTCCGGAGAGCACGCGTGAGTAGTTCCCGCAGACATAGAGGAAGAGGAACTTCCGGATGGCGGGGTTCGCATTCAACCCGGCAAGGAGCGTCTCCACCGGGGCGACAAGGGCCGAAAATGTCCCGGTAGAGAGCGGGATCCCCGGCTGCAGATCAAACTCCATGAGGAGCGGTAGGAGGGTGCGGGCGATAAGGATAGAGAGAGTGCAGGGTGAAAGTGCCCGGCGCCGAAGTGTAATTCCGGATGAAATGGTTCAAAATCAAAAATAAACAGGTATAACCTATTAAAAGCACGTGCTCTCCCTGGCACGGGCTTTCCGTGCAATCCCTACCTGAAGCGGTCATGGAGACGGGCGGTGCCAGGCTCGTTTTCACCCGGCCAGTGTACTCCACCAGTACCATCGATTGTCGAAATATCGTACAGGCTGTCGCCTGCGGGGGAAGGAGAAGTTCCCGCGAGAACCAGCAGGTATCTGGGAGATGCTATGTCCAGAGAGGCCTGGTGAGGAAAAGTCCGGTATGTTTAAACGTGAATGTATAGAAGTATACATTGAAGTATAGATCTGCGAACCCCGTGAGGGGTACCGCCCCACACTTCCCTGAGGAACGAACCATGAAGTCCCGTGACATTGCGATTGTCGGAATGCTCCTCGCAATAGGTGCGATCCTTCGCTACTTCCTTGCGATGCTCCATACTCCCCTGACCCCAAACATGATCATCGCGTTCTACTGCCTTGCCATCATCCTGATCCAGCCCCGCGTTATTGAGGCCATCGGCATCGGGATCGTCGCAGGTGGGCTATCCGCAATGATATCGAGCTCTATCTTCCCGTATGCAAATTTCATCAGCGAGCCGCTGGGTGCCCTTGTCTGTCTCGGTGTGTATGGTCTGTTAAAGGCACGTATCGCACTCTCACCGGCGATCACCACGTTCCTTGCGACCTGTGCGAGCGGTTTCTGCTTTGCTGCAGTAGCGATCGTGGCAGTTGCCCCGACGATCCTCCAGAAGTACGCCACCATGGGGGGCTTTATTCTCATCTTTATCCCCATCGTGGTCATTACCGCGGTCTTCAATGCCGCTATCGTCCAGCTTCTCTTCATTCCCGCACGCCGCGTCCAGATGCGCGGCCCTGAATGATCGCACTTGCGGGGGTAGGATATACTTACCCCCATACCCGGACCAGGGCGCTTGACGGAGTTGACCTCTCAGTCCGGAAGGGGGAGTGTGTCCTGGTCACCGGCCCTTCCGGTGCCGGCAAGAGTACACTCTGCCTTGCCGCATCCGGGATCCTCCATCACGAATTTGGGGGGGGCACCGAGGGGACCATCACGATCGCCGGCAGGGATATCCGGGAGTATCCCACGATCCAGGAGATCGCCAGCAGGGTTGGTGTTATCTTTGACGATGCCGAGGCCCAGCTCATCTTCACCACCGTCGAGGAAGAGATCCTCTCGGCACTTGAGCACCGCGGATGTCCCCTGGACGAGATTGCAGGGCGGCTCGAGTATATCCTCGGGACGACCCGGCTCACCAGCCTCAGGGACAGGGCTCCCCATGCCCTCTCAGGCGGACAGAAACAGAGGGTTGCCCTCGCAGCAGCCCTGGCCCTCGATACTGATATCCTTATCCTCGATGAACCGACATCTGAGCTCGATGCCCATTCCACGGTCGCGATAGCTGAGATCCTTGCCGGCCTCAAGGAGAAAGGAAAGACGATCCTCCTCACTGAACATAAGATTCCGGTCTTCACCCCCCTGGCCGACCGGCTCGTAGTGATGGAGAATGGCCGAGTGATCGCGTCAGGGAAGCCGGGTGAACTCCTGTCCGGTGGGGAGATCCGCGAGAAGATTCTCACAGATTTCCGCGGTATCCGGAATGGCACGTTTCCTCGGCCTGAAAGCGGGAAGGGTCCCGTCATCGCGTTCGAGTCTGTCACATTCTGTTACGGGCAGATCGAAGCCCTGAAGAAGATCTCCCTCACCGTGATGCCAGGAGACTTTGTCGCAGTGGTAGGGGAGAATGGTTCAGGGAAGACGACCCTGATCAAGCACCTGAACGGGCTCCTCCGGCCCACTTCCGGGACGGTCCGCCTGGGTGGCCATGATACTGCAGGGCGTTCTATCCCAGACCTCGCCCGGCAGGTAGGACTGGTCTTCCAGAACCCAGACCACATGTTCTTTGCCGATACCGTCACGGAGGAGATAGAATTCGGCGTGAAGAACATAGGGTGCCAGGACCCGGAAGGAACAGTTACGCAGGCACTCAGCGAGGTCCGCCTCGATAATACCGGCGGACTCTACCCCCGGTGGCTCTCGCGTGGAGAACGCCAGCGCCTTGCCATCGCATGCGTGCTTGCAATGGCCCCTGAGGTGATTGTCCTCGACGAGCCGACCACAGGCCTTGATGCCCGTGAAGCACGCGGTGTGATGGAGGTCTTAAAACGACTCCAGAAAGAAGGGCACACCATCCTGCTCGTCACCCATAACCGTGACATCGCCGAGCAGTGTGCAGACCGGATCATCACGATGGAAGACGGGGAGATAACCCAGGACAGGAGGTGTGACCAGGATGGCTGAGATCCTCCAGTATGTGAACGGAAACGGGATAATCCACCGGCTCCACCCGGTCGTGAAGGTGCTCTTCATCGCCACGATGAGCGTGATGGCAGTCCTCGCATCAGATATCACCATCCTCCTCGCGCTCACCCTTGTCATCGCAGTCCTCGCCCGTGTTGGCGGTCTCCACCGTGAAATCATCCAGCAGCTCGGACTCCTCCTGATGATGAGCGTCGTCCTGGTAGCCATCACGGTCCTGACCATCCCGTCCGGCGACGTGATAACAACCCTTGTGCCGGCCTTTGTCCCGTTCATCGGCGGTGCGATCCCTGTCACAACAGGCGGGCTCGAGTTCGGTATCGTCCTTACGCTCCGGTTCATCATCCTGATCACGACCTTCCAGCTCGTGGTCATCTCCACCCAGCCCCGGGACATCATCCATACCATGGAACGGGTGCATATCCCACCCGACTATGTCCTGATGTTCCTCATTGCACTCAGGTTCATTCCAACGCTCCAGACAGAGGGGCGGCGCATCCACGAGGCACAGCTTGCCCGGGCATACGACCCCGGGCCAGGGGTCAGGGGGAAGATACGCAGCGTTGCACCAGTCGCAATTCCACTTGTTTCAAATGCCCTCGCACGAACGACCGTCCTGGGACTTACCATCGATATGCGCGGGTACCGCACCCGGCCACGGACTATCGCCCGGGACCGTCCCTTTGCCCGGCCTGACTGGACGGCATGCCTCCTCTTCCTCGTTGGCTGGGCCCTGTACATTACCAGGGCAGTCACGCACGGGATTTAAGGGAGGGGTCCCGGGCGCTCTTTGAAAGGCCTCTCCCCCCCCCACACCCCTGTCCCCTGGGAAGACACGGCCGCCCACCGGTTCATAGGGACCGTTCCTGCTTTACACCCTTATCCCCAAAGAAGACACACACGGGGAGATACGGAAGCGTTCTGCTGTGTCACCTCTCCTCCTCCCCCGTGTTCCGGGCATTCCGGGTGTGAATACGTGGTAGCATCCGGTTTTCCGGGTGCAACAGGCAGACACGAGGTGAGGGGAATATCCCTCTCACAGAACAATACCGGCATTTTCAAGGATCAGCATCCCGTTTCCATGGTTCTCCTGGCCTGCAGCAGGCAAACCCACCTGCCTAGTCCAGGAAGGACCTACCAGGTGACCCTGAAAGATACCTCTTGCGGGTTTCCATGGAAGGGTTTTCCCGGGTTTGTTTCCAGTATACCACTCACACACGGAACCGCTGCCCGGGCACCATTCAGGACTGCGGCGTGCATCACAAAATGGGGTCGTAGGAGTGGACGGGCTCGGTAAAATGGGTCTGGTTCATTTCTTCGACCCATACCAGGTAGCGAAAAGCCTGAATGAATGCGGGACCGCTTCATGGCACATGGATACCCGTGCCAGTGGTGTAGGCCGGATCGGCAGTTTCCAACTGGCCCGATACGGGAAGACAGGTAGTTACATAAAAAAAGGTCTAGAGATGGGATTTCCGGTTCAGGAAGTCTTGTTTGTCTTGGTAGCATTTGTTGCAGTCGCATTCACTGCGGTTGCATTGGCCGGCACGGTGGCATTGAGGGTGGCGTTCTTGCTGGCATTCAACGTCGCTTTGCCCGCCGTCGCATTCGCGGCCGGTATTGTCGCATTGGCGGTTACGTTCTTGGAAACGTTCGCAGCGGCTGCACCAGGCTTACATTCACCGCGGAAGAGAGCCCATTCTTCGCACTCGGTCCCGTTGATTGTACAGATTCCATACTCGCTTCCATCCGCATTCTTGCGGATATCGAGCTTTCCACCCATCTTAATACAGTTCTCAGAAGCGGGGTTTGCGATCTGGGTCTGGTTCCCCGTTGCTGCAGGGGTTGCTGCGACAGTGGTAGCCACAACAGTCGCTTTCGTGGTTACCGGGGTAGTCTTGGTCGTTTCAGTACCCTGCTGGGTACACCCTGCGATCAGCATCGTGCTGACAAGGATCAGAGCAAGGATCATGATAGAACCGGAGAGACGGCTCATTCCATTTCACCGTTAGTACGTGGTAAGCAGGGGTTATTAAGGGGTTATGATATGAATGCGGCAGTCTGTATCCTAAGAAGCAAAAGGAAAGCGTTGATGCCCTGGATAGCCGGTACACAAAGGCACCCGGTCACTCCGCGCAGAAACCAGTCCTGTTGGATGCGCGCGGTATGCAAAGAACAACTGGCGATTATGTCCAATATACGGTCCACCCCGGTACCAGGACCATCCCTTCATGAATAGTCTGGGGTCTCATTCCCGTAATGGCGCCGCAGGTATTTACTGATCTTCTGTGATTCCAGCCATCCCTGGTCGAGCTGATTGATGATCTGGTCGATCTCTTCGGCACTCTCGAGTATCTTGCCCGTGAATTCAGTATCTCCATAAAGATCTGCATACCCTACTATCCTCTGGAGCGGATTGCGTATGTTGTCATTGAGGATAGCCAGCTGCTCGATGTTGCGGTTGATCTGTTCGAGGGCGCGCTTCTTCTCTTCCTCGAGTTGGTACTGGTGAGTGATCTCCCGGGCCATTGCGATGGAGGCGAGGGGTTCCCCGCGTGCACCGGTCATCACCCGGATATTCCAGAGGAGGACCTTCTCATCGCCATTCTTGCAGCGGATATTCGTCTCGAGGTTCTCAACTTTCCCGGTCGTAAGGAGCTCCCGGTTGATCCGGGCCATGATAAGAGCGCGGTACTCGCGATCAGGGAGGAGGATCTGCCAGATGTCCTGGATAGCCCGTACTTCCTCCTGGGAATAGCCGCTGATTCCCTCTGCAGCTTTGTTCCAGATAGAGACCCTCATCGAGGTGTCCATCACGTTGATCCACGTAGCTGCATCATCAATGACGCTTTTACGGAACTGTGAGAGCTGGATGAGTTTCTCCTCGGTCCGCTTCATGTCGCTGATGTTCACCATCACCCCGCGGAGCCCGGCAACGCGGTGTTCACGGTGCACCGGGCTCATCGTGATAAGAGTAGGGAATACGGTCCCGTCACGACGCACCGCCAGGTACTCGGTCCCCTGGCGCGGGTTATATACACCCGCAATAACGGGTTCATCCCCCATAACTGCGAGGACTGCCTGGAGTGCCCGCTCGCGTTCTGGAGGGGAGAGGAGATCGAGGATATGGACTCCTGCAGCAACTTCATCGGGGGATATCCCAAAGAGGTCCGATCCCGTCCGGTTCAGGAATGTGAGCCGGAGATCTGACCCGATCTCGAAGACCGTCTGGGGAAGGAAATCTGCAAGCTCCCTGAATCGTCGTTCGTTCTCCCGGACCGCTTCTTCAGCCCTCATCCTCGCCGTCACGTCATCAAAGACCGCCACCACTTCACCCGAGGGAAGCCGGGAGATTGCATATTCCCGCCATCCCCTCTGCTCACCACCCTCGTAAAGACGGAGCGGGATCTGCTCGGATTTCCCGGTTTGTGCGACACGCTGGATAACTTCACGTATTCCGGACTCTTCGAGACCCAGGAATACATCTCCCATCTCCCTGCCGATCACCTGGCTCCTGTTGACGTGGTCAATCCGTTCTGCGGCAAGGTTGATGTCAGTGACGAGGAACTGCGTCGTACTGGCCTGGGGCTGGTAGACGATGACACCACTGCTCATGGTACGGAACAACTCCCTGAAGCGTGATTCTGAGAGAATCCGTGCCTCTTCCGCCTGTTTCTGCTCAGTGATGTCCCTTCCAACAGAGAGGATCTCGAGGAGTCGGCCTTTTTCATCGAATGTGCCGTGGTTTGTCCAGGACTGCCAGCGTAACCTCCCACCCGGGAGGATGACCCGGTGCTCTATCTTTCCGACCGGTCTGCCCGGAGAGAGAGAGGCGAGGTGCCGTTGCAGGGTGGTGGCATCTTCCGGCGGGATGTCAGGGCGGAACCGGGTCTTTGTTATATCAACCCCTGAAATGCCGTAATAATCAAGAAAAGCCGGGTTCGCAAAGAGAAATGAACCATCAGGGAATGTCCTGCAGATAAACTCCGTCTGGTCATTAACCACGTTGCGGTACTTCTCTTCCTCTACGAGAAGTTTCCGGGAGAGGAGAGAGACGACCGCAGCAACCCCGACAAAACCGATGACCTGTACGAGGGCCTGCAGCGTGAGGCCAGGGTTCGCTGCGGTGAGAACCACCGTGAGGAGAAGGTAAGCGAGGACGAGGTACACCGAGAAGATGAATCCTCTCCTGGGATACCGGTAACATGCCAGGATAATAGGAAAGTAATATATGTTCTGAAAAATTACCGGCACCCCGGAGGTCAATGAAGCGACGGACGTCAGGACCGCAAAGGAGGTAGTGACAAGTATCGGGAGCAGATAGGAATCTGAGGGGATTCGCAGGCGTGACAGGACGTTTCCCGACATGATCACATTGAGTGACGGAGGATACAACAGATATACATTACGGTCTTCCTCCTCAGCTGGTCTGCCAGGGGGTGGTCTGCCAGGGGACAGGCCCCCTAGCCAGGGTACGCCTGAATATCAACACGGACACCCGGCGGTTCACCGGGAGACATGGCATATTGCCAGTTGGTACATCCAGTCCCGGAGATCCGTGCAGTGTTCAGCGTTGCATTCCTCATCGCACCCGATACAAGGGATAATCTCTTCGCCTGCCATGATACAGCCCGGGTCGACCGGTTTCTTCGCGATACGGAGCAGAAAGGTCTTGATGCCATCCTCCCGGAACTCGATCCGCTCTATCTGGCCCGCGTCCAGGAGCTTTTTGACAATACGGGAACACTTCCTGCTGTCCACGCCGAGGCGTTTCCAGAGTTCACTCTGGAGTACCCCTTCCGGACTCTCCTGGATAAGACGAAGTGCTTCCTCGTGAGGCTGGGTGGCCATAGGAGACCTAGACTGATGGTGCGATGGATAGGATATTATTCCCACGGATCACGACAGTGCCAAGGTTCCGGCCCCGCTGGTTCCCGTCCATCTCGAAGGTCTCGTCCATATGGAGGTTTAAGTATTCGTCCACTGCAATGAGACGTCCCTGGAACTTCTTCCCTTCGTCTTTAATCTCGACGGTAATCCGGGATTCAACGAGGGAGAAGACCTTCTTGATCGGGAGTACAATACCGTTTACCATTCATCCAGTACTGCGATGCGGTACCTGATAATAATTACCGGTTCACTGGGTATAAAATGCTGAAAAGGAGGTATCCAACCTCCCGATCACTCTGGGAGCGGTTTCCACCGGTTCGCAAGGGTCTTTTCCACGATCGGGAGTGTAGTATACTCCATCTCGTCAAGTGAGAGGCGGTGAGGTTCGAACGGCCCGTGGGCACGGATAACATCAGCAAGGTCGTTACAGCGTTCACGGACACGGTCATACGCAGGATCATCAAACATGTCTGCAGGCCCGATCAACTTCCCATCCGAGACCTGGAACCCGAGACAGAGGACCCGGGGAGGGCCGTCAAAGCGGGTGCAGTTCGCATCAGGAAGCCCGACTGGCATAAAGGGGCCGTGGTGCGATCCCCGCATCCAACCGGCGACAAAGACGGGTATGGTGAATGGTTCGATGATCTCACCGACCGAGGGAAGTCCACTCTGACCCCTGATGATCATCACCGGGTCATCCTTGCCGACATACCGCCCAGCCATCAGGTTGAGGCGTTGCGTACTCGTGGACGCCGCGATCAGTCCGTCCTTACGCCGTATCGCCTTTATTACGTAGCGTGACGGTGCCCCGATGTACGCAAGGAGGTTGTATGATTCCTCGGGTGTGCGGAACTCGATCATCCGCTTTTCCATCACATCGTGGACCTCGAAGACGAACCCCTCGTGCATGTTGGGATCGATCACGAGACCGGGAGTATTGAAGGGATCTGCGAATATTTTGTACAGGAAAAAATTCCAGGCACCCGGCTCAGTCTTATCAGCCATGAAGACCAGGACGGGATCTGATCCCCGCTCCTCGAACTCCATCTCGGCTACCCCGGGTCCCATCCCTTTCACATTGCCGGAGAACGCGGTCGAGAGGATATCCTGCCCGGCACCGTAGAGCTTCATCTCACGTGCTAAGGCAGTGCATTCGGAAAAGACCGCCCAGGCGAGGGCATGGATCTCCGGGTTGTCAACCCCGCGGGTGTGAGTCATGATCAGCTCCATGTCATCCCCGCAGTGGGTGACAAATGAGTCACGCAGAAGGCTGTCTTCTTTCTCCTTCAACATCCGCGCAGCTCGTTCAAGGATCCTCGGGTGGGTCCGGGAGTGCCCCGGATAGCTCCCGATATCGGCCTTGATCACAGAAACGGTCGTCTTCGCCATAGGATCACTCACTTCACTACACAATAGTGTCTGCCTTACAAATAGATATTGATAGAACGCCGGGTTACGTATCCACGGGCGTTCCTTGCGGATTTTCCGGCCTGCTGTTCCTCTCCTGGTAGGTGATGTCGAGGATCCCGTTACGAAAGGATACGGTGATCGTTCCCAGCTCGGGAGGTGGGACCAGTGCAGTGCTGCGGACCATCATGTTCCCGCATCGTGCAGTAATGCGGACAGAAATATTCCCGAAACTGATGCGTATCCCACCGGGCTCGGCACCGGGGAGCCCGATCTGCAGGATAACCACCCCTCCCAGCCGGAATACTTCGATTGGGTGATGACCAGACGGGTAATCACCGGTACGGCCACCAGGCCCCTTGTCGCCGGGGTTCATCAGTACGAAGGTCATCACGAAGGGGTGGCCGGCTCCCCTGTGGAGAGCCTGCTGTACCATCTCCTGGATCATGACACGGATTGCAAGGTCCGTCATTTCACCCCGTTCGTGTTCGTCCGGGTCCATTGCGCCTTTTTCCTTCAGGTGACCAGCGGTGGAGAGGCGGGGGGGCCCTCCAGTTCTGCCGTCCGTTTCCTGATCTCGTTGAAGTCCTTCTGCCGTGCGTAGAGGAGGTCCCTGAGCCCCTTGATCACCCCGGGATCGACTTTTTTCATTGTTGCCATCGAGATGGCTGCCTGGGCACCTTCGAGTGTCCTGCGCTCCTCCTGGTTATAGAGAAGCTCCCAGGAATTACGCTCCGCGGTCTCCAGCGCGTGGTCATCCAGGGACGGCTTGACCCTCTTCATGCCGTCCTCGAAGTGCTGGCGGGTCACGCGGACATTCACCAGGGCGTCCGTGATCTCCTGCTCTGTCTTTCCGCCCATGACACGGATAAATTCACGCATTGCGACAAGTTTTGCCTCCCGGACAAGGGCTTCGACATCTGCCCCGACAAAGCCGGCGGTCTGGGTGACAAGGTCATCGACCGAGACGTCCGGGGCAAGGAGCAGGTCCGCATTCCGCAGGTAGACCTCGAATATCTTCTTCCTCCCCTCCTCATCAGGCGGAGGGACATAGATGTGACGCTCTATCCGTCCCGGTCTCATCAGGGCGGTGTCGATCATGTCAGGACGGTTTGTGGCGGCTATCACGGGGACATCCTTCAGTTCCTCCAGGCCATCAAGCTCTGTCAGGACCTGGGAGACGACGCTCTCGGTTACATGGGAAGAGTCCATGTAGCTCCCTCTCTTTGGGACTACTGCATCCACCTCGTCGAAGAAGATAATCGTCGGCGCTGCCTGGCGGGCCTTGCGGAATACCTCGCGGACACCCCGCTCCGACTCCCCGACCCACTTCGAGAGGAGTTCGGGACCCTTCACCGAGATGAAGTTGCATTCGCTCTCGTTCGCTACCGCCTTCGCAAGGAGGGTCTTTCCCGTCCCGGGAGGCCCAAAGAGGAGAATGCCCTTGGGCGGCTTCGTCTGGAGCTTCTCAAAGATGACCGGGTACCGCAGCGGCCATTCCACCGCCTCGCGGAGGTCCTGTTTCACCTCATCGAGCCCACCAACGTCTTCCCACGTAACATTGGGGACTTCCACGAGCACCTCGCGCATTGCACTCGGCTCGACATGCCGCCGGGCTTCATCAAAGTCCTCCTTCGTCACCCTGAGCTGGTCGAGTATCTCGGCGGGGATCTCCTCGTC
>LAHU01000630.1_pt1 | contig 16541 bp, 16 predicted proteins | sample 329631 | NCBI WGS metagenome assembly LAHU01 (sample SAMN03275698, study PRJNA271635) | activated sludge metagenome | isolation source: sample C-0 Zero hour mixed sludge faded in reactor as a methanogenic...
TGGACCTCGTGCGACCGAGCATGGAAGCAGCGGGTATCGATGTCTTCACGACCGCAGCGAATGCCGGGTGGGAGATACAGACCATCCCCTGCCTGGGCCTCGAATACGGGAAGATCGTCAGGAATGATATCGTATCAGTCGGGCTGATCCTTCTCGAGTGATACCACGTGCCGGGCTGCGAAGCGCTGCACCGGCCTGGATCTGCCATGTCGTTTTTGGTTCTGATCTTCAATCCTCATCCGCCTGGGTCCGGACCATCAGGGACGATTCCGTGTCCTTTGGTTCTGATATCCCGTTGTCATACGACCAGACACGGATCATCAGGGACGTGTCCGAGTCCTTTTGGTTCTGGTGTCCGGTTGTCATACGGCCGGGTCCGTACCGGCCTGGATTTGCCCGGCTCCCCGGGGTGCGATATGCGGTCCCCCGGGGGGTCCGGCTGCCATCATCCTGAGGAGCAGGGCTGCGCCGTCCCGGTCCATCGGCTCGTTGTCGTTCCCGCACTTGGGCGAGAGGACGCAGGCAGGGCAGCCGTCCTGGCAGGTGCAGTTCCCGGCTATCCCGGCTGCAGTCTTTGCAATCCCTGCAAAGCAACGGTATCCCCCCTCTGCCAGGCCTGCGCCCCCTTCGTAGCCGTCGTAGAGGTAAATGGCCGGCAGCCCCTCGTTCCCGCAGGGGGTTGAAACACCCCCCAGGTCCCTGCGGTCACAGAGGAGGTGCAGGGGCATCGCCGCGATCAGGACATGCTCAGCGCCATGGAGTGAACCAGGAAGGTCCCGTCCCGCATCCGCACAGGCCTCCGATACCCTCTCCGGGACCGTCACCCAGAGGGCCTTCGTGGGGAAGATAAGGGGTGGCAATTCAAGTGGTTCGTAGCCGATCACCGTGTCATACCGGAGCATCCGGAACCCTGAGATCCGCTCGGTCACCTCGACGTCTCCATAGGAAAGCAGGAAATCCCCGTGTTCCCGCGAGTCCACGGTCTGTATGACCCTGACCATGGTATCGGCGAGGGGCCGGGTGTGGTAGGGAAGGTCCGTCGGTTCTGCCCGGATGGTCCCGGTGCCGTGGTCCATTGCCGTGACGAGGTAGCGCTCCCCCTGGTGGAGGAGGATAGCTCCTTCATGCGCCTCGCGGTATGCCTGGAACCGGTCCAGGGTCTCGAGGACCTTCCCCCGGCACATTACCCTGAACCCGGCTCCGCCGCACCCATTGATGCTGACGAGGTCGGCAGCCCTGCGGGTGCCGGTGTACACCGCTCCCCGCCGGGTACGGGAGAGCAGGCCTGACTCGCAACAGGCCCCGATGAAATCCTCAACCCCGTCCCCGAAGAAGGCCCTGTCCCGTTCCGGGTCAAGGGGGAGTTCCGATGCCGCACAGAGGAGGTGGCCTGCGAGGACTGATGGGTTCCCGGGGTTGATGACCGCGTGTTCGTCCGGTGCGGCGAAGAACGCGGCAGGGTTCCTAAGGAAGAACTGGTCGAGTGCATCCTGCCGGGCGATGAGAACGGCAAGGGACTCGCGGCCGGAACGCCCTGCACGGCCAGCCTGCTGCCGGACCGCCATCATCGTCCCCGGGTAGCCTGCCATGATGACCGCGTCCAGGGACCCGATATCGATCCCGAGTTCGAGAGCATTGGTGGAGACCAGCCCCCGTAGGGCCCCCTGCCTGAGTTTCGTCTCGAGCTCCCGCCTCTCGTGGGGGAGGTACCCGGCCCGGTAGGCAGTGACTGCGGAGGGTTCCGGCCCGGCCCCGCGGATGAGCCGGTCGCGGGTCATCAGGGTGACCAGTTCTGCCGTGCGGCGGGACCCGCAGAAGCAGAGCCCCTGGAGGTCTGCAGCGATTACTGCGGCAAAAAGCGCCGCAGCCCCGTGGGGTGCCGCGCGTGTCTTTCCTCCCCCCGGGGACGGGTCGTAGAGGACGAACCAGCGTTCGCCACGGGGTGCTCCGTCCTTCGTGACGGCAGTTGCGGGGCACCCGGTCAGGCGCTCTGCGAAGGGGGCCGGGTTGGCGAGAGTGGCGGTCGAGAGGAAAAAAAGTGGAAATGAGCCGTACCGTGCACAGATTCGTCGGAGACGACGGATGAGGAGGGCGATGTGCGAGCCGTGGACCCCTCGGTAACGGTGCGCCTCGTCGAGGACGATGACGCGGAGCCCTGAGAGGAACCGGCTCCACTGGTGATGCCAGGCGAGGACATGGTGTAGCTCGTGCGGGTTGGAGAGGATGATCCGTGACCCGGCCCGTATCCCTGCCCGGCGTTCCGCCGGGGTATCACCGTCATAAATCGCAGCGGAGGCCTGTATGCCTGTCTCCTGCTCAAAAGCCCGCAATGCGAGGAGCTGGTCATTAGCCAGTGCCTTGGCCGGGTACAGGAACAGGGCGGTTGCCCCGGGATCACCGTGGAGGATGGAGAAGACAGGCGCTGAAAACGCAAGGGACTTGCCTGAAGCGGTGGGGGTCGTGATGACGACGTTCTTCCCGGAGAGGAGCGCGTCGGACGCTTCGCACTGGTGAGAGTAGAGGTGTATGCCCTTCCGGGAGAGGGCATCAGTGACCGGCCTTGCGAGTGGATGCGACGGCGTACCGAATACTACTTCCTGCGCCGGAATATGCTCGATGTGGCAGATACCTGGTCCAAGGAGGGGATCGGCACTGAGCCTCCCGAGGAAAGGGAGAATCTTCGTATCACTCACGATGTTGCCTCCCTGAGGTGGAGGAAGAGACGCGCCAGGCTCTCGATGTCCTGCCGGTTATGGGCTGCAATCGCAACGAGGGGCCCGGGGTTGCCAGTGGCATGGTAGTGGGCGTACCATTCTGGTATCATGCAGCCCGGGAGGTCCGGCGACCGGTCGATCCCGAAGAGGTCCCGTTCGAGCGTGGAGAGGCGGCAGTCACGGCTCACTCCGCGGTACAGCCGGCGTGCAGGGGCAAGGAGGTCATAGTGCGGGGAGCGGGGGGACCACCAGCTACCGTAGTAGGCAGCCCTCTCCCGGAGGCAGGGTGCGTCGAAGGCCCGACCGTTGTAGGTGACAAGGGCACGGTCCCCGGTGAGGAGTTTCGCCATCACGGAGAGGCAGGCAGGCTCCTCGTCCATCTCCCTGACAAGGTACTGGCGTATCCGGAGAGCAGATCCGTCTGCCTGCCCGATGCCGAAGAGGATGACCGGCCGCGAGAAGAGGCCCAGCGTCTCGAGGTCGAGGAAGACGATATCCTCCCGCCGGTGGAGTGCCGAGACGAGGAGGGCGCGGGGATCTGAGACCCTGTGCCAGCGGCGCAACAGGTCCGCGATCCGCGAGGGGTCCCCCCCGGAGATGATCCGGAGTGCCTGTTCTGCCTCGCCGGAAAACTTCCGGTGCGAGAGGAGATCGGAGAGGCCCCTGCACCCTTTCCTTCGGAGTTCCTCTTCTTTTTTCCTCCCGATACCCTTTACCAGCTGTATGTCGGCGCCAAGTACGTCCATGACCCGCCCTGGATCAGCATCCGGGACCCTGACGGGGACCGACGTCTCGATACAGTAACAGGTCCCATCGGGCATCTCCATTTCCCGCCCTGGTAGGGCATCGGTAAGGCTCATGCCCTCGTACTGGCTGGTCAGGCGGGTGAGGTACTCCTGGAGGGCCTGGTAGTCGGATTCCATAACCGGTGCGCGGGAAAGCCCTGCACGGAAGAAAGAGTCGTTTTCTACGAGAGAATACTCAGGGTTCCCCGCCATCCGCTCCTGCCACTCCCGGGCGAGGGACCGGAATGCCACCGTTGTATACATACCCGGGGGAGAGGTGATAAGGAAAAGGTTGTGAATCCTCACCGTGCGGGGTGAAAGTGCCGGTTCCCCGTCGTCCTTGTCACGGGTCCCATCACATGGCCATCTCCCCGGCCCCGTGGTAATGGACCATCCAGGGTCACGAGCCCCTCCTGCCGGGGCCAGGTCCCATGGCCATCTCTCCGGCCCCGTGGTAATGGACCTGCTTCTCACCCCATGGTCCTGGTAATCTCCTTCTTTCTCACCCGCGCCGGGATAGTTCAGGCTGAATGCTGTTTTGATTTCCCTCTATTCCCGAGGATTTTCTGAATAGGGGCAGACATTGGAAAAACCACCCCAAATCTTATATAGTGGATACCTGATACCATGAACAGAGAGCCGGATTGGCATAATGGAGAGCATTGTTTGTAACCCGGCCTGGTGGCATCATGGACGAGAGCGAGCTGATACACGAGGTGAACGTAGCCGTTGAAGAGGCTATCCGTCTTTTTAATGAGAACCATCCCGGAGCTGACCGGGAACAGGCAAAGAATTTAATCATCCAGATTGGCGAGGTGGTCAAGGAGAAGAACTATACAAAAGCTCTCGCTCTTGCAACGAAAGCCCAGACCGTGGCCCGGGGAACGTCCGCAACACTCTCACCGGGACTTGCGCAGGAGTTCACTGCCCCGGCCGGAGTCGTTCCGGAACCCGTGATCCCGCCTGTGACGATTCCCCCTACGAAGATACCAGAGATCAATATCCCAGGGATCACCTCGCCGGAGCCCCAGGCCGCGTCGGAGTCGCACTGGATGCCACCAGGCGAAGCAATGATCCCGAAGTCCCGCTCACCGCTGAAGGCCATGGCGAAGATGCAGGGATTTGGAAAGCTGCCATGGATGGAGGTAATCCTCGTCGTAGTGGTAGTGGTGGCCGCACTCCTCGTCTGGTTCTTCCTCCCCTTCTGACCAGGATATCCTTTTTTTTTTGGGCCCTCCCCGCCCAGGATGCCACGTGAGTGCCCGGGGGTGACCCAGGGAGATAAAGACTGGAATCGCTCCCTCGTGCCAGCTCCCCACTTCCCATTCATCCGTGTGCCGGGTTTGTCCTGCCGCAGCTCAATCTATCCCTCCAGCCCGTGTCCATTCATCCGTGTGCCGGGGCTGCCATCCCCTGCAGGAATACCCTCTCTACCATGAACGCCCTTTTCTCCAGGAACCCCTCTTTATCAAGGCATGCTGGTGATGCGCCCTCTCCCGGTGCTCACTCCCCGGGCCTGCCTGCCTGCAAGTGACATACCGGTCCTCATATATCCTGACCGTTTGGGACACTGACCACGTGTGACACTGATCGCGTGGACCTCGCTGAGGACGGGCCCCATCAGGACCGGTGGGACATACCTAAAGGTGTTCTCGTTATTGAGATGCACGGTGTGACGAGGGCCTTGGTCCGTTTATACCGTGATGTGTCTGGTTAGCCGTGGTTTCACCAGCGATATGCGTGGCATGGCCGGGTTTTGTCCGTTTATACCGTGATGTGTCTGGTTAGCCGTGGTTTCGTTACCATTATGCACGGCGTGGCTGCAGGCGGCGATCACCCGGTCCCCGGTATGCTGGTGGCAGTCAGGCGGCTCCGGGAGCACCGTCAGCGGGGGGTTTTCCTGGTCTGGGATCACGACGGAGGGTGAGGGGAGATAGCCTTTTACACTCTGTTTCCTGGCCTCAACTGCGATTTGAAAACAGTTCCTGGCATATCCGTGCCCCTTACCGAACCGTTTAATCCTCTCACGCGAATACCTCTTCGGATACATTATGCTCGAGATCAGGGACCTCCACGTGGAGGTCGGGGACCGGGAGGTAATCCACGACCTCAATCTCAGCATCGGGGAAGGGGAGACCCATGTCCTGATGGGGCCGAACGGCTCGGGGAAGAGCACCCTCCTGATGACAATAATGGGGTTCGCCCAGTACAGGGTGACGAATGGCTCGATCCGCTACAACGGAGAGGATATCACCAGCCTGCCCATCCACGACCGTGCGAAACGCGGGATTGGACTGATGTTCCAGCGTCCCCCGACGATCTCGGGTCTCAAGCTTGGCAAGCTCCTCGCTGCCACCTCGGCAGGAGACGAGAGCCGCGTGAAGAACCTCTCCGAGTCTATCAACATGGACCGGTTCCTCGAGCGTGACATCAACAAGGGCTTCTCAGGCGGGGAGATCAAGCGGAGTGAAGTCCTCCAGCTGATGATCCAGAACCCCCGGTTCGTGATGCTCGACGAGCCCGAGAGCGGGGTCGACCTGGAGAATATCTCCTTGATTGGCCGGGCAATTGGCGGCCTGCTGGAGAAGGATGTCCAGATTAACTACCGGAAGAAGAGCGGCCTCGTCATCACCCACACCGGGTACATCCTCGATTACCTTGATGCTGACCGGGGCCACGTCATGTGCGACGGGGAGATCCGGTGCCACGGAAACCCGCGTGAGATACTGAAAGAGATCAAGGAACGGGGTTACCGGGAGTGTCTCGAATGCCGTCAGAGATAAGCGGGACTGAGTTCAGCCAGGAAGACCGTGAGAGGCTCTCCCAGTCCGGGATCGAGCTTACCATGGCGAACCGGTGCGGCAGTTACTTCCAGAAAGACCAGGAAGTCGTCCAGTCGACCTGCGTGGAAGAAGGGATCGAGGTCCTCCCATATGCCATAGCGATGAAGAAATACGACTGGCTCGCGGACTACGCTTGGAATATCGTCGCAAAGGACAAGGACGAGATCACCTCGTACGTCGCACGACAGGAGCACCCCGTCGGCTACGTGATCATTGCACGGAAAGGGAGCCGGAACATCCTCCCGCTACAGGCCTGCCTCTTCCTGGGCAGGGAACAGATCCAACACGTCCACAACATCATCATCGCCGAGGAGGGCGCTGAACTCCACATGATATCCGGGTGTGCCTCAGGGCATAAAGTTGGGAGGGGTGCAGCCCATTACGGGATATCGGAATTTTATGTCAGGAAAGGAGCCCGTATCAGTTTCACGATGATCCATACCTGGAACGAGGATATTGAGGTCTACCCGCGGAGTGCAGCGATCATCGAGGAGGACGGCGTATTCCTGAACAACTATGTCTGCATGAAGCCGGTCCAGAAAATCCAGATGTACCCGGTCGCCCACCTGAACGGGAAGAACTCGGTCGCCCGCTTCTCTAGTGTTGTCATCGGGACCGAAGGATCACACCTCGACCTCGGCTCCCGTGCCATCCTCGGGGCAGAAGGCGCAAGCGCGGAGCTCGTCACCAGGGCAATCACACGGGGTGGGATGATCATATCCCGGGGCCACATCCTTGGGAAGACGTCCCATACCCGCGGCCACCTGGAGTGTAAAGGACTCATTCTCAAGGACGGGACCATATATGCCATCCCGGAGATCGAGGGCAGTGTCGTGGGGACCGAGCTCTCCCACGAGGCCGCGGTGGGGAAAATCGCCCGCGAGGAGATAGAGTACCTGATGGCTCGCGGTCTTGACGAGGAGACGGCGACCGCGACAATCATCCGCGGGTTCCTCGATGTCCGGATCGCCGGCCTTCCGCAGGCACTCCAGGACCAGATCGACGCGGCTATCGATTCCGCCGAGAAAGCAGGGTTTTGAGAGGATACAGGCAAGGTATTGGAATGGAACCGGACCCCCTCTCATCCGAGCGGCACAGGATGGTGGCCGGGCAGATCCGTGCCCGCGGAGTGAGGGACCCGGCGGTCCTGTCCGCAATGGAGGCAGTGCCACGCCATGTCTTCGTCCCGGAACCCATCCGGTCATCAGCCTACGAAGACCGGCCGCTCCCCATCGGGAGCGGGCAGACGATATCCCAGCCGTACATCGTTGCCGTCATGACTGAGCTCCTGGCCGTCCGCCCCGTAGACCGGGTCCTCGAGATCGGCGCGGGCAGCGGGTACCAGGCAGCGATTATCGCACGGATCGCCCGCGAGGTGATAAGTATCGAGCGGATCGCGGTCGTGGCCGCCGATGCGAGGCGAAACCTCGCTGCAGCCGGGACCGGCAATGTCCGCGTGATCGAGGGTGACGGCACGGTGGGATACCCACAGGAAGCGCCGTATGACGGGATCATCATCACGGCTGCCTCCCCTGACGTCCCTTTTCCCCTGCCCGGTCAGCTTGCAGACGGGGGACGGCTTGTCGCACCGATCGGTCCACGGGGTGTCCAGGAACTGGTGCGGGTTATACGGAGAGGTGACCGGTTTGAGCGGACCTGTCACGGGGCCGTCTGTTTTGTACCCCTGATAGGGGTCCATGGCTGGGAGGCATAAATGGTGCCGGACTACCATGATGTCACCCGCGTCCTCGGCCCCGGCGTAGTCGTCTACCCGGGCGATATCGTTCCTTCGGTCTCCATCGTCACGACTGACCCGTATACGCTCCGCGAGATCCGGCTCTCAACCCACTCCGGCACCCATGTCGATGCCCCTTCCCACTACCTCCCCGGCGCCCTGTCGATCGACCTGGTCGACCCGGGAACACTCTGCGGCCCGGCGGTCGTCCTTGACCTCTCGGGCCGGTCTGGTGTGATCGAACCCTGGGAACTGGTCCCGGCCGCACGGAAGGGTGCAAGGCTCCTGATAAAGACGCAGTTCTCGGGCGAGACAGTCTTCTCCCCTGACTACCGGGCGCTCTCCCCCGAATCTGCAGCCCTCCTCGCGGATGCGGGGCTCTCCTGTGTCGGGACCGATACCCCGTCCATCGAGGGGATTGGGTCTGATGGCCAGGTCCACCGCACGCTCCTCTCGCGCGGCATCCCCATCATCGAGCTCCTTGACCTCTCCGGGGTCCGCGGGGGGACCTACGAGTTGATCGCCCTACCGCTGCGGATCGGCGGGGCAGACGGTGCCCCGGCGCGGGTCCTTCTCCGGGAGGCAGAACCGTGAACGATCCTTTGAAAGAAGCAGTAAACACCCTTCTTGGCAGGATAGCCGGGAGCGGGTGCGATGATGGCGTGGTCAGCCTTGCACCGGATCCATCCTGCCACCGGTGCCAGTTTGAACGGGGGGCCTGCCTCCGTGCGACATTCGGCGGGCACTCGGCAGAATTCTCCACCTTCGACCCCCTGACCGCGACGACCCGGATCTCCTTCATGGCCGGTGCCGATCTCCGGGGTCCTGCCCGGCGGAGTGCAGCGGCTGCAATCGTGAATGCAACCGCAGGTTTCTTCTGCATCTCCCGCCGTCACCGGGCCTGCGACCCCTCCTGCCATGCTGCCTGCATGGCAGAACTCCTCGTGTTTCTCAGGGGCCGGCGGTTCTCCTGGGTCGGAGAAGCTGAGTGCCATGACCAGGTGCTCCGCCGGCTGGCAGTCGCGGACCCGCAACATGCGGCAGTCCTCATTGTGACTGGTGACGGGCTCACCAGGGACGATATCGGGGAGATCATCTCCCGGGACGGCCCTGGCCGCGAGGTCCTCTGGATAGGCCCCTCAACCAGCGCGGTCGCAGCCCTCCTCTCCCATCCGCACTGGTGTCCCCACGGGGTCTCCTGACACGTCACGCGGGTCCCTTCCCCGTCTCCCGCCAATCCCTCTCCCCGTGCGATTTTTATCTCACCAGGGGTAAACCCCCGGGTGTCTTGCACGCACCCGGCCCGGTATACCCTCTGCCCATGTGACCAGCAGCCCCATATGCCCCGGATATATACACAATACCCATGCGCTTCGGTTCATCAGGGATCCGAGGACCATATGGGCCGGACATGCCTGCGCTCGCCCTCGCGATTGGAACCGCCCTGGGTATGCGGGGGAGGCGGGTGATCACCGCCCATGACACGCGGGTAACCAGCCCCCTCCTCTCCCGGGGCATCGCCGCCGGTGCCCTTGCGGCTGGAGCCCAGGTACATGAGGCAGGACTCGCCCCGACACCAGCCCTCGCCTGGGCGACCCGTGACTATTCCGGCGGGTGCATGGTGACCGCCTCCCACAACCCTGAACCTGACAATGGGTTCAAAATCTTCTCTCCTGACGGCTCCTCCCTAACCCGCGACCAGCAGCAGGCCTTCTCGGACGCAATGGAGAAACCGGTGTACGCGGCCTGGAATGTACAGGGAGAGGCAGCACCCGCCTGTATCCTTCCATCGTACTGCCACGCCGTGGCATCGGCCCGGGAGGTGAACGAGGGGGCACCGGTTGTCCTCGACTGCGGGAATGGAGCCGGATCGGTCGCGTCCCCTGCAATCCTCTCCTCTCTCGGGATGCGGGTCCAGGGCCTCGCCTGCAGCCCGCAGCCGTACTTCTCACGCCCCTCTGAACCGCTCCCCGAAAACCTCGTCCACCTCGGGGAGATGGTCCGGAGAACCGGTGCGGCTGCCGGTATCGCCCATGACGGTGATGCTGACCGGATGGTCGGGTGCGACAGGTCCGGGCAGTTCATCAGCGGGGACCGCCTCCTCGTTCTCTTTGCCCGGTACTTGGGAGTGAAACGGGTCGTCACGACGTACGACGCAACCATGGCGATCGACGAGGAGGACTTCTCCGTCCGCCGTACCCCGGTGGGCGACGCCTACGTGGCCGAAGAACTCCTTCGCTGGGGGGACTTTGGTGGTGAACCGTCGGGGGCATGGATATTCCCGCGCCACAGCCTGTGCCCGGACGGCCCGTATGCTGCCGCCCTCTTCTGCGAGATGGTGACCTCCATGGATATTACCGCTGAACTCGCTGCCATTCCCGATTACCCGGTCATGAGGGACTCGCTCCCTCTCCCGGACCCTGACGGAACACTTCGCCGCCTGGGTGCAGAAGTCCCGACCGACGGGGTCCGGATCAGCGAAGAGGAGGGCTGGTGTCTCATCCGCGCGAGCGGGACTGAGAAAAAGGTCAGGATCACCGCGGAAGGAAAAACACCCCGTATCGCAAAGCAGATGCGTGATAAGGGTCTGGAACTCGTTCGTTCTGCGAAAAGTGCTTAAATGATGGGAAGAGAGGATCACGTATGCAGTGCGTGATCCTCGCAGCCGGCGAGGGGAAACGGATGCGGCCGCTCACCGCACATCGTCCCAAGGTCCTCCTCCCGATTGGAAACCGCCCTATCCTCGAGCACCTGGTCTGTGCGGCCCGGGACGCCGGGGCAACCGGCATCGTCCTCATCGTCGGCTACGGGGAGGACGAGGTCAGGGAGCACTTCGGGGATGGAACGCGATTTGGGATCCCTGTCACCTACCGGACCCAGCGGCGGCAGCGGGGGACTGCGGACGCCCTCTCCGCTGCAAAAGATGCGGTCCATGGCCCTTTCATCCTCATGAACGGTGACATGCTGATGGACCCGTCTGATATCGCAGCGATCTCTGCGATACCCCCGCCTGCCGTGGGGGTCCACGACTCGGACCACCCCTGGGACTATGGAACCGTGACGGTCTCGGCCGGGAAGGTGGAGAGCCTTGTCGAGAAATCAGCACATCCACCCGGGAACCTGATAAATGCGGGGATCTATCACCTTGACCCGTTGATATTCCCCATCGTCGACACCCTGCCGCCTTCACCGAGGGGCGAGCTCGAGTTGACCGATGCCCTCGCAGGGGCTATCCAGGCAGGCCAGCTCTCTGCATGCGAGGTCGGGTCCTGGGTGGATGCCGGCTACCCCTGGGACCTCCTCGAGGCGAACGAAGCTTGCCTGTCACGCCTTGTCCCTGGTATCGAAGGAACGGTGGAGCAGGGTGTTGTCCTCTCGGGGCCGGTGAGGATTGGTGAGGGGACGGTGGTGAAGGCCGGCAGTTACCTCGAGGGCCCGTGCCTCATTGGAAAGAACTGCCGGATAGGCCCCCACGCCTATATCCGTGGATCCACGGTTATCGGTGACGGATGCCACATCGGCCATGCAACCGAGATCAAGAACTCAGTCATCATGGACGGGACAAAGCTTCCCCATTTTAATTATACTGGTGACAGCGTGATCGGCAGGCGGTGTAACTTCGGTGCCGGGACCAAGGTTGCAAACCTCCGGCACGATCACTGCGAGGTGAAAGCCGGGGGGACCTCAACCCGGAGGGTCAAGTTCGGGGCAGTCATCGGGGATGATGTCCTCTTCGGCATCAACTGCTCGGTGAATGTCGGTGCAATCGTGGGGAGCGGGTGCCGGATCGCCCCCCATACACTGGTCGAAGGTGAAATTGCAGGGGGGAGCATCCTCCGGTAAGGAGGGGAGCACCGGTCATGCAGGCTGTTATTCTCGCTGCGGGTGAGGGGAAACGGGTACGACCCCTCACCCACGGGCGTCCCAAGGCCTTGATCCCGGTCGTGAACCGCCCGGTCCTCGGCCATGTCATCGATGCCGTGATCACGGCAGGGATCCGCGACATCATCGTAGTCGTCGGCTACCGCAAGGAACAGGTGATGCGCTACCTCAACTCCCTCGACCTCCCGGTCCAGGTCGTTGTCCAGGACCGCCAGCTCGGGACCGGCCATGCCCTTTCCTGCGCGGAACACCTCCTGGCAGACCGTTTCCTCGTCCTCCCCGGGGACAACACCATCGATGCAGGCTCGGTCTCACAGTTACTCACCGGGGATCATGCGATACTCGTCAAGGAGCACAACAATCCTTCCAACTTTGGTGTCGTCCTCGCACGGGACGGCTACCTCACCCAGATCATCGAGAAGCCCGAAGCCGCACCTTCATTCACGGTAAGTACCGGGATCTTCTCCCTCGACCGGACCGTCTTCCCGCACATGGACGACCCAGACCTCACCTCGGCGATTGCATCCATGGTCAGGTCCGGCACACGGTTCAGGGTTGTCCCGGCGACCGACTGGCAGGACGCGATCTATCCCTGGGACATCAATACCCTGAACGGCCGCCTCCTCCCCTCGGTGAAGAGGGAACTCGCCGGAAGGGTCAGCAGGGAAACGGCCATCAGGGGAGCGGTCCGGTGCGGGGAAGGAACGACCATCGAACCCTTCACCACGATCACCGGCCCTGTCATCATCGGGAAGGACACGGTCATCGGGCCCCATACCTGCATCCTGCCGGGGACCAGCATCGGCTCCGGGGTGACGATCGGGCCGTTCTCGGTCATCGGGAATGCGGTCATCATGGACCGGGTCACGATTGGCGCATCATCGCACATCAGTGATGCTGTCATCGGTGAGGGCTGTGGTATCGGCGATCACACGGCGGTTGTCTCCGGGAACTCGCCGCTGCGTTTCGGGGGAGGAGTAGTCACCGCAAGGTTCGGGGCAGTCCTCGGGGACGATGTGACAACGGGCCCGTTTACGATCCTTGAGCAGTGCGTCGTCGGAAACGGGGTCAGTATCGCGGGAGGAAGCCGTGTCCGTCTCGATTCTGCTCTCCGTGACCGGAGCATGGTGATGTAGGGTGTGTGGAATCGTCGGCTACACGGGGTTCCGGGATGCAGCCCCGGTCATCGTAGAAGGGCTGAGACGGCTCGAGTACCGGGGATATGACTCGGTGGGTATCGCAACCGTCGGGGACGGTCTTGAGGTCTGTAAGAAGAAGGGAAGGATAGCGGAATGCGAGGATACCGCCAGGAATCTGGCCGGGAGGACGGGGATCGGGCACACCCGCTGGGCAACCCACGGTGAGCCGAGCGATGTCAACGCGCACCCCCACCTCGACTGCCGCGGGCGGGTCGCCATCGTCCATAACGGGATCATCGAGAACCATGCTGAGCTCCGGCATGAGCTTCGGCAGAGGGGACACCGGTTCCGGTCCGGGACCGATACCGAGGTCATCGTCCATCTCCTCGAAGAGAAGGAGGATGTACCCCTCGTCACTGCCGTGCAGGAGATCACCCCCCGCCTCCAGGGATCATTTGCCATCCTGGCCATCCGGGAAGGCTGGGAGGAGATCGTTGCAGCCCGGAAGGGAAGCCCGCTCGTTGTCGGGATCGGGGACCAGGAGGTGATCGCGGCCTCTGACATGACACCGGTCCTCGAGTACACACGCCAGGCGGTCTTCCTCGAGGACGGCGACGTTAGCGTCCTCACCCCCCGTGGGGTGAAATTCTTCCATGATGGTGCAGAGGTCTCACGGGACGCCTGTGATATCGACTGGACCATCGGGGATGTCAGGAAAGGAGGGTACCGCCACTTCATGGAGAAGGAGATCTACGAGACCCCCCAGGTCTTCTCGGAATCGGTAAAAGCCGTTCGTGAGGTCGAAGTTCCCCCGTTCATGGCTGACTGCCGCGAGATCGGGGTCGTCGCGTGCGGGACATCCTACCATGCAGGGCTCATCTTCCGGTCGCTGATGGAAGAAATCTGCGGTGTGCCCGTCCGCGTAGAGCTGGCATCCGAGTACAAGTATTACCCCGTCCCCATAGCCGGCCCGGTGATCGGGATCAGTCAGTCCGGCGAGACTGCTGATACTATCGCAGCGATCCAGGTCGCAAAGGCCCACAACCTCCCCACCCTTGCTATTGTCAATGTCCTCGGCAGCACCCTGACGCGGGTCGCGGACGCCACCCTCTTCATGCGGGCCGGGCCGGAGATCAGTGTCGCGGCAACCAAGTCCTTTGTTGCCGAGCTGGGAGTCCTCCTGCAGGTTGTCAGTGCCCGGGCAGGGGGTCGTTTCGACACGGCCCTCGACCATGCCACCCGGTCGATCGAGGAGGTCCTTCTCCTGCAGATCGACGCTGCGGTCTCTCTCTGCCAGAGAGCGGAGCACATCTTTTACGTCGGCCGCGGTCCCTTCTTCCCGGTCGCGCTCGAGGGGGCGCTCAAGATGAAAGAGATCTCGTACATCCATGCCGAGGGGTACGCGGCCGGAGAGATCAAGCACGGGCCATTCGCCCTCCTCTCCCCGGAAACCCCGGTCATCGCGCTGTGCACGCACGGGCCTTCCCATAGTGTCATGTCTTCGAATATCAGCGAGATGAAAGCGCGGGGGACTCCTCTCGTCGTGATAGGTGACTGCGAGGACCTCTGCGTCGAGAATATCGCCGATGTCTACATCCCCCTGCCCCGCGCTGAGCCTGCGGTCCAGGTCGTGACGGCATCGGTCCTCCTCCAGTACCTTGCCTACCTCACCGCGGACGCCCTTGGAAGGGACGTGGACCGCCCGCGGAACCTCGCCAAGAGCGTGACCGTGGAATGAAGCACCTCCCCCCGGAGCCCCCCTGCGGGGTCTCTGTGATAATCTGCAGTTACCGGGGGAACGAGTACCTGCTCCACTCCTGCCTGGAGGGGATCAGGGCCCAGGAGCATAAGCCCGGTGAAGTGGTCCTCGTGGTCGACACGGCAACCGAGGCGGACGAGTACCGGGGTCTCCTGACCGGTTTCTCCGACCTCCCGCTCCGCGTGATTGCCTCCGGAAAGATAGGGCTCTCTGCTGCCCGAAACGCAGGTATCACCTCTTCCCGTGGAGACATCCTCGTCTTTCTCGACGATGACGCGGTCCCGGTCCCCGGCTGGCTCCGCCACCTGGTCTCGTCCTTTGGAGATCCGGCAGTGTTCGTCACCGGAGGTCCGGTCCTGCCCCGGTATACAGGCCGGCCGCTCCCGGACAGCCTTGCCTGGATCGTTGGCTGCACGGGAGAGACGATCCCTGCCATGCGTCCCATCGGCTGTAACATGGCTTTCCGCCGGGAGGTCTTCGCGGTAGCGGGCCAGTTTGACGAGGGACTCGGGCGGGTCAGGGACAACCAGGCCATCGGCGAGGAGACCGAGATCATCCTCCGGCTGGCGCGTGCCATGCCGGGGAGCAGGGTCGTGATGGAGCCCGGTGCGATCGTCATGCACCATGTCCCGGCCCGGCGGACCACGTACTCCTATATCATCCGGCGGGCCTGGCAGGAAGGTCTCGCAAAAGGGCGGATCTCGCTTCAAAATCCTGTCAGGACCGAGAGAGCCTATCTCTCCTGGTACCTCCGCCACCCGCGCCTGCTGCCTCTCTTCGTCCTTGCCATCACGGGCGCGGGGTTCCTGCGGGGCCGGTTCTCTTCCACGCTGTGACGCGAGTATTCCTGTCTTCATCCACCCGGTTCTCCCGGAACCGGGGCAGGTCCCCCCTTCGACGTCAGAATTATCCCTGTCCGGGGGGTATTACTACAAGAAAGCCCGCAATACCAGCCCGGACACGTCCCGGGCGGCAGACCCCCGGGCAGGGGGCCGGACAGGACCATGATCAAATACGGCAGGAACAGGATCGGGGAGGGTGCACAGGTCTTCGAGCCCGTGACGCTTGGATTCCCCTCGCGTGAGCGGATTGACCAGAGTGACTACCCGGGGACCGTTATTGGGAAGAACGCCGTTCTGCGGTCAGGGACGATCATTTACTGCGATGTGCAGATCGGTGACGGGTTCCAGTGCGGCCACAATGTCCTCATCCGGGAACGGACCCTCATCGGAGACGGATCGGCAATCGGGTCCTCCACGGTGATCGAGGGGTCATGCACGATCGGTGACCGTGCCAGGATCCAGAGCCTGGTCTACATCCCGACCAACACCACCATCGGGTCCGGGGTCTTCATCGGGCCGAACGCGGTGTTCACCAATGACCGCTACCCTCCGACCGGGAAACCATCCCTTATAGGGCCGTCCCTTGGGGACAACTCTGTCATCGGGGCAAACGTGACTCTCCTCCCTGGTGTCCGCGTGGGAGAAGGTGCCGCGGTCGCCGCAGGGGCCGTGGTGACACGGGACGTCCCGGCCGGGATGCTCGCCATCGGGGTCCCTGCCCGTCTCCGGTCCCTGCCCGGGGAGATGAGGGGGCAAGGGGCATGATCCCTGTTGCATCCCCTGTCATCGGCGAGGAGGAGGTCGCAGCAGTCTCCCGGGTCCTCCTCTCCGGCAACCTTGTC
>LAHU01000612.1_pt1 | contig 16457 bp, 6 predicted proteins | sample 329631 | NCBI WGS metagenome assembly LAHU01 (sample SAMN03275698, study PRJNA271635) | activated sludge metagenome | isolation source: sample C-0 Zero hour mixed sludge faded in reactor as a methanogenic...
GATGGGTGAAGACTGAAAACGTCCAGGCTCCCGGGAGGAAGGGAGCGGGATTCCGTCTTAGTGTCTCCGGTGACAGTTTCACCGGAATTTCCGGCACCACTGACTGGCAAAAGGTTGAAATAACTTTCGAAACCGGCAACGATGACTCAGCCGTTCTGTCCTGCATGCTCGGTGAAGGCCCGGCAGCAGGAAGGGCCTGGTTTGATGATATGTCTCTGAAACTGGTTTCGTCCGATAAACCGAACACAGCGGTCACAATAGACCTCGCTGACAGGAAGGAGCCGATGTCAGAGTATATCTACGGTCAGTTCATAGAACACCTCGGCAGGTGCATCTACGGAGGCATCTGGGCTGAGATGCTCCAGGACCGCAAATTCTGGTACACTCCCGGCGACAGAGAATCACCATGGCAGGTTAATGGCAAAATGGATCTCTTCTCCGTTGACAGGGTCAGTCCCTTCACAGGTGACAAGACGCCGGTGCTGGCAATTGACGGCTCCGGCGCAGCAGTGATACAGCAGTCAGGTCTCGGACTTAAACCTGACCTGGAATACACCGGCCGGGTTATACTTAAGGCAACTCCGGGGATAACCGGAGTGAAGGTCACCCTAAGCTGGGGTGAGGAGTCACGGACTGTCACGATTGATAAGCCGGGCAACACCTTCTCTGCCTATCCGCTGAAATTCCAGTCCGGCGAAATGACTCACAATGCTTCCCTGACCATCGAGCCGGAAGGCAACGGAAAAGTCTGGGTAGGAACTGTCAGCCTGATGCCCTCAGACAACATTGAGGGATTCCGTTCAGACGTCATTGCATTGCTGAAGGAGCTCAACGCACCGGTTTATCGCTGGCCCGGAGGCAATTTTGTCAGCGGCTATAACTGGAAGGATGGCATTGGTGACCGCGACAGGAGACCGCCGCGCAAGAACCCGGCATGGCAGGGCGTTGAACACAACGATGTGGGCATACATGAGTTCATGACCTTCTGCAAAATACTCGGGACTGAGCCTTACATTGCCGTCAACGCCGGGCTGGGTGATTCAAGGCAGGCTCGCGAGGAGGTGGAGTACTGCAACGGATCGTCTGCGACTCCAATGGGCAAACTAAGGGCTGCCAACGGTCATGCCGAACCCTGGAATGTAAAGTGGTGGTCTATCGGCAATGAGATGTATGGCGACTGGCAACTGGGTCACATGTCCACCGATGATTTCGTCAGGAAGCACAACGCCTTCGCGGACGCGATGAAAAGTGTTGATCCGGATATCAAACTCATTGCCGTTGGCGAGCTGGGAGATTGGGACCGGATGGTGCTTACAAACTGCTCGGAAAGCATGGACCTGATCAGTGAGCACTTTTACCGTCAGGACTGGCACGGGGGAGGGCTCATGACCCACGTGAAGCAGATCCCCGATGCAATCAGGGAGAAGGCTGACGCGCACCGCCAGTACCGCCAGGAGATACCACAGCTTGAGGGGAAGGATATCCGGATATGCATGGATGAGTGGAACTACTGGTACGGCCCGCATATCTACGGGGAGCTGGGAACAAGCTATTTCATGCGTGATGCAATGGGCATAGCTGCCGGCCTTAACGAATACTCGAGACAGAGTGACATGGTCTTCATGGCCAATTATGCACAGACGGTCAACGTCATCGGATGCATCAAGACCAACACCACCAGTTCTGTCTTTGACGCAACTGGCCAGGTTCTGAAGATGTACCGTCAGCATTTCGGCACAATTCCTGTTGCGATCAGTGGTGAAACGAGGCCTGTTGACATTGCAGCCACGCTTGACAGCGAAGGCAAGACGCTTACAATCTCTGTTGTAAATGCAACCCGGGACGAAGTTAAGATCCCCGTCACCCTTCTTAACGGCGCTGTTGCCGGTGAGGGTGAGCTCTGGCAGGTCACGGCGCCTGATGACATGGCCACCAACGAACCCGGAAGGCCTGAAAATGTGAAGATAACAGGTCCGGCCGCCGTACAGTCGGCAGGTGAACTTACCGTCGGGCCGGCAAGTATTAATCTGTTCGTCTTCAACCTGAAGAACTGACAGACAGGAATAGTATAAATCATTTAAACAATGGCAATGAGGAGAAACAATCTCATACTGATTCTGGCTGCTGCAGTGGTCGCAGCCATACTGATCCCGTCGTGTGCAACAGGCGGGTCCGGAAAGTCCGGGAAAGACAATCTGGCCGTACTGGCAAAGGGCGGGCAGGTAACCCGCGGTGGTTTCAGAGAGATCCTGGAACTGAATGACAGTCAGGTCCCTGACAGCGTGAACAGTGACTTCAGGCGGTGGATGACAAACCCCGACCGGCCACAGCAGAGGCAACAGTCTCCCAGCGTGATCCGGTATGAGTATGCATGGGAGCAGCCTGTGCAAATAGACGAGGTTGCTGTCTTCCTGTATGACTTCGACAGCTTTGGTAAGCTGCCCCAAGCCTACAGGTTAAAATACTGGGACGGGAATGATTATGTTGATGTTGAGAATCCCGAAGGTCTGGGTCTTGAAAATGACAAATTCAACCACACCACTTTCACCGAAGTGTCGACCACAAAGATTTTACTGGAGGTTGACTCCGTGACACGTTTCCTGTCTCCGGTTCTCGAGTGGCAGGTATTCAAGCCGGAGAACGCTCCGGCAGTTGCCCCGATAATAAAAGCCGGCGGTGACCGTATGGTTGTGACAGGTGGCAAGACTTATCTGACAGGCCTGATCAAGAGCGTTGATCCGCTGAAGAAGACTCTCTGGACCGCAGAGGGGCCGGGGGCAGTCACTTTTGAAAATGCAAAGAGTGATACTACCACGGCAACGTTCACGGTACCCGGCGATTATGTGCTCACACTTTCATCACAGGCCGGAAAGATGAAGTCATCCTCATCTCTCAAGGTTAGCGTTGTCAATCCGCCCGAGGAGAAGAGGCTGGATGTTGTTTACACACGCCGCTACAAAATTGACAATCCTCTCTGGAATGACAGGGCAAAGGCTCTCATAGTAGACTGGATCCCTCATTGCATTGAGATGATCGAAAGGACTGACCTTGAAAGGGGCCAGGGAGGGCTTGACAATTTCGTCGAGGCAGCGAAGGCGCTTCGCGGTGAACCGCACGGAAGGCATCTCGGCTATGTTTTCTCAAATGCCTGGGTACACCAGACGGTTGAGTCGATGTGCATTGCGCTGATGGTTGACCCGCAGGGCGATAAAGAGATAATTGCCGCACAGGAAAAGATGAAAAAGACCCTGGAGAAGTGGATACCTGTAATTCTTGCCGCACAGGAGCCTGACGGTTACCTGCAGACGGCATTCACCCTCCGTGACACCACACGGTGGAAGGAGAGATGGGCTCCCGAGACAAGGGGCAATCATGAAGGCTATGTGGCAGGTTATTTCATCGAATCAGCCATAAACCACTACACCCTGACCGAAGGGAGCGACACACGGCTTTACGAAGGAGCCAAAAAACTTGCTGACTGCTGGGTTGCCAATATCGGTCCCGGCAAGAAGGAGTGGTTTGACGGTCACCAGGAGATGGAACAGGCACTGGTCCGCTTCGGTCGCTTTGTGAATGACATGGAAGGCAACGGCCGCGGTGACAGCTACATCGCACTTGCGAAGTTCCTCCTTGACAGCCGTAAGGATGGATCAGAGTATGACCAGAGCCATGTGCCGGTGCAGCAGCAGTATGAAGCTGTGGGCCATGCCGTCAGGGCAGTCTATAACTATTCGGGAATGGCAGATGTGGCCGCCGAAACCGGTGACACTGACTATCAGAGCGCTGTAATGTCTCTCTGGGACAATATGGTCAACAAGAAATATTATGTGACAGGTGGTGTCGGAAGCGGGGAGACCTCGGAGGGATTTGGCGGCAACTATTCGCTGGGCAACAACGCATACTGCGAATCATGCTCGAGCTGCGGGCTCATTTTCTTCCAGCACAAGATGAACATTGCCTATCATGATGCCAAATATGCAGATCTTTATGAGGAGACAATTTACAATGCCCTCCTCGGATCGCTTGATTTTGAAGGGAAGAACTTCTTCTATACCAATCCGCTTGCTTCGAACCATATGCGTTCTGACTGGCATGTGTGCCCCTGCTGCGTAGGCAATATTCCGCGGACGCTGCTGATGATCCCCACGTGGACTTATGTCAAGAGCGATGACGGCATTTATGTGAACCTGTTCATTGGCAGCACCATTAACGTGGAAAAGGTTGCAGGAACAACTGTTGAGATGGTACAGAAGACTGAATACCCCTGGAAGGGCGATGTCTCCATTATTGTAAACCCGGCTGAAACGAAGAAATTCACCGTATGGGTCAGGGTTCCCGACAGAAAGACAAGTGACCTTTATGCCTCGACGCCTGAGCTTAATTCGATCAGCGCTCTGGCCGTAAATGGAGAGGCTGTTACCGTACAGACTGACAGGGGATATGTTCCCATTACCAGGGAGTGGAAAAAAGGTGACGAGATCTCCTTTGTCATTCCGATGGAAGTGCAGACCATTGTTGCTGACGAAAGGATCGAGGCAGACAGGGGCAGGATAGCCCTCAGGTACGGCCCGATGATCTACAATGTGGAGAAGGCTGATCAGACTGACATCGGAAAGCCGGTTAGCGATACTCCGTTCACAGCAGAATGGCGCAGTGACATGTTTGGCGGTATCATGACCATAAAGGGCAAATGGAGTGACGGAACCGATCTCCTGGCTATTCCCAACTACCTGAGACTGAACAGGGCCATCGGCACAGGGGCACCAAGGGAAGGTGACCAGCCGAGGGACTGGAATCCCACGTCAATAGTATGGATCAATAAAAACGCAGACTGATATGATGAGGGGAAAGACCATCAATCAGGGCATTCTCATCCTTTCACAGCTCGTATTCTTTGGAGCCGCAACAGCCGTTTATGGCCAGGATACTCCCGGGGGAAGGGTGCTGCAGAGTGAAAGGATGAGAGCCCTTGTCACACCTGGCGGCCTGGTGTCGGTTACCGATCCGCTTGACCGTTACGGTGCAGATATAGTCAGCATGCGAGCACCGTGGGGAAGGGTAAAGCTTGTTTACAGGACCGGAAACGACGCCTGGGTTGAAATGCCATACAGCAGGCAAAACGAGCTGACCTCCGACGGCGAAAAGATGGTACTTTGTCCGGCTGAAGCCGATAGCCCGGTTACATTGACCCAGAGGTTCTCCCTTGCAGGAAATGCCCTGGACTGGGAAATTGAAATCGGCACACGTGAGGGGAAAGAGGTTGAGATAGGAGATCTCGGCCTGTACCTGCCATGGAGCATAGCCCGCAGCGAGAATCCCGATACCATTTTCGAACGGAGTTTTACAAAACATCACTTCATCGCCGGCAACGGCTCATTCCTTTATTTTACCCGTCCCTCGGGCGAACCTCCTTATCTTATGATTCTTCCCGGAGAAGGTACCGGGCTCGAGTATTTTGACGGAGGCAGGGGAGGATACAGGGTCTATATGCACTCTGCAGTGGCTGCCGCCGGTGTGGAGAGCGGCACCTGGAGACAGCCCAACACGTCCGTGACAATCGGTGGAAGCACCGGCCGTGAATCTCTTAAGTACCGCTTCAGGATAGCCTGGGCCGACAGCTGGGATATGATGCGCCAGTTGATTTATGATGAGGGGCTGTTTGATATCAGGGTGGTTCCCGGTATGACTGTTCCAACTGACCTGAAGGCACAGTTTTCCCTTCATACAAGGAATGTGATTGATTCGGTTGTTGCCGAGTTCCCGGCGCAGACGGAGATAAGCTACCTGGGAGAAAAGGTTCCGGGGCATCATATTTATGAGGTCGCTTTCCGGAAACTTGGAGAAAACATCCTTACAGTAAATTACGGCAAGGGGTGGAAGACATACCTGGAATTCTTTGCGACGGAACCGCTGGAAACCCTGGTGAAGAAGAGGAGTTCATTCATTGTGAACAGTACTCAGCACCGTGACACAACCAAATGGTACAACGGGCTCTTTTCTGCCTATGACATGAAGAACGGCGTACTCCGGGGGCCTGACAACACCGACGGCTTTGACGGATGGTGGGGGTATGTGCTGGCATGCGATGACCCGGGCCTCTGCAAGGCGCCGTACGTGGCTGCCAAAAACGTATATTTTCCTGAGCAGAAGGAGATTGATGCGGTTGAGTACTACCTGGAATATTTCGTCTGGAACGGGTTGCAGAGAACTGACACGGATGATCCCTATCCGTACGGAATCTATGGCGTACCCAACTGGAAGGTTGCCCGTGATCCTGTCGAAAGGGCAAAGATCAGGCATTCCAACCTTGACAAGATGAAGATATGGAGGTCATATGACTATCCCCATGTCACTATGCTCTACTATCACATGTACCAGATAGCGAAAATGTATCCTGACAAGGTGCATTACCTGGATGCTGAGGGATACCTGGAGCGTGCATGGCAGACAGCGAGAGCCTATTTCATCTATCCGTATGAGATCCTGCCGTGGTATGAGACATACAAGTGGGGTTGCTACAATGAACTGGTCATCGAAAACCTCATAGCTGACCTTGAGAAGGAGGGGCGCAGGGATGAGGCTGACTGGCTGCGGGCCGAATATGAGAAGAAGGTAAAGTATTTCGTATATGATGACAAGTACCCGTTCAGGTCAGAGTACGCAATTGACCGCACCGCTTTCGAGTCATCATATGCATTTGCGAAGTATGGCACCCTCAACCAGATGAAGCCGGACACCAATCTCTGGTTCGATAAGAATGACAGCGTCTGGTACTCGCATCCCTCGGTCAGCAGGGCTGATGCCAGGGAATTCATGGAGAGGCAGAACCTGGCAGGACTGGCTGTGCGTGGCTGGCTCGAGGCCAAGTATTTCCTCCTGGGAAGCGATTTTACCTACAGCTCTGACAACCACTGCCTGAGTTATATGGCAAGGATGGGAGGGTGGTCGATACTCGATTACGCCATAAGGTTTGCAGACAAGCCCTGGGACTGGATTCAGCTGGGATATGCTTCATATCTCGCTCCCTATGCCCTGATGAACACCGGCACCCCTGAATCGGGATACGGTTACTGGTTCCCGGGTAAGGAGAATGACGGGGCTATGGGCTGGGCATTCATGGAATCGAAGAGAGGAAATGCCTGGATAAGAAAGGAGATTGACCGCGGAGCATGGTTCTATGACGGTGAGGCTGATCTGGGCAACGGGGCTATCTTCAGGACTGCGCAGACGGTTCTCACGGATGATCCGCTCTTCGGCTGGTTCGCCTATGGCGGAACCCTGAAGAGTGACAAAAAGAGTTTCGCGGTGGAGCCGCGTGACGGTGTCAGAGCCAGGTTCTCTGCAGTCACCTCGGGACGGAGGTTTACAATGGAAATGGAACGTGACGGCTTCGCCGATGGCAGGGAGATAACTGTTGACAGGTCGTTGAAGAAGGTCAGATTCATACTCGAAAACCGCTCGGGTGATTCGCATCAGTCTCTCCTGAGGATGACTGCTGATGCGCGGGTAAAAGTGAAAGTTGACGGCAAAAGGGTGAGACAGTCAGACGAAAAGAACGGGACGATGTCCTTTATGCTGCCTGTCTCTGCTGAGAGCCATGAGGTAACAATAAAGATAAAGCACAGGAAAACCCGAGGCTGAGAGAAAGGAACAGTCTCAGCTGAAGCACAGTAACACCAGCGGCTGATGCCGGGTATGAGAAACTTAAAGGTGAATTATGAGATCATATAAATCAGCAAGCATCTGGGCAGGAAGTTTTTCGGGAAGGGAGAGGCTCAATCTGGTTATTTTTATACTGGGTTTGCTCACTCTTGCATCATGCAGGGAGAAACCTGACGAAGAGGCGAACCTTGTTATTTCAGCGGGGGAGATCACCGCATCCGCCGCCGGGGGAGAGGCTTCGGTTCAGATAACATCTGACCAGAAATGGAGTATTACATCCATTGACCAGTCGTGGGTTGACGCCTCTATACTGGCAGGGGTTCCCGGTGTGACCGTAACAGTAAAATTCACCTATGAACAGAATCCCACATCATCCGCACGCACGGCAAATGTGACTGTTGTTTCGGGGACCACCCGCGGTGCCATAACAATAACACAGCAGGCCGGATTTGATCCGTCGTCAATTGATGTCTCCAAGATCTATATTCCTCTGGAGATGAGGAGTATGGATCTGAACAAAAGCTCAAGTACATGGTACTTTGGCCGCAGCAAACAGTCAGAGCATTTCATCGTTTTCTGGGGGAAGGGTTATGATGAATCAGGCTTTGTCACCCCCTCTGACCACCCCGATCCTGCATACAGGGTTGATATAGATGACCTGCTTGCAAAGGCTGAGCAGTTTTGGAGTATGAATGTCAATACCTTAAAATTCCTGACCCCCGGAAGCTCGAAGACAGACAGTTACAAGATGATGATTTTCCTGCTCTACCAGACTGACTGGCTGGCAACGGGAGCCGGTTATGACAACACCATCGGAGCGCTGTGGGTCAGTCCCTCGACTTGCCAGCCGGTAGGTTCGACCATAGCACATGAGATAGGGCACAGTTTTCAATACCAGGTTTTTTGTGACAACGGAGGGAATTCGGGGTGGAGATACGGTTTCGGGGGTGACGGCGGCAACGGATACTGGGAGCAGTGTGCGCAGTGGCAGGCATACCAGAGCTATCCGGATGAGGCTTTCAACTCCTACAACTTCAATGTTTACATTGACAACTGCCATCGCTCCACCTTTCACGAGTGGCAGCGATATGCCAGCTACTTCATCAACTATTACTGGGCTGACAGGCATGGCATTGATTTCATTGGCCGTCTCTGGCGTGAGTCCGGCGCCGATGGCCCCGAAGATCCGGCGCAGGCATACATGCGGATCACGGGCATCAGCCTCGAGCAGTACAATGACGAACAGTTTGATTACGCCCGGCGGATGGTCACATGGGACCTGGATGCACTCAGGGCTGCCGGCAGCAACCGGATCGGGGCACACAGCTGCAGTCTCAACCAGGCAGCTGACGGGTTCAGACAGATAGCACCGGAGGACTGCATTGAGAACCATGGTTACAACGTGATCAGGCTCAATGTCCCTGCATCCGGAACCGTTGTCACAGCCACATTTGAAGGAATTGCCGGAGCTCCCGGGTACAGGTCGATCAACGCTGCCGCTGCCGGCTGGCGCTATGGTTATGTTGCCCTGCTTTCTGACGGCACCCGGGTTTACAGTGACATGTTCTCAGCCTCATCAGGAACGGCTTCGTTCACCTGCCCTGAAAACTGCAGGGATCTTTGGTTTGTTGTGAGCGGGGCGCCAAAGACTTACTGGCAGCACGGCTGGGATGAGGATGAGTCCAATGACGAGCAGTGGCCGTACAGGGTTAAGTTTTCGGGTACAAACATCTACGGTCTGATTGACTTTACCGATGAAGACAAGCCGCATGACGAGTCGTTTGTTTACAATATCTCATTCCGTGCTGACGGCACCGGCTATACGGGAACCTCAGTAACGATTGACGCTGTAAAGCTCTGTTATGCCTTCGTCATGACAGCATCAGAGATCAGGGCCGCCATCGGGCAGCCATCATCGGACAAAAAGATCAGGTTCTACGGAGTCAACAGCAATGATACCTATGCTTCTTCTCCCACTGCCAACGGTTACGGCCACTGGTTCAATGCCGGAGGAGATGTATGTGCGTTTGTGTCAGGTGACGAAGGTGAAAACCGGATCTTTTCGGAGTTCAATGAGACAACCTTCACGTTTTCGATCGGACAGCATCCGGGGAGATGCAGGGCCGGAGATGTGTACAGGGTCAGGCAGGCGATGGTTTATTCACCGGAGGCAGGGGGAAAATATACAGCCACTTTCGAGTTTAATATTACAATAACGCCATGAAATCAGATGTAAGGCAGGACATACACCTGAATTGCACAGAATGCTGCCGGTTCTCGCCATAAAATGTAACTATCGGGTAGTAGTAAAGAATTATTTCAATCGTTTGCAAAAAAGACCCGGAAAGCTTACCAAAATCGTTTTTTTTCTTAAATTGCATTGGGGGAAAAAAGGTTAAGATTCACAAAAAGTAATTTTAAAATAGTTGATCAAGTAAAATTAAAAGTGTAAAAATCACACGTAATTAGGCACTTAAATTCTGATATATCCATGCCCTCGCTGACATTTAACATATACTCACTTTCAGCGCCTGGGTTTCAAAGTCAGCCAGGGTAAAAGAGTGACTTTTTTTAAAAAAGAACTAAACCGATGACCTATGAAAACAATTAAACTGATGAAATGCGTATTGTACGCTACAGTTATGGCAGCATTTGTCTTGGTTGGGTGCGAGGATTTGGATATTTATTCAATAAACGCGCCCGCGGACCTGCAAAGAAGGATCGACTCGATTGCAGCCTTGAAGCCAAATACTGGTGACACTACTTATCTTATTATCGTTTCTGCGATAGTAGGAGCCGAAAACAACACTACCGGCTGGAACGGCGCTCATTCTGATTACTTCATCATTCCTGCAAACAAGCTTTTGCATTTGGAGTTTTTAAACTACGGTACCGGTGTCAGCAACTGGAACAACTGGAATGTTGCCGTCTCTAATGTAGAAGCCAACCCGGAAGATTACACCCCGGAAAATGGAGAGGTAGGATATTTTACTCTCCGTGCCGACGCTTACGGTTGGGGTAATGATGATTTCGATTTAGGCCTGATATCCTTCAACTATCCTGACACTGACGGAGATGGAGATATCTGGAACGACTTCCGTTCGACTATGCAAGGTGCCCGTGTTTCTCTTGATATTGATCATTCTGCTACCGGCAATGTATTTGTAACAGCCACTGCCGTTGGAACAAATGGCGTAACACTGGTCATGACATATCAGCAACCGGTTTCTGCCACGGATGATATCGCGGCTTTCCTGGTGACCGATGCCAGCCATTTCGAGATGAAAAAGGCATACCTTATACCTTCCAAGATTACTGCTATAGAGGACGTTGACCCGATCTCGATTGATATAACAGGAGCTCCTTCCTTTGTTGAATTAGGCAACGAAAACTATTGGGGTGATGCAATAGCCACTGTCACATTCGCTGACGGATCTTCCGCGGAGGTTGATTCTGCAGATCTGTCATTCAATGTTATTCCTGATATGACTACACTCGGGGAAAAGACAGTTGTTGTGGCATACAGCAAAACCAAGCAGGGTGCATTCTGTCAGGCGGTATCAACCATCTACAAACTGGAAGTAACCAACCCTGTTGTAAGTCTGGAGATTACTACGATGCCAGCTCTTACCACATATTATTACTTCAACAGCGATTCTATCATATTCAACACCAGGGGTATTGTTGTAACAGGCACATATTCTGACGGTACATCAGCTGTTATTCCAAACGCATCTCTTAAGTTTGGCAAGATCCCGGCTGTCGCAGGTTCTCAGACCGCTGTCATTTCTTTTGTCGGGGCAACACAAACAGTAACTACCACCTGCCCCTTTACTCTCGTTCAGGGTGTGAGTCAGGTAGGAAATACTGACTTTTCTTCCGGATGGTGGACGGCATTCTCTGATAACTATCCAGTGGCATCAGGTTCCAGCAAGACGATTACAATGTACTGTTACTCCAACGGGGTTAATAACTATAACAGCCCCTGTACAATTCTTCGCAAAGCTGACAATACTGAAAATGCTGTAGTTCGCATGGACAGTTTCGGATGGGGTACCGGCTATGGCACAGCCGTTCTTACATCTGACTGGAACTGGGATACCTTCGCATCAAATATCAGTGGCTCCAGGGTAGTCATCACGGTTACCAACAATGGAGACAACACAGCTGATATACTTTACAACGTTACTTACGCCAACGGCGAGATGCATTTCCAGAGGTATGCGGGTATTACAGTTGACAGTTCAGATTTGAATTGTGCACTCGTAACAGAGGGGTCTTATCTTGTAATTGTTGAATAATAACCAGGATAAAAACATACAGACTATGAAATACTTATATTTAGTCATGTTGGGATTGCTGGCGATCGCAACAGCAACATATGCAGAAGGCTACGGCACTGCCGACCGGATGTCAATGACTCAGACAGACAGGATAACAGTAAAAGGTACGGTTGTTGATGAAAACGGAGAAGCACTTCCCGGCGCAACTGTATTGGAAAAAGGTACCACCAACGGTACCAGTACCGCTCTTGACGGGAGTTTTTCTCTTTCTGTTCCTTCAGATGCTACGCTGGTAATATCTTTTATAGGACACCAGACTATTGAAATAGCCGTTGGAGGAAGAACCGAACTGGGCAACATCACGTTGGTTTCGGGGTTGGAAGAACTCGAGCAGGTTGTAGTAATAGGATACGGTACCCAACGAAAGGTTGACCTCACAGGCTCAGTTGCCATTGTCGACACTGAAGAGATGAAGAAAGTATCGCACTCCAACATCTCAACAATGCTTGAAGGAAAAGTAGCCGGTATCCAGATTACAACCGACGGACAGCCGGGAGCAGACCCTACAGTACGTATCCGTGGTATCGGTTCGTTCGGCAGCACCGCACCTCTCTACGTTGTTGATGGTGTGCCTATGGGAACAACAATACGCGATTTCTCGCCAAATGATATCGAATCACTTCAGGTACTCAAGGATGCCTCTGCTGCCGCAATCTACGGCTCGCGTGCTGCCAACGGCGTGGTTATAATCACCACGAAGCAGGGGAAGCATAATGAAGCCATGAAAGTTGACTACAGCGGCTACTTTGGTTTAGACCAGGTGGAGAAGGGGGTATATGATGTGATGGATGCTTATCAATATGGCCAATATGTCACCATGGCATACACTAACAGCGGCATGGATGTCCCTGCCGGATATAATCCTGCAAGCCCAAAATATCTTAATCCGGATGTAATTAATACAAACTGGTTCGATGAGGCTTTCAAAACAGGTGTTCGTCAGAATCACAACATCAACCTCTCAGGAGGTGGCAATAACAACACTTACAACATCGCTCTCGACTACTACAGCCAGAAGGGAACGATGGAAGGTGCCGGTCCTAATTTCGACCGTTACACTGCCCGTATCAACAATACGATGGATGTCAAGTTCATCAAGTTCAAAACGAACATAGTGTACAGCCACAGCGATCAGGACAATATGGCTCTCAGTAACGCCAACGAGTATGTGCAGGGCCTGTGGGGTGCACAGTATCCTGTAATGGCTTCGGCACTGCTGATGCCTCCGAGTATCAAGGCTTATGATGATTCGACATGGGTTCTCGATGCCGTGATTCCGGCTGCCGAGGAATACACATACGATTCATTTGGTTATGGCACCTACTATGACGATGTTCATGGAGACCTGCGTGTGACGAATCTGCTCCTCACCAATAATATTCTGGAAAGAAACGTCGTTGTTGACCGCGTTGTCGGTTCAGGTTCCGTAAATGTTGACCTCATCGACATGTTTGGTCGCCCGAGCAGTAATCATAAGTTAGATTACAACCTCAACCTGGCGTACAGCAAGACCATTGCAAAGGACTTTACGTTCGTGCCTTCATTTATTCAGAGTACAACAAACTACCTGTCAAAGGCAGATGAGACGCTGACGGAGGGCTATCGCAACTACAGCACTGCACTTGTAGAAAACACTCTTACATACGATGGCAATTTCGGCCGTAATCATGTCAATATGCTGGTCGGCCAGACATACGAGCACGAGCTCTTTCATACAGTCAGTGGCAGCGGTGTCAACATGCCTGAGCCATACTTTCTGCAAATAGGAAACGCTGCGGAAACATCAGCAACAAGCCCGGAAAACGAACACAAGCTGGCATCATATATCGGTCGTATCAACTATGATTTCGATTCGAAATACCTTCTTTCGGTAACAGCCCGCCGTGATGGTTCCAGCCGTCTTTCACCCGAAATTCGCTGGGAATGGTTCCCATCTGTGTCAGCAGGCTGGCGTATTGATCGCGAAAATTTCTTCCCCGTATCCGACAAGACAATCAATCTGTTAAAGATTCGCGGCAGCTATGGTGTACTTGGCAATGAGAACATAGGCGAATACCAGTACATGGCTGTCATGTCAAGAGGTAATTACACTTATAGCTTTGGAAACACCAAGGTTACCGGCTCGGCGATATCAGACTACGTAAACGAAGCCATCAAGTGGGAAAAGAAAAAGACACTTGACTTTGGTCTCGATCTCGGTATGTTCAGCAATCAGCTGGAGTTCACATTTGACTGGTACAAATCTACTTCGGAAGACCTTCTTTACAGTGTGGCAGTACCGGCCAATGCAGGTGCTACCAACGCAACGGTAACCATGAATGCAGCAACAATGATAAACTCGGGTCTTGAGTTCCTGGTTGCATATCACAATCATCAGAACGCTGTTAAGTTTGACGTTTCTGCAAACTTCTCCACCCTCAACAACGAGGTGACAAGGCTGGGCGTTTCAAACGAACCCCGTACTGACGGCTACTGCCGGACAGAAGTAGGTCGTGAAGTTGGTTCATTCTATGGCTACGTTTACGAAGGTATCTTCCAGTCTCAGGAAGAGATAGACAATCGTGTCAACTCAGAAGGTGAATTCATCAATCAAAGCGGGGCACAACCGGGCGACTGCGCGTACGCCGACCTTAACCTTGATGGTGAAATTACAAACGAAGACCAGCAATTTCTGGGCAGCGGTTTGCCGAAGTATCATTACGGTCTCAATGCACGTGCTGAATGGAACGGTTTTGACCTGAGTGTTTCAACATTTGGAGCTGCAGGTTTCAAGGCTGTTGATTTTGTTGACGTCACATTGCGCAGTTCGTATTTTATTCTCAACAAGAGTGTTGATCTGCTGAATGCCTGGAGACCGGATAACACAGACACCGACGTTCCCCGTATAGCATACAAATCGACAGGTTCAATCACCAACGATATGTTCAGCAACCGTTTCATACAGGATGCATCATATCTGAAGATTGCCAACATCGAACTGGGCTATAACTTCCCCAACAAATGGTTTGGCGGCTATGTTCACGGTGTTCGTTTATACGCATCGGCTCAGAACCTGTTCACGTTGTCTAAATACAGGGGTTACAACGTAGACTTCGCAGGAGGCACTTTCACTCCCGGTTACAACTATGCTTCGTATCCATCACCACGAACTGTAATGTTCGGAGCTCACTTCTCATTCTAAATGTGTAATCAAAGAAACAGGATAGCATTATGAAAACTTTAAAGTTATTTATAGCAATGCTGGCGATTATTGCAGGCATGACAGCCTGCGATGATATGCTCGATGTTACGAACCCGAATAGCCAGACAACATTTGATTTTGGCGATTCAGAGTCAGAACTTCAGGAGGTAATCATCGCGTGCTACAACCGCATACGCCTCGAGGGTACGTTTTCCCGTGTCGGTTACACTATGGATGCCGTACGCGGTGACGAAGTCTGGAACTCATCCCAACAGTGGTATCTGGAATATGACAACCTCAACTCTCCGGGCACAATTGAAATAGGTGACCAATGGATCTGGCGCGACAACTATCATGTAGTAAACCGCACCAACTTTGTGTTGTCTAAAGTGGATGGAGTTAATCTGTCAGAAGATGCTTATAATCAGATAGCCGGACAGGCTCTTTTCCTCAGATCCCTGGCATACTATCACCTGGCCACTTATTACCAGTCTGTTCCACTGATTACGGACTATGCATCCTATTCAGACATCAATACAATGTATGCATCCAATAATACCCAGGATGAAGTGTTTGACCAGATAGAGGCAGACCTTACCCTGGCAATGCAAATGTTGCCATCGCGCGATAAAGGTGGTGAATGGGCTAAAGGTCGTGCCACATGCGGCTCTGCTGCCGGATATCTGGCTCGTGTACTCATGTTTCGTCATAAATTTGAGGAGGCTTATGATGTACTGAAGGACATCATGGGCGGGGTGTATGGACACTATGAGCTTACAGACGACTATGGCGACAACTTCAGGGAAGGGGCAGCTTATGAGAATAATTCAGAGAGCCTTTTCGAAGTTCAGTTCATGGACTACGGCACAGGTGGCACAATCCAGGAGTGGACTCCGGTAAACATAAACATAGAGGCAACCCAGGGTCATGCCGTAGAAAGCAACTACGGCTCCCAGCAACTGGGTAGCTGGGGAGACCTGGCCGGTGCACCCTGGTTGTATAACCTGTTCAGAAAAGAGAATTGTACAGATGGCCGTCTCGATCCACGTTTATACTGGACCCTGGTAACATACGAAAGTGAATATAACGCCTATACCGGCCTGAAAACTGCAGCCTATCCTGACGGAGATCCTCGTTCCAACACTGTTTACCAGGCAGAGATAACTGCAACACCTGTATCAAACACAGCCCAGGGTGGTATATCAATAGCCAAGTTCTCAAATGCAAGAAACAACATCTACAGTACTATCAGAACAGGATTGCATTGTGGA
>LAHU01001519.1_pt1 | contig 16388 bp, 13 predicted proteins | sample 329631 | NCBI WGS metagenome assembly LAHU01 (sample SAMN03275698, study PRJNA271635) | activated sludge metagenome | isolation source: sample C-0 Zero hour mixed sludge faded in reactor as a methanogenic...
TATTAGCGAAGTACTGAGGATAGATTAAGGGAGACAAATGAAGGCGGTATCACGTTGCGATTACCAGGAAGAATTATGAATAATTATTATTAGATTGTTTAAATATATGAGTGAGTGCAGGTCTTCCGGACTCCCGCAAATGCCAATGGTATCCCTGCAGAGAAGGATCCGTCATTCAACAATGCAGGGCGATTTCATCCTTCTCCTGAGCCTGATTCCATTAACCGCAAGCATGAGACCGAGTAGAACGGCCAGGGCTCCCAGGATAACCACGAAGATTTGGAGAATACCCCTCGGGATGAGAACAATCAGCCCGGCGAGCAGGAGAGAGGCTAATGCAATGGCTATCCGGCCGAAAAATCCTTCCGGAATAGCAGCCCTGCCCTTTCCTGCACGGCTCAGCAATACCACAGCGCTCGCAACCATCCATACCGCGAGTATACCCAGTGTGCCGACAACCCAGACCTGCAGGGGAAGTAAGAAAGCGACAATGCCCACACATACAATACCAATACCACGGACCAGGGAGTCATATGATCGACGGGAAAGAGATGACTTCTCAGGACCTTTCCAGGCAATGTAACCACCAAGGCTGCAGATGGCAAGGGGGATAAAAAAGAGGGTTATGCTGCTGAAGGTGAGTAGCGGGTTGAATATGATAAATATCCCAACGAGTCCCAGGAGGAGCCCGGCGAGGACCTGTTCGTGCCAGGCCCGCTCCTGGCCTTCCAGTATTTTCTCCCCGTCCCCCGTCCTCTTCCGCGTGCCGGTTGCCAGGGTGAGGAATGTGTCTCCAATCATGAGCAGAAGGGGAGCATCGTCTGCAAGATGGAGAAACGGATGTGTCACGGGATCATGGTGGTCAAGATGAACCCGCCACTCGGTGGCCGTCTCGTGGACATGGTACTGCCCCTTCCGGTAACTTGCCAGGGTTCCCGGAGAAGGGATGTTCAGGGTGGACCGCTGCCAGCCGGGACCTGGAGGTTCTGTCACGGTTTCCTTTAGGATAACCACCTCCCACACGCCCTGGTGAAGTGGACCTAGGAAATCATCAATCGCCGGAATACTCTCCATCTCCTGGAATATAACAGAATAATTACCTGATCTACCTAGAAAACTTCCCTGGAGGATTCCATCTATTGCGTACGGAAGTTTTAATAGTTTGTCAGAGTTGAACAGTATCACTGATCTAACCGGTCAAGGAAGCGGGACAGTATGAGGAAAGGCAGCATCATGATTGTAGAGGATGATCCGATCGTTGCGGCTCTCATCGAATCACGACTCCTGCAGATAGGTTATTCTGTCTTTGCCAAGGCAAAGAACGAGAATGAGGTCCTGGAAGCAATCGATACCTCTTTCCCGGACGTTATCCTGATGGACATCATCCTGGAGGGATCTGAAGACGGGATCGTGATCGCAAAGAAGATCAATGAAAAGAACCCCGTCCCCATCGTGTTCCTGACCGCTCACACCGATGACGAAACTTTAAACAGGGTACGGGAAACGGACCACCAGGGCTTCATCATCAAGCCTTTCACCGATGACGACCTCCGGGTCTCCATCGAGCTTGCAATCGATTCAACCAGGCCTTCATAGGACTCTTTCAAGGGAATGGCCTGGGAGCGTTCAGGTAGGACGATGAAACAGGACTCTGGTGGCATGAACCGCTTCACCGGCAACCCCGCTTCATCCAGATGAACCGAATCGTTCCTGTATCGTATTCTGATTGGATTTATTTCTTGTAATAATGTCCGGGTGAGACTATCCCGGGAAAGGTTTGAGTTGAGGGAGAGAGATACTCTCTGTCAATGCTGCCCACAGAGGGATCAAAAGCCTGCCATGCCCTGGTCTATGCAGGGTCCTTCTTTCTGATAGTCATCGGGCTGAAGTTCACTGCCTACCTCTTCACGATCCTTGTGGTGTCCCTCATCCTTACGCTCCTTGCCTACCCGGCAATGGACTGGCTGAGAAAGAAGGGGATACCAGACATCCTCTCGGCGACCCTCCTCACCCTCCTCGCAGTGGTATGCATCCTCGCACTCATCAGCACTTCAATCTACTCCTTCGGTGTCCTGGTACGCGACCTGCCGCAGTACCAGCTCGCGCTTAACGAGAGGACCGCGGAGATATCTGGCATCCTCGGGTATTTTGGGACCCCGGCAGGGATACTCCCTGTGTCACCCGACCTCTCATCGCTCGTCAGCCTTCTCCTCTCCTCGCTGATGGGGCTCTCTGATCTCCTGCTCTACCTCTTCTTCATCGCAGTTACGACATTCTTCATGATGCTCGAGGCCCCGCGGTTCGCCGGCCGGCTCCGACACCTCCCGGGCATAGGCCTGGGAAAGCTTGATCGCCTTGCCCGCATGAGCCGCTACATGATCGATTTCGTCGTAGTGCGGACCGAGACCAACCTGGTCCACGGGGTCCTGTTCGGCGGGGTGCTCTATGCCATAGGGGTCCATGCAGCCCTCCTCTGGGGTATACTGACCTTCGTCCTGTCCTATATCCCATACATAGGCCTGGTCATCGCGGCACTCCCAGCGATCTTCTTTGCCTGGCTCCAGTTCGGGGCCTGGGGAGCGGTAGCGGTCATCGCGGTGGTATGTGCCCTGAACCTGGTAGTCGAGAACCCAGTCTTCTCCTACTTCGCCTCGAGGACATTCGAGATCCCTGCAATCCTCGTGATAGTTTCTGTCATCGCATGGGGCTGGCTCCTCGGTATGGCGGGGATGGTATTCGCCGTGCCCCTCACGCTCCTGGTCCTCACCCTTATCCAGTGCAGCGATGACCTTGCATGGATAAATGTACTGCTCGGTGTCGATCACATCCTCGCAGATGCCAGGGAAATCCCTGGCACCGGCTGATCCATTGGGATGACGGGCACCCGGTAATCGCGTGGACCAGGGATGCAAAGTCGTCTTCCGGTACACACTGGCACAAGGGCTGACGGTAGACAATGCAAGAGGTCTGCCTGGATAACAAAAAGAGGGGTCAGGTGATCAGGTAGGTAACGGTGACGGAAGCGGTTACCGTCACGTCGCCAGGCTGAACAGGGGTCAGAGCCCCCCCTGATACTGCATCGTTCCTAGCATAATTCTGGAAGAGGACCGGAGAATAACTTCCGCCAACATCGACCGTCTTTACCGATATAATAGTGACGCCTAGCGCACTTGCGACGGTCCGTGCATTGGCACCTGCTCTCTCTGACGCTTCCTTGAGTGCTTCTGTCTTGAGGAGATGTTCCTGCTCATCGGAGAGGAGGAACTGGATGGAACTCGCCTGGTTGATCCCATTGGCAACACCGATATCGATCACCTCTCCAGTCCGGTTCACGTCATGGAGTGTCACGGTAAGGGTATTTGTCACGTGATAGGCCCGGACCTTCTGCCCGAACGAGATCCTTGCTTCGTCATAGACAGGGTAAATATTGTATCCAGTTGTCTTCAGTGCATCCCCGGGGATCCCGGCGGCTGTCAGCGCATTCATTACTTTAGCCATTATATGAGCGTTTTCTGCCTGGGCGACCTTTACATCAGCGTTCTCGGTCTCGACTGCGAGCGAAATTTGTGCACGGTCAGGTGTTCCAATCACTGAGCCGGTTCCCGATGCCGTGATCGTATGGTCGCTGCTGGTATCGGCAGCAGAAACGACACCAATCGCCGTGACGGCGATAAAGAGCATAACTACGGAGAACTTTGCCATTCTGTGCATCATGAGGACCGAACAGTGTTATCTGGCGTCGAGTTTAAGGCTTCTTTTAACTGCGAATGGAGTGGCAGTCATACCCGGCAGCGGACATCTTTGGAAGGAGGGTGCCTGGAGTGAGGGACAGGAGAGTTTCTCTCAAAGAGGAGGAATGTATGAGTTTATGAGGGCTTTACCCTGTGATACCTGATAGAACGAGGGTGACAACCCCACAAGCCGGTATCTTGATTGCATTTATGGTTTTAACCCACTCTCCGGCAGAACCGTTATCCCTGCGCTGTTCCAAGTAATCGTCATGACCGCTGCGGAAGACCGGAAAGACGCACCAACAGGAGGCAGGCAGACCCACCATTCTCCCCAGGAGCTCTTCTCTCCTTCGCGTACGGCACACCTCGACACGTTCCTGCGACGGTTGATCTACCACCCGGACCACCTGGCCGGGAGGTATGTCAAACCCGGCGACCGTGTCCTCGACTTCGGCTGCGGGCCGGGGTTCTTCACCCGTGCGTTTGCAAAGAGGGCCGGAGAGACCGGCTCGGTCATCGCCGTTGACCTGCAGGAGGAGATGCTGCGGATACTGGAGAGGACGCTGGGGCCAGAAGGTCTTATGCCACGTATCAGGACACACCGTTGCGCCCCGGATTCGCTGGGACTCTCCCCGGACCTTGACGGGACAATCAATTCCGCGTTTGCCCTCTTCGTCATCCATGAAGTGCCGGACCCCGCACGGCTGTTCCAGGAGGTCTCCTCGCTTCTCGCTCCCGGCGGCCTCTTCTTCATCTCTGACCCTATGATCCTCGTTTCCGGCCGGCATTTCCAGGATTACCTAGCCATGGCAGGAGAAGCAGGGCTCACACCTGTTAAAAGAGGGTTCTATTTCCTGAACCGGTCTGCCCTCCTGAAGAAAGCGTGAAAAGGAAGACGGGCAGTTATAACCGGAAGAATAATGTGATGTGCCCTTTGGGGCCGGCACAGGACACGGTGGTAGAACCAGAAAGGCTGCGCCCACCAGTGAACAGACCGCACCGGAAAACTATCAGGGAGTATGGATGGAAAAGACACTCCTCCACAAAGGAGTGTCTCCTGTATATCTTTAATAGTGCAGACAACTGTCATTTCCCTAGAACAGGCATGTTCCATGGACCGAGCAGTCCGGGTCTCCGGGGAGAGAGGAGAGTCGGTTCAGGGCCGGTGTTCTACGTGTAAACCCCACGTGTCTGCCGTTCATCAAAGGTTCCTGTATTGGAGACCAGAGGGATCGGTTATTCGATATTTATCAGAAACATCCTAAAATGAAGAATAGGCACAAACCCTTTCCTCCCTGAAAAAGGCCATACACCTGAATTGACTGGCGGGTTTCATCCAGTATCGGGATTCCCGCATGACAGATCTCCTGTCGTTCCAGTTGTATCTCCGGGGTACTGGCAGATACCGACATACCGCAGGGAAGACCGGGATACCAGTCGGCAGTTCCGCGGAGTCCCACCAGATGCAGAGAGATCCCCGGTGCATCCCCGTTTTCATCCTGTATGCTTGTGCATGCTACCGGGAATCATCTAGTTTTTTCCAGCCAGTATAGAGAGTCTTATTGCCAAAAACAGATAGTATCCAGGGTTGTTCACTCCTCAGGGGGTAACCAAAGAATAATAACCCCGGCTCGCCATCACAGAACAAAGGATGCAGGTAAAGGAAAGTCATTCCATTCCCGCACCTCGCGGAGCTGGATTCCCTGGTCCGGCGGGGGTCTTTTCCTCCCATTATGGACCCGCGAAGCATGTCCTCCTGGAGCGGGTGCTTCTCCTGGCAGTTGTCCTGCTCCTTGTGACTATACTCTGCTCTCCTGCCAGTGCCGGACGCGAGGTAAAAGTTGCCCTCCATGAACTCAAGCCCTCCCTCTTCACCGATGATCAGGGAAAGCCAGCAGGGGTCTTTATCGACCTGATCCAGCACATCGCGGCACAGGAGGGCTGGAACCTTGTCTGGGTTCATGGTTCATTCCAGGAAAACTTAAACCGCCTTGCTACAGGGGAAATAGACCTTGTCGCAGCGATAACGGATACTCCCGAACGGGAAAAGGTCTATGATTTTAACCGTGAACCTGCCGTCGCCACTTGGACCCAGGTCTATGCGTTGCCGGGGAGACCGATCAATACAATCCTTGACCTTGACGGTAAAAATGTGGCAGTCCTTCGGGGAGATATCAACGCTATCATATCCAGGGATTATGTGAATAGATTCAATGTTAATCCCAGGTTCATTGAGATGGATACCCTGGACGAGGTATTTGCCGAGACCGAAGCAGGAAACGCGGATGCTGCTATTACATCGCGTGTAGCAGGCCAGGAATATGCAAAAAAACACGGGTTATCTGGCACACCAGTCATGTACTATCCGAACTCCCTTGGATTTGCCGTTCCAAAAGATAAAAATAAGGATATATTAGAGGCCATTGACCGCAGCCTGGTAAAAGAAAAGGGTGACCCCACCTCGTTCTACAGCCAGACGATGCAAAAGTGGTTCGGAGAAAAGGCGGGTTGGGTCATCCCGCCTTATGTCCTGTGGGGGCTGATCACCTCGACCGGCCTTGTAATCCTCTTCGTGATCATGAGCCTCATGCTGATGAGAGAGGTCAGGCGCAAGACCGCCGAACTGTCCCGGCAGAACCGGGAACTACAGTCTGAGATCGCCAGCCGCGTCCAGGCGGAGGGTGGTTTAATCAGGAAAAATGAGGAACTGAATGCCGCATACGAGGAACTGACGGCTACCGGAGAGGAACTGCAGAAACAGTACAATGAACTCGGGAAGAGCGAGCAGGCACTGATACTGGCGAGGAAAAAACTGAGCCTTTTGAATACCCTCACATTCCAGGACATACAGAACAGCTTGTTCTCCCTGGGAGCGTTTTTCCAGCTCGCAAGGGATGCCGGATGCACCGAGACAGCCCAGGCATTCCTCGGGAGAGGGGGAAGTATCCTGGACTCTGTCGGGAGGTCCCTGGACTATGCAAAGAAATACCAGGACCTCGGGATCAACCAGCCGCTCTGGCAGAACGTGAATTATGTTCTGATCAATGCGATATCACACCTGGATTATTCCCATATCACCCGGAAGGTGGACCTCGACGACCTTGAGATATTTGCCGATCCCCTGCTTGAAGATGTGTTCGTGACAATCATGGAGAACGTCATTAGCCATGGCGCAGGGGCTGACGAAGTCCGTATACGCTACACTGAATCGGAAGACTACCTTACGATCCTGATCGAGGACAACGGCCCGGGAATCGCGGCAACAGAGAAAGAAGCTATATTCGAATGGGAATACAAAAGGCGGGGTGGCAGCCGCCTGTTCCTGGCCCGCGAGATACTCTCAATCACTGGTATCACGATCCGTGAAAATGGTGAGCCGGGGAATGGTGCACGGTTCGAGATTCAGGTGCCAAAGGATGGCTACCGGACAGGCAGTTCCGGGGACCTCAACAAGGCCTGAATGAAAGGACTTCCCGCCGGGAGGGCCAAGGGCTGTTCATAAAAAACTCTATAGCGGAATAATCACGCCATTTAAAGGGGATTTCAAATGATACTCCCGTATATTCCGATTGTTACCTCATTTACCAGGATACTCTTTCCCGACCGTTCCAGGGCCTGGTTAACGATGTAGGTCACTCCGTTGCAGCACGGTACCTCCATGTGGAGGACGGTGATCGAGTTGATCCGGTGCTGCAGCAGAATATCTGTCATCTTTTCAATGTACCCTTCAATATCACGGTCCAGTTTCGGGCAGAAGACCATGACCGTCCTGCCCTCCAGGAACTCTCGGTGAAAGTCCGCGAATGCAAAGGGAACGCAGTCAGCCGCAATGAGGAGGTCTGCACTTTCGAAGAACGGGGCCTGCGGGTTTTGGAGTTTCAGCTGTACCGGCCACTGTATCAGCGATGATACGGTTTGCCCGGCCTGATGGTGGTCCCTGCCAGAAACCGTTCGGGATATGGTCCTTGCAGTAGACCCGGGGCATAGGAGAAAGAGGTGTTCCCCCAGGATTCGCAACCGGGGGAGGAGCCTTGAGTCTGGTGTGCCGGGACGGGGACCTTATGTCCCTTCAGGTACTCGACCGCCTGGGAATGCAGCTCATTCTTCCCGTGGCCGAGGAGATGTTCCAGGTGCGCTGCGATCACCGCGGCTCCCTGGGGAATGATCCGTTCCATCACGGCCGCCTCATCGTACACCCCTGCCTCGCGTTCAATGACCGTGATCGCTCCCTCGGGGCAGGTCCCGATGCAGGCCCCGGGCCCGTCGCAGAAATAATCACTCACCAGGCGTGCCTTCCCTTCTATTACCTGAAGCGCTCCTTCCGGACAGCCGGGGATACATACCCCGCACCCGGTACATTTCTTCTCGTCAATACTGATGATCTTCCTCTTCATGCTTCTCCTCCTCCCAGGACCCGGTGTTTAATCCACGATTCATTTCAGGTACAGGTCGACGTTTCCCGATGCAGGTTGCCTGACCACATCCTTCGGCAGGTGGGTGCATCAGGCGGCTCACTTCCCATCAGGAGACAGGGCCATTATATGCCGAATCAGGATGTCCTGTTTCATCCTCACATACTCTCGCGGGCCAACAGGATTTGACGGATTCGGGAACCACGTCCTGCACCCCGGGGGGTTCCCATCCACGGTCACCCTGGCTGGTGCTCAGTTACTCCCCGGTCTTCGGTTTTTCCGCAGTCAGCCTGCGGTAGGTCTCTTCACCAACGCATTCCCGGGCATACTTGCACCACTGGACGCAGGAAAGGGCATCATTATAAACGGTAAAGCCGCACCTTGCACATTTCACCGATACATCGGTTGAGAAGACCTCGATCTCTTCGCCGCACTGCGGGCATTTTTTTATTGCCAGGGTCGGCGTGCGGATGTTCGCAGCCCCGGGACAGTGGTCAAACATCATTGCGTCTCCCACCGCCTGTACTCTTTCAGCAGTGCCTCTGCGTAGAGGGCCATCTTCTTCGTAGGCACGTAGTTGAATTCCCGGACCCGTTTCATGATCTCTTCGGAGATCGCAGTATCACCCGAAATATGCAACTTATTCACGCTGTCGAATATGAAATCAAGGTGATCAATACCCGTCTCCTTGCCATCTATGAGCACGCGTTTCGTCTTGATCTTGTCAGGGGGGATCCCGCCACAGATCGAGCAGTAATACCCGTCCTTCTCATTACCCACCATACTCACTCCCGGATCATGACGAGCATCATCTTGAAACGTGTGATCGCGGAAAGTGCATGCGGAACGTTGGCAGGAAAAATAATCGTCTCTCCTTCCTTCATCTGGTGTGTCTTGCCAGCGACCCAGACCTCGCATTCTCCGTCCAGGATCGTGACCACGGCATCAAACGGAGCCGTGTGCTCAGAGAGCCCTTCATCGGCATCAAACGAGAAGAGGGTGATACTGCCCGCTTTCTGTTTCACGATCATCCGGCTGGCGACCGTCCCGTCCTGGTACTGAACGAGGTCCTTCAGGGTTAGGACGCGTGACTTCAGTTCTGCCTTCCCGGTATCGTAGTCTTCTGCTTTTTCAGGGTTAAATTCGGCCATAACGTACTTTCCTCCCATACAATGCAGATGATACACCAGTTCTTTCTGGGTCTCATTATCTTCCAGGCCTTTTCCAGACAGACCTCAAAAAGTCGTCCGGGTCTGCGGCAGGCACCTGTACTGCCCTTTCGGAATGGTAATCTCGAAACGAACTCCCTGTCCCCGTACCCCCGTCTCCCGGATCGTGATACCAGTCAGGGCGAGGATCTCACGGGCGAGAAACATCCCAAGCCCGGTATGCTTCCCGAACCCGCGATCAAAGATCCGTTCTTTCTCGTCATCGGCTATCCCAATCCCGTTGTCCTCCCACACCAGCACCAGGCGATCACCCGATCGATCTGCTGACACCCGTATCCTGCTGACGTGCTCACCATGGCGGATGGAGTTATCGAGAAGGTTGGTAAAGACCATCTCGAACATTGGATCGGCAAAGACTGATATCCCCTGCACATTGGTAACCAGCGATATCCTGGCGGGTACCTGCATAAGGAACATGATGGCGCCAAGATCCAGCCATTTCGGTGCATGGGTACCAAGGTTCTGGTAGGTGCGGGTAAACTCAATCTGGGATTGGATAGTCCATGTGGCGGCCTCGGTTTTCCTCAGAATATCCTGGAGTGCAGGATCATTCCATTTTTTCTTCGCGATTGCCAGAAATCCCAGGATAACAGAGGTCTTGTTGAGGATGTCATGGCGGGTGATACCAGAGAGGAGGCCGAGCTGTCGGTTCGCAAGGCGGAGTGACTCCTCGACTCTTTTCCGATCGGTGATGTCCTGGTTCGCTCCATGAGCCTTTATTGTCTTTCCATCTTTATCTTTCGTGATCCCGATATGCACTACAATGTGCCGGATCTCGCCATCCCTGCGGATGATACGGTGTTCCCGCTGGGAGGTATAGCAGGGGTCTGTCGTTTCCAGGGCTTTTCTCTCCTCCTCGATAACCAGCTCGCGTTCTTCAGGCGGGATAAACTCCCGTGCATAGGTCTCGGCCGACATCCGGCAACCCCCTTCCCGCTCCTTCGTCGTGCCATAAATAGCATAGAAATGATCATTGAAGGTGAACATGCCTGTCGCAAAATCATACTCCCAGTTCACCAGTTTTGCCAGATCCATTGCTTCTGCAAGCATCTGTCGGCTTTCCATGAGGTCCCGCTCGATACGGATACGTTCAAGTTCGACCGCAGCTTTTGCGGCAATGACCTCCATGATCTCCCGAATAGTATGGGTGTAATGGAGAGGTGTACGGGAGAGGACACACAGGATTCCAATCACGTACCCTCGTGATTCCCGCAGGGGGACCCCGACATAGCCCCGGATATGCAGGTCAACGAGGTCCTGGTTCCCGGGGAATATCTGGCTGACATTGTCCGGGTAGAGACAGAATCCCTTCTCAGAGGCTTCTTCGCAGGGGGTTCCCTTGAGGGGGTACGAGAAGTCCGGCACCTCCTTCCCGTCAAGGAGCATCGACACGGTCTTCACCGTCAACCCGTCCGGCTGGATCTCCCCTACCATGACACAATCCGCTCCCAGCCAGGAATTAATATTCTCCGCGATCTTCCAGAGTGCACCGGCCCCGGTCGTCCCGACCAGGCTCCGCACGATTGCCTCGATGGCGTACTTCGCCATCTTCCACTCCGTGATATCTTCCACGGTCGAGAGAATATGCGGCTTCCCGGCCATCTCGATGACACCAGAGGAGAAACGGCAGGCATTGACCTCGCCGGATTTTGCCCGGCACTTGATCTCCATCCCATGGACGGTCTTCTGTTCCTTAAGAAGGGCTGTGAAACGCTGATATTCATTCAGGTCAGCGAATAGCCCTAGTTCCTGTGCAGTCCTGCCAATAACCTCATCGCGGGAGTAGCCGGTTTTTCGTAAAAACTCTTCGTTGATATCTGCAAAACGGCCATTTCCTGCAGCGACGAGCGTGAGCGAGATTGGGCTCTTCTGAAAGACTGTGGTGAACCGGTTCTCAGATTCGCGGACCGCATCTTCCACCTTCTTCCGTTCCGTCACGTCACGCATGGATATCAGGACTGCCCCGGACTCTCCAAAAATAATCCTGCTACCGACGCATTCGACCCAGATCTCCCTTCCCGATCCCGTGCTGATTTTGTACGTCACAAGGTGGGCTTCGTCACCACCTGTGACCCTGCTGAGATCACGCCTGACATCCGGTTTTGATACACGGTCAACGTAATCCATCACATTTTTCTTCCCGACCAGAGTTTGGTATCCTGGCTCATCCACGATCCGGCGTGCTTCACGGTTTAAAAAGAGGATGTTACCAGAGAAGTCAACAATCACGATGCCATCGAGGGAGTGTTCTATCAGCGAGCGGAACTTCTCCTCGCTCCGGCGAAGTTCCAATTCGGTCCTGGTGAGTTCATCAATGTTCTGGCGAAGTTGTTCATCCGCGGCAGTGAGCCCATTACAGGCCGCGTTGAGCTCTTCGTTCTTCTGGAGGAGCTCCTGCTCAATACGTTTCAACTTGGTTATTTCAGCTACAATCGTCACAACTGCAGGACGTTTCTTAATTATTACAGGCATCGTGGAGACTAATACGTGGATCTTCCTTCCTTCCTTCACATTCAGGGCAAGCTGCACATTCTCTATCTTTCCGCCAGATCCCTGGCGTGCAATGAGCCGGGCTGCATCGGAAAAAGAGATCATCCCCAGCTCAATGGGGTTCTTTCCAATGAGATCCGCCTCTGAATATCCGCTTGCATCGAGGAATGCCCGGTTGACATCCAGGAATGTGTTACCCGGGGTGCTGTTGATAGTAATCGGGTAGGGATTGCAATCAAATATCGTTCGAAACGTCCTCTCGCTCTCCCGCAGTTCTTCTTCGAGCTTCTTGCCTGCGGTGATATCCACTATGACCCCACGGAACCCGAAAAGCCTGTTTTCCCGGAAAATGGGGGTTGAATAGACGAGTGCGGGGAACCTGCTACCATCTGCCCTGACGGCGGTGTATTCCTCACATTCATAGGACACGCTCCCTTCACTCAATGTCCGGCTGTTTTCACGGACACGCCCATGCTGCGAAGGATCGATGAATGAGAGACCATTGATTCCTTTTTTAATATCCTTCTCCGTGAACCCGAATACAGAGAGCGTGTGCTGGTTTGCATACGTCACCTGGAAATCAGGGTCCAGCTCGAACACCATCTGGGGAAGGAGATCCGCAAGCTCGCGGTAGCGTGATTCACTCTCCCTGAGGGCTTCTTCTGTCTGCTGCCATTCGGTGACGTCCTGGGGCTGGATAACGGCATTCGTGACATTGCCATCTGGGTCCCGGACCGGGAAGATAGTAATTGCAAGCGTTCGTTTGACCGTATGGGGGAGGACGAGCCCTTTCAACATGGCGCTGTCATAGACCAGCGGGAAGCTGACGGGTTCACCCCGTTCATACACCCTCCTGACGAGTGGCATGAACCCCTGCTCCTCGACAATATTGTCCCTGAATATGTTGTACTTCCCAACAAGGTCTTCGTCGCTCAGCTGTAACAGGTCCTTACAGGCCGGGTTGACCCTGATGAGATTCCCATCCTGGTCAGATATCCACATCGGGTTCGGACTTTGTTCGAACACACTGGTAAGAAACGCCTCGGATTTTTTCAGCGAGACCTCCGCCTGTTTCCGGTCGGTGATGTCCCGGATCGACTCTATCGTGCCTGTGATCTCCCCTTCCTTGTTGAAGAGGTGACATACCTTGGCAAGGACATGCAACTGGTGACCATCCGGTCTTGGAAGATCGGATTCGGCGGTCAAGGAGGTAGCAGTCAGGGAAACATTGGTATATAGCTGCTGAATTTTTTCCTCGGGGCTATCGATGAGGTCGATGAGGACCGGACGCCGGGAACCGTACAGGGGTATTGCATATTCATAGTTCCCCTTCCCAAGCATATCCTTTGCAGAAACCCCGGTCATCTCCTCGATCGCCCGGTTCCACGCAATTACGGTTCCCTCGCGATCGGTGACGAACGTGGGGTCAGGAAGAAAGTCGATGATATCAGCAAACCGCCGTTCCGAGTCATGGAACGAACGTTCCGCGCGCTTTCTGCGTACCGACTGCTGGACTTTATGCTCAAGCTCTGCGAACTGTGCCTGGGGATCGCCGCCTTTCTGGAGGTAAAAATCTGCACCATTGTTGATCGCCTGGATCACGACCTCTTCGCGGCCCCGGCCGGTAAACAGGATGAACGGGATGTCCCCGAACCGTTCCCGTACTACCTTTAAGAATGCTATCCCGTCCATGCCGGGCATCTGGTAATCAGCTATGATTGCATCGTATGTCTGGATCTCATAGGTGGCGAGCGCTTCCTGTGCCGAAACAGACGTCTCGACCTGGAATTCACCTGACTTCTCAATGAAGATCCTGGCTATCTCCAGTAAGCCGGGTTCGTCATCGACATACAGGACGCGGACCTTCTCCCCCATGCTACAACCATCTTTGCTGTATCAGATATCCCTTTGTATGGTACGGGTACTTTGTACCCTGAGCAGGTGAAAAACTCCCCCGATTCAGGATTGCGGGAGAGAGGCATCGGATAAAATCGCCTCAATTGCCAGGGGAAGTCACAATACCCGGTTTCTGAATGGGAATGCTGACTATCCATGCAATCTTTGTGATCAATGCATGACCTTCGTATGCGATTCGATGCTCCTTCGACCATTACGATAATAGATCCTGATGGGAGAGGTGTGCTGATAACCCTGCCACTTTCATCCGATGTACTGCCCGGCAATCGCGATACAGGAAAAACTCTGGTGAGCACATTCCAAAGACCGTATTTGCACCCCGTGCACCGGGTGTATTCGCGTGGATCTGGCTATGAAAGGCGATGAAATGAGGTTCGATAATGTTTCATGCCTTATATTGCGGATAGATTCGTTGGATGGGGCAGAGATCGAAGAGAGTATGAGAGTCCTGCCTGTGTCGCGACCTCTTCCCAGGACCCGCCCGGAGAAAAAACGGGAGAGAAAAATGACCAGGCCGTTCATCGATCGGGTACTGTTTCACGGTAGACCTGATCCTTTTTCCTGTATTTACCCGAGATAATGTTTTTATACCGCTACGGGGCCGGTACCATCCGGGCGAGGTCACGCTCAACGGTGGTGTTGGGCGCAAGACCGAACTGCTTCACCAGCACATCGAGCACTTCAGGAGATACAAATGCCGGGAGCTTCGGCCCGAGCGTGATATTCTTTACACCAAGCGATAGCAGGGCAAGGAGGACGAGGACCGCCTTCTGCTCGTACCACGTGATGTTATAGGAGATCGGCAGCTCGTTGATACCAACCCCGAATGCCTCTGCCAGTGCCTGTGCAATCACGACCAGGGAATAACTGTCATTGCACTGGCCTGCATCGATAACCCTGGGAATACCACCGATTGTTCCGAGGTCGAGGCTGTTATAACGGTATTTCGCGCATCCTGCCGTGAGAATGATCGTATTCTCCGGGAGGGTTTCTGCAAACCGTGTATAATATTCCCGTTCCTGCCGCCGCCCGTCACACCCGGCCATGACGATGAAACGCCGGATATCACCCCGCTTCACCGCATCCACAACCTTGTCCGCAATCCCGAGGACCGCATCGTGCCCACATCCCGTTATGAGGTCCTTTCCACTCTCCGGGAGGGGGGTCGGGGGCGGGCAGGTCTTCGCGTATTCAATGACCAGGGAGAAGTCCTTTGTCCCGTCAGCAGAGGCGGGAATATGCCTTGTTCCGGGATAGCCGGTGAGGCCGGTTGTGAACACGCGACCCCTGTACGAGTCTTTCGGGGGAACGAGGCAATTCGTGGTGAAGAGGACCGGCCCGTTGAACTGCTCGAACTCCTCCCTCTGGTGTGGCCATGAACCACCGTAGTTGCCGTACAAGTGGTCATATCGTTTCAATACCGGGTAGGCGTGCGCCGGTAGCATCTCCCCATGGGTATAGATATCCACCGCGGCATCCCGGGATTGATCCAGGAGCTGTTCAAGGTCCCGTAAATCATGGCCAGTGATCAGGATACCGGGGCGCATCCCCGTGGTGGTCCTGACACCCGTGATCTGCGGGTTCCCGTATGTTGCGGTATTGGCCGAATCAAGCAGCGCGAGGACGGCAACACCCGTTTTCCCACACTCCATTACGAGCGACAGCATCTCCGGAACTGCGAGGTCCCGGAGCATGGAGGCAAGTCCTTTCTGAAGGAATACCTGTATGGCGTCATCGGTTCTCCCCAGGACCGCGGCATGGGTGTAATACGCTGATACCCCTTTGAGCCCGAAAAGGAGGGTTGAGCGGAGCGACCGGGCAACCTCGTCGGTCGTCGAGAGGATACCGACGGACTTTGCTTTCCCAAGGATATCCATGTCGTTCTTCGGTGCCCACGTGCAGGCATCCGGCTCCGCAATCCTACCCACCGGGATCGCATCCCGGATTGCGATGGCCTGCCCAATCATCTCCCTGAACCGGTCCCTGTCAAAGTTGACATTGGTAAGGGTTGCAAAGAGGGCTTCCGCAATGAAAAGGCCAGCATCCGGGTTTCCTTTCCCAGCCTCCAATGCCGCGAGATTCCGCGTTGCTATCCCTTTGCAGAGATACACGAGCACGTCCTGGTAGGCGGCAATATCATCTTCTTTTCCACATACACCCTTGATGGTGCAGCCGGTTCCTTTTACCGTCTCTTCACACTGGTAACAGAACAAAGGAATCACCCCTTAGTATATTTTTGCTACATAGTATTCTTTGTATACTCAATTATAAATAGCCGTGCGTTTCAAAAATAATACCATGCAGGAGTCATGCACGGTCAGCCAGACGGTGCAGTATCTCACCAGGAAATGGACGCTTCTCATCATTCTCGAGCTCTACAAGGGAGAGGGGTATACCCGGAGGTTCTCTGACCTGAAGGGATCACTCACCGGGATTACCTCGAAGGTCCTCTCCGAACGACTGCGGGAGCTTGAAGCGGAGGGTATCATCGAGAGGAAGGTTGATGCTACCTCTTTCCCGGTGAAGTCGGAGTATTCGCTCACCGAGAGCGGCCTTGAGATCATCGAGATCATCCGTGACATTAAAAAATGGGCCCTGAAATGGAAGAT
>LAHU01009113.1_pt1 | contig 16123 bp, 14 predicted proteins | sample 329631 | NCBI WGS metagenome assembly LAHU01 (sample SAMN03275698, study PRJNA271635) | activated sludge metagenome | isolation source: sample C-0 Zero hour mixed sludge faded in reactor as a methanogenic...
GCAACATCCAGTGCAACTACTGTATCCGGGACTTTGACTGCGTGAACGAGAGCCGGCCGGGTGTCACGACAAAAGTGCTCGACCCCGAAGAAGCCGTCAAAATGGTCAGGAATGTCCTGGAGAAATACCATTACATCAAGGTGATCGGGATCGCCGGGCCCGGCGAACCCCTTGCCAACGATGAGACGATGGAAACGCTGCGGAGGCTGCATGAAGAGTTTCCCAATGTGATCAAGTGTATCAGTACCAACGGCCTTCTCCTCCCGGAAAAGATTGACCTCCTTGCACAGTACGATGTCGGCAATATCACCGTCACGCTCAATGCAATCGACCCTGCAATTGGAGCAAAGATATACCAGTTCGTCAATTACCATGGAAAGCGATACGAGGGACTGGAGGCCGCCCGCATCCTGCTGGAGAACCAGCTGAAGGGGATAGAGATGGCCGTTGCACGACATATGATCGTCAAGGTGAACACGGTCTATATCCCCGGCATTAACGAGGACCACATCCCGGCAATCGCGAAGAAGGTGGGGGAGATGGGCGTATACACCTTCAATGTCATCCCCCTCATTGCCCAGTACAAGTTCTCGCATATCACACCCCCCACCCCGGAGATGAAGAGGAAGATGCAGGATGCATGCGCCCAGTACGTCCGCCAGATGAGGCATTGCCAGAGGTGCCGGGCTGATGCGATTGGTCGTCTCGGCCATGACATCCAGTCCTGTATCTACGGGGAAAAGAGATGACCAGGCCAGGATCATTTCTTATATAATCAGAATAATAATAAATTTTGTAATAATGAGGGAGTGTAAGAGTTATTTAAATATTTGCCACGCGGACCTGATTGGCATATCCTCATTACGGGAACTTTCTCATTGTAATCTGCCCTCACACGAGGGTGGGGGGGTTACGATAAACCCGCAGCACCTCACCGCTGCAAAAGAAAAACCAAGCACCAGGACTACCTCCATGCCCCATAACGAGTACAGGAGGGGAGACTGGGATCCACCAGGGGGTGATACCCGTTCCCCCGATTCCTGCGGAGAAGGGCGACGGCAGCGCCTTGCCGCAATATCTGCCCTTGCCTCCAATGGTGAAACCGGTGCCTGTGAGTCTCTTCTCATGTTGCTTACCAATGCCGAACCGGAAGTACGGTTCACCGCTGCAGATGCGCTTGGTGAACTGCGGGATCTTCGGGCCGCAGAGACACTCCGGTTCCTGTCCATGAACGATGAGAACTGCTTTGTCCGGGTAGCTGCCCGGATCGCCCTCCGGAAGATGACCGGAGAAGACCTTGACTGTACCTAAGAAACGCCATAACAAAAAAAAGAGTCAATTGCTAAGAGAGACCTGATTTCTACGCAAAGTGCGGGCAGGGTGCCAGCCTTCCCAGGATGCGATGGGCGCCGGCAGAAGACCGTGTCCTGTCCAACATGGAACTTCCAATTTCCTTCCGGTGCGCTCTTCTTTGACCAAGGTCTATATCCGGGTCCCCAGTAATCAACTCCGCGCGTACGCGAGGGATCCGTTGCCGATGATGAATCCGGAGTGATATCTGGAATCAACTCCGTGCGTACGCGAGGGGTCCCCGGCGATCCTGCATGATCCACCACCAGCGGTATTCTGCAACTATTTTCCGGTTCTGGTCTTATTCATCAATAGATACTCTTTTCATCGCGGTATCAGCGCCGGTAACAGGGACCGTTCCACCGTACTTCCACCTTGGAGCCATGTAACCTCATCGTCACCTGATCTCTCCCGCGCAAATAGCAGAAGGAAGCGGTATCAGATCTGGAGGACATCCCCCTGCTTCTGGGCAGCCTTCTTCTCGGGGAGGAGTTCCTCGATACCACCGAGGAGGTTTGTAAGTTTCTGGTTCGAGAGGAGCTGCTGGAATGCATCGAGTTCCTGGCTGCTCATGATCATGATCCCTTTTTTCTTGATTGGCAGCCCTTTTGGACCAAGGGGGTTGACTTCCACCGCGAGGGAGGCAGGACGGTTCCGCGTCGCAGGGAGCCGTATCAGCGATACACCCGGCACGCTGGTCGGTTTTCGTTCCCAGTCCTCCCCGTTCTCCAGGAAGGTTCGGAGGTTCTCGATCATCTCCATAATGGAGTGGTGGACATCCACCCTGCTTAAGGTTATCCGGGGACCGTGAATGTGCAGGGGCAGGTGCCAAGATCAAGAACTCTATCGGGGAGGAGATTGAACGGCATGGGTCAGGGAGATGGTAAAGCCCAATTGAAGGAACCGGCCGTCGCACCGATCGAATGGTAGGGGTCAGGGAGATGGAGGAGAACGATAGAGGGCCGGAGGGTACCGGGACCGTTCCTCCCGCCGGCAGGGGGACCATGGTAGCAGGTGAGAGGGCAGGCCATGTCAGCGGCGGGCAGGTCCCGGAGGAGATACTCCTGTATGTAGGCAGCCACGCAGAAGGAGCCTTTTACTGCTCCTGGAACGGAATAAACCTCGTAATCGAGGCCCCAGCCGGCTGTGACCCGCACCACGTCCTGGCAGGGTCCACTCCCGGCCCCCAGCGGTTCTCCCGGCTGCGTGATGAACTGGACACCCTCGGCGTTTGGACCGGCCACCCTGCAGAGAGGGCATGTGGCTGTGCCGGGGTGGTCCATTACCTCTTCAGAATTAGGTGGGGCCAAAGACGCGTCGACTGGCGTGGTTCGTTCGATCCTATGACAGATCCGCAGACTGGCGAGTGGCTCACACGGGTCCGGAACGCTCTGCTCCACCTCAGGATGCCATGCCAGGATGAGACGGTATACCCGGACAACTCGCAGCAGGGGGAGGAGAGCAGGGATGCCTGGTGATTTCACTCACACAGACTCCATAGACCGTGATTCCACTCACCGTTGTCCTACTCACCGTTGTTCCACTCTTAGGAACTCCACTCTCAGGGGATCTGTTCACAGGGAATCGGCTCATATCCCTCTCTTCCGGGACCGGGTGGCCGGCTGCCGGGGTCTGGCATTGCATTGGAGAGAACGATGACGAGGGGGTCAATACGGTTGTCCCGTGACGAGCCGTTCCGGCTTGACCTCACACTTGGTTGCGGACAGGCATTCCGGTGGACGAGAGATGGGAAGTGGTGGACCGGTGTTGTCAGGGGTCACCTCCTGCAGGTCAGCCAGGAGAAGACTATGCTCAAGTTCCATGGTGCAACGGAAGACCTGGTCCGCCATTATTTCTCCCTCGACCTTGATCTCCCCCCGGTCCTCGCCACGATCGACCGCGATCCTGTGATCCATTCAGCGATCACCGCATGCGAAGGGCTCCGGATCGTCAGGCAGGAACCATTTGAGTGCCTGGTGTCCTACATCTGCGCGACATGCTCGAACATCCCGGCGATCACGCGCCGGGTCGGCCTTCTTGCACGGCACCATGGCAAACCACTCTCCATGCCTGGTGATGATGACGGGACGGGACGGCAGGCAGGTCATGGCTTCCCAGATGCCAAAACACTCTCCCGGGCCGGGACAGAGGGACTTTCACCCTGCATCCTCGGGTATCGTGCCCCTTACGTGGCTGGAACCGCGGCCACTCTCCACGATTCCCCTGGATGGGAGGAGGAGGTCGCCAGGATGGGCTATTGGGAGGCGCGCAGCTTCCTCACCAGTCTGCCGGGCGTGGGACCGAAAGTCGCCGACTGCGTCCTTCTCTTTGCATTCGGGCGCTACGAGGCCTTCCCGGTAGATGTATGGATCCAGCGCATTATCTCCCGGCATTACCTCAACGGCAACCTGCAGTCTCCCAACCAGGTACGCCGCTTTGGAATGGACTACTTCGGTAAATATGCAGGATATGCGCAGGAGTACCTCTACTGCTGCAGGGACCGGCTCTGCACCGATGCATAACGACCACCGCCAGGCCCGCATCGGATGAGAACACGCAAACCAGGGAAACACCTTTACTGAGGCATAGAGAGCCCCGGAAGAGCGTGAACCGGACCCGGGGCCCCTGGCTCTTTCCCGGCCCCCTGGCATCCCGTGTTCCGTTTCATGGTAAATACCACAGGTACCATTTTCCAACCGCTGAAGGCCGTGCGCGGCCGAGGCGGGTGGCGTTTCTATGCTACCCGCAGGGTACCGTTCCATGCTACCGGGAGAAAGGGTGTATGAGGAAACCAGTAATCCTGGAGAGAGAATGAGGAATCCTGGAGAGGGAAGAGGACTCTTTGGGGAGATGGGAGATACCGAGCCCTGGCACGCGAAACCGTTGGGGAAACGGCAGGTATCAGGTCCCTTCGTCCCAGCTCCCGAGATACCGCGCTTGCTCAGGAGTGATGGTATCGATCGCAATCCCGAGGGTAAGGAGCTTTTCACGTGCGACCGCCTCGTCAATGGCAGCAGGGACCTCGTGCACACCCGGCCTGAGGTCCCTGCCGTGTTCAGCGATGTAGCGGGCAGAGAGGGCCTGGAGGGCAAACGAGAGGTCCATCACCTCGATCGGGTGTCCCATGCCCTTGGGCGTAGCCAGGTTCACAAGCCTTCCCTCGGCGAGCAGGTGGACGGTCCTATCACCGAGGACAAAGCTCTCTATCCCGTCCCGTTCATCGATGCGATCCGCATGGGAATGGAGCCAAGTAGCATCGATCTCAACGTTGAAGTGCCCGGCATTCGCGAGGATCGCCCCGTCCTTCATCAGGGGGAAGTGGCTGCCGTTGATGACGTGGTAGTTCCCGGTCGTGGTGATGAAGATATCACCGAGGGGGGCTGCTTCGTCCATCGTCATCACCGAGAAACCGTCCATGTGCGCTTCCAGCGCCCGCCGCGGGTCCACCTCGGTGACGATGACCCGTGCACCGAGTCCTGCCGCTTTACTGGCGAGCCCGCGACCGCAGAAGCCATAACCCGCGACCACCATGCGGCGGCCGGCGATGAGGACGTTCGTGGTGATCATCACCGCGGCGAGTGCGCTCTCGCCGGTCCCGTGGACATTGTCGAAGAACCGTTTCATAGGAGTGTCATTTACCGCGATGACAGGGAAGAGGAGCGCTCCATCCTTCTCCATGGCACGGAGGCGGTGGATCCCGGTCGTCGTCTCCTCGCAGCCCCCGGTCACCCCGGTGAGGAGGTCACGGCGGACGGTGTGGAGCCGGTGGATGAGGTCCATGCCATCATCGATGGTGACCTGCGGGCGGGTATCGAGCACGCGGTCGATCGCCTCGTAATATTCTTCTTTCCCGCATCCCCTGCGGGCGAAACAGGATACGCCGGGGGTCTCCCGGAGTGCGCCGGCGACATCGTCCTGGGTGCTGAGAGGGTTACACCCGGTGATTGCGACCCTGGCCCCTCCTGCGACCAGCGTCCGGACAAGGTTCGCAGTCTTGGCCTCCACGTGAAGGGCCATCCCGATCCGGAGTCCCTCAAAAGGCCTATCTTCCTCAAAGCGCTTCTGAATCGCACCGAGTACCGGCATGTACTGGGCGGCCCACCGGATCTTTTTCTCCCCGGACATCACGCGGATCACCACGCAGGAGGAGCCCTGCCACGGGCAGGGCCCCTTGCATGCCTTTATACCTCTCCGGGAGACCTGATGAGACCTTGCATGGCCAGGGGCAGGAGGATCTGCCCGGCACACAGGGAGAGCCGTGCGACACCTGCTGCTCCCTGCCCGGGATCATACCCTGGTCTTCCCGAAGAGCGTTACAGAACCAGGACATTCTCCAGAACAGGGAGTGACTGCTGGAAATGATTTTTTGCTGAATCAGGATAGATCGGTGGACAAGGATAGATCGGTGGACCAGTTCCAAAAAAAAGAAGCACAACCCGGGTTCACCCTCTTCCATGGCACTCACTCGTCGGATCATCCCCTGCCTTGACTTAAAAGACGGCAGGGTCGTGAAAGGAACCCATTTTGTCGGTCTTCGGGATGCGGGCGACCCGGTCGAACTTGCCCGCCGCTACAACGAGCAGGGTGCGGACGAGGTCGTTTTCCTCGACATCAGCGCCTCGAAAGAGGCAAGGGGCACCATACTCGAGGTTATCCGGCGTGCAGCAGACCAGCTCTTCCTCCCGCTCACGGTGGGAGGTGGTATCCGGAACCTCGATGACATCAGGGAGATCCTCCGTGCCGGCGCTGACAAGGTGAGCATCAACACGAGCGCCGTCAAGGACCCTACAATCATCTCAGAGGGCGCTGCCCGTTTCGGGACCCAGTGTATCGTCCTCGCCGAGGACGTCCGCCGGAACTATGCGATGAAGGAGGGTGTCACCCCGGTCGCCCTCCCTGACGGCCGGACCTGCTGGTATGAGGTGGTCATTTACGGGGGAAGCTCTCCGACGGGCATCGACGCCATTGCATGGGCCCGCGAGGCCGAGAGACGGGGTGCCGGCGAGATACTCCTCACCAGCATGGAGACCGACGGCACGAAAGAAGGGTTTGACATCCCGATCACCGCGGCCATCGCAGATGCCGTGAACATCCCTGTCGTGGCGAGCGGCGGGGTAGGGACCCTCGAGCACTTCTACGAGGGGTTCACGGTAGGAAAGGCTGACGCCTGCCTCGCGGCAAGCGTCTTCCATTACGGGGAGTTCACGGTCCGGCAGGTCAAGGAGTATCTGCAAAGCCGCGGCATCCCGGTACGGCTCTGAGATCTATCTCGACTGCGGCGACCGGCTGCTCCAGGCCAAACGCCTGCAAGACTGCGGGGTGAACCTCCCCGAATACACCAATTTTCTCCCCATCCGCCACGATGAGGTCTCCGCGGCGTCCATCAAGGAACGCAGGGTCCCCGGACTCGCGGACCTGGAACGGCACTGCCAGCTCCCTCATCGCCGCGTCGGCGCAGGCATATGCCTCCGAGAAGTCGGCCTCGATATGGGTGCTCACCGCTGCAACTTTCTGGAAGGTCGTGCAGCCCGAGACCGCATCACCCACTGCAAAGAGCCGTTGCGGGAGCTCGCGGTGACGGTTGAAGACCAGGTGGCCGAGGAGGAGGGGGAGGATACCGGTCCTGACCACGGTATTCTCCTGGTTGATCGGGTGAAGAACGTGCAGGACCGACGGATCGGGCGGGCGCTGCATCCTGGTGAAGAGGACCTCCTCGCTTGCGAGGGTATCAGGCATCACCTCGAGGTAGCCGAGCCCGACGAAGACCTCCCTGACCGCCCGGGCGAGCACCTGGACCGGGTGGGGACGGCCCGTCGTAAACGTGGACGGGGTTGCAGGCACCATGTTCTCGTAGCCGTAGGCAATCGCCACGTCCTCAAAGATGTCCCAGTCATGCATGATGTCCCCACGGTAACAGGGGACCTCCACGCGGACCCGGTCCGTGTCGGCCTCCCCGGCATCGAACCGCATCCTGCGGAGGAGAGTGGCAACTTCGGCAGGAGACAGGGAGAGACCGAGGAGGCGGTTACATGCCGCCGTACTCACGACCCGCGTCCTAGGGGCAAGGTCCGGGCATTCCACTCCGTCAATTGTGACGCTCTCAAGGGTCCCCCCGGCTTCGGCAAGTGCGGTGGTAAGGATAGCAACTGCAGTCATCACCGCCCTCCGGTCGGTACCGGTCGTGTCAACGAGGAGGTCACGCGTTCCGGTCGTGACCCGCGTCAGCTCCCCGTTGATGATCGGGGGAAACGAGAGGACCTGGTCATCGGCATCGAGAATGAGGGGGAACCGCGGGAGGTGCCGCACAAGATGGGCATATGCACGGCCCTTCGGGTGCTGGTCGAGGATCTCCTCCATCGTCATCTCGTCCGTCATGTCGAGGGGAACGAAGCGGTAGTCTCGCGGGGCCGCGATGTACCGGAACGGCGGGGTGATGCGGGCGAGGTCATGGATCCCGATCGCCACCTTGGCCCTGCCTCGCCCGACCGCCCAGTGGAGGGCCTCCTGGAGGGACATGATACTCTGGATCGATTCGTCGTCAAAGGAGAGGCCACGGACAACGGCAGATCCAAGGACCGGCCGAATGCTGGCGAGGCCCGGGTCGACCGAGAAGGATATCCCGGAAGGGGTCACCGGGTAGGTGGACAGCCCGGTCTCGATTCCCAGGAAACCCCGCATCGCCCGTGCCACTCCTTCGGTTGAGAACTGGTCAGGACGGTCCGGGAAGACCTCGATGTCGACGTGGTCCTCTGTGAGCCGCTCGATCGCGGATCCCATCATTGGGAAGCGCTTAAGGATCTCCTCGCGGCCGGCACGGGTGAGCCGTTCGAGGTACGGGAACGGGAGGGAGATGACTGCCATCAGGCACCCCCTCCCGCGGCAGGCCGGAACAGGACCGGGGTATCGCGGATGAATGCGATGTCAGTCTGGTGGAGGTAGCGGACGTCCCGGAGGCCGAGCCGGAGCATCGCGATGCGGCTCACCCCCAGCCCCCAGGCAAGCACCGGGCAGTGAATACCGAAGGGTGCAGTCACTTCTTCCCGGAAGATCCCAGCCCCGCCCATCTCGATCCAGCCGATGCCCTCCACGTAGACCTCTGCATCCAGGCTCGGCTCGGTGTACGGGTAATACGAGGGCTTGAACCTCACCCCGGAGAATCCCATCCGCTCGTAAAACTCGCGCAGCATCCCCAGCAGGTGGCGGAAGTGCACATCTTCGTCCATGACGATCCCCTCGAGCTGCTCGAACTCGGCGAGGTGCGTTTGGTCAGTCGTTTCACGCCTGTACACACGGCCAATGCAGAACGCCTTCACCGGCGGCTCCGGGTGTGTCGCGAGGTGCTGGATCGAGAGGCACGTGGTATGCGTCCGCAGCACGCACTGCTCTGCTTTCTCCTCCTGCCAGGTCCCACCCCAGCCGGTAGAGGAAGTCTCCCCGCCGGACTCGTGCATCGCTTTCACCCGCCCGTAGTCTGCAGGCAGCGGGATCCGCTCCCCGAGGTAGAACGTGTCCTGCATCTCCCGGGCAGGGTGGTCCTGGGGCTGGAAGAGGGCGTCGAAGTTCCAGTAGCACTGCTGGACGAGCCCGCCGTAGAGCTCGGTAAACCCCATTGAGAGGAGGGTCTCCCGCATCTCGTCGATGAGCCGCTGGTAGGGGTGGATCTTCCCAGGCCATGCCCGGCGGGGAAGGGTATCCACGGCATACCGGCGGAGCCTCAGGTCTTTCCAGGAACCGGACAGGATCTGCTCACGCGAGAGGACCCCGGTCTCTTCCCTGAGATCGAGACCGGCAGCGGCAAGAGAGGCCCCTTCCGGGGTTAACCGAAGGGCTGTCGAGACCTCCCTCTCTTCGACCACAAGGCCGCGACGGACCAGGTCACGGAGAGTTGCCGGTGAGAGCGATCTTGCAGCGCGGTCCCCGGAGAGGAGCGCATGCAGGACCCGCTCGTCCTCCCCTACCGGGACGGCAGGGGCAGGATAGGCAACTCCCTCGCGGATCGTCATCCACCCTTTTTTCCGCAGCCAGCCTATCCCCACGCGGGAGAGCGGGTGGCTTTTTAAGTCTTCAAGGGCAAGCCCCCCGCCGATCACGGAGAGGAGCTGGCGTTCGGGGAGACCAGCCTCCCCGTACTGCCGTCCTTCATCGGTGAGGGTGTACCTGACACCCTCTGTCTTCTCTATCTCCAGGAGGCCCTTGTCTGCGAGGAGGTGAGCCCATTGGAGGGTGGCCTGCCCGGTCGCCCCGAGACGTGCGGCGACCGTGTCGGTGGGGACCACCACCCCTTGGGAGACCCTTGCTGCCTCCGCAAGAAGCCGTTTTTCGTTTGCCGTCAGTTCCATGGATTGTTCTCCCGGAGGCAGTGCTCTACGCCCGCCATCCGCTCCCTGAAGTCCTTCAGGAATGCGCAGACCCGGTCTGCCGTCTCCTTCTTGCAATGGCCGCACATCAGTGATCCCCCTGTGCAGCGTTCCCTGATACTGGCGAGTTCCGCGTCGTCAGGGACCATGTGGTAAAGGTTTAAAAGGAATATGGGGCAGCGGTCCGGCTCTCCGCCCTTCTCCTTCTGCTCGGCGAGTGTCATCCTGCCTCCCGTCAGGCCGGCCATCACCTTCTTCCTGACCGCTTCGTCCGGTTCAAAGAAACCGATGATGCTCTCCGGGACCGAAGACGACATCTTTCCCCCCGTAAGCCCGGGGATGAAGGTGTGGTAGGTCGAGGAGGGCGTAACGAACCCGAACCCGCCATACGCGATCTCGATGGACCGGGCCTTCTCACGGACCTCTTCGAAGGGACGTCCCCTGATATCCACGTGGCCCTCGTAGCGGGAGGAGCCGGGAAACGCCCTGTGGACCTCGGCAAGGGCTTCCGGAGGGGCCTCTTTTGACCGGACACTGGTACAATCCTCCCTCTCCTCGACCGTGAACATCCGGAGCTTGTGCGCGATCCCCCGCGTGAGGCGGATATGCGGGTCCTGGTCGATTCCTACCGGAACGAGCGTGGGTGCGGGGCCGGCATCCACCTGGGGATAGAGGATATCGGCGACCTGGGTGATCACGCTCATGGGATGGCTCAGGGAGGTCTCCGGGCCGAAACCATAGATCGCCTGGAGTTCTGATAAGTTGACCTTGGTTGCACACTCGAAGGCAAGGTCCGAGACGCAGGAGTTCCGGCTCTGCCAGTAGGTGTTCCCGGTGAACCCGAGTGCAAAGAGGCAGCGGAGGTACTCGTCGCCGAATGAACGGCACTGGTCACGGGAGAGTCCGCGGACACCCCGGGCTTCGCGGTCTGCGATCAGCACGTAGCCCTTCCCGCCCTGCTGGACGTGCCAGACGACCTCCTTCATCACCATCAGGTGGCCGAGGTGGGGATGACCGGACGGCATAAAGCCCGTCAGCACGTGAAAAGGACGTTTTTCCGCTATCGCTGATGCGATGCGGCCATAGTCCCGGTGCCCCACCACGATCCCGCGGCGGATGAAATAAGGGATCTCCGGGAGAAGTCCGGTTGCACTGCTGATTGGCTCGATTCCAAACTCGGCAAAGAGTCTCTGGAGGTCCGGGGTATCCTGGCTCGACCAGGGGTTGATGGTATTTCCCATGAAGCACGGCTCGTTACAGCTTAATCCGGGCGAATTCCACGTATTGAATGCCCGAAGAATGTAGACAGGCAAACAACATCTTCTTTTTCACGCTGTGGGCGAGACGGACGGACCGGGATACCACGCTCATCGGGAGGGTGGTACCTCTTGCGATGGCGTGGACGAGCATCTCGGAGTGGACTTTCTTCCCAGTGTACACCCTGAAGTGATGGCCGAACTTGTAGCCGGTCCGTGGCACATAGCCCCGGCGCCGCAGGTCAGCATAGACCTCGGCTTTCTCAGAGAGCTCGTGATCGTCAGCCCCTGCCCGTGTGAGGTACTCCTCCTTCCCGGCCGGTCCGCCCTTGTCAATGGCTAGCGCTTTCGTATCGAGGAGGTAGAGCGTCTCGACCGGGGGGAGGAGGAGACGTGACGGTTCGAGTGGCGTCGCAACCGGTACAACCGCCCCGGCACCGCTGCTCCCCTGGTCAACGACTGCCGAGATCCCAGCAAGGTAGGCTCTGACCCGGTCCAGCTGGGCGCTCCCCGGGGAACCGGCTCCTTCCCTCACTTCCTCCTGGTTCAGGGGTAATTCAGGCAGTTTCACCTCGTAGAACGTGAGTTCACTCTCGTCGTCGACGACCGCGAGGAGGTGCTGCTTGCGGAGGTTGGCCGAGGTCCCCACCTCGGCAATCAGCTGGGAAAAATCGATGGTATCACGTTCCGAGAGGACCCGCACGAGGTACTGGGACCGCCCCGTACCGGGTTTCTGGCCCCTTCGAAAGACGCGGAAGTCGTGGGGGCCCTTCTGGACCGCGTAGCCACGCTCCCGGATGTCCCGGTAGACGAGGAACGATCGGAAGAAACCGGGCCGCGCTGCAAAGAGAATGAGGAGATCGTCAAAACTGCAGGTGTCAACGGTGATCTTGCCCTTCTGGACGAGGTAGAGGGCTTCTTCCTGCGACAGGGAGAGCCCCGCAGCGTCGGGGCGTCCCACACCGTTCTGATCGTAGAGTACCCGTCCATCCTGTCCCAGCCGGATCGTATCCCCGGTGAGTTCACCCTTCATCCCGTACCCGTGGGCAGCCTGAAATTAAATAGGGGGTGGAAGGATCAGACTGGTGCCACCGGGGGACTGCAATCACCGGTCGTGCTCCGGTATACCACCAGGCAGCCCTGGTATTCCGTCGATCGCCCTGATTATGAGTGATCAGCCGACGCGAGTACCCGGACGACCCGGATATTCCCCTTGTCGTCCCGCCGCTCATCGACCGGGGTCTCGCAGATGAGCGGGAGTCGGCGGAAGAGGGGATGGGCAAGGATAGTGGTAAATCCCTCGCTGCCGATAGACCCGAGGCCGATGTGCTCGTGGCGGTCAAGGCCGCTCCCGAGTCCCCCCTTGCAATCGTTCAGGTGGATCAGCCGTATCCGGTCGAGGCCGATCAGGGTATCGAAGGCGGTGAGGGTGTCCCGGAGACCATCAGGTGTGGTAAGGTCGTATCCGGCTGCATAGGCATGGCAGGTGTCAAAACAGAAGCCGAACCGCTCTTTTTCCCGAATACCATCCCAGACACTCCGGAGGTCCTCGAGCCGTGATCCCACGCTGTTCTTCTCCCCCGCGGTATTCTCGAGTAAAACGGTGACATCGTCTGCATCCGCCGTCCCGACCGCGGTGTTCAGGGCCGAGACCACCCGTTCGCGTCCCCGCTCTGCCCCGTCACCCAGGTGGTGGCCGAGGTGGGTGACGAGGAATGGGACCCCAAGGGTCCCGCACCTGGTTATCTCTGCCGTGAGGGTCGCGACGGACTTCGCATAGATCTCTTCCTTTGGGCTTGCGAGGTTGGGGAGGTAGGGCATGTGATCGAACACGGGACCAATACCGGATGTCTCCAACCGGTCCCTGAACTCCCGGACATCCTCCTCCCCGAGGAGGGGATAGGCCCACCCCCGCGGGTTCCGGGAGAAGACCTGGAACGTATCACAGCCTGCCTGCCGGGCGCGGTCGACGGCGTTCCGGATGCCACCGGCGATCGAGACATGCACACCGACCCTCACCATGGGGATATCCTCATCGGGAACCGGTGGTCCGGGGAGAGGTAAATACTCTCACACGGTACCCCCATCACATACCCACTTGGCCACACGCCATCCTCATGTCTCTGACCACCTTTTTTTTCCCTCCCGCCATTATGCCTCCGCTTCACCTCGTTGACCCGGACTATCCCCTACCACGCTCCCCGGTCCTTTCCATGTTCCACAATCCAGGACAGGGAGTGCCCGGACCCCCTATCCGGGAGAGAATACGACCATGGAAGTGCACACTGGAAAAGAAGAAAAAGGAACAGGGGGAGGGAAGCCGGGCTTTTCCAGGTTACCTGGGATCAGCGGGAGAGCAGGGGTCGCAGGCGGCTGATGACCGCCGAACCGACATCCGCAGTTCCCGCGGTCCCCCCGAGGTCCGGGGTCTTTATCCCGGCGGCGAGGGTCTCGTCGACCGCCTGGTCAACCGCAGCCGCCAGGTCAGGATAACCGTTGTGGGAGAGGAGGAGGGATACGCTCCGTATGGCCGCAACCGGGTTCGCAATACCCTTTCCTGCAATATCCGGTGCGCTGCCGTGGACCGGCTCGAAGAGAGCATGGCGATCCCCGATGTTTGCGCTGGGGAGCATCCCAAGCCCCCCGGTGTGGAAGGCCGCGACGTCAGAGAGGATATCACCAAAGAGGTTCGTCGTGACGATAACATCGTAACGCCGCGGCCTGATGAGGATGTCGAGTGCAAGGGCATCGATATACGCCTCGTTCCAGGATATTCCCTCCTTTTCGGCCTCCTGGACCGCGATCTCCCTGAAAAAGACATCTGACTTGAGGACATTGGCCTTGTGCCCGATTGTCAGGGAATGGCGTGACCGGGTAATGGCACAGGCTGCACGGGCAATCCGTTCGCACCCCCGCCGGGTGAGGAGGCGGAGTGTAGTGGCGCACTCCTTCCGGACCTCTTCTATTCCGGAATAGAGCCCTTCGGTGTTCTCTCGTACAATGACGAGGTCAGCGGTTGCAGAGCTGACCGGGCGGATATTGGCATACAATTCAAGGGTCTTACGGATCCGAACGACTACGCTCAGGTAGCATGGGTCAGGGGGTGTGGTTACTGCCCCAAAGAGGATGGAGTCTGCCGCCTGGAGCTCCCGCATGTCCTCTCCCCCGATCGCTTCTCCGGTCCGCTTCCACCGTGAAAACCCCGCATCTACCGGGATAAATTCAGTACCGGGAAGGCAGGAAGCCAGTACCTCACTGGCCACAGGGATGACTTCCTTCCCGATCCCGTCACCCTCCACGACTGCGATTCTCATGCACTGACCACCCTCATCCCCCGGTTCTCAATGTAAATGTTCTCTGCCTGCCCAGGTCCCCTGAACAGTTTCCCGGCAATTGCGGCACCGCGATACCTCCATTCAGGTCACGCACCGTCACTCCCCCGCAGCCCTGCGTTCCATCTCCCAGCCAGGGCCCGGACCGCGTCCAGGATATCTGCAGGGCCGGCTCCCCAGTGAATGATATAACCCGAGAAGCCCCGGATCTCGGCAGGGCCCTGCCGCTCGCTCCGACAGCAGCGGGCGAGGAATGGTTCAGCCGAGACCATCGAGAGGGGGCAGGTATCATGGAGCGGGAGGTCCAGGCCGTGGCACTCCCGGAGGACCTGTGCCGAGGTCAGGCATCCTGCCACCACCTCTCTCTCTGAAGGGACGTCCCGGTCCAGCGTGCGGGTGAACCCTGCTGCCCGGCAGGGGAAGAGGGACGCAGGGACCTCCCTGATGTCCCTGACACGGTGGTCGAAACTGACATCCAGGGGGCCGAAGAGGCCACAGGCCTCGATCTCCCGGATCGAGGCGGAAAGGGTCGGCAACGGGGGGCTGACATCATACACGGTAATCGTCGTCACGGATGCCGGGTCAGGGTCCAAGACAAAGGTTACGTGTTCATCAAGACCGGTGAAGACTGTGCAGCGGGACTTCCCTTCCGCGGCGACACGGATGAGGAACGCACGGTCATGGACCTGGACGCGGCCGGGGTACCACCGGACTTCGCCGGGCCCGGCAAGGAGGACCAGTTCGCGGGGCTCGCGGAGCATTCCTGTCCCATCCCCGGGGATAACCAGGTACAGGGAGGTCTCCCCTTCCCGGCTGACAGAGATGAGGTACCGCGTCAGGAAGTAGACCCGGTCTTTGCAGGGGCGTTCCGGGCCGGCGACGCCGACCTCCTTGTACATGCGGGGAAAGATCAATGGTTACCCCTCACGAATGCCACCAGGCCACCGGCTGCCAGGATATCCTGCATCCTTGGTGAAAGGGGCCTGACAGGAAATGTCCTGCCGTCCACCACGGCAGTACCGAGTGAGAAGTCGATTATCACCTGCTCACCCCCCTTGCAAGGAAGTGCGCACTCGGCGAGGGGAAGGCCGACATTGATCGCGTTCCGGAAGAATATCCGTGCAAATGAGGGAGCGGCAACTGCGATCACACCCGCCTCGCGGAGGGCGACCGGGGCCTGTTCCCGGGAGGAGCCGCAGCCGAAGTTCTTCCCGGCAACGAGGACCGAGCCCGGGAGCCTGCCGGCCAGGGAGGGGTCAAGGTCCTCGAAGACATGCCCGGCCCACACGGACCGGTCACGCGTGCGGAGGTACCGCCCAGCGATGATGACATCGGTATCGATGTCAGGGCCCACGCAGACCGCCGGCCCGTGTACCTTCATCTGACCGCCTCCGGGACTGCAATCTCCCCGGCGAGCGCGCTCCAGGCAGCGGTCGTCACCGAGGAGAGATAGATCTCCCCGCCTACCCCCATGCGGTTCCTGAAATTGCGGTTTGCCGTGGAGAGGCAGACCTCCCCCTCACCGATCACGCCCATGTGTGCCCCAAGGCACGGGCCGCACCCCGGCACGCCGATCATGCACCCTGCTGAAACCAGCGTCTCTGCGACCCCGTTCATGAGGGCTTCACGGAGGACGGCTGCCGAGGCAGGGACGACAACCGTCCTGACCTTCACCTGCTTTCCCCTGACGATGCGGGCGAACCGGGCAAGGTCTTCCGCCCGCCCGTTCGTGCACGTCCCGACTAAGACCTGGTCGATGGGGAGGCCCGCAAGCTCGGAAGCCGGCCGGACCGTGTCTACCCTGGGGGGGACCGCAACCAGCGATTCG
>LAHU01018142.1_pt1 | contig 15865 bp, 18 predicted proteins | sample 329631 | NCBI WGS metagenome assembly LAHU01 (sample SAMN03275698, study PRJNA271635) | activated sludge metagenome | isolation source: sample C-0 Zero hour mixed sludge faded in reactor as a methanogenic...
GCTGGCCTGTGATCTGGCACCCCGGTACTGGCAGGCATACCGGGAAAAAACCACGTGATTCCCTTTCAGCGACACATGCACACAGGATGAAGACCGCGAAGGCGGTTTTCATGACAAAAAGGTGACCTGCATCCATATTTCCAGGGAACCAGGCAGGATAACAGGGCCGGGGCACAGCCCTTCCATCCGAACCTTTCTTCCCATACCGGGAGAACCGCAACAAGCCAGGAAAGTGGAGGCCTCTGTACGCAATTCCTGCCGTGCTACCCGGGTAGAGCAGTGTAATTTGGAGGACAGAGGCAGCTATGAGATTTCCTTGGCAATCGTTCCTTCCTTGAAGATCGTAATTCGCCCCCCACTCTGGGAGACAACGATCCCAACCGACCGGGTAGCCTGGGTAATACCTGCAACTGACGAATGGCGAGTTCCAAGGCCCTTGGGGATACCCACATCACTTGTATCAACCGTAATCCGGCGGGCACCCGCATGGATAAGGCCGTCACCACCGATGATGAAGGCCCCATCAAGCTGGGAGATCTCCTTTACATTCTCTTTGAACTCCGGGTTGGTAATCATCGCCCTGTGACCCTCAAAAGGATTCAGGATTAGCTGGCAGGAGTGATTGAGGACATTAGCCGAGTCACCGAGGATGAACGAGGTGCCGATTGCCTTTCCTTCACGCCCTTCGCGTGAGATCTCGACACAGATATGGAATACGGCATCAAACACGTCTTCTCTGATATCCGTATCGGCTATTATCCCTTCCCTCCACGAGGCGGTTGATATCCGGGGTCGTCCTGGTGTTGAGCGATCCGTGATATCATGGCCTATGCTCACTATCTCGGTGATATGGCCGGATTCATCGCGCATGGGGGTATCAATCCAGGCCATCCAGAGCTGTTCCCCGGAACGGAGGGTATTCTCGGTTATCCGGATAGAGTCTTCCTCCCTTGATCCGGTACCTTCATTGAAGAGTGAGACGGTCTCGCGTGCAGGCCGGGCGCTCTCCGGTAGCAGGGTCCCGACAATATTCTTCCCGGTTATCTCAGGGGCTGAATAACCGAAGAATGACTGGGCAGCCTGGTTGATGAAGGTGATCGTCCCCGCAGAGTCCATCCGGACGATGATAGCCGCTGCATTCTTCACAAGATCGCGGTTCCGCAGTTCTCCCAGGCGTATATCCTCTTTCAGCCTCTGGATAGCAGTCTGGTCCTCGAAGACCAGCACGTCTCCCCGGGACGGGTCTGCGGGATCGATGGGACGGACCCGGATACACCCTCGGATCGGTGAACCGTCCTTATGGGAGAGGATTGTCTCGGCAGTTCCGAACCCGGCATCGTCAGGGGAGAGGGCTGCAAGGCGGAGTGTCCTCTCGCAGTCGCGGGGTTCGGGGAAGAGGCAACTGACAGGTTTCCCCGTGAGTTCCCCTGCCGGAGTGCCGATCAGCCGGGCAAGCGAGGGATTTACCCACTCGATTACCGGCCCTCTCACCTGTGCGATACAGAGCGGGGTGGCAGCAAGGATCGCAGCGAGCATCTCTGCACGGGTTACCTGTTCACGCTCGGCCCGCTTGCGGAGGATAGCCTGGCGTATCATGTCACGCAGTTCGGGGACAGGGCCGTGGGGATCGCGTGGGACAGGGAATTCAACCCCTGATAAGAGATCAGTGACCACCATCTTCCCCTTTCCGCTTTTCATGTACAGGAGGACAGGGGTGGTACGACCCATGTTCCGGACACACCTGAGCAGGCCTATCCCATCGGTCTCCTGGACAAACTCTATCCCCGTGACGGCCGGGAGGCGGAAGTACGATATGATAAGGTCGTAGGTCCGTTTCCCAAGCATATCGACGGCCTGCTTGGCCGAGCCGACCGTGTCTACCCGGACATCGCCCATGCGTTCGAGAAACCCGCGCACGACGTCCATACTCTCAGAATTGTCATGCACAAGGAGGATCGTGAACATATCTGCCACCGGAACACGATGTTCCGGATTCTCTCTTTAATATGCGTCGCGTACCGAGAAATAGTTATGGGAGGGGCGATTCAGGAAGTCATGAGAGGGGGCCGGCAGGCCGTAGGGGCCCGGGGAGAGTCAACGTTCCTGGAAGAGGTCACGATTAGACTATAAAAGTTGATAAAGTCGGCTTATTCACGATTACAGGGGAGTGCACCAAACCTTGGTTGTCCTGGTTTTCTATTCATCGTTCTTGAATTCACTCCTCCTTACCGCCAGGGAGTCCTGGAGATCGAGAGCCTTTGCAAAGGGTATTCCATGCATGGTGACCGCACGCCTGTTATTCATTCATTGTTCCGGCTCCCTGCCGAAGACCCATCCTGGCCGGTGAAGATCTCCAAAACGGGTAGCCAGATGACCTTCTCCGGGAGAGGTTTTCCGCGTTCTCTGGTGGATCACAGGTTCGGGACCAGGTAACCGTTCCCGCGATATCCCGGGGGATGGGCCGGGACGGAATGCAAGTCTGCCCATACCGGGCCAGACACCACGGAAAGCACCATCTCTGTATTATCCAGGTCATCCAGGCCAGGTTTCAGCGAAAGTCAAAACCGGCATCTGGCAACCGTTTTAAGTCATGCCGCACCACGGTCGCATGCCGGTACAGGGGAAGGGCAGTACTGCAACGGCTTACCAGGCCGGGTATCACCTCTGTGAATCCCAGCTGTTCAGTTATGATACCCTTGATTCATGAATAGTACTCATCCGGTATCCTGATACCATCCCGGTACCTATCACTCCCCACACGACATGAACGAACAGTAGCGGAGGCACACGGCATGGATGGAGAGATACTCACAGAACCGGTCATCTACCACCCAATCGGTGTTGCACACAGCCCCTTCCGGGGCCTCGAGGGAATGCCAATCCAACCACGTGGTGCAAGTGGTGTGTGTGGGACGATCGTCGTCTATCCACAGTATACCGGTGGCCTGAAGGACCTCACCGGGTTCTCCCGGATAATCGTTCTCTCACACTATCACCGTTCATCGGGATTCAGCCTGGAGGTCATCCCGTTCCTCGATTCTGTCCCAAGGGGCGTCTTTGCCACCAGGGCTCCGAAAAGGCCGAACCCGATCGGAATATCCTCGCTCCGTCTCCTCGGGATTGAGAAGAATGTGATCCATGTGGAAGAGATTGACCTCCTTGACGGGACCCCGGTCCTTGACATCAAGCCATATATCCCTGGATTCGATGCATACCCTGAAGAACGTGCAGGGTGGCTTGAACGGAGCGGGCAGGATGCCATTCTTTTCAGATCGGACGGTCGTTTTGCCTGAAAGTGGTCCTGCCCTCTCATACAGCGGGTCTTCCCCCGGCTCACCTGCAGGCAATCGCGAGGAGGTACTCAGGCTCCGTTACGGTTCAACTCCCCTCGTGGACCCACCTTTTTATCTCCCAGAGTTCGAAGAGGCATTCCAGGCGGTTATCAGGGACTATACAGTCCCGGAGCGGGAGATTGCCATCTTCATCCCCTGTGCACTCAGGAAGCCCTACAGTAAAAGTCCCAGCCACCGCCTCTTCCGGAAGATAATCGGTGAAGTCTTCCCGGAGCAGCGTTACCACATCGTCATCTTCGGGACCTGCGGGGTCGTCCCGGCTGAACTCGAGGGTATGTTTCCATTTGCCCATTACCACTTCATGCTCGGAAAATGCACTGATAAAAAGATCCTACAGGACTTTCTCACGATCGAGACCTGCCGGCTCTCACGCTACCTTGAGAAGACAAGAGATCATTACGTGACGCGGATCGCCTATTGTATCGGTATCTTCAGGCAGGCTATGGAACAGGCCGTTGCGGCAACCGGGGTCCCGATCCATGTCTACCCCTCACAGCCTGTGATCGCCAGGCTCTACGATATTGACTGCCCGTTCCCGGAAGGGAGCCTCTCAATGGAGGAGTATATCCGCGAGTTCAGGGAAGGCCTCATTGCCGCCGGGGAGAGGGGTTCACAACCAGCCTGCCCGTCCAGGGAAGGCCAGGGACACTCATAGCAGCCGAGCACTGGAGAAAACATTCTAAAAGAACCTTGAAGAGCAGGGCCTTTACCGGGTTCTGACGACCCCGTCATCCTCAGGAACGACATCGACTGCCTGCTTCGGGAGATCGTTATCCTGTCTGTGCCAGTCCGGATATATTTCCAGGCCACCCCATCGTGGCCCTGGACATCGCAGGTCTTCCCTGAGATCCATATTGCCTGGCCAGCCCGACACTCTCTAGTCACAGGCAACCTGTTGGCATGAGGGGGAATGACTACGTCGTGGTGTCGCTGGAAGACCAGGATTTCCAGGCCTGCACCTTTGAACATGCGGATTTTAAACCGTAGGAGTGTGCAGGCCATACGGTTTACCCGGCCGCACGGATCCCACTACCCGGTTTCCGGTACCCCGACCAGATGAGGGAGAAACCCCGCTGCACAGCCTGATACCTGGTGGCTGAGGCAGATTCAGGTGTAAGGGAGGGCATCCCTGATGATCCAGCGCTGCCAACGGATCGCGGACAACATCGCAGGAGTCGTGTCATTTGCACTCTGCGGGCCCTCCAGGGAGACGACTTGCATTACCTGCCTTCATTCTCAAGAAGCGGGAGAGCCAGGAGAGGGGAGGGGACCACGAGCTCAATGACCCCGAACGTGGTCCCCTCGGAGGAGAATAAACCGATAACGAAGCCGGGACCCTCCACGGAAGTGTGGATTTTATTATAGAACGCTGTGTTACGTATTACCTCATATTACGTATAATATTGATAGCGGGATTCTACGTATAATATTGATAGGGGGATTCCTTCCATCAAGACGCTCATCAGGTGTACCATGTATGCAGGGGGTATCGTGAGAGGAACAGAGATGAAGAAGCCCCCGAAAGTACGTAGAGATGGGACCTGTTCTCGGCATCGATATCGGTGGGACGACAACCCGTATCGCCTATGCACCGGAAGGAGATTCGATCACCAGGTCAGAGTCCTTCCCGACCCCAAAGGGAGCCTCTTCCTCCCGGGAGTTCACCGACGACCTGGTTGCTGCCCTTGTGGCTTTCAGGAGATCATGTTGCGGGAAAGTGCCGGCAGCCCTTGGCGTGAGTGTCGCAGGCCCGGTCAATGCTGCCCGGGGAACGGTTGAAAAACCGCCTAACCTCCCCTTTCCGACAATTGATCTCGCCGGACCTTTCTCACGTTCCCTGGAAATCCCGGTATTCCTGGCGAATGACTGCCATACGGGTGTGATCGCCGAAGCCATCGCAGGTGCAGGGAGGGGGATCCCTGCGTTTGTGTACCTCACGATCTCCACTGGGATCGGAGGGGGGGTTTTCTCGGAAGGCAAGGTACTCCTTGGGCGATCGGGAAGTGCCGTGGAGATCGGGCATCTCCATATCGACTCCCTCTACGAAATGCAATGTGGCTGCGGGTACCGCGGTCACTGGGAAGGCTATTGTTCCGGGACACACATTCCGGTATTTTTTATCTTGTGGTGCTCCAAAAATGGCCTTCCTGTCCCCCGCTGGGCAGACGGATCAGCTCCTGCAGTGTTCGCCGCTGCCAGGCAGTACGATCCCGTTGCCCTCGCGTTTCTCGATTGTATCGGGGAACTGAATGCGCGTGGGATATCAGATTTGATTGTTGCCTATGACCCTAGCCATATTGTACTCGACGGGACCGTCATCGTGCAGAACCAGGACCTGCTCCTTCCCCGGATCCTCCCGGCAATCGATCGGTACCTCCCCCTGCCGGAGATCGTCCTCTCCCCGCTTGGAGGGGCTGCCCCTCTCCTGGGCGCATGCCTGCTGGCGTCCGGAGCAGCAGATAATATCAGCCCGTTCACGCCATTTGTTGGTTAGACCGCAGGATCCGTCTGGGACCTTTCTCCGGTCTCCCCCCCTAACCAGAAGGAAACCACCGGTATGTATCACCATACATGGGAGAAATCGAGAATATACATGTACCGGTGCCCGATTATATGGCACGGGTAATGCAATGACGGTCCTGATCTTTCCCTGTCCTTTTCAGCGGGAGTATCACGGTGGTGGCAGGAACTGCCATATGGTGGGCGTGTTCCCCTATATCCCCTCGTCTCCACCGGGAACCAGATGGCAGGCCTCATTGGTCTTCACGGATAGAGCTCATCATAGGTCTTCGGTTGGATGGTGTACAGGAGAAGGGGTGTCGATTGAGAAGGAAATGGAGAAATAACGAGCTCGTTCCCCGTTCTCCCGCCACAGGGGAGGGGGTTGCCGATGGAGACCCGAATCAAGGAATCCCCCGCGATAAATGACCTCACCCAGGCAGGACTTTCCACCCTGACCATCGCCAGGCGGGAAATCATCGTTTTTTTCGAACAGGGGAGGTATCGCCCCTCTTTGATCTTCGTTCACGATATGGCTGTCGCGTCCGGTGCACCAATTGACCAGATATTCCCCTTCGATGAAAAGGCCCCGGATACCTCCCGGAAGGACACGGGCAGAAATAACCCTATCCAAAGAATTATTCCCGTGCCATGTCTATATTACTTGAAACAACCGGAAAGAGAGGGTTCATCATTCTGAATATCTTCGATTTTATACTCCATATCGACACAAATCTCGCCTCCGCAGCCGGAGAGTACGGGCTCTGGATATACCTCCTTCTTTTCCTGATAATCTTCGTTGAGACGGGTTTCGTGGTTACCCCTTTCTTACCCGGGGACTCTCTCCTCTTTGTCGCAGGTGCCCTTGCCGAAGGAGGTATCTTCGATCTCACGACACTCTTCCTCGTCTGTGCGGTAGGAGCTATCCTTGGCGATACCGTGAACTACTGGATCGGCGCCAGGATAGGAGAATCGGCTATACAGGGAAGGTTTGCCGCATTCATCCACAAGGAATGGATAGACATGACCCACACCTTCTTCTGCCGGTACGGCGGCCTTACGATCATCATTGCACGTTTCATCCCCTACCTGCGGACATTTGCCCCGTTCCTTGCTGGACTCGGTGAGATGCGGTATCGTTCGTTTATACTCTACAACTTGGCTGGGGGTATCCTTTGGACCGGCGGGATACTGCTTGCCGGGTATTATTTCGGAGGGCTCCCCATCATCCGGGAGAACCTGACTTTCCTGATGATGATCGTCCTAGTCCTCTGTGTCATGGCAGTCGTCATGATCATCCACCGCCTCATCGCTCTCTCCCTTGCAAAGAAGGGTAACGGGGAATGAAGATTCCCGGACCGTTGCCGAGATTTCCTTTCAGACTCCCGGCCCTGAAGGGAGCCCGATGTACTGCCAGATACAGAAAGGGTTCTGAACCAGTCGACTGGGAACCTTTTTAGGATAGCATCCTCTCATCCTTGTTTATATTCCGGGGTGAAGCAGAGATGACTGATATATATAAAAGAATATTTACCAGCATGGAGACGATCGGGGTTCTCGACGTCCGGCATTATGCAGTTATCGAGAACCCGCCATATATTCCACTCTGTATCGACCGCCTGGGAGAAGACACATTTGCCCTTGCCCAGAACAGGATCGAGAAAGGGGAATTCGTCCCCGACCCTGATATCGAGGTACGGGTCGATACAAGGGCAAAGACCGCCGAACCGCTCATACGGTACGGTCCGGACGGGAAGAAGACAGTATACCCGGCACAGGGCAGGGTCGATCTCGCCGTCAGAAACGAGCTTACCCTCTTCCTTGATCACTGGCTCCAGGATCTCATTAAAAAGGGTTTTATCAGGCAGAACCTTCCATGAACGACAGGCGGGCGTGGTTCATAAAATGGAGTATATATAACGAATAACGTGCAAGTGGGCAGGGATATAGCGATATTTCTATATGTACAGATAAAATCATATACAGAGAGGTCAGGGTAGCAATGGTCCGTATTCTTCTCGTAGACGATTCCGAGTTTATGAGGACGTACATCAGGATGGTCCTGACCAAGGCAGGGCACGAAATCGTTGGAGAAGCAACCGATGGGCTTGAATGTATCAGCATGTATGAATCCTTCAGGCCAGACCTCGTCCTCCTTGACCACCTGATGCCGAAACTCCGGGGCATTGAGACGCTCCAGCACATCCTTGCCATTGATCCGCACGCACTGGTCATTATGGTGAGTGCTGACGGGCAGAGGAGCCAGGTGGATAACGCTGCGACGCATGGCGCATCGGGGTTCATTGTAAAACCTTTCAAGCGTGCCACATTCCTCAACGAGATACAACGCGTGCTTGAGAGAGACCGGCACGACCCGTTCAATATCCTGCAGGTATAATCGATCCCCGTACCAGGTAGCCTCATGAATGAGGGGCACTCACACGCCGGGTTGCGCAGAAACCAGTCTATCCGCAAGAAAATATGACCCTGGCGGGATGCGATTCAATCCCGCAGCAGGTCCGACCGTTTTGTATGACCTATTAACACTCCGCCGCGCATAGACACCGCGTTCTCCACCTGTGACAGCGGGGACCTCTGATTGGGGTCCTGTACTGCCGCGAAGCCCTCACGATTCCCCATTCAAATGAGAGGATTGCAGACCACGCCTCCACCAGTTTCACAAAGTTCATTACCCGGAAGCTGGAAACGTATTGGGCATGAAATGGCAGATAGCCACGATTATACTTGTAATCAGTGCGATCCTCATATGCGGGTGCACGCAGCAGCCCACTACCGTAACTCCTGCTCCTGTCACCGGAACGAAAGCCCCTGCAACGACAGCTGCCACAATTGCGACTGTTCCAAAGAGCACCACCAGCCAGCCATCGGTACCCATTGCACAGCCATCGGTACCTATTGCACAGGAGGCGCTCTCCCCATTTGACCAGATGACCTTTGATGCATCCGGTTACTACGAGGAGGCACTGCAACTTGCATTCGAGTCCTGGAACTCATCCGGCAATATGGACTGGGTGACTTCCCGGACCTTCCTGAACCAGGCAAATGACAAGTTGAACCTGGCAAAAAAGACTTTTGAGCAAGCATCTCCTGTCGCGTCCACTCCCGAACAGAAAGAGTACCTTAGCCTGAAGAGCCAGGCAATCATGAACATGGCGAAGTCCCTGGAGACGGATGGGAAAGTCCTCGAGGAAATGATGAAGGAAGAACCTGATGACGACCTTATCGGGAAGCTCTCCGATGAATCATCTAATTATTACAACACGGCCAGCAACCTCTACGACCAGGCGGAAGAAAAGCTCTTTTCCGAACTACCACCAGTTACCGTCCCGGGAGAGTTGAAAGCCATGGTCGGCGTCACCCAGAATGCCACAGGATAAGGTGTAATACAACCTTCCAGGGGAAGACCCCCCCTGGATATATATTCCAGTCATTTTTCCAGATACCTATACCATCTCCTGTCCAGGAGTGTCGTACCCCGGACTATACAAGAATGAAAGGAATCTCCATGCTCTGTTAACACTGGAACAGGGTATGTCCCTTCTGATGACGGTGTATCATAATAATCGTGATTCCCTATGCCAGAGACAGATACAAACTACGTGTTGGCTTTTCCCCGGTCCCATTCCTGGTGAGAACGATCATGAACCTGATGCAGTTGTCAACGGCGGAGTAAAAAGAAGATGGAAGAAGGGATGGCATTGATAGTATTTGACCAGGGATACGAGAGTGTCCCAAACAATCTCCCCGGATCATACGGTCTCCCTGGTTTGGAAGTTCATTCCAGTAAACAGAAGACACGATATCATTGCAGGGGCACATTCCCCACAGGGCTGTCACAGGAGAGGAAACGGCAGTTCAGTTCTGCCCGAATAACAAGGAGGTCTTCCCCCGGCAGTGGCTCCTGTATCGCAATACATGGAGTGAAACCAGCCTCCTGGAAGAGTTTAATGACCGCATCGATACCGGTCAGGCTCGAGATGAGCAGGAGGACCCTTCCATGAGAAGAGAGGAGGGGAGGGAGCAGCGGGATACACCGGGCGATAATCGCCCTCCCATCCGGACCCCCGTCAAGGGCATACTCCAGCCAGTCATCCACCCGCTCGCCGGGGAGGGTCGGTAGGTAGGGAGGGTTGAAGAGGATGAGGTCGAACTGGCCCCTGATCCCGGCAGTCAGATCGGTCCTCACCACATCAACCCCCTTCTGCCTCGCAGATTCCACCGCATGGGGATTGATATCGGTCGCCACAACTGACACTGCCTGGTTGAGGAGATCTGCAGAAACGGCACCGCTCCCGCACCCTATCTCGAGGATGCGGTCCTTTCTCCTCACTTCAGCTTTGGCTGCCCGGATGAGGAGGTACGTGTCCTCCAGGGGAGGATAGACCGCGTCATCCCGGAATGTTCGCGATGGTGGCAAAGTCCTCCAGGTACAGCTCTTCCGGCCTGGAATCGAGGACCCCGGCCGGCAGTGCGGCTATCATCGCTTCTGCAACCCCGGGGTGGAGAAGAGCCCCGGATTGCCGCAGGCAATTCCGGACAGTCTTCCTCCTGTGGACGAAGAGAGCCCTGACAACATCGGCATACACACCGCGATCCTTGATCGGGAAGATAGGTTCACGTGGGATCAGCCGAACCACGGTTGACCGGACCTGGGGTTTCGGAGAGAATGCAGATGGCGACACGTGAAAGCACCGTTCAACCGTGCAGTAGGTCTGGACCATCACCGAGAGCCGGCCACATCCAGGGGTCCCCGTCGGTGCCACCATGCGGTGGGCAAACTCTGACTGGAACATCAGCACTGCAGACGAGAAGCCTGTCGCAAGCAGGCGGAACATGATCGGCGAGGATGCCGAGTAGGGGAGATTCGACACTACCATTGAGAACGGAGGGATCTGGCAGCGGATCGCATCGCCATGGACCAGCACGAGCTGACCTGCAGCAATCTCTTCGGAAAACAGGGAATTCAAATCATTCGCGAGTTCCCCATCGATCTCGACGGCAATAACCCTGGCCCCGCGGGAGAGGAGGGCACGGGTGAGCACCCCCCTCCCCGGGCCGACTTCGAGGACCGTCTCCTCCCCAGGGTCGGCGAGGGCTGCTATTCGTTCTACTACCGTGCGATCAATAAGGAAGTGCTGGTCCCGGTATACCCTCATCGTGTGGTAAAGACGTGGTACTTCACATCAGGGTCCATCAGCTCTTCGAGGACCCGGTCCTTGATCATCTTTGCGGGATTCGGTATCGCTTTGATCCGCTGGCTGATATCTGCAAAACTCTCAAACGGTCTCTTCTCGCGTTCCTCGAGGATCTCCCACATCAGCTTCTTTCCTATACCAGGGAGAAGATGGAGCATGTGGAGCTTGTGGGTTATCGGGACGGCCTTGTTGAAGAAATGGACGTACTCCAGTTCTTTCTCCTTGATAATGGATTCTATCGCGAAAGGAAGCTCAACCTGTGCGGTACTGGTAAGGTCGCTATAGCCTATCCGACGCTTCACCCGCTCGATCTTCTCCCTCTCTCCATCCCCGATGTAGACCTTTTCATGGATTGTTATCTCGGCCTTCTTCGGGATCAGCTCGAGCAGCTTGAACTGGGTCATCCCCACGGCCAGGATCACCGGTTCGCGTTTAAATACAGGGCGGGGGTCGTTCGGGTGCCCCTTGAGGAGAACATCTATTACCAGGGCGTTCGCCTCTTTCTTCTCTGTATTCATGTCCATCCTCCTAGAGGTGAGGTTTCACCAGTTCGAGGATAGCATCGAGTTCTTCCCCGGTGAGAGAGAACTTTTCCTTTGCATAGACCGCCCGGAGCTCATCCCGGGTCTGAGGGAGAATATTGGCAATCCGGAAGGCGATCTCCGGTTTCATCTTCTCAAGCCTGAGGAGTTCATCAACCAGGCTCCGGGAGGCAGAGGGGGAGGCCCGTGCAAGCACGTTGGCATGCTCTATACTACGCCGGAGTTCCCATGACATCTCCTTCTCTGCACTGATCCTTTCTGACTCGACGGACGCGAGGATCTCCCGAAGCTCCGGAAGGGTGATCTTCTCCTCGCTCACGATCGCCTTGACCTTCATACCATCGCCACGCTGGAAGGTCTTACCTTTGGGCTTTTAGATGTTGTGGTCTCGCAATAACGACTTTTGTCGTCGCCCCGTCGTTGACCTCAAGGAGCCAGGCGCGACCTCTCTGCCCGATAATAGTTCCGGTCTTCCCGTGGAACCGCCGGTGGGGCATCCCCTTCTGGGTACTCGGTTCCAGGACAACATGGACCTTCTGCCCTTCCTCGAACTTCTGGATGAGTGCAGTAACAGGGATGATACCGCGCCTGCGAAGGTCTTTCTTCAGTTTATACCGTGTTTTCTTTCGTATTCCGTTGTGATGTGCCATCGCTGCTCTCCTCCTCGGTGAGGACTTCCACCACGTCGAGGCATACGACGCGGGCAGGCCGTGCCAGGACCTCCGAAAGGCTGGGATGAGTCCTTCCCTCGTCGCCGGATACCAGCTCCTTGATGTAGAGCCCGGCATCCCCCGTGACTTCTACCAGGAATTTTCCATCCTTGGGGCCTTCATACGAAATATCCAGGACTCGCCGGTGGCGTACCCGGTCGGCCCGCCGGTGAGCGACCCTCTGGGGCGTGCGCTGATGTATTGACGCGCCACGAAGGGCGGATATCGCATTCAGGAGCTCCTGTTCGGTCGGTGGATCGTCTATCTCGACCAGGATCCTGTATTTTTTTTGCCACTTGTGCGATTTAAGGGTTTCTACCTCCTCCCGTGCTGCCCATCGTTCTACTGATATATCCACCCTGCCAGGTGCGGAGGCATTCACCAGACTTTCGACCTCCTGCAGATCAACCGTCCTTTGCCGGGGAGAGTTCACTTCGAGGATAAAGGGGCGGCCTGAACCGGTCATCCTCGCATCGATGTCCTCCCTGCCGGCCCCGTGCAGGGTGACCCCTTCTGCCTGGAAGACCGGGATGATGGGCCTGCCGATCAGTTCTTCGACAGAGTCCCGGTACTGTTTGCCAGTAAACCCGCACGCAGGACATCCCTCCCCTCGGCATTTCCTGCAGTCCCAGTGGGTCTGCGGGATCCCCCGTTCCCATTTCCTGTAACGGCCCCTGATGAAGAGAGGGCGTATTGTCACCGAGACCGTCCCTTCTGCGATGTCCAGGAAGAAGACCACGTCTGGTTTTTTCAGATCGGCAGTCAGCCCCGTCCGGGCTGAGAAGAGTTTTCCTGCCTCCCGGTTCATCTCGGACTTGAGAGGTTCAGCCCCGGAGAGGGAGAGATCACTCCAGACCATCTCCTCAGCCTCTGCCATCAGGGGCGGGATCCGGCATCCGACGACAAACGTGGAGAACTCGATTCCCTCAATGGCATCCGCCATCCGGGAGACCCAGAGCGGCATACTGGTGAACAGGTTCCCGCAGATCCAGCATGGGCTCCCCTCGCTGGTGAGGGGGATGTTCTCCCGCATGGACTGGGCTACCCGGAGCGCCTTCCCCCGTTCCTCGTTGGAGAGGCCGGATGAAAGCCGACCGAAGAACCGGCCGAGGCAGTGATCGCAGACCGGCCCGAGTGCACGGACTGCCACTACCTGGTCGATCAGGCCCACCCGGCATCCCTCCGGTCGACCTCGTTCAGGACGGCGGTGATCGCGTGCTCTGCATGGAGCGCACGCGGCCCGACCGAGACCCTGGGACAGGCAGCAGTAAGGTCCTCCTCCTCTTCGGTAAGGTTGAGATGGTCCGAGAGGAGGTACGCCCCGGGAAGACTGGCCAGTTTCCGGATATCGGTCCCCCCTTCGTCGAGGAGGGCGAAGTCATGGAGAGGGAGGAGTTCCACAAGACCTCCACGTCGGATAAAGACTCCGGGAGATACCCGGCGGAGATCAGGCGTGGCAGGAACCGCGAGGGCCTTCTTCACCAGGGCACCAGCGCTCCGCTCGTCCGGGTTTAAAGACCGGAGTGACCTTCCTTCGAAGAGGATAGTAACAGGAGGGGCAGGCTCACCCATGAGGACGAGGTAGCACGAGACATCCCTTCGCATATCATGCGAGAGGAAGAGGGAAGCATTCACCGCCCGGCAGAGGACATCCATCCTCCCTGCCCCGCCGGGCATATCATTCAGGGAAAAGCCCGGGTCGGTCCGGGCCGTATGACCCAGGACGACAAAGACCGGCATCAGATCCTACGCCCCGCCGCCGAACCGTTTCATCAGCCGCTGCATGTTGAACTTGCCAGGCCCACCGCGAACACCCTTGAGCGTCCGCTTCATCATCTTGTGGTACTTCAGCAGTTCGCGGACCTCGTCAGGTGTCGCTCCCGCACCCCGGGCAATGCGCTGCACGCGGGAAGACCCGATGCAGGAAGGATCATCGAGCTCTGCCCCGGTCATCGAGTCCATGATAATCCGGTACCTGGTCATCTTATTCGAGGTGACGTCGAAGACATCGCCAGAGATCTCCATGTTCCCGAGGGGGAGCATACCCATGATCTGCTTGAGCGGGCCCATCTTGTTCAGGGCCTCCAGTTGCTTGTACATATCGCGAAGCGTGAACTTGCCGCGGAGCATGGCATTCACGTCGAGCTCCCCGGGTGTGATGGCCTCTTCCGCCCGTTCGACGAGGGCCTTTAAGTCACCCATGCCGAGGAGTCGTGAGATGAACCCGTCCGGGTCGAAGCGCTCAAGATCCTCGGCGGTCTCGCCGCTCCCGATGAAGACAATTCCTGAACCGGTCTCGGCGACGGCAGAGAGCGCCCCGCCACCCTTCGCGGTCCCATCCATCTTGGTGATGATCACACCGTCGATCTGGATGGCCTCGTGAAAGCGCTGGGCCTGTTCGCGTGCCTGCTGGCCGATAGCCGCATCGATCACGAGCCACCGGTGGGTCGCGTGCACAATAGCCTGGATATCGACGATCTCCTGGATCAACGTATCTTCCAGGGCATGGCGACCCTGCGTGTCGATGATGATGACCTCAGTGCCGGCGAGGTGGGACATACCCTTCCTGACAATGGCGAGTGCATCTTTTTCGTTTGCATCCCCGATACAGGGAATGTTGATATGCGCACAATGCGTGGCAAGCTGCTCGTAGGCACCCGGCCGGAAGGTATCTGCGCAAATTACCCCTGCCCGGAGTCCCTTGCGCTGGAAATATCGGGCGAGCTTGGCGGTCGTCGTGGTCTTCCCGCTCCCCTGGAGGCCGGCCATCAGGATGACCTGGGGTGCAAGGCGGACCTCGACAGCACGCCCCATCATCCGGACCAGCTCCTGGTAGACGATCCGGAGGACGTGTTCCCTCACTGCCATGCCCTTGGGAGGCTCTTCCTCAAGGGCCCGGGTCTTGATGGCCCTTGAGAGCTCCATCACGAGCTTCACGTTCACATCGGCCTGCAGGAGGGCCCGCTGGAGGTCACGGACCAGCTCCTCGACCGCCTCACGATCGACAACCGATCGACCGGCCAGGCGTTTCAGGGCATCTTTCAAGGAACCGCCCAGCTTGTCCAGCATCAGGATGACCCCCCGATGAGCTCATCGACGACCCGGGATGGTTCGAACGGGACGATGTCCCCGTACCCCTGCCCGGTCCCAAGGAAGATCAGTGGCTTTCCAATCGTATGCGCAATCGAGAGGGCTGCTCCCCCGCGGGGGTCCATGTCAGCTTTCGTGAGGATGATTGCATCTGCCCCAACGGTCTTATCAAATTCCCCGGCCCTTGTGACGGCATCGTTCCCCGCAACCGCCTCATCGACATAGACAACCAGGTCAGGCTTCATCACGCGCTTGATCTTGGCGAGCTGGTTCATCAGGTTTGCCCGGTTGTGGAAACGACCGGCCGTATCGGCGAGGACTACATCGATCCCATGTGCTTGTGCGTAGCTGACGGTATCAAAGAGGACGGCAGACGGGTCTGCCCCCGATTGGTGCTGGATGACCCGGATACCGAGGCGTTCGGCATGGATGTCGATCTGCTCGATAGCCCCGGC
>LAHU01010833.1_pt1 | contig 15858 bp, 15 predicted proteins | sample 329631 | NCBI WGS metagenome assembly LAHU01 (sample SAMN03275698, study PRJNA271635) | activated sludge metagenome | isolation source: sample C-0 Zero hour mixed sludge faded in reactor as a methanogenic...
GGAACCGCATAATGCATGAGAAGGTGATCCATGCCCCTGGCTCACAATCCTCGATCGAAGCCAAAATCCAGACCCCCCCCATCATTTTATTTTATACCACCCATGGTATTTATCATTTGCAGAATGAATTAGTGGGATAACGGAGCGTATTCTCCTGGCAACCTGGAGGAAAAAAAGGGATACAGGTCAGGCGGGGCACCTCCTGATCGGGAGGGTCTCTTTGTTGCCAGTGATACTGGCCGGCTGCATCCTTTAGGAGACTATCACTTTTTTAGCGGGGGGTCTCCCTGCTGCCGGGGCGGAGGTCCCGCATGTTTGAAACGCGGATGTAACCTGGTTTTTCTGGACAGCGAATGGAAGAATTCGTCGTTCATGTACTTGACTGGCCAGGGCCCAGGTGCGTTGTATACCCCTGCCGGCCTGGACAGGGCTTCCTCTGCTGCATGGGAATGGTGCTGGCCATGTCGTTCCATCGATTGGAACGCTTGGATAATCTGGACCGGGCTTCCCGTGCTGCACGGGAATGCTGCATTCCGTGAAGAAAGAGGGTCAAAGGGAGGTCCGTTTCGATGCAGCGAGGACCAATGAGATGGAGTTCAGGATCAGGGCAGTCGTGATTAGTAACAGCCCTGCAATCAGGAGGAGCATGCTCGTGATGGAGAGGAGGAACGGGAACTTCAGGGTGGTGGAGTACTCCTCAAAAGCGAGTAACCCGAGGAAGAAGCCGGGGAGCATCATCACCGCTCCCGGGACGCCGAATGAGAGGAGCGGCCGTTTGTATCCGATGACCCCGATGATATGCCCGAGGATGTCCATCCCGTGCGTGATCGGGTGTTTCTTGTGCTTGTGCGGGACCTCGTAGCGGACATCGATGGGGACTTCGGTGATGACGAAGCCCTTTGCCGAAAGGTGGGTGATCAGGTCAGATTCGATATGGTAACCTTTTGATTCGAAGTCGATCGCGCGGAGGGCGTTGCAGTTCAGTGCCCGGAACCCTGACTGCGTGTCGGTGCACTTGTAGCCACTTGAGAGGTTCGTGGCAAAATCAAGGGTGATCTGCCCGACACGACGGTAACCCGGGATGCCTGCGGTCGCCCCGAGCACGCGAGACCCGATCACCATGTCTGCCTTTCGTTCGAGGACCGGCAGGAGCAGGTCCGGGATCTCGGCCGGGTTGTGCTGGCCGTCGCCGTCGAGCATGACGACCGCCCCGCACCCCATCGAACGTGCACGGGCAAACCCGGCCATGAGCGCATGTGCCTTGCCCTGGTTCTCGGGGAGCCGGATGACCTCCGCACCAGCCAGTCCTGCGATGTGGGACGTCTGATCCGTTGACCCGTCGTCTACCACGATCACGTGGTCCACGTGGGGCCGGGTGGCGAGCACAACGGTGCCAATCACGAGTTCTTCGTTGAGTGCAGGGATAATTGCGATAATGGGTTTTAACCCATATTTTGTATGATGAGTGTCCGATGAACCAGTAACCGGTGCCTGTGTTTCGTGGTGTTGTACAGTACCCTGCATGATGTCTCCCCAGATATCATGGGATAAATATCCATGGGATAAATATCGTCTGATGACTATTGCCTGCTCCCTTGCAGGTAAGTACATGTAAATTTATAAACATGCTATTAAACCTTGTGAATTTAGTTTGAATTTTTTTTCACAGATCGTCTCTTAATTGTCCTCTTTCCCGAATTAACGTGATGGCATGCTATTTCCTGTAAGATTACCCGCAAAACACCTGATATGGGTAAATCATGATCATGATATTTCAATCTGCCTGATGACAGGAGTTATTCGATTTATACCCAAAGATATCGGAGTGCTCCATACTGCGCAAAAATCACGCCTGTATTTTTTCATTTCACCAAGGAACAGGGCTCTCTATGAGTAAATTAGGTCCCTGTTTACACTCACCGTACCAATGTATATCCATTCACTCCCCTGTGCCACCGTATATATACCCGATACCTTGATGCCCTGAAACGACCCTGATTTCTTTGTAAATGGCCCGTGGAAACAGGGAAGAGGCCGCCCGATGGTTTCGCCAGGCTGAATGTGACCTCGCTGCCGCACAGGTCTCGATACAGGGTGCACGCTATGAGTGGGCATGCTTCCAGGCACAGAATGCAGCCGAAAAAGCAGTCAAATCTCTCCTGTATGCAGCAGGATACCGAAAGATTCTCACCCATTCGGTGTACGAGCTGCTCCTTGAGTCCCGGAAGAGAGCCGGTTGCATGCCCTGCCTTGAACAGGAGGCAAAACTCCTCGACAACGTCGATATCACCTCCCGGTATCCCAACGGGCTGGCTGGTTCGATGATTCCTTCTGAATACTTCACGAAGGAGGATGCAGATCGATGCCTTCACTCTGCAGGTTTGATCCTGGACGCGGTGCAGTGCTGTATGCAGAAGTAGATACTAAGCTTGAGCTGCTTGCCCGCTCGCTTCGCCAGCGGTACCGTATCGATCGGATCATTCTCCACGGTTCCTATGCCAGGAGAGAGGTGCATGAAGGGAGCGATATCGATCTCATCGTGGTCGGTGATTTCCCGCTTCGTTTCCACGAGAGGTCATCGCTTGTAAGGGAAATGTCCGACCTTCCGCTTGAACCGCTCTGTTATACCCCTGCCGAGTTTACTGCATTGATCAACGCAGGGAATCTGTTCATCACCGAAGCACTCAGCGAAGGGCGGGAACTCTAGCCTCCTCCCCGGATATGCGAGACCCGATGCCGGTTATACGGGAGATTTCCGATCGAAAAAAGTAAGGACGGATATCAGGCTGGGACAAAACCGCATGAAACTGGCAAAATAGCCTCAATGAAAGGTTATTTTCCCCTGGAGTTTTCAGCAACGGCCTCAGGATCTCATCGTGTCCCTGCCTGATATGCTACTTTTCATCGTCCCGTCCCCCTGAACAGGAGTGGGTGGCGGGGAGATGGATGGTACGCTGGGATGAGGACTTGTGCCAACCAGTTGCTGCCTGATAAGACGAGACACCTGACCATACATCCCCTCTGTTCGGGCAGGTGGCAGGGATGGGCCTGATATCCCTCATCATCCCAGCTCAAAAAAATCCACCTATAGAGGCGGTTACGTGACTCATTACCATTCTCTAGGAGTACAAAAAAACACGAATGACGCGTTCAATTCCATCTAGGTGGACCGGGAAGGGAGCTGTGGTGAGGGAACCTTTTATTAATGGCGTGAGAAAAGAAAATATTATGGTTTTGCATGGCGATGCGGGTGAATGGTGACTGTACAGACAGGCAACTCGTTATCACCTTTCGCAAGGGGGTTGTATCGCTGATATATTCTGGTACTCCACGATACTGGCTGGGCCATGTCGGTAATCCCCGGTCCGCCCGGATGAGCCGTGTTATATTCTCGCCGGAATGGCGTTTGGGCCATGTCGGTAATCTCCGGTCCGCCCGGATGAGCCGTGTTATACCCTTGCCGGAATGGCGTTTGGGCCATGTTGGTACTCCCCAGGTTTCCCTTCACCGGGAAACGATCGGGCTGAATGAATACTCACTCCACCTGCCTGGACGTGGTGGAGTACTGGAAATGTGAGATTCATGATCACGATCATCCTCGGGACCCGGCCTGAGATCATCAAGATGTCGCCCGTTATCCGGGCCTGCCAGGCAGCACGGGTACCTTTCACGATCCTTCACACGGGGCAGCATTACAGCTATAGCATGGACAAGGTCTTCTTCGAGGAGCTCGGGCTTCCCCAGCCTGATGCCCATATCGATGCAGGGTCCGGTACCCATGGCGCCCAGACTGCCCGGATCCTCGAGGGCGTCGAGGAGATCCTGATGGCCGTTACACCAGACATCGTCCTGGTCCAGGGCGATACCAACACCGTCCTTGCAGGAGCCCTCGCAGCGGCCAAGCTGCATGTCCCGGTCGGGCACGTCGAGGCCGGTCTCCGGAGTTTTGACCGCCGGATGCCCGAGGAGATCAACCGTGTCGTCGCCGATCACGTCTCCGACCTCCTCTTCGCCCCGACAGACGTCTCCCGGGGATACCTCCTCCAGGAAGGGATCCCGGCCGGGAAGATCTACGTCACCGGGAACACCATCGTCGATGCGGTCTTCCAGAACCTTGCCCTCGCCGGGAGCAGAAGCGACGTCTTCTCCCGGCTCGACGTAGAACCAGGACACTACTTCCTCGTCACCGCCCACCGGGCAGAGAACGTCGACGACGCTGAGGTCCTCGGCAACATCCTCACCGCCCTTTGCACGATTGGCCACATCCACGGAATGCCGGTCATCTACCCAATCCATCCCCGGACCGAGAAGATGATCCAGGAGTTCGGTCTCTCCACCGAGGGCATCCGTGTCATCCCGCCCCTCGGCTACCTCGACTTCCTCCTCCTCGAATCCAAGGCCGCCCTCGTCCTGACGGACTCCGGCGGCCTCCAGGAAGAAGCGTGCATCCTCCAGGTCCCCTGCGTCACCCTCCGCACCTCCACCGAACGCCCTGAAACCATAACGGCTGGCGCCAATGTCCTTGCCGGTGTCGAGACGGATTCGATCACCGGGTGTGCTGCGATGATGTTGGAGAAGAAGAGGGACTGGGAGAACCCGTACGGGGATGGGAAGGCGGGGGAGAGGATTATTAGGATATGCCAGGATATATTGACAGAATAAGAAAAAAAGGTGAAAGATGAGTGAGTCGATGCAGACGAAAAGGATACTTGTCACGGGTGGTGCGGGCTTTATCGGCACGAACCTTGTAAATGAACTATCAAGTAGGGGCCATGAAGTACTTGCGGTGGACATCGGCAATACTGGACGCGACAATTATATTCGCGCAGATACGCGAAGTTACCGGCAGCTTGAGAGAATTTTTGAGAAATACCCCTTCGATTATGTCTATCATCTTGCCGCTGAATACGGACGGTGGAACGGTGAAGATTATTACGAGAACCTTTGGGCGACGAACTGCATCGGCACGAAGCATATGCTTCGGTTACAGGAGAAACTCAAGTTCAGGATGATTTTTTTCTCAAGTGCAGAGGTCTATGGGGACTTCGAGGGGAAGATGACGGAGGACGTGATGGTACAGAATCCAATATCAGATACCTACCAGATGAATGATTATGCCATCACCAAATGGGCCGGAGAGTTGATGTGCCTCAACTCAGCAAAGATGTTTGGAACTGAAACCGTGAGGGTACGGCCGGTCAACTGCTATGGCCCACATGAACATTACAACCCCTACCGTGGGTTTATCCCTAAATTCATCTACCACGCGCTCTTCAATAAACCTTACACGGTCTTCAAAGGCCACAAGCGGATCATCGACTATGTCGAGGACTCCTGCAGGACGTGGGCAAATATTGTGGACAACTTCATTCCCGGGGAGGTCTACAATGTTGGGGGAAGGCCCGAGTGGGAGCGGGAAATTAAAGACTATTCTGACATGATTCTTAAAGCTGTCGGCAGGGATGACTCCCGTGTTAACTACGAGGAAGCGGAGCCGTTTACAACAAAGGTCAAGACCATGGACTTTACGAAGGCCGTCCGTGACCTTGGACACGACCCCAGAATCCCGCCGGAAGAGGGAGTCCGGCGTACGGTTAAGTGGATGAAGTGGTATTACCGGATTGAGGAGTGAGTACAATGGAGGATGAAAAAACATTCTTTGAAAGAAAAACAGTGCTGGTCACCGGTGGCGCCGGTGCGATCGGTGGGAACCTAGTCCGAAAGCTCTCCAATCTCAATGTAGAAAAGATCATCATCCTCGATAACCTCTCCTCCTCGTATGAGTGGAACATCGCCCGGGGGGAGAACATCCAGTTCATCCATGGTGATATACTAGATGAGGAAAAGTTAAAGTGGGCGTTTAAATCGAAACCTGATATCGTCTACCACCTTGCCGCCCACTTCGCCAACCAGAACTCGGTTGATAACCCTGAGGAAGACCTAATGGTCAACGGCATGGGCATCCTCAAGGTTCTGCAGTATGCTCACCTCGTGGATGTTGAGCGGTTCATCTATGCATCATCGGGCTGCGGTATCTATGGTCTAGACTCCAAGATGCCGTTTGAAGAACATGATATCTCCATTAAACTCTATACACCCTACCAGGTCACCAAGATGGTCGGTGAACTCTATACCAACTACTTCTACAATCTCTATGGGGTTCCGATTGTCAATGCCCGGTTCTTCAACTCTTATGGTCCTGGGGAGGTCCCCGGCAAATACCGGAATGTTATCCCGAACTTCTTCTATTGGTCGATGAACGGTCTCGCTCTACCGATTACCGGCACAGGAGAGGAGACCCGGGATTTTACTTATGTGGGAGATTTGGTCAATGGCTTGGTGAAGATGGCTACCCATAAGGAAGCGGTGGGTGAGGCAATCAACCTCGGCGCCGGCAGGGAGATCCGGATCATCGATCTTGCGAATTGGATAAACGAACTGACAGGGAACGAGGCAGGGATTCTCTATAAAGAGCGCCGGGACTGGGACAAGAAGAACCGGCTGCTCTCATGCATTGATAAGGCGAGCAGTATCCTCGGGTACACCCCGATGACTGAATTCAGGAAGGGGCTTGAGGAGACCCACCTGTGGTTTATGGATAATTGGGAAAATATTCGCACCAATGCAGAGTTTTAAGGGAGAACTATGAAAATTCTCGTAGTTCAGGAATCAGATTGGACTGAGGTTGGGCCTCACCAGAGCCACCACCTCATGGAGCGTCTCTCCCAGCGGGGGCACGAGATCCACGTCATCGATTTCGAGATCCGGTGGCGGGCACATAAGAATGACGCTCTCTTCTCCCGGCGGAAGGTGATCAATAATTATCATAAAGCCATAGAAGGTGGGAAAGTCACTGTCATCCGTCCCCCCTTCATCCGTGCTCCCATCCTCGACTACGCCTCCCTTCTCTTCTCGCATAGGAGCGAGATTGAGAAGCAAATCAGGGAGTTCCGGCCCGATGTTATCGTTGGGTTTGGTATCCTGAACGCCAATATGGCCATCCGTATTGCTAAGAGGCACAACATTCCCTTCTTCTACTACATCATCGACGAGCTTCACCGGCTCGTCCCTGAAAAGGCCCTCCAGGCGGTTGCCCGGTTTGTGGAGTCCCGGAATATGGAGACGGCCGATTTGGTCATCTCTATCAATGAAGGGCTTAGGGAATATACCATCCAGATGGGTGCAGACCCGAATCGAACAGAAGTGATCCGTGCGGGTGTGGATCTCAATGTCTTCAACCCTGACGATCGGGAAGTGATTCGGGCAAAGTACGGTATCAAGGATGACGAGACCGTCCTCTTTTTCATGGGATGGCTCTACGAGTTCTCGGGTCTCAAGGAGGTTGCCCTGGCTCTCGCAGAGAATGGGAGCCCGAAGATCAAACTCCTGATCCTCGGTAAGGGTGAGCTCTGGGATACCCTCCAGGCGATCCGGCACGATCACGGGCTCGAGGGCAGAATCATCATGGAGTCCTGGGTGCCTTACCAGGAGGTTCCGAAATACATCATGGCCGCTGACATTTGCATCCTCCCTGCTAACCGAAACGAGATCATGATGAACATCGTTCCGATAAAGATGTACGAGTACATGGCTGCAGGAAAACCTGTCCTTGCTACTAATCTTCCTGGGTTAATGAAGGAGTTTGGCAAGACGAATGGCGTTCTCTATGCGGAGTCATCTGATGAAGTGCTTGTTAGAGTAATGGATCTTATTGAGACTAGGGAGATCGGGCCAGAGGGAGAAAAAGCAAAAAATTTTGTTAAATCGCTGAATTGGGAGAATATAACAGATATTTTCCAACAGACACTAAACAGGGGAATGCCGGGTGGGTAGAATCGGGGGTGTTTTGGCCGATTTTATTGTGAATATGTTATGTTGTCTACCGGCTGGTGCCATTGTCACGAAGGAGAGCGAGACCACCGATATCACACAGAAGGCAGAGTATGGTATCGTTGTCAAATCTGGGGATGTCACGGGTATCTGGTCTGCGTTCCTCCGCCTCAAGGAGAACGCACCCGTCCACGAGGTGATGGGAAGCAATGGCAGAGCCTGCCTGGAGGAAAATGTCGCCCTACAAGAAGAGATCTTTTCTGTCCTTGCTGGGGATGGTGTCCTCGTGGGGAGGTCGGTCTCGTCAAGGGGGGATATGCTGGGGGTTGGACAGCATTGGTTGTAGTGGGGACATTATTTCAAGAGTATGACGTTGAGGCTCGAAGATGGGAATAGATGAGAGTGATGTCTCTAAAGGGAATATTATAACGGAATCCAACATAGATTTATTTAGAGATTATTCCAATCGATTTAAAGATGTAGAATATGCCTCAACATATAATGAAGAACTGACAGTTATTCATAGTCGTGGGATCCCACTTCGTAGACGACTGATTGGTTCGATTGTTGCATATTTTGAAAGAAGAACAATATCGAGGTTATTGGAACATACTAAGGGTAATTCTATTATTGATATTCCTTGCGGCTCAGGTAAACTGAACCCAATTCTTAAGGCAACAAACTCTAACATTATATCCGCGGACACGTCAGCGCAAATGATTGGATTTGCAAAAAAAGACGGATTGAAAGACTTTGATTATATTCTTTCAGATATCAGATATATACCAATAAAGAGTGAGTCCATCGATATCCTCATATCAAATCGTTTTCTTCATAGGATACCTGCTGTAAATCATGGAATTGTTCTTAAAGAATTATTTAGAATCTCCAGACGGTATATAATACTGTATTTTAGCTCAAAGACACTATTCACTTCTCTGATTATTATTTTAGAAAAGGTATTGAATATAGGAAACAGAGGGGAGATCTATTACCTAGAACATGAAGATATTTTAAAAGAAATCGAATGGAATGATTGGATTTACGTTAAGAAGATTAGAGTTCTTCCATTTATCTCAACAGGAACTGTTTATCTTTTGGAGAAGCTAATTGACCAGATATAAATTTACTGAAGAGCAAATATATAACGTCGTTCATAAAGCGTATCCTAATTCAGGGGTATTGAATATATATAGACATAAAAACTATCACTCACATACATTTAATCTCACTATATTGGATAATGATGCTAATGGAAAAAAAGAATTGTTTCTTAAAAAATATCATTCAAAGCCATATATTCAAACTTTAACTGAATATACTAACCAAGCATTATTCTATTGTATTAATAGCGAATCGGACTATACGGCACCAAAACCGATCTTGATTGATGCAGAAACTAATACTATATTAATGGAATATATCTATGGAATCTCATTTAGAACAATGTTACTCGATAATCCAACACGTTTACAAACTATAGAAATTATGGATCGTTGTGCTAATTTATTATTCTCTTATCATACAACATTTAGAATACAGGAAAATTATGTGTTCAGTATTGATTGCCCTATTTTAGGTAAAATCCCTCAAGAAAAAGTTGCTTCAATCTACGAGACCTATAATAGAATAAATTTAAAAGAGATTGTCAGACCATTCTTAGATTTTTCACCGTGGAATATATTGTTCTCTAATGGAAGATCCTATTTAATTGACTTTCCTGAGAATAATTGTGTCTGTACTCCCCACCTTGACATTGCTAGGTTTATTTTTTGTATGAATATAGTCAAACATATTCCAAACATATTTAGATTAAAATTAAATCAACACTGGAATTTACATGATTTATGTAAACGGTTTATAGTACAGTACTCCAAAAGGCAAGGGATTTGGTTGAACGATAACGACCGAATGCTGATAGATTTTTTTTATAAAGAACATGCGAAGACTCTGATGAACATATTAAAAAATTCATCGAATTTAATTGAAAGACTCAAATACTTTTATTTAAAAAATTATATATACGATGGTATAACTGGAGGATCTATTGGTGAGAAAACAATCGACCTCGATTCGCGCTATCTGAGATGAAGCAACGAAGGAGTGAACCGTGAAAAATTTTCAGATATTTACAGTTAAACTCCACTTTCCATCTCATATTTGCCTGTGGTAGGATGGTTAATGTTGGGCGTTTACTGTGTGGGGGAGCAGCATTTGAGAACCTCCCAAACAACGATGAGGCTATAATATGAAATTACTCAACATTTCTCTTATCAAACCCAGTGACCCCGGAACAGATCCTCGTCTAATTAAAGAGTTGGGTTCCATAATAAAAGGTGGACATAGCGCAAACGTCATTTGTATGAGTGAAAAAAAAAAGTATGAAACAGCCAACAGAGTGAATATCCAAAATTTGACAATAAAGGGCAGGCAAAATTACACTTCGCTTTTATATTGGCCAATTTGGTGGGTATATGAATTTTATTCGCTCTTGTGTGTGCAAACAGATATTATCCATGTTTTAAATTATAATTCAATTTTACCTGCAATTATTATTGGAAAAATAAGAAAAATTCCCGTTATTTATGAAATTATGGATACAACATATGATGTGCTAAAATTGCCGGGAATATTCCGGAAAGTTATTATATCTCTTGATAAATTGCTCATGAAATATTCAGATGCGATAATCCTTGTCGATGAATGCCAAATAAAACAATTTGGAGGGATTCCAAATGATAATATAAATATAGTCTATGATTCTGCTTGTGATTTAAAGGAGTCTGGGCTACCTAATGCTAAGACGGATAACACATTTGTAATGCTATATATTGGTGTTTTATATAAAATCAGACAATTAAACCTTGACAAATTATACAAAGCTATAAAGGATATAGATGGTGTCAAACTTATTATCGCCGGATATGGGGATCTCGTTGATGATATCAAAGAATGGGAGAAAACATCTGATGGTAAAATAAAGTATATTGGGCGAGTTGCATATTCAGAAGCATTAAAAATGAATTTAAATGTGGATTGTTTAGTTGTAATGAGGAGTTCTACTTTGAATACCAATAAATATATCTGTGGATCCAAACTCTGGGAATCGATGATGTGCGGTAAGCCTATTTTAGTAAATAAAGGAACATCTACCGCGACCAAGGTGCTTAAGGAGGATTGTGGTTTGGTCGTAGATGCTTATAATTTGCCCGAGCTGAGGGAGAAAATAATTTCAATGAGAGATAACCCTGATTTATGCAAACGTCTGGGGAAAAATGGTAGGAAAGCCTTTGAGGAGCGATATAGTTGGGATATTATGGAGGGAAGGATACTGGACGTATATAGGCGACTCGTAGAAGATATTGGTTAATGTCACTCCAAGAAACTTGATGAACTCTCAGTTTTGTGACTATGAAGAAATAATTTTTGATTGGCAAATACAAACCCTAATACCTTCCTTTGGCGATACAATCAGATATTAATGATTTGTCTTATTTTTTTGTGAAGTGAGGATTATGGGAAAAAAACCTTTAAATATTGGTATAATAACCCCCCCGATTGGTAGTGCAGGTGTGGTCCCTCTTTCGAATTTGATGGATGTTACATCTAGCATATCAAATTTAGTTTATATTATTACTGGTGATGTAGAAATCCACTCTTCAAGGATGATAGAATCTAATGTTTTAATCTACAAAATTAAATATTCCCCTAAAATAAATGCCATTAAAAAAATAATTACCAATGTATACTTACAGATGCGAATTTCCAAAAAACTAATAGAATTAAAGAATAAATCTGATGTTGTTATTTATTTCTTAGATTCACATGCATATCTATTACCTGTATTAACTGGAAAGTTCTTAAAAAAGAAGATTGTGCTTGTATTAGCAGCTTCAATTTCAGGTTCAGCTCAAGCTAATGCCAATATTTATTCAAATATATTAAGATTTTCTGAATCTATTAGTTTTAAATATGCCAACTATATTATGGTATACTCCCCAGGACTTATTGAGAAATGGGATTTACGGGATTATGCGCATAAAATCCGCATTGTCCACGAGCATTTCCTAGATCTCAATACCTTCAACATTACCATCCCCCTACCTGATCGCCCTCCCCTCATAGGCTACATTGGCCGGCTAAGCGGGGAGAAGGGTGTTCAGCATTTCGCTCAAGCCCTCCCCGTCATCCTCAACAATCGGCAGGATCTTCTTCATGTGCTCATTGGCGGGGACGGGCAATTAATGGAGTCGATAAAGGCTTCTCTTGAGGAAGGGGGTGTTACCGCCCGTGTTAACCTTCAAGGCTGGATCTCCCACGACGACCTTCCCAAGCACCTTAACCAGCTCCGGCTCCTCGTCCTGCCCTCCTATACTGAAGGGCTCCCAAACATCATGCTCGAGGCTATGGCGTGCGGGACACCAGTGCTTGCAACGCCGATCGGGGCGATACCAGATGTTATAATAGATGGTAAGACTGGCTTTATTATGGAAAATAACTCGCCCGAGTGCATCGTGGAAAATGTGATCCGTGCGTTGAACTCCCCAGATCTGGTGCAGATCGCGGAAGCCGGGAGACTGTTTGTAGAGCAAAATTTCACGTTTGAGTCCACTGTCGCCCGATGGAAGGAAGTGTTGGAAGAGATATGATATGGAGTTAAAGAAATCGCCATTTTTTCATGACCCGGATAGGACATTTGCCGTTGCAGGGGTTTTTCTCTCATTAATTCTGATAATCTACCTAGGCAGAGAGATCGGGCGGATGGTCTATCTGCTCACCGGGTTTCTAGCTCTCATCTCCTGTCTCCTGTGGTTGGCGATCCGAAAAAGCCACCGATTTGAGTTCCACCTCCCGGAGTCCCGGACCCTGACTATTATCTGTGCGATCTGTTTTTTTGGACTTTTAACATTGAGTGTACTATCAGTCTATCTCCGACCAGAACTTTACGAACGCCCCCTCCTTTTTTTTATACTGACAGCACTCATGGCGGGTATAATCGCCTGTGAAATTATCACATCAAGCAGGCGTCATACCTCTCTCATCATCATCCAGATCCTGCTACTGGGAGTGAACATCTCTTGGTCCCAACTCCTGATATTTCCAAGCCTTCTTGGGATTGATCCTTGGTATCACTCTACTCTCACCAACAGGATTATCGAAGAAGGCATCATTCCGGAAGGGCATGGATATTTAAAACTACCCCTCTTCCATCTTATAATAGCCGCGACCTCACTCGTTACCGGCCTTCCTTACAAGTTTGCTGCAATGGTATCGGTAGGTCTCGGACAGGTCATCTGCAATGCCCTATTCGTATTTCTCATTGCTTTTTCCTTGTTTAAAAACCACCGGGTAGGGCTTTTAGCTGCCCTTATGGTGATTATCGCAAACCATCATATCTACATGTCTTACTGGTCAATCCCAAACGCTTTTGCCGCAGTATTTATTCCGATTGCTCTTTACCTGCTCCTCTTCAAGTTTAGCAATCATTCTCGTTTTTCATCTGCAATCCTCTGTATAATTATTCTCGCCACTATCATCCTTACACATACCATTGCTGCTATGTGCATGGCAATTCTCCTCTTTATTGTCTGGGGGGCACATACCGTGTATCGAAATTACCATTCGCGAACAGATAATCAAGTATCGTTGATGGTCTCTATCGGCTTCATGATAGCAATGTTTTCTTGGTGGGCATATGCATCAGGCAGTATACATTCCCTGACCCGGCTCATCGATTGGGGGTTTAGCAGAGAGGTTTTCGTTTCTACTCCCAAAGAGTTCCAAAACTATCTCGCATCCATCCCCTTGGGTGAGCAGGTATTCAACAATCTCGGTATGCTCCTGTTCTTTGCATTCTCGTTCATAGGCATCTTTTATATGATCTCCCGGAGAGGGAACAGTTCGAGTTTTGCAATGGCGTGGGTGGGGATAACCCCTCTTGCAATCGGTTTTTTTTCGCTCATCTCCGGGCACTCTGTTATCGAACACCGGTGGTGGTATTTCGCACAAATACTTCTGAGTATCCCACTGACGGTTGCAATTTATACAATCGGGACATGGAAAACAAAGAATCTGTTATCACTCTACTGCTTTGTATTTGGATTCGTTGTTATCCTAAGTTTTCTCATGATCATGAGCCCGGCAGCAAACATTGATAATGCAATGTTTTCGCCGAACACGAACTGGAGGGCAACTCCCATCGAATCCGAGCTGCAGGTCCGGACGATATTGGATCGCTATAGTGGTATAAGTAGATCTGATACGTATTACTCTGGTCGATTGAGTTACATTGGTTATCGTACTGAACCGTTTTGCAACGAGATTGCATATCGAAATCTCTCAGATATGGCAGGTGATCTAGTCCTCGTCAGAGATACGATCCTTACAGATCCATTTATGCTTTACTCAAGTATATATAAATTGGATTATAACTTGGGTGACCTGATGAGCGCCGCGGGTTTCCATCGCATCTATGATAGCGGCTCGGTGTTTGTTTATCTGTAATCAACGACTCCTCTATATAATGGTTAGTATGAGGATATCTGCTATAATACAGTAATAACCAGATAGATGACGAAAATAATAATCTATTTACTTTCCCTTTGTTTAATAACGTACATTGATGTCTGGTGGGCATATTGAAAATTAAGTATTTTATGTTTGGGGGTCAAAAATCCAATGATGGCGTAGGTAAGAAATTAATCAGCCAGGTGTCGGAATTGAGCCGACAAGGGTTGGATGTTGAGCTGGTGTTGGTCAGCATTGGAGATATTCACTATCCCTCCTGCGATTTTCTCACAACATATAGGTTAGATACAGTTCCGGTAGAAGACCTTTATGGTCGTCTCAAACGGGCCTACAAGATCAGAAAGATATTTGGTGAAACAATAGATTCTCTGGAGCCTGCCGATATACTCTATTATAGATATTCAAATGCATTCCCCCTATATTACCCAAATAAATACTTTAAACTATGTAGATCATGCAAGGTTGTGACAGAGCACCAGACAAAAGAGCTGGAAGAGTTCAAACTTAATAAAAATACTTTGATATATTGGTCTGAATTTTTCTTTGGGAAATTGTTAAGAAAACAATCCGACGCCATCATCGGTGTCACCGATGAGATCACCCGGTATGAGATTGTCCGTGCCGGCGATCCAGAAAAACCTCACCTTACTATCGGAAACGGTCTAACGGTCGATTCCGTCCCGATAAGGCAGGCCCCGCGCTACATTGGTGATATCCACCTCCTCTGCGTTGCCAACGTCAGCCGCTGGCACGGTCTCGACCGGTTTCTCCGGGGCCTCGCAACCTTTTATGGAAAACCGAAAGTCATTCTTCACATCGTTGGAGATGGACCAGAAATCCCGTATCTCAGGGAAATGGCTAGTAACCTCAAAATCACCAACCAAGTTATTTTTCACGGATTTCAAACTGGTGAATCCCTTGATGTTCTCTTTGATCAGTGCCACATTGCGGTAGGAAGCCTCGGAATCCATCGGAAGGGACTGAAGCAGACATCTGAATTGAAGGCGAGAGAGTATTGTGCCCGAGGGATTCCTTTTATCATTGCATCCGTTGATTCAGACTTTCCCAAGGATTTTATATATATATTTCATATCCCTGCTACTGAGGATCAGATCGATATCAATCAAGTCATTATGTTCGCGGAAAATGTCTGCGCCGACATCAACCACCCACAGAAGATGCGTCGCTATGCCGAGGAGCACCTCGACTGGTCGATAAAGGTGAAAAAACTCAAGGGTTTCCTTGAGGTGCTGGTAGATGAATCGTAACTGTTCTGCCCTATTTACCAATTTTAGAATTAATTAACGATTGTTGTACAATTAACCCAGTTTCCGCAGATTGAACCGATATTCGGCAGTAATTTTTTCACGCGTAATATTTTTGATAAGTCGACCCAAGCATGTGCAATATTGGCGGCAATTCTGGATTTAAATTCATTATTCTCCTATAGGGAACATTATCTGTGATTTCATCGATCTGGGTAGTGTGCATATAAAGCTG
>LAHU01006829.1_pt1 | contig 15857 bp, 12 predicted proteins | sample 329631 | NCBI WGS metagenome assembly LAHU01 (sample SAMN03275698, study PRJNA271635) | activated sludge metagenome | isolation source: sample C-0 Zero hour mixed sludge faded in reactor as a methanogenic...
AATCCCATATTGGTGCAGGCGATCGGGTGGTTCGGCAAAATCAGCCAGGATTTCTGGATAATGCAGACTCCTCGTCTAACCAATAACATTAGAATTATCTTTATATAAATAACTTTCGAGAAGGGACTCTTCAAGAAGGGACAAGAAAGGAAAGACAGGAGGAATGATCGTAAACTGAGATCAGTCCCCCTGCAATCGAATGCGCCTCAGTCAGCTGCCGAGTAGCTCATGCACATTAGGTTATTGTTGCGGTTGATCTGGCAGACGCCAGCAAGCGGCTGGTCTGATGCCACGACCACCGACCCGGAGCAATCTGCGCCCACCAGGCTTCGTGGCCGGATGGCGCTCACTCCGTGAGCTGGAATGACCTGTATTCCGGAGTACAGCAGCCCCCCTTCTCGGGACTTGATCTCTAAAGCTGCATTGGCAGCATAGTCCGCCGGATTCTGCAAGAGAAGCCAGGAGCGCCAGCTATCGGGATTGGCAGTATCTGTGAAGTCAGGATAGAAGAGTGTCGTCGAGCCCTGGAGGAGAGCGTTGAAGCTCATGCACATCAGGTTATTGTTTCGGTTGATCTGGCAGGTGCCGACTATCGGCTGATTCGAGGTCACTACTGCTGACCCGGCCAGGTCCGAGCCCACCAGGTTCCTGGGGCGAATGGCACTCACACTCTGGGCCGGTATGCTCTGGGCTCCGGAGTAGAGCAGATCGCCCGCTCTTGATCTGATCTCAAGGTTTATACTGGCCTGTGATGCGCCGGGATTCTGCAGAACCAGCCAGGACCGCCAGCCTTCGGGATTGGTGGTATCAGTGAAATCGGGGTAGTAGAGGGCAGTTGAACCTTGGTCTGCTGCCGTATAGCTCATGCACATCAGATTGTTGTTCCTGGTTATCTGGCAGGTGCCTGCGATTGGCTGGTCTGAGGAAACGACCGCCGATCCCGCGCAATTGAAACCGGCAAGATTCCGGGGCCTTATGGCACTTACCCCATGAGCAGGGATGATGGCACCGCCCGAGTACAACAGCTCTCCTGATCTCGATCTGATCTCCAGGTTCAGGTTGGCCTGGCTCGGGCCGGGGTTCTGCAGCACCAACCAGGACCGCCAGCTTTCAAGATCATCAGTATCTGTGAAGTCCGGATAGTGCAATGTGGTACTTGCACGGTCCAAGGGATTATAGCTCATGCACATCTCGTTGCTGTTCCTGTTGATCTGGCAACTGCCGGCGATGGGCCGATCCGATGTCACCACCGCGGACCCTGCAAAGTCCAAGCCTGCTAGATCTCGTGGCCGGATGGCAGCCACGCTGTTAGCAGGAATGGTCTGACTGCCCGCATATCGCAATTCTCCTGTCCTGTCGCGCAGCTCTAGATGCATGGTTACTGCCTCGTCAGCAGGATTTTGAAGCATCAGCCAGGATCTCCAGCTATTGGGATAGACAGTATCTGTGAAGTCGGGATAGTACAGGGTCCATTCTTCTCCTTCGATAATTTTAATGGTTGCAGCTTCAGACCATCCAGAGGTGGCGCCTTTACTGTCCGTAGCCATTGCCTTTATCCGATAGACTCCAGCATTAATCCAGCTATGAGACATGCTTGCAGTTGCCCCTGAATCGACAAGATTGGTGGTTGTGGTGCTTCCGTCTCCCCAATCGAAGGTGTATTTCACTTGATCTCCATCCGGATCAGATGCAAAGGTGAAATAGATGTAACCAACCTCGACAAAGCCGCTATTCTCGCCGAGAGGAACAGAAGGAGTATTTGGAGGATTGTTGGGGAGGTCAGAGCAGTCTATAACTGCCACAAAAGCGTCTTTGTATCCGCCATTGGCTGGCTGCAATGGATTTCGGGTTGGGAAATTGTTTGATTCTGTATATCCTGTGAGATAGGTTTTTCCAAAATTATCTATAGCGATTCCTTTGGCATAATCATAGTTGACTCCTCCAAGGTAAGTGGAAAAGGACAAAGCCGATCCAGCAGCATTTATCATGGCGACGAAAATATCATATGAGCCACTATTCGATGCCTGCAATGGTCTCTTTGCTGGGAAGTCGGCGGAAGAGGTATCACCAGTGACAAAAGCATTGCCCCTGCTGTCCACAGCGATGCCATGAGCAAAACAATCGCCGCTGCCTCCAAGAAATGTGGAATAGTCCAATGCCGATCCTGCGGAGTTGATCTTGGCGACAAAGGCGTCAAAAGAACCCTTCTTCAATGCCTGTATCGGATTTTGGGTTGGGAAGTCATCTGAGATGGTATACCCCGTTATATAGGCGTTGCCTCTCCTATCCACAGCGATGCCTTCAGCAAAGTCATTGAAGCTTCCACCAAGGTAGGTGGAATAAGTCAATGCCGATCCTGCGGAATTGATCTTGGATACAAATGCGTCCATCTCGCCGCCATTCGATGCCTGCAATGGATTTCTTGTCGGGAAATTGGTTGAATATGTAGGCCCGGTGATATAGGCATTGCTGCTTCCGTCTAAGGCGATGCCAAGGCCATATTCAGAGCTGCTTCCTCCGAGGTATGTAGAGTAGACCAGCGCCGATCCAGCCGAATTGATCTTGGTGACAAAAGCGTCCCACGATCCGGCCTTCGATGCTTGGATAGGATTTCTTGTCGGGAAGCTGGCGGAGCCTGTATACCCGGTGACATAAGCGTTGCCGCTCCCGTCTATAGCTATGCTTTCTCCATTGTCCTCGCCGCTCCCTCCCAGGTAGGTGGAATAAGATAGTGCCGACCCGGCGGAATTGATCTTGGCAATAAAAGCATCATTCGAACCAGCATTGGATGCCTGCAATGGATTTTTTGTCGGGAAGTTGGTGGAGGCAGTATACCCTGTTACATAGGCGTTGCCGCCGCTATCAACAGCGATGCCTTTGGCATAATCATAACCTCCTCCTCCCAGGTAGGTGGAATAAGACAGTGCGGACCCGGCGGAATTGATCTTGGCAATAAAAACATCGCTAGATGCAGCATTGGATGCCTGCAATGGATTTTTTGTCGGGAAGTTGGTGGAAGCAGTATACCCTGTGACATATGCATTGCCACTGCTATCAAGTGCCAGGCTCAAGCCAGAATCATCGCCGCTTCCCCCTAGATATGTGGAGTAGGCCAATGTCGGATCGATCACCAAAGGATATTTTCGATCGTAGTCTACGATCTCAAATCCAACTCCATTGTCTCCAACCAGGCGGTACCGTCCTTCAACCATCTCCCTGCTACCATTGATCTCCTGGTAGCATATAGGCACAGAATCGGTCAGGTTGCCCGCAGAGGTTCTTATCAGCAGAGATCCATCCTCTGCCAGGCTGAGGTTATCCTGGCCGCTATAGGTCAGAATTATCCCAGACAAATCTGCACCTGGATCCAAGTCCAGTTCATGCTTCAGGTATCCTTCCCTACCCTTGAAGATCAGATCCACTCCTGGATAGATCTCTTTGTACCTTATTGACCCAAAGGTGGGGATATCGGAAATCCATTGGGTGGAGTCATTGCCGATGAAGAAGTTGGCCCGGCCAGGGAGCTGCTCCTCCCCTATTATCTGTCCCGGATTGGAGTTCTCAAAGGCCATATGGACTGCAGAGGAGTTGTTGCCCTGGGACAAACTGAATATGACCTCTGAAGGGGTGAAGAACACCGTTGGGCCCTCTATCCGGACCATGAACCTCACATCTTCGGGGGACTGACCACGATTTTCTATAAAGCTCAAGGGCAGCTTGAGCATGGCCGAGTCGATCGATTGGTTACTGCTATGAGGGCTGCTATCTAGTTCGGTGCTAGTGGATATGCTGAAATTCCCACCAGAGAGCGAATCTGAATGATCTGGCGAGGAGTTGATGATGGGAACTTCTGCCGACCCAGACATCATCGATACTATAAGAATTGCGCCAAAAAGGATTGCGAACACATAATTGGACCAGCATGTATGCATGACTTCTTGCACCTCACATTATTAAACAGTTTTAAAGTATCTTTAGATAGATAAGCCTTTCCACTAAAGTCAAACACACTGATGAACGGCAATACCTAGAATTTTTTAAAACAAATTTTTTAAGAATCATCTGCAAGCGTCCCGCCGTTCAGCCAGCATCTGCGGAGCAGGCCTGTTGGGAAACAAGGGTTACCTATTGCGGATCATCATGCAGACACTTAGGACGGATACTTATATCGATTGAGCGGGGAGAAAGTATGTCAATGCGGCAAAGGACCTTTTTTTTTTACTCATGTGGCTGCTGCCCTGCAAGTTAGATCTATCCTATGCCTAAAAAAAGAGATGACGCCACGATTAGGGATGCATTTCATATACAGAGAGCCGAAGCTTCATGCACAAGCAACCCATCCGCCACAATCCAAGAAGATTAAAATACTGCAAAAATGATCTCTCTCCACAATGAAGATCTCTGTGATCGGCGGCGGCTATGTGGGCCTCGTCTCTGCGGTCTGCTTTGCCCAGCTGGGCCACACAGTCGGCCTGATAGAGATAGATATTGATCGGGCCAGTTCAATCAGCCGGGGCAGTCCGCAGATATACGAAAAGGGCCTGGAAGCGCTCCTGTCAAAGCACCTGGAAAAAAGCCTTCATGTGTCCACAGCTTATGATGCCATTCCGGACACCGAGATCTTCTTCATCTGCGTGGGCACGCCTGAGGGGGACAATGGCCATCCGGACCTCTCTATGATCCAGTCCGCCTGCCAGTCTTTGGGCCGGTCCCTGATAGATATGGACTCATATCATGTGGTGGTCGTGAAGAGCACCGTCCCCCCCGGGACCACCGAGGGCCTTGTGGTCCCCACCGTCCTGGAACACTCCCAAAGGGCAGGGGATGAAATCGGCTTTTGCATGAACCCGGAGTTTCTCAGAGAGGGGCGGGCGGTAGAGGATTTCATGCATCCGGACCGGATCGTCATAGGCAGCAATGACAGTAGAGCGGGAGACTGGGCGGAATCCGCATATCGAGGAATTGAGGCGCCAATCGTCCGCACAGGAATCAAATCTGCGGAGATGATAAAGTACGCGTCCAATGCCTTTCTGGCCACCAAAATATCCTTTGCCAATGAGATAGGGAATCTCTGCAAGAGGCTGGGCATCGACGTTTATGAGGTGATGGAGGGCGTCGGCATGGATCACAGAATATCCCCCCACTTCCTCGACGCCGGCGCTGGCTTTGGGGGAAGCTGCTTTCCCAAGGACCTCTCCGCCCTCATACACCTGGCCGAAGGCATGAACGAAGAGCCGTTGATTCTCAGATCCGTCCAAAATGTCAATGAAAGGCAGCCTGCGCGGATGCTGGAACTGCTGCAAAAGAAGATCGGCAGCCTTGAGGGCAAGAGGATCGCAGTCCTCGGCCTGGCCTTCAAGAATGACACTGATGACGTTCGACAATCCCGATCGATCCCCGTCATATTGAGTCTTAGGGAAATGGGAGCAAGGATCGCTGCCTACGATCCCCAGGCAAATGATAACATGAAAAAACTGATCCATGATATCGAGTACTGCTCAAGGGCAACAGATGCCCTGAGAGATGCAGATGCATGCCTGGTGATGACCGAGTGGCCGGAGTTCGGCCTTCTGGATGAGGAGTTTGATCTGATGAAAAACAGGGTGATCATCGAGGGAAGAAGGATTCTGTCCTGCCAGGATAAAGAGGGAATATGCTGGTAACACAAGGGCTGATACCGGCCGCTGGAATGGGGACCAGGCTCGGCCCCTTCACCCATGCTATACCGAAAGAGCTCTTGCCCGTGGGGGAAAAGGCAGTGATAGAGCATGTGGTCGAGGCCATGAAGCTGGCGGGGATAGAGGAGATCGTGGTTGTTGTCAGCCCCCATAAGCACGGCATCTCAGATTACCTGGGCTCGGGAAGGCGGTTCGGAGTGAATCTCACCTATGTCGTCCAGGATGAGCCACTTGGTCTGGCCAATGCTGTGCTATCCGGGGAGCACGTCATAGACGGCAGTTTTGCAGTGGTTCTTGGCGACAACTTCTTTCATCCCAAGTCGTTCCTGGGAGACTTGATATCATACCATATTGCCAAGAGGGCAGATGCTACTCTTGGGGTGGCTGATGTAGAGGATGTGACCAGGCATGGGATCATAACCGTCCAGGGTGACAGGATAAAGGATATAATCGAGAAGCCAATGCCAGAAAAGGCCCCCAGCTCACTTGGATCCATTGGCATCTATGTCTTTGAGCCTGACCTCTTTGATGCCATCAGGAGGACAAAACCAGGTTATAACGGGGAATACCAGCTCACTGACTCGATCAAGGTGCTCATAGAGTTGGGGAAGAATGTTATTTATAAAAAAATAGACGGAGTGCATATCGATGTGGGCACTCCCAAGGACCTGGTATGGGCCAATAACTGGCACTTCCGATACTGCGGCTGCGAATAGATTCCTTTGGTCAAAGACTCTCTGACTGAAGCTTGTAACCGAAATGAGTTTCATCACCTTTCTTTGCCCATCTTCCATCTCTTCTGCGACGTGTCTTAGCCTCATCACCACGTGGTTCTTTTGAAGATCCCTGATCTGCCTCGATAAACGTGGTATCTTGGATCGTTCTGCGCTTGACCTGCAAACCCAAGCATTCAGCTGCCTTTGAAGTTCTGCCCGGAGACTGGTCGTAGTTGGAGGGTACTCACCCGGAGACCATGCTGCCCGGCACTATCATGAACTTGTAAAGGATATGCCTGAAAATGTAAAGATGCTTGGGACGGTCTCGGAAGAGAAGCTGGTAGACCTGTATAGCAGGTGCAAAGGATTAATATGTACCGACATGTATGAGGACTTCGGCATGACGCCCCTTGAGGCTATGGCCAGCGGCAAACCGGTTATGGCTGTGGATGAGGGCGGATTTACCGAAACGGTTGTGAATGGAGAGATGGGATTGTTGGTGGAGGCGAACCGCGATGAGCTGGCCGGGGTAGTAGAGGCGGTCTGTGCGAGCCTAAGAGCGAACCCGGATAGGCATAAAGCCAAATGCATGAAGCGAGCAAATGAATTCGATGTCTCAATATTCCTCAAGAGAATTCACAGATTCATCCCCGAATATGATAATAAGCAAGGATAATAGTTCGATAAAATGAAGTAAGCATAGGAGTAGTATATTGCCGACACCAAGTCATCTTCAATTGCTGTGGAGCTATAGAGAGCTCATCCTCAGGTTGGCCTGGAGCGACCTCAAGCTGCGTTACAAAGGCTCAGCCCTGGGATTCTTCTGGTCGCTCCTGGAGCCGCTACTTATGTTGTTTGTGCTTTTCGAGGTCTTCACAAACCTCATGCGCATACAGGTGGAGAACTATCAGCTCTTTCTGCTCCTTGGCATAGTCCTCTGGAACTTCCTGGATCGAGGTACATCTTTGAGCATTTGGAGCATTGTAGGAAAGCCGAGCATGGTGCAGAAGGTCTACTTTCCCAGGGATATCTTGGTCATATCCACATGCATCATGGCCCTGATGATGACGATGCTCGAGTTCATAGTATTCGTAATATTCATGTTCGCCTTCCGAGCTATGCCAGGATGGACCATAGGATACTTCCCCATATTATCCATGCTCGAATTTTTTGTAGTACTAGGATTATCCATGTCCCTGTCCGCGCTCAATGTCTACTTCAGAGACGTGCAATTCATCTGGAAGGTCATCATGCAGATCGGGTTCTTCGCCACGCCGATATTATACCCCATAACCATATTCCCGGAAAATGTGCGTTGGATAGTGATGCTCAACCCCATGGCCTTGATCATCATTATGATGCGTGATAGCATCCTTTACAGGACACCCCCAGAGCCGTTGAGCCTCCTATACCTGGCCATATCCGCTGTGGCCATTCTCCTGCTGGGCTACTTTATCTTCGACCGACTGGAGCCAAGGTTTGCTGAGGTGATCTGAATGAGCGTAAGAGTGGAGCACCTCTGGAAGACCTTCCGAATCCCTCATGAGAAAAGGACGACGATCTTTGAGAATCTTGCGGAATTGGTGAGACCCAATCGTTACGAGACATTCTTCGCGCTAAAGGATATCAACTTCGAGGTGAATGACGGCGAGTTCATCGGCATAATTGGCGACAACGGCTCGGGAAAGAGCACCATGCTCAAGATAATCGCCAATATCATCAGGCCAACGAAAGGAAGGGTAAAGGTAGATGGCAAGATGACGCCCTTCCTGGAGCTGGGTGTCGGTTTTCATCCAGACCTGACCGCCAGAGAGAATATCATCGTTTACGGCACAATTATGGGCATATCCCGCAAGGAGATCAGAGAGAGGATCGATGATGTGATCGAGTTCGCAGGCCTTGAGAAGTTTCAGGACACAAAGCTCAAGAATCTCTCTTCGGGAATGCAGGTCCGCCTGGCATTCTCCACAGCAATACAGACCGATCCGGATGTATTGCTGGTGGATGAGGTTTTAGCCGTAGGCGATATGGAGTTCCAGCAGAAGTGCTTCGATGTATTCAAGCGCTACAGGAATGAAGGAGTCACGGTCCTTTTCGTCTCCCATGGCATGGATGCAGTGAGACGTTTCTGCGACAGGACATTGCTTCTCTCCAGGGGCGAGCAGGTTGGATTCGACGATACCGGAGCAATTCTTGAGACATATATAAATCGTCAATGCTAAGAAGATCACGAAGCATCGGATAGAGCATAGGATTGGAAGCGATTCATGCTCAAATGATTGAGAATAGGGCGGTGAAATATGGCTAAAGTGTTGCTCATAAACCCGAATACAAGATACCTGGGCTCCATGATGACAATCCTGCCACCATTGGGGCTGCTTTATATCGCCTCAACGCTGAAGAGAGAGGGTCATGAGGTTAAGGTTGTAGATGCGGATGTCGAGAATTTAAGCCTGGCCACTGTCTCCAAAACGGCCAGGGATTATGCACCCGATCTCATAGGCCTGACGATGAATACGCTGCAGTCAAGGGCCGCCTATGAGACAGTGGAGCAATTGAAGAGGGCTTATGATGCGCCGGTGATCGCGGGCGGACCCCATCCATCAGCTCTAAAGGGCGAGGTGCTTGAGAGGTGTCCCTCCCTGGATGCGGTTGTATATGGGGAGGGTGAGGCAACCACTCTTGAGATTCTAAAGGCCTTCGAAGATGGGCGCGACCTTGCGGATGTTGAGGGCATCTGCTACCGCCAGGGAGAGGAGATCTTGACCACTGAGCCCAGGTGTCTGGTGGACATCGATTCTCTTCCCCATCCCGCCCTGGAATTGGTGGCACCCATCGGCAGGTATCACGGCGCCTATCCAGTGGGCGCCCGGCCCAGCCTGCATATCATGGCTTCCAGAGGGTGCCCGTTCCAGTGCACCTTTTGCAGTAAGGGAATATGGGAGAGGTCCCTGCGACTTCGAAAGGTGGACTCGGTCCTGGCCGAGGTAGAGTGGCTGAGAGATACCTTCAGGGTCAAGGAGATATTCTTCCAGGACGATACATTGAACGTCAATCGAGGGTGGTTTGAGTCTTTATGTTCCGGCCTTGTAGAGCTTGGCCTGAATAAGAAGGTGAAGTTCAAGGGCCCCTTCAGGGCAAATGAGAAGATGGTTGATCCCGACATACTGAAGATGGCAAAGGACGCCGGCTTCTGGATGATCTTTTACGGCGTTGAGAGCGGCAATCAGAGGGTTTTGGACTCCATTAAGAAGGGGATCACGCTAAGGGAGCTGGAAAGGGCCTTCCAGATCACAAAGAAGGCAGGCATCAAGACCTATGCCTCCTTCATGATCGGCAATCTTGGTGAGAGCAGGGAGACGATAAAAGATACCATCAGATTTGCCAGGAAGCTGGACCCGGACTATTATGGATTTGCTGTGGCAACGCCATATCCCGGCTGCGAATTTTACGAGGCGGCAAAAAGGGGAGGCTATCTGCTGGCCGACTTTGAGGATTACGATCTGAACAGGTATGTCCTGAAGACTGAGAGCCTTGGGCCGGAAGATGTGCAGGAGCTTATGGATACGGCTCGCAGATCCATGCAGAGAGATAGGCATTCTCTGCTCGGCAGGCTGCTGGACAGGGACAAGGGAGTTCAGACTCATTGCGTCCCGGTTTATGACTATTTCCCGGCGACTTCTGCTCCCTCTGAGGATCTGCTCAGCCATGAGATCGTTATGGGCGAAAGCGACTGGGATGTCCTGGGGCCCGGATGGTATGGCTTGGAGCGCTGGCCGCCGGTCATAAGATGGACAGGCAAGATAGCTACTGCCTATCTGAAAGGTAAGCATGGCCAGGTCTGCCTCTGCATAAAGGCCACAGGCTCTCGTGTTGGACCCAATCTAACTATTTCTGTGAATGGAAATCCGCTCAATGCCTATAAGATTGAGCCTGATTGGGCCGGAATCCTGAAAGTTTCTCTGGAGAATGGCGAGGGCATCATAAGGTTGGACCTAGAGGTCGACGAGACCTTAGTGCCCCGGGATTTCGGGGAGGGGGATGAGAGAGAGCTGGGGGTGGCTGTTGAGCGAATATGGCTAAAAAATTTTGATCATTAGAGCGGCATTCATGTTTACTACACATGACTTGAGCACTTTAACTTTAACGATAATTTGTTCATGGAGGGGAAGGTTACTCAAAATCATTGTCCAAATCTGGTGGAAGGGTCCATTTCCTTGGTGAATATCCATTGGATCCTTGTTGGCGCTTTTCAGGAACTCACATATGCCACCGATGAGTTTTTATTATATAAGCGCAAAGGCGCCTCCCACCGGTGATGCCTTGCTAAAGGAACTAATGCAGTCGATGCGGCCATTTCAGTGGTACAAAAACTTGGTTATCTTTATAGGCATAACCTTTTCATATAATCTATTTAACTGGGAAATGTGGCCACGCGTTATCTTTGCTTTCATAATGTTCTGTTTAATTTCCGGTTCGATATATATTATAAATGACATAAAAGATGTTGATAGAGATCGTCTCCATCCCAAGAAGCGGTTCAGGCCGATCGCATTTGGAACTCTCTCATCTCGAACGGCCCTATTAGTATCCATCTTGCTATTATCTATATCCTTATTAATCTCATTCTTTGTAAACAGGCCGTTATGTTATATTGAGCTATTATATGTATTTATAAATTTATTATATACTTTTTACCTCAAATATTTTGCTCTAATCGATGTGATAGTAGTTGCAGTCGGTTTTGTCCTGAGAGCTGTCGCCGGAAGCCTGGTTATCAATGTGTATATTTCCCCCTGGCTTATTCTTTGCGTATTTCTTATGTCGTTTGTTTTGGCCTTTGGAAAGAGGCAAAACGAGCTATTGACCGCCAGCAGCTCCAGAGATTGCTTATCCCAGTACACGGAGAAAATGGTAGAAGGTCTTCTGAATATATCAGTGTCAATGCTTCTCATGGCCTATGCTCTTTATTCATTTTATGTAGATACAAATATGATGATCACACTCCCGTTTGCCTTTTATGGTGTATTCAGGTTTGTGCAGCTCGTCTATCTGAAGAACTTCGGCGGGGAGGCAGAGCTCATCTTAAAGGACTCAGCCTCTCTGGCAAATCTTGTTCTCTGGACTGTTTCTGCAATCGTTGTCCTTTACGAGGTGAGAGCATGAAGTTCGATATGCACGTTCACACGTTTCACTCCAAGAGATGTGGTTGGATGAAACCGGAGCGGCTCGTAGAGCATGCCAAAAAGAAGGAGCTGGATGGCCTGGCGGTTACTGATCATAATACCATTGATGGCGCTCTTGAGGTCTTCGACATAGTCAGAGACGAACATATGGATTTTTCCGTCATAATTGGTGAGGAGATCTCCACGGACAGGGGCGAAGTTCTGGCCTACTTCATAAATAGGGAGATTGAGCCGGGATCTTTTGTGCAGGTTCTAACTGAAATAAGACGGGCTGGCGGCATTTCGGCCATACCTCATCCTTTTGACAAATTAAGGCATCATGCAGTCCGTTTAACGAGTAATGATGTAGAGCTCGTCGATTGCATTGAAGGCTTCAATGCTCGATGTCTCTTTAAAACATACAACGATTTAGCATATAATTTCGGAAAAGAATATGATCTTGCGATTACGGCTGGTTCGGATGCGCACTTTTTAAACGAGGTTGGGAACGGCGGAATTATTACCGGACAAGAGAATATCCGAGAAGCGATAATGAAAAAAAATGTGACCATTTATGGGCATAGGTCAATGGTTATCAATCACGCGGGAACGAAAATCTTAAAATTGGGACGAAGCATTCGGGGTTATCTTGATGAGTAGATATGTCATATATGCCCTTGTTACAGTTATCTTGATCTCAATTGGCCAGCTCTTGTTCAAACTTAGTTCAAAGGATTTAAGAATCGAGAACGTCCATGACATGATAGGATTTATTTTTAACAGATATTTGATAATAGCCTTAATAATTTATATAATTTCGACAGCATTGTGGATATTTACTTTATCAAAAATGGAATTGGGATTTTCATATTTGTTACTAAGCTTGAGTTATCCTTTAATTTTCTTATTATCCCATATATTCTTACATGAGGAATTATCAAGCTATAAATTGTTTAGTATTTTATTGATTATTTTGGCTAATGCTTTGTTGCTCTATGGAGATAAGGCATGAATTGGACATCTAGCCCTAAAATTAATATTGACAAAACACTTGTAATTATATTTGCTGTTTACTCAATGTCACTATTATTTACTTCAATATTTTTTGTTAGTCCTATTATAATAGGTGATGGACATGAATATTTAGGAATGACCGCTTCCTTTTTTCATCACTTAACCCCTGACCTACGCGAGGAGGATATTGCACTAAGAGAGCAAATTGAGAATCAAAATGGGATCAATTTCGGTAAAAATTTAACCTATTTGGGTTACTATAAATCGTTAGGAGGGGCCTGGTACTCTTACCACTTCGGAGCATATTCCCTGTTAAATCTACCAGTTTTTGCATTTCTACATTATTTTAATTTTAATGAACTCAAGTCATTTCAGATAACCAATTCGTTATTGCTCATATTTAGCCTTTTTATTCTCTTACTCATAACTAATTTGACCAGCTCTCAGAAAATGTGGTTATTTCTATTTTCGGCATTCAATCCTATTGTATTTTATATATGGTGGCCTCACACCGAGGTCTTCTCTTATTCATTTATTGTCGTAGCTGTCGCCTTCTATTTAAAAAAGGATTATCGACTAGCAGTTTTAGCTTCTTCGTTATCATCGTTACAAAATCCAGCTATATCAGTCTTTACAATATTTATAATAATATTTGGATGGAGAGCAGCAGACTTGCATCTTCGAGAGCTCTTTAATCTCTTGATATGCGCTTTAATCTCTGTTATTCCTTTTTTATTCTACTACCTAAATTACCACACTATATCTCTAATCGTCTCCCATGGAATTGCAGATATCAGCTACATTTCTTTGGATAAGATCTTTAGTCTATTCTTCGACCTGAATTTTGGAATGATAGCGTATATTCCACCCCTTATGTTCCTGGCGATATTTATGCTTATGGCTTCTATCGCCGGGAAAAAACTGGTTATCCCTTCCTTATGGTCAGTATTGATATTGATGGCAACAATATGTAGTACTCAAGCAAATTGGAATTGCGGAATGATGTATATTCATCGATACTCTGTATTGATGTTGCCAATAATTGTTTTAATCTGTATCTATGAAATTCCAAAGTTTTCTGCAAAAAAAATAAATATATACTTATTTATATCGTTATTGATTACGCTACTTATCATAGGACCTTTATTGTATAATTATGACAATGGAAATAGTGTTAAATTCAACTTCTTATCAAAAGAGGTTCTAATCAATACACCATGTCTTTATAATCCGCCGTATGATGTATTTGCTGAACGTGCTCTTGGAATGGAGATTGATTTTATAGATGATTTGCCTATAATTTTAAGCTATAATGGTGTCCCGAGAAAGGCTTTAACAGATTATGATGGTCTAAGCTTGATAGAACGGCTCACAGGTAATCCTATCAAAAAGGCAGATTCTGAGCAGATTAGAAAGTCAAAAATAGGTTATATTAATTTTGAAAATAGGATATTTAAATTCCCATCAGGTGAATCGGAATTGATGATTTATGACAAAATAGTAATAGAAAACGTTCTATCTGGATCATCTGTAAAGCTCTCTTTTCCAAATAATGGCTGGTATAGCATAGAGGATTGGTCTGGCACCCCGACTCGCTGGATGCAGTCAGATTCTATCATCTCTTTGTCCTCTCCCGACAACATAACTGTCAAACTGAACATGCTTGCTGCGGGCTTCTATCGCTCTAGAACTTTGGAAGTCTACTCAGGCGGCGTGCCTACAACGCAGATTGCAGTGCCCACGAGTTTTATTAACTTGAGCGTGCCCATACATCTCACGAAAGGGGTGAATATCGTACGCCTGCACGTGCCCGAGGGCTGCGAGAGGCCGATCGATAAGCCGGAGCTGAGCAATCCTGATTCAAGATGCCTGAGCTTGGCAGTTCAGAATCTTACTATAAAAGATGTGGATTATAATATTAGTCGGGCGCTATAGAGATGATTAGGAAAGAATTACAGGTTATGAGCCTCGCAAATTATATCTATAGGATTAAGGCTAGCATTAATTTAAAAGGGCAGCAATTTTGCTCGGAGGACGTATCCATGATTGCGAAATCATCCAAGGCCAACAATTTTCAACAAGAAGAGGCATGTTTAGCGCATATTGATGAGTTCCCCAATGGTCAGTGCTTGCCGTTGCCGGATGGTATATCGGAAAGTGCACTTTTTTCGTTCTTGAGATCGGTATGTGCAGTAGGTGAGCCTTCTCCCGAAGTCGTTCAGAGATATTGCGAAGACCATTTTAATAGAATTGTATTTACGTATGGGCTGATAAAAGGCTTGAAAGGCAAATGTCTTGAGTTGGGATCTGCTCCTTATTTTATAACAATGCTACTAAAGCAATTTACTGACCTTGAACTTGTATTGGCAAATTATTTCGGCCAGCGATATGCAGGTATTTACCGGGAAAATGCCGAAAGAGTATGCCCCTTAGAGATATCCTTTGAAAATCCAAAAAATCATATGAAAGAGTATATAAAAACGGAATTTTATCAATTTAATGTAGAAAGCGATATGTATCCTTTTAGTGATTCTGAATTTGACGTTGTTCTGTTCTGCGAATTGATAGAGCATATGCAAATGGACCCGATATATGCTTTGATGGAGATGAAAAGGGTACTTAAGCCAAATGGAGTTCTTATATTAACAACTCCAAACGCGAATAGAATAGAAAATATTATACGCATGATTTCTGGTTCGAATATATATGATCATTATTCTGGATATGGCCCTTATGGACGGCATAATAGAGAATATAATGTTCATGAATTAATGACTTTGCTAGAATACTGCGGATTCTCAATAGACAGCATCTCTGCAATTGATACGACTAATGTCTCTGCCTGGGAAGATCCAATTATTAAACATTTAGAACCCTTATTAGGGGAAAAGGAACATTCTCTTGGCAAGCAAATTTTTATTCGTGCGAAAAATACAAAAGAAGCTAGACGAAAAAGACCCGCTTTCCTATATGCTAATTACCTACCAGAAGAGCTCGAAAACTTTAAATTGCCTGAAAAAGAAGATGTTATTAATGAGCCATCTATTGCATTTATTGGCGATTGGCATGATCTCGAACTCTGGAATAGCACACCGACTCGATGGATAGGTCCTGACGCATCATTACATATATATTCTGAACAAAATCGCAGCACAAAATTTTGTTTTAAAGTATTAAGCTTCTATAGTCAAAGGAATCTGGAGGTCCGCTTTGGAGAGGCGCTAATTGCGAAGTATGAAGTACCTACTAGTTTCATCAACGTCTGTGAGGCTATAAATTTATCA
>LAHU01000610.1_pt1 | contig 15803 bp, 18 predicted proteins | sample 329631 | NCBI WGS metagenome assembly LAHU01 (sample SAMN03275698, study PRJNA271635) | activated sludge metagenome | isolation source: sample C-0 Zero hour mixed sludge faded in reactor as a methanogenic...
GGTTTATCGGAACTCTCTGGAATGTGAAGTTGATCTGGATATTCCCGTTGAATACGTAGATACACAACCCCGGCTGTCCTGGGGATGGAGTGGGATCGAGGGGGGATGTCCGCCCTCCCTTCCCGGACCGGACCTCTCTCTGTTAGCCAAATATTTTTTGCTAAATGCACACTATACATTACATGGGAACCCTATGGACACGAAGGTCAAAATATGTCTCTGCCTCCTCCTGGTGATCGTCCTTATTCCCGTTGTTCTTTTTGTCATTCCGGGATATCTCGCCCCATCACGGGCGCCAGGTAACGCACCCTCCTTCCCGCCGGTCAACAATTCCACCCTGTACATCGTAGTCGACCCGATCGCGGACAGGCGAATCGGTGATGTATTCACTGTGAGAGGGATTACCAACCTCCCGGCAGGGACCGAACTGCACTTCGAGGCTACACCAACCTTGTTCCCGGTGCAGATGATGACCGGGGAGGGCAGGTTTTCGGGGGTCCTGGGGACCATAACCGTGAACGCCAGTGGCGGGGGAAGGAATGCATGGTCGACCGAGCTCAACACGTCCGGTTTCGAAGTGAACAAGTACATCATGAGGGTCCAGACGTCGGACGGGGAGGTCTACGGGACGGCGTACTTCCAGGTCTCGTGAGAGGGAGTGCAATGAAGCGAATGACCTATCATCTCTGCACAGTGGTCGTGGCAGCCATCGTTGCGGCTATCTCCGGCTGGTCCGTGGCTTCAGGAAAGGTATTCCTCCCTGTGGTCGTAATACCGGTAGGGATAGCTGTCGTCCTGATCTGCCGGCAGCACGTGGACGTGATCATCGAGGACGAGAGGGTACGGCGGATACGGGGGGAAGCGGCACTCCGCACCCTTGAAATCTCCTTCATCCTCGGCCTGATCGCCGCTGTCGTCATGTTCTCATACGCGTTTGGCATGGAAACGGCGCAGCCCATAACGAGCATGACGGGATACCACGATAACGGGAGGATCTCCGAGACCGTCTGGATCTACAGGCCCGGTGCGGATCCGCTCCCTGAGAACGTGATGGAGACCATCACGATCCCTGATATCGAATCGATGAACAAGACCCAGGCGATGGACTACCACGAATTCTGGGAGAGGGGGCTTCGGCCGATACGCGAGACAGGACTCACCGGGAAGGTCATTGTCTCATGCCTTGCCGGGCTCATCGGTGTGTATGGATTTTTCTCCCTCTACTACCGCAGGAAGTACTGATAGGCAGGAAACAGCTGGTCCCGATGAAGAACAGGATCAAGGTGCTCAGGGCCGAACGGGACATGACCCAGGAAGCCCTGGCCGACCGGGCTGGGGTTACCCGGAACACCATCATATCCATCGAAAAGGGACGGTACTGCCCGTCTCTCATCCTTGCATACAGGATTGCCCACGTCTTCGGGGTGGGGATCGATGACGTTTTCTCTTATGAAGAAGATAAGGACGGTCCTGGAAACGGGAATTAGCCTCTCCCCGGCTGCACACTTATAAAAATGGTGTCCCGGTGCTTTCGCTGGAGGGTATGGGACTCGCCAGGCCTTTCCTGTCTTTGCCTGGTATTCGCCTGCACAATGCAGGTAGTGCATGCAGCTTGAACGAGAAAGAAAATTGGAGGGGATGGAGGCAAGTATCCCACTCACCGACTCCCCTGTCTGGCTACTTTTTACAGGCGTCTCCAACGTCCCCCAGCGCATCCGCGGCCACGACCACATCCCCACGGCATTCCTCCGCGGCCAAACCCGTACATGGTCCCTGGAGGGATAACACCCCGGGCTGATGCCTGTACCAGGGGAGATTCGGCGTCCTGTGCCTGTACTGGCTGCCCGCGTACTCCCCCCATTCCCGGTCCGGGTCTACACCGTCCAAACCCCCGCCCTGTCATCGGGCCCTGGCCGGATGGCCCTGTTTCATCCAATCCTGGCATTGTGCTACCTTGTACCTTTCTTGTGGTACAATTATTACTCATATGGGCGAAATTATTTATTTCTGGTGGAAGAGACACTTGCTCATGCGAGCGCCCCGGTATTTCCCTTTCGCGGATTTCGGGAGGGACAAACTGCACGAGATCCCGTTCCGTGTCACGGTGATAGCCTTGGACAGGGACGGGTCCCAGTCCTGGTGAATATGAGGGAAGTTTCAAGTATGTACACAATTACTGCTGATGCAGTACGAAGGGCAGCAGACGTGTTTGGTATTGCAGACCAGGCCAGCCTGAATGAGATTCGCAGCCGGTTCCGTATACTCATCAAGGAATGGCACCCGGACGTAACACAGGAGCAGAAGGGGAAATCTGAAGAGAGGACCAGGGAAATCCTCAATTCCTATGATACCCTGGTTGAATACTGCACCAACCACCCAATCTCATTTCGCATGGAGGATATTTACCAGCCAGGCACAGACCTGCCCTCTGATTACTGGATGAAGCGGTTCGGGGACGACCCGATCTGGAGCTGAATGCATCCTGTCTGGTGAATGAAGGGTGTCACCAGTTACCGGTGCGGTGCAGGTCAATACCGGTTGTAACGGATAATACCGGGTAATACTGGTTAAAATAATAACGTACCCGGGGCAGGGAACCATTTCCATCCATACCCCTGCAAGTACCTGGCCGGGTCATCCCTAGTGGTTTATAGCTCTCATTTTTATCGTCTTCGTGCCAGGTATGTATTTCCGGGAAAATAGCGGGACCGTTCATCATCCATCCATATCATGAAAGTAAGGGTGTCGATTAAGTCAAACCCGCCCGATTCCAGCCATGCATTCACTTCCCCCTCCGTGTGGCGGAACAGGGTCACCGGTGTTCGCGTACCTGCCTGTCCAGGGCTTACTATGACGGTTGCTTCTTCGCTGGGGCTGCGGTAACCTGTTATAAAGACGAAGATGCCGCCGCTCCGGAGGATTCTCCCGATTTCACGAAAAACTGGGTTGAGATCCTCGAAAAACTGGAATACGCCTGTAGAAATGGTATGGTCGAATGATGCATCGGCAAATGGGTACGGCACACTCGTCAGGTCATAGCAGACCAGTTTTTGGAAAAACCCTTTTGTTCGCATGCATCGAGCATCTCCCTCGAGATGTCCATGCCGGTAACGACCAGGCCTGCTTTAGCGAATAATGCAGAACCAAGTCCGGTCCCCACGCCGATATCGACGATGGCTTCCCCCTGCCTGATATAAGGAAATGCAAGGCCGAATGCGACTGCGGGGCCATGCCATCCCGTGGCCACAGCCTCCATATCATAATCTGTAGCGCGGTTATTTCCTGATTCCGTCATCCTGGTGAATCTCCATCATTTACCCGCTCCCGTATCCCTTCCCGCATCAACGTTGATGCAGTCTCTTGTAGCATATAAGGGTTCTCTAAAGTATCCGTGGATTCCCGGTTCCATTACCCGGGGTAGGGTTCTGTCAATGGTGAAAGAGGAGGTCTGTATACTGGGAGAATGCTGGCAGCTGACGCAGGTTGGCCTGATTGGTAGAGGGGCCTGACGCGTTTAAAAAAGGTATGATCCCTGCCGGGTTTACCGGGCGGGGATGATGAGCGAGCGCTCTCCGGCGGGCAGGAACTCGCGGATTGCACCCTTGGCGAACTCGCGGCGCGGCTCTGAGAAGTCGAACTTGAGCGAGGGGTCGGCGAAGGTGATCTTGATGAGAGGGGACAGCGACCATGCGTCGCCGCGGCCGAGGTGGGCTGCACCGGCGATGGCTGCGTATTCTCCCTGGTGACCGACGTTCATCGCGTAGTTCGGGTAGTTCGGGCCACGGAGTTCTCCGACTGCACCCTCGTCGGGCCTGACAGAGAGTGAGTTGGTCGAACCGCACTGGTCCTGGAGGTCGTAGCCGAAGAAGCCGAGGCGTGACCAGCCGTCCTTGTGCAGCAGCATCGAGAGGTACCAGCCGTTCAGACCCGCATTGGAGTTGCAGGTCGCGATGGCGACTGAGAGACCGGAGGCAGCGGCGAGGACCGAGGCACGCTGGGAGCCACCGAAGTGGGACTCGAGGGCGGTCGGGAACTGCTCGTACTGCTCCATACCATAGAGGGTGACCTCGGTAGCGATGTCGTTGACAACGTCCTGGGTCGGCTTGACGGCGTTCTTCTCGTTGGGCTTCTGCCAGTCGACCTTGTACTTGGACTTGATGTAGTCCATGCCGTAGTAGGTGTACTCGTCGAGGATGTTGTCGGTGTAGGCAGCGGTCGCGTACTGAGTGAACCCGACACCGCCGGACATGTAGGACCCGAGCCAGATCTGGTCGAAGAGCATGGTTCCTCCCGCGACGATCTCGAGGGATGCCCGGGCAGGGTCGTTCGGGTACTTCCTGTCGGTCTGGATCATGTCGGCGAAGTTGCCGAACTTGATGCCACCGGGCTCGTTGGGGCCACGGGCACGGCGGGCCGGGAGGATGTCAGCCATCTGAACGACACCCGCGTGCTTTGCAGCGAACGCGAGGTCGGCGACTGCGGCCTCACCGGCGCACATGCGGTAGGCACCGATGAAGGACATACCGATCTGCATTGCAGACCAGCGGGAGGTGGTTCCACCGTCGCAGGTCCTCGAGACGATGGTCGGGATGTGGATGGCCTGCCAGAGGGACTTGCCGACGGCGGCCTTCAGCTGCTCTGCCTGCTTGGCCGGGAAGAGCTTGTCGACGTTGACGACGAACTGGGGCTCGAGGTCGTCGGCCATCTCGTCGTCACCGGTGAAGACCTTGACGTAACAGTCATCGACGAGGCCGGGGTGGGTCTCGACCATGTGTTCCTGGACGACGGCTGCGCCGGGCATCGCGTGGTTGACCACGTGCAGGTACTCGTTGATCGTCTCAGGGGTGACTTCCTTGCCGAGACGCTTCTGCAGGGTCTGGTGGGCAAGGTCCATGTTGACGATGATCGTCCTGCGGATGTCGTCCCACATCTGCTGCATTGCAGCATTGTTGACGAAGTGCAGGTCGTCGCCCTCTACGAAGACGCCGGTCTGGGAGACCTCGTAGGTCATCAGCTGGCGCTGTCCGAGCGGGATACCGCCGAGGTGGCAGCGGACAGGGTCGTACATGCTGATGCCACGGGACATCTCCATCTTCTTACCGGCTGCGACGAACTCGCGCTTCCGTGCGGACTGCTTAAGCCCCTCACGGGCGAAGACAGTCTGGGTGCTCTTGGGGTCCTCTGCGAACTTCTCCTTGAGGGCTTTTAAGAAGAGCTTCTGGGATCTCTCGATCTTTGCCTTTGCCATTTCTGATCACTCCACCGGCATGAAACCATACTTGGTCCGGAGCGAGTGGATGCGCTGGACGTATTCGACGTACTCTGCGTCGTCGCGGAAGGCAGTCCCGACGAGGGAGTGGAAGATCGTGGTCCGCTGCTTGAGCCACTTCTCGTCCATCGGCTTGCCGACCTTGACTTCCTTGTCGAGGGGCTCCCCGATCTGGTTCTTGACATACTTCACAATGCCGCCCTTCTTGTCGAGGACGCACCGCTGCAGCATGTCGAACATCATGCCGTTCTCGTCGAGGCGGAGCGAGTGGCCGTGCACGGTCGCACCACGGACACCAGTCAGGGCCGGGTCGAAGAGCTCGGTGTTCACGAGTTCCTTCGCGTACTTCTCGAGGTCACGCTCGCGGCACTCGATAATCTGACGGCCTGAAAGGGTTCCCGGGTCGATCCCGCGGAAGCGGTATGCCTCGAGCCAGGAGCGGACGTAGGGGTGGCAGGGGGCGTTGTACATTGAGTCAGCGAACTGGATGTACCGGACGCGGTCACCGGCCTTTGCGCCGTCGGTCGGGGTGACCATCTTGCGGATTGGGCAGGCGGGCTCCTGCTGCTCTGCGAGTGGCGGGTGGGCGGTCGGGTAGGCCGATCCGGGAGCGCGGTGACCCATGATCAGGACGATGTCCTCATCGGTCACGTCACGAAGCTTTTCGAGCTTGTGGGCCGGGTCGAGCTGCTTGCGCCTGTTCTCGGCGACAACCGAGGATCCAGGGCAGTACTGGGGCTTGTAAGCCATAGTTTTGATTCCTCCTAATTCTGGGATTTCATCAGTCTCATCACTGCGTGAATGACTTCTGCCATCTTCTCGCGTGTAGGTGTCTGGCCGCGGGTTACCCCGCTCACGATGGCCATCACGGTCCCTTTTGTGCGGACTTTCTCCTCAGGTGGCATCACAACCGAGGTCTTTACGCCTTCCTTTGCAAAATCCTCAAAGTCCACCGGTGCCTGGCTTACGACGATTGCCTTCACGTCGCAGGCCTGGAGGATGAACCGGACCTTATGGACGACATGCGACCTGACATTGCCGTGGTGGAGAATGGCGACCTTGTGCTTCTCAATCTGCCTCACTTCCTTCTCGGTAAGGCCGAAGTAGGCACCCAGCACCGCACCCCCGATATTTTGGGCATCCGACGGGACTCCACTCCCTGCATTTAAGACAAGGGTGCTGATGCTGTACTCCACGCCCTCCCTCCTGAGGGCCGAGGTGATGTCGCAGACGGGCTTGGTCACGTGTCTGCGGCCGGGTGACATGCCGACGACGATGACGTCAGGGAACCGGCACTCGGAGATGGTGCCCCGTTGGGCAATCCCTCCGCCTTTTCCCATACCCATCGCCTCGCGGCAGTCGACGACCTGGGTGACCCTTCCCATCGGCATACTAGCACTTCGTTCCCTGGAGGATGACAGGGCCCGTCTTGTTCGACGGCTCGACAAGGCCCAGGAGGTCCTTGTCGGCATCCGGCCCGTATTTTGCATAATCTGAGAGCGATGCCTCGGTCTTCATGAATCTGCCCTCTTTTATCGTGTAGGTGAAGGGGAGGTCCCTGAATGCATCGTCGCATGCGGCTTTTAGCGCAGGGACCGAGTCCCTGTTGAAGAGTTCCAGGATAACGCTCCCCACGTGGACCTGGAGCTCTACGTCATCTGAACCGATGCGTATGGTCGATTTCAGGGAATGGGGGTTCGGAAGTCCTGCCGCAGGCCCGTATGGGATGTTCTTCGGCAGGCGGGGTCCGTTCAGGAGGACCCGCCGGACCCCGCCCGTCGCGAGGAGGGCATTGAGGAGACGCTCCACCGTCTCAGGATTCATGAGACGGAGGGAGTCAATCCGGCACTGGGGAAATATGGCGTCTGTCATTCAGATTCACAGGGGGATTTATACGGACTTTGCAATCGCCTGGATCGGCTTCTTGAACTCGTCGAGCTGGCCGAACGTGTCCTGGTAGACCTTGGATGTCTGCTCGGGGCCGAACATCTGGGTGCCACCGTCGAGGGCACAGGCTGCGACGATACAGGGGATACCGACACCGGCTGCATGCCGGGTGACGACGTGGTTGCCGTTGAAGACACCAGGGCCACCGCCACCGTAGATCGAGTGGCTGAAGAACGAGAACCCGACTGCGACTCCCATCGTGCGGCCATAGTCACAGCCCGGAAGCCCGGTCTCGTGCTCGAGCAGGTCGTTGAAGTAGAGCAAGGTTGCAGAGACTGCCTGGGCGAACCGGCCCGCACCACAGTTCACCATGGTCGCAGCAAGGGTTCCTGCAGCAGCGTATGCATTCCACAGCATCGGGTCCTTGGTCTCGTAGAAGACGAACCCGGACTTGCCCTTCTTTCCTGGCTTGATGACCTTGTCCTCGAGTGCCTTCTCGACAAGGCTCTGGACAACGGTACCGATGGTGCCGGTCTTGCCGTTCGCCTTGACGAGGTCGTAGACGATGTTGTTGGCATTGAGGCCCTGGTACGCGTAGAGCAGGAGCTGGGCGCGCTCGAATGGTCCGATTGCCATTCCCATCTCGAACTCTCCGGACTGCTCGAAGGTCGAGGAGAGTGCGGACGCCTGGATCGCGTTCCGGTGGGTCATCATCGCGACGTGGTTCGCGGGGATGTTGCGGAGTGCATAGCCGAGGCCTTCGTTGTTCTGGGGGATGGACAGGATCGAGACGATGTTGCCGCCCTGCATGTCCATGGTCTGCGGGTAGGCTCCCCAAACGCAGGACTTCACGAACGGACCATCGAACATCCCGACATCGTACTCCTCGATGAGAGCATAGGTGGTGGCTGCCGCAACAGCGGTGCTCGCCGCATCGTAGGTTGCTGCTGCTTCAATCCTGGCGGTGGGCACTTCCACCAGGAGCAGCTTGCCGCCGGCGACCTTGGTAATCTTGGTGTTGTCACCATCGGTGACCTGGACCATTGCCTTGATTCTGGCTGCCAGTGCATCTGCGTCCTTAACGGGATCTGCCTTGATGCTGCGGCCAAGGATCTGGCTGTCCTTTCCAATCTTTCCGGTCTTCAGTGCGTTGTCAATGCCACCGAGGTTCACCGTGACGGTCCTCTTGGTGAGGTCGATGATCTTCTTCACACCCGGGTTGACAAGCGGGCTGATTTTATCAATGGCAACGTTGCTCTTCAGCAGCTTGCCTTCGTCGTCGTACAGGTCGACTGTATCCTTATATTTTGCCATAACTTTCCTCCAATTTGCTCGGATTTTCGGTCGATGTGGTAACTGTTGTGCATGTACGGTATCTGTTGGTCGCTGAAAGATGATGGTCACTAGAGAATGTCCCCTCAGGGACAATGGGTAATATCATATAGCTTGTTATAAGCATTGCTCTTTGATTCTGGTATTTTTTATTATAAAAATATATAAATAAAAGTGTATAAAGGGAGAATATTCAAATATTAGTGATATATTGTGATTCGATTTTACATGCGATATGAAGATTCTATACTATTTTCGCAATTAAAACGTACAAAAATCTCTGCCCTGCTGAATATTCTCTGCGCTCCGGGCACCTCAAGGATAAAAAAAGGTTGGATCTCCCGTACATCTTCCTAATACCATAAGTACATTCTTCATTTTGAGTGTGAACGAATTCAGGCTTCCGAATAGAAAAAAAACTGTTTATTATTGAAATATCGGAAAAAAGAGGGCGATGCTCTCTTCACTCCGGGAGAACGACAGGTGGAACATATTGCGCCGTTTTTTCCCTGAACAGGCTATGGAAATGCCTGAATACCAGGTGGCTGAACCGGGAGCGGATGGTCGGGCCATTGCCTGGAGAACAGGTCCATGGTTCACGTCTCGTCTCTTCTTCCGGTGCAGTTGCCGGTATTGTCGACAGAGACGGCAAAGACGGATCGGGTCCCGTACTCCCTGTGCCTGTTGTCCTGGCGGAGCGGAGTCCCAGCGTCTCACCATCTCCTGTTCTGGGCATGATAATATTCCCTTGGCCACCTTGACGCCAGGAAAGACCATTGCGCAGTGCTCGGCGAAGGACTCACCTCCCCTCGTGCCAGTCCTCGCAGGCACGGTCACACGAACCCTTGCAGGGAGGGGTCCCCCTGGTTCAGGGAGCCTTTAGGGCATGGAGTTCATCGCGTCCCGTTCAGGGGGTATCGCCTCCCCTGGTTCAGAGAACAAGGCTGCCCAGAACCATCCCTGATCATCCTGGTGATCCCGCTGGTAATCCATCAGGCTTCCACCCCTCCTCCGTTTTCCATGCCGTTGTCCTGCTTGATATGGGTCGTGCTCACCAGGTCCATATTGAGCAGAAAACTGTCCGGTTCTCTGTTGAAATGAAAAAAAGGTTGGGGAATTGGGTTTTCAGGTCTTGACTAGCGTGATTTCATGAACTCGGAGATAGGGCTCGGGCCGAGGTTGGTGACGGTATTGACGACGTCCTCAACCACTTTCGCCCACTTTGCCCCTTCTGATGCCGAGACAAAGGTCATCCTGAGCCGCTTGTCCTCAAGACCGATGTTCTTCAGGAGGGACTTGAGCATGAACATCCTCTTTGCTGCCTTGTAGTTCCCTTCAAGGTAGTGGCAGTCACCGAAGTGACAACCAGAGACCAGCACCCCGTCAGCCCCGTCCGTGAATGCCTTCAGGATGAAGAGCATGTCAAGACGGCCGGTACACATGACCCTGATGATCCGGATGTCAGGGGGGTACTGGGTGCGTGCACTTCCTGCAAGGTCAGCACCAGCATAGGAGCACCAGTTGCAGACCAGCCCGAGGATCTTCGGTTTCCATGCTTCATCTGCCATTATTCTGCACCCCCGGTGAAGAACGCATCAATCTGTGCAACGATCTGCGGGGTGGTAAAGTGCTGCATCCATATCGCACCGCCGGGACAGAACCCGCCACAGGTCCCGCATCCTTTGCACTTCGCCTCAGTCACCTGCATGACTCTCCGCCCGTCTTTCTCGACGACGGCAAGAGCACTGTACGGGCAGAGGTTCACGCACATCCCGCAGCCTGCGCACTTCTCCTCGATGCACTGGGCAAAGTAAGGCTCGAGCTCGACTTCCCCGATGTGGATCGGGATGCTTGCCGCTGAAGCCGCACCCTCTGCCGATGCCACCGTGTCGGGGATGTCCTTGGGTCCCTGGCAGACCCCGGCGAGGAAGACCCCGGCCGTGGTGGTGCCGCACGGGTTCAGCTTGGGGTGCGCTTCGAGGAGCCAGCCGTCCATCGAACAGGAGACTCCGAAGAGCTTCCGCGTCCGGTTGGTGTCGGCCGATGGCTCGACAGCCGCCGCGAGGACGACGAGATCCGCTTCGAGACGGAAGGGCTGGTCGAGGAGCGTGTCATCGGCGTGCACGATGAGGTTCTTTGTTTTTTGATCCTCGAGGATATGGGAGACCCGCCCGCGGATGAACTTGGTGCCCTCATCCTGGATGCGGTAATAGAACTCCTCGTACATCTTTCCAAAGGACCTGATATCCATGTAGAAGATATATGGCTGGCAGCCCGGGATCTTCTCGATGATCTGGTGTGCGTGCTTCAGGGAATACATGCAGCAGAACCGGGAACAGTAAGGCTTCCCGATACCAGCATTGTCACGCGAACCGGCGCAGAGGACGAACGCAACCTTCTTGGGCGTTTCGCCGTCGCTCGGGCGGATAAGATGCCCACCGGTCGGCCCAGATGCACAGATGAGACGTTCGAACTCAAGGCTCGTGATGACGTTCTCGTATCGCTTGTAACCCCATTCTTCCTTCTTCTCGATCGGGAAGATGTCATATCCCACTGCAAGGACGGCAGTCCCGACCTTGACCGTAAGGAACTGGTCCTCCATCTCGAGGTCAATGGCCTTCTTCTCCCCGCAGGCGGTCACGCAGAGACCGCACTTGACGCAGTTCTCGAAGTCCACTGTGTAGATGAGGGGAACGACCTGGGGGTGGTTGATATAGATCGCCTTGCGCGGTTTCATCCCCATCTCGAACTCGTTCGGCTTGATGACCGGGCAGACCGTGTCACAGTCACCGCAGCCGTTACAGCCGCCACCGACGATCCCGCGTGCTTCTGCCTCGGTCGGGGTGAGGACTCCGCGTGCCTTCTTCCGGATCGTCACGTCGAAGTTACCAATGTAGCCCTCGACGCTATCGATCTCGGCGTAGGTATGCAGTTCGATGTTCGGGTTCCTGCCGACATCCACCATCTTCGGAGTGAGGATGCACTGGGAACAGTCGAGGGTCGGGAAGGTCTTGTCAAGCTGGGACATCCGCCCACCGATCGTGGGGGACTTCTCGACGAGGTAGGTCTTGATTCCTGCATTTGCAAGGTCGAGTGCAGCCTGCATGCCGGCGACTCCTGCGCCGACCACGAGTGCGGCCTTCTCAACGGAGACGCTCTTTGGGAAGAGGTCCTGCAACAGGGATGCCTTCGCCACGGCGATACGGACTGCGTCCTTGGCCTTGGATGTCGCGCCCTCCCGGTCGTGCATGTGCACCCAGGAGTTCTGCTCGCGGATGTTCGCCATCTCGAACCGGAACGGGTTGATGCCACCTTCCCTGGTCGCCGTACGGAACGTCGGTTCGTGCAGCCGCGGGGAACAGGCTGCGACGACTATCCCCGTCAGCTTGTACTCCTTGATTGCGTCCTCGATCTTCTTCTGCCCGGGTGTGGAACACATGTACTGGTAGTTGTCGACGAACTCGACATTCGGGAGGGTTTTTGAATACTCCTGGAGTGCGTTGATATCGATCGAACCAGCGATGTTGGTCCCGCAGTGGCACATAAAGACGCCGACCCGCGGCCTCTTCGACTCGGGGGTCCTCGGAACGGTGGAGTGTCCGCTGGCCTTTTCATCTGCCTTTGGTTTTACCTCGGTCTTTGCAGTCTTCTTGGCAGCAGTCTCTTTCTTTGTCTTCTTCGTGTCAGCCATCGTCAATCCCCCCTCAAAGCACCTTGGACAGGAACGGCTCGCAGCTGATAGCGTGCAGGTCGAGTGCGAGTTCCTGTGGGCTCATCCCCTGTGCAAGTCCGAGCAGTTCGCAGTAGTGGAGCACGGGCATGCCATATGAGACGCCGAACTTCTCCTGCATCTCAATCTGGCCGCGGTCGAACTGCAGCTGGCAGAACGGGCAGATATCCGTGAGTGCATCCACGCCAACCTCCTTGAGGTTGATCATCTTCTCATTCGTGATGTCGAGCGAGTGGACGAGGTCATATCCGCGGACCCCGCCGCCGGCACCGCAGCACTGCATCTTGTTGCGGTACTCCACAGATTCAGCACCGAGCGCCTCGACCATCTCCTCCATCCAGTGGGGGGCTTCGGTCTTTCCGATCCGCTCGTCGTCGAACTCGCGGTCTTTCCGGGGTTTCATCAGGTGGCACCCGTAGTGGACGGCGATCCTGGTCCCGGTCAGCGGGTTCGTCACGCTGTTGCGGATCTTCTCCACTCCGCAGGTTTTCGGGTCATAAAGGAGCTCGGCAAGGTGGTAGACATTGATGCTGCCCTTGTACTCCATGTCGATCTCCTTGAGGACCTCGTTAACCCCATCGCGGAGCTCCTTGTTGTGCTTCAGCTTGTGGTTGACTTCCCAGATAGACTTGTAGCACCCGTTGCAGACGAGGGCGATGTCCTTCTTCATCTGCTCGGCAAGGACAAGGTTCCTGGCTGCCATGGCATACCAGACATTCAGGTCGATTGATCCGAATGCACCGGGAGCAGGGCAGCAGCTTGCACCTTTGAGGGGCAGGAGGTCGATCCCGAGTTTCCTGGCGGTCCTGATCGCGGCAGACTCAACACCCGGGTACCGGTTCGGGGCGATACAACCGAGATAGAACGCGTATTCTTTCAATTCCTCCATCGTTTATCCCTCCCGTTCCTTCACTATCCTGTCTGCATTCTGCTTGAGGTGATAATGATCGAGGATCTTCTGAATCCCCTTGACAAACTCGGGATACATGTGGGTGGTGGGCGGGTCGCGTGTGAGCCCGAGTTTCTCCCTGGCAGCCCGGTTGACGTCGTTGTTGGGGACACCGTGTCCCGAACTGTATATTGCCTGGACGGTCTTGAGGAAGTTGACCGGGACGATGTCTCTCTTGAATGCAAGGTTCCTCATTGCCATGATGACATCTGTCGGTGCAATGTCCCGCGGACAGCGGTCGGTGCAGCTGTAGCACGTGGTGCAGAGCCAGAGATCGGGGTCGGTGAGTGCTTCGTCTTCAAGTCCCATCACGACTCTCCGCACGAACTTGCGGATCCGATATGTACTTCTGGGTGCAGACGGACAGGACGCGGTGCATGTCCCACACTGGTAGCACATGTGGGGGATGGTCATTGAGATCTTCTCGACGGTCCTGGTGAATTCAGGGTGCCGCTCACTGTCGTAGAGGACACGGTCCTGGAGTTTCTTTTCGAGTGCTTCTGGATATCCTTTTACTCGTGCCATCGTTGATCCCTCACGCCTTCTCCATCATCTTCAGGCTGACCTGGCCGGCCTGCTCTTCCTTGACCTTGGATGTCCGCTTCGCGAAGAGCTTCGCCTTGATCTTCTTGAAAAGGTCCGTCTCCTCTCCCTTGATCCGGATCGAATTGCGCTGGAGGACGATGATATCCTCACCCGGGCAGGCGTTTACGCACGCGCCGCAGAGCATGCAGTAATCGCGGTTCACCGCGATCGTGGGTTCCCTCTCCCCCTTCATGTCGGCTGCCGGTTTCGGGGTCGGGAGATATATTGCATTGCAGGGGCAGATCTCCGCACAGGTGGAGCAGCCGCCGGGGCACTTCTCGGCGTGGAACTCGATATCCCCGTCAAAGATCTTCTCGACCGTGATGGCCTCAGAGGGGCAGTTCCGGGAGCACCAGGTGCAGGTGCAGCACAGTTTCTGGTTGATGTCAACCTCGCCGGGGATCTTGTCGGAGACGACCTCGCGCTCGACGGTGATGCACTCTTCAGGGCACACCTCCACGCAGACCTTGCAGGCGTCGCACCGGGTCTCGTCCCAGATGACCTCGCCCTCGACCGTGCCGGTCTCGGCGGTGAATGGCTTGTGCTTCACGGTGATTGCAGGGCAGATCGCACCGCAAATACCGCACTTGGTGCACTTCTCTTCGTCCACCTTGAACGTGGTCTTGGTCTGCATCGCGAGCTGGCGTTCCTTGCCTGTCGCGTCAGCTCCTTCAAATACCGGAACTTTTCGATCTATGGCATCACGAGGGCAGACTTCATTGCAGATGGTGCAGCGGGTGCACTTTTCATCATCGATGTCAGCGACCATGTCGTACTGTGGGAAGCCCTCCTTCTCGATGATGGGAAGACGCTCCTCGTTGTCTATCTTAAGAGTAAGTGCGTTAAACGGACAGAGAATAACGCATATACCACAGTACGAACATTTCACCTCGTCGATCTCGACCGGGGCTGCATAATTTACGGCGCCTCTCCTCGCGGCGCCGACAAGTCCGACTACAATCGCTTCTTCTGGACAAGCGTCAACGCAGATCCCGCAGCCGGTGCATATCTCGCTGTTGAGAACGAGATGATTAACCTGCTGCAGAAGCCGCTGCTCGTTGATGACATTCACGCCGTCCCGCTTTTTTGCGAACTTTGGAAAGAGTGTGTTCATGCGGAAACCTCGTTTGAAAGGGATGTCACAGCCTATACCGCCGCCGATGATGGCAGGAACCCGCGACCTGTGAGCTGGATCACATCGTATGGACAGGCTTCGACGCAGACGCCGCAGCCGGCGCAGAGCTCAGATTTGAAGTCCAAAACAAGCACTTTGCCATTCGTTACGATGTACATTTTCTCGCAGGTTACAGGGTCAACCGTGTAGAGCTCGAGTGCGTCGACGGGGCAGGCGACCACACAGTTGTTGCATCCGGTACAACGACCCATGTTCACATGCACTGCAAAAGCCATTACTGTATCACGCCTGTATCACGCACCGATTTCGATCGATTCAAAAATCGACTACACCAAATTGGTTAACGAATATAGATAAACTCTTTGGATTATTCGCGGCAGGATTCGCGGCGAATTCGCGAACTTGTTAATGAAAAACAGTATACTGGTTGTTCAATCTATTCAAACTATTTATCCAGGAGTCCATATATTTGAGCGTAGAGGTCTTTTTTGCATAAATATGCACAATATGACCATTAAAACTAAAAAAGCTCATTTTTGCACTATTTTTTTTATTAGAGCAATTTAATCAGCCATTTGGGTTTTATCTCTCTTAAAATGCTCTCTCTCTCTTCTGCGCTACTATTCATTCGGAATATGCATCCCTTTTACTTTTCCAGAATGGAATCGTGGATATTGCGGTCGGGAACCGTTTCGGTTTTTGATAAGGACCTGCAAAGCGGGCCAGCTGCCGGTTCCCACCAATAATCTCTAATTCCATTGTTCCGTATCCACCTATATTCCCTCACATTATCTCCATTATCTGGTTGCAAGTGACTGCATCTGGGATATGTAGCATGATCCCTTCTCCCTGGTTTTTTCATCCCATCCAGATTGCCAGGGTAATATTCCCATGTTCAGTAGTTCACTAATTTTTG
>LAHU01004665.1_pt1 | contig 15764 bp, 15 predicted proteins | sample 329631 | NCBI WGS metagenome assembly LAHU01 (sample SAMN03275698, study PRJNA271635) | activated sludge metagenome | isolation source: sample C-0 Zero hour mixed sludge faded in reactor as a methanogenic...
ATTTTACTGCCGACAGTCGGGTGATCTTGGTGGGTTGTATTTATTCTGGTTTAATGGTCCAGATGTCTTGCGGTGCGATGGATTGTCACTATGAGTGAAAAAACATATAAGGTCGGGATTATATCAACCATTCAATCGTTAGTTATCTAAACGATTAATGCCCTTTCAATCGGTATTTATTTAAATGAGTTTGTAAGATTGCTTTTCCATCTTTTAATTCATTCATGGATATAATTTTTAATATTATCAAACCTAACGGATAGCAAAGTACCAATATTATTTTAAAAATGAGATGATTCATAGTATTTTCTGAAAAAAAACTGTATGATAGGATTATAATAAAAGTGGCAAGTATAATAACTTTAATTATTTTATAATATTCATACGATATTTCACAATATTTATGTGAAAAATAAAAAATTAATATAAATAAACATAAACTTGTTATTATTGTAGCAAGAGCAGCGCCAATTATTTGATATCGTGGGATAAGAAGATAACAAGCAATAATGTTAACACAAACGCTAGTAATTGTTGAAAAAGAAATAAAAATTGTCTTTTTTAAGAAAAATAACTGGTTAACAACCATGTAATACATTCCGTTAATAATGTAGGTTATGGTGATTAAAGGAACAACAGAAGCCGCATTGTAGTATTGCGAAGTTGTCATTATCATGATAATTTCTTTGGAAAATAAAATTATCCCAATGGCGAAAAAAATTATGAAAATAATATAATAACTTGTTAATCGTGCAATTGTTGGTTTTGCTGCTTTTCCATATTCTTTTAATGATGAAAAAAGATAAGGAACCCAAGCATAATTAATAGATGTTGTTATGAATCCCAAAACAGAACCAAATTGGTAACCAATATTATATAATCCAATATTTGATAATGTAGAATAGTTGGTAAGAAAGATCCTATCAAGTAGGTTCGAAAGAGAACTGATTAATTCATGCGGTAAAACAGGAAGGCCAAATATCAAGGATTCTTTCAATTTTAAGAAATTAAAATGTATGCCAGCATACTTATACATAATAAGGAGTCCAATAACTCCGAAAATTACTGATGAAATACATTGTCCTTTCAGGCTGCCTAATGCACCTTCTCGGAAAAATACAACGAAAATAATAATACCGCAGGTAGTAACTAAAAACCTCCCAAAATTGATTAAACTATATGTAAATGACCGTTCCTGGACCTGCAGAAAGACAAGTCCAAGAGTTATAGGTATGTTAAAAAAAGCAGTCCATAGTATAATAACGATAAATGGATAAAATGAAATGCTCGGGAGAAGAAAGCAAAATATTGGCTCAAAAAATACAATGACGGTAATTGTGAGTGTTAATGCCACTGCTAAAACAGAGATATATATAGTACTTAAATAAATTTTCAGATCGGATGGGTTGTTTTTATACTCATAATAAAACCTGCTTATTGCATTACCCATTCCAAAAACAGTTACTATGGAAAAAAATACACTCACAATTGATACGACGGTGAGGATACCATAGTCTTCAGGTGTTAAAAACCTGGTATACAGCGGTAAAAGGAGGAATCCTGTAGCTTGTGTTAATATTGTACCAATACTAAATGCAAATGAATTACGTGTTATTCTTCGTAGATCGGAAATCATAGTATTTGCCTCGTCTCAATGATACGTGAGTTCACTACCTCCCGTTATTAAGAACTCAATACCGCATTTTGTTCATGTGGAATTACTCAACATACCTGAAGATTAGGTTTCAATATGCTTTCTAAAGTTCTCTTGATAGTGTTTCGTAAAATTGATTTGACCATTTCCTGCGTTAAAATTATCCGAGATCAGCCTTCTGGTCCATGGGGAATACCCTCCAGGGGGTTGTTTGTATGAGAGGGAAACGGACTTTGTTTCTCGTTTGAGTATTGATGGTAGGGAAGGAGAATCACGAGTCTTCTTTTTTAATGCTTCTTCAAAACCATATTGTAAATAACGTCTTCTCACAGTGGAGATCGTCTGCGGATAACAATGATACAGATCTGAGATTTCTCGATCAGCCTGATTAAGTCCATTAGCATCTACTGGTAACAGAAAATTCATATGGATGATGAGCTGTGCCTTATGTTCTCCTTTTTCAGGGATGTGGTTCAAGGCAATTCGGTCTTTTTTACTCAATGAAATAATATAGTTACTCTTCATTTTATTTGATAGTAAGCACTTTTCAAGGAACAATGAGATAACCTGTTTTATTATAATATGGTCTCCTGCAGGAATATACACACCTTCGTTGTCCAAGTTTCGAAATATTCATCAAAGTTATTCAATACCGCGAATGAAGGCATCAAGTACAGGACCTGGACTTTTCATCATCGGTTCAAACCGTCCTTTCGCAAGGTTTGATGTTATCCATTGCTTAATGACGTAAGGGTTCTGGGCAATCACTTCTGCGATACCTGCCTCTCGTTCACGGGAAAAAAGGGTTTCCCATTCTCCTCCCGGATAGACACATTGATTTAATATGGCACTCCTGACACCCATCCATGCCGCTTCTATAACCACCGTACTCATATCGGTTATATGAAGATCGGTCTGTTGAAGGATTATTTGAAGTGGTAAAAAGCTATATTGGAACCATTCAGTGCTTTTTTCTTTACCAAATGTTTTGGACAGGTACTTCAATGTTACTTCCTTCTCGTCTCCATTGAGTTGGACTGGATGTAACCGGAGTATCCAGTGATACGTATCCATGGTTTCAAGAATAACCTGTTCCAGGGGAGTAATAAGAAATCCATTAAAATTTTTTTCAGGATAAAATTCTCCCATACCCCATTGCAGGGAGACCAGGATAACTGGACGTCTATCGGATGTAAAACTGTGGAATGAGAGAGCCTGGTCGACGAGCTGGTCATCCTTGCTTCGGGTAATAAAACGGGAAAACCAGGGATTTCCTACAATAAGTACCTTTAATCCTTTCTGCTTCCCCCACGTTTCAACCGTAACGGCACTTGGTTCATCCCAGCAGAGGAATCCGTCGGGAAGTTCCTCTAAAGGAGTTGAGAGGCGATATTTCTCCCCATACCAGGGGTTGTCACTATAAATAGCGCCATGCTGGAGATCGTAAATTGGTATTTTCATCTTTTTTGCTGCCCGGCAGATGTAGGGATAAGGCTGTATTCCAATCACGATCTTTGGCTGTGCTTGTAAAAGGATCTTAATCCAGAGTTTTTCCAACCTGGATCTCATCCATTCAATACTTTTTTCCTTTCCTTGTAATGCCCTGATAACAATCCTGGTACAATCAATAAATTGATATACCCTGTTGTAAGTGACAGGTGAGAAAAAAGCATGTGAACCTGATAACAGGGAGAACGGTGTTGCCACTGATTGTATCTTCAGCCCCCTGCGCTGGCAGAGTTCACCAAGAGAGTCGATTATCTGGGCGTATCTCTTTCCTTCAAAAAGATATCCGCAGTCATTGTCATGCCTAACCAGGAGGACGTCACAGGGTTCCACCGACTCCCAGCTGTCAGATATAAACAGACTACGTATCTTGGTCCTATTGGTTAAAAGCCATTTTATAATAATCAAATTATTGACTCGATATATCATAGAAAACAAAACATATTCTTACTATTGCACCATTGAAGATACATTCGTAGAGATATGGAAGGTTCAATTCTCTCCCCACCCAAGGCCGCATAACAGGGCTTTTACCTCCTCTCTTGTCAGGACTGCGGAATCCTTTGATGAATATGATTCGAGTTTCACAGGCTTAAAACCGTGTGGAACAAGATTTGATGGCTGAAAATCAGGAGAATATGGTAGTTGACTCGGAAGGATAAGAAACATATCGTCATTTTCATAGGCACAATTTGTCTCGTCCATTATTAGGAGTTCTTCATCAATTTTTTCACCCATTCTTATACCAATTATCTCAATCGCTATGTCCTCAGGTTTGTATCCATACTGGGGAGCTAGCATACTTCGCATTTCCATCGCCAAGTCAGTAATCCGGGCCACCGGCATCTTCAGGATAAATATTTCATTGCCCTGTGATAACATTCCTGCCTTGAGTATTAATTGTGCTGAAGAAGGGATATCCATGAAGAACCTTGTCATATCTTGATGAGTGATTGTGATCGGTCCACCATTTTGTATTTGTTTGGCAAACAGGGGAATCACTGATCCCCGGGAATTAAGCACATTACCAAAACGAACACAGGAAAACATAGATCTCTTATGCCCACGGTAACTGTTGGCTGATATAGTAAGTCGTTCAGCAAGAAGCTTTGTTGCACCCATAACGTTCGTTGGGTTAACTGCTTTATCGGTGCTGATGGTTATTACCTTCTTAACGCCCTGATTATACGCTGCATCCAGGACGTTCTGAGTGCCTAATACATTTGTTTTAATCGCATCATAGGGATTGAATTCGCAGAGGGGAACATGCTTAAGAGCAGCTGCATGGAACACAATATCGACTCCTTCCATTGCTACGATAAGCCGCTCCTTATCCCTGATGTCTCCAACAAATAACCTCATCCGATCAGACCGGAGGTCCTGTTCTAAATCAAAGAGCCCAGTCTCGTTGTTATCAAGCACCCTGATACTTATTGGATCAAGATGCAACAGTTCTCTTACCAAGTAGCTCCCAATGGATCCGACCCCCCCGGTGACTAGGATTGTTTTTTCCCGGTAAAAATCACTGATATTCATCTTTTCTCCTGATAATAATTCGAAATGGTCTCCACAACTCGCTCAATATCCCCTGGTGATAATCCCGGATAAATCGGGAGACTGATGATTTCCTTCGAAATTCGTTCCGTAACTGGCAGAGAGACACTGTATCCTTGTCCATTCCTGAAATGAGATGTTTGATGCACAGGGTCAAAATAAATTTTCGTCATTATTCCTTTTTCTGAAAGGTACCTCATCAAGCCATCCCTGTCTGGAACCCTGATTGAATATAACTGATAGACACTTTTAAATCCATCAGGTGTGTTCAATAAGGATACCTCCGGGACTCTCTTCGTGAAAAGCCTGGAATATAACTCAGCTATGGTGTTTCGCATTTTAATTATCTCATCAACCTTTCGTATTTGTGAGATCCCAAGCGCTGCTGCAATATTGGATAGCCTGAAGTTGTACCCAAGAGAGATATAATCCATACTCTCATAAGATGTGAAATAATCAGATGATTCTAGTCTCCCATGCGAACGAAACAATTTCATCTTTTCGTAGATTTCACGTGAATCGGTAAGCTGGGCTCCTCCTTCGCCTGTCGTTATCACTTTATTCTGGCAGAAACTCATCGTGGCCGAGTCACCAAATGATCCCACCTTCAATTCGTTCACTGATGCACCGAATGCCTCAGCGGCATCTTCGATTAGAAGGATATTGTGGTCATCTGCAATCTCCTTGATTTCCCTAATCTTACAGGGACATCCCCCATAATGAACCGGGAGAATAGCTTTTGTTCTGGCATTTATCCTCTCAAGTACACAGTCGGGGTTAATGCCAAGGGTATCTTCTTCAATATCTGAAAATACTGGTTTTCCTCCCGTAAAAAGGGGTGCATTAGCAGTAGCGATGAATGTGAATGAGGGAACAATCACTTCATCACCAGGTCCGATGCCGTGGGCATGAAGTGCTGCATGAAGTGCGGACGTTCCTGAATTAAAGGTAAGACAGTACTTTTTTCCGATGTACGCCGCGATATCATTCTCAAATTGCCTGACATTATTACCCACCGCCCAGGTCATCCCAGATCTTATCACCGAACTGACGGAATCGACATCCTCTTCGTCCCAATATATTTTAAAGAGGGGGATCTTCCAGGTCATGACGATTCCTCGTTAGTATGGCAGGATAACTCTCTGCTCGTTAAGGATCTTACTATCCGTACTGGGATACCATATGCAAGCACACCAGGAGGGATGTCAGAATTAACAAAACTGAAAGCTCCGATGATGGAATCCTCCCCAATAGTAACCCCTGGCATAATGACGGAATGAGATCCAACACGGCTTCTTTTCATCAGTCTCACTTCTCCCTTTTTGTTATCAATTGTGGATACAGTAAATATTGAGCAGTGCGATCCGATCTGAACATAATCTTCAATGATTACTCCATATTGAGCATTGATGTAAGTAAATGCCCCGATATCAGTCATGAATCCAAGTTTAAACTTATCTTTATGCTTTACTATCCATTGATAGATAGTAGGTTTCCCTTCAGGAATTTCCGGGTAGGTCCAATCACTAAAGCGCATCATTGATGGTTCCTCGATGACTGCCCGTTACTGGGTATTTCTTTTACCCTTACTCCAGCAGTTCTCCTCTGTTCTGTTAATTTGGCATTCTCGACTTTATTTTATTAGGGATTGTTTGATTGATTTCGATATCTGAAAGGATAGCCGTTATTTTTTCAGCAGCTTTCCCGTCTCCATATGGATTTTTACACTTTTTTATTTTGTCTCGGAACGCAGTATCATCAAGAGCTGTTCGTATTGCCTGTATGATTGAATCCCTTGAATAATTAGCATCGATAATATTATCTGCGCGTTCTCGCCCCTCTTGTCGCGTTCCGATATTTACAACCGGAAGGCCTAACGATGGTGCTTCGATGATACCGCTACTCGAATTGCCAACCAGTACGCTTACTTCACGAAGAAGGCTGATGTAATCCCGGTGCCTGATATTAGCATAGTATTTTATAAATGGATATGAGGAATACTCTTCAATCGTGGCGATCATAGCTCTTCCACCTGCATCTGCGTTTGGGAAAATTACCAGAGCCTGGTGTTTTAACGCAACCACTGCTTCTAGCGTCTCCCTCATCTGCCAAGCAGCCTGTTCCAATTCTGATGATACCGGATGTTGAACAACAAGAATCACTGGCTTGTCAGGGTTATATTGGTATTTTTCTGCAAGTTCGTTCCTGTCTATCACTGGTTCATTCAAAATTTGATCCAGACCCGGAGCACCGGTCACAAATATTCGGGATGGTTCTTCGCCCAATCTTAGTAACCTCTCCTTGCTTTTTTCAGTTGCTGGAAAATGGAGATCGGCCAGTTTTGTTATTGCATGCCTGGCATAATCATCAACAGTCGAGGTAATCTCACCTCCGTGAATGTGAACTACAGGAATGCTCAGATATACCCCGACAATGGCTCCGGCAAGCATCTCCGCTCGGTCTCCGAGAATAAGAATGATATCCGGAGAGAGCGTATGCACCAACGGTGTCAATTTTTGGATGAACTCTCCAATAAACGCAGCCATAGATTCCCTGGTATCTGTTTCATACTTGGCATCCACGATAAAGCAATGAAATCCATCCTTCTGTACTTCTTCTATCGTATATCCAAACTCGTTCATCAGGTGCATCCCGGTTACCACAATACGAAGGGATAGTTTTGGGTGCTCGTGAATCCTGTTAAGCACTGTTCGCATAAGACCATAATCTGCCCTGGAACCGGTGATATAAAGAATAGTACGGGTCATTCAATCATGTCCCAAGTGATAACTTGATCTTTGTGTATAGATTTTTTTGCTCTCATATTAAGAACAGAATTTAGATATTTTGGCTCTATTCCGGTTCCAGGTCGTTTTACTGAGAGACTATCCTCTTGGAGACTATCTCCTGCACCAATATCTATTTTTGCGACAATACTGCGTCTAGCTACCTTTTTAATCTCCCGCTCTTCATCAGATATTTTTTTCATTCCGGAACCAAGAGCAAGTTCGACATCTCGAATGGCCCTGACCATGGAAGAGAATTCACGGGGTTCCAGGGAAGACCTGTGATCGGGACCGGGGAGGTTTTTATCAAGGGTAATGTGCTTCTCAATTGCTTGTGCTCCCATTGCCACAGCTGCTACAGAAATTGTGATTCCCTCTGTATGATCCGAATATCCCACAGGTAGATGGAAAGCAAACCGGAGAGTATCCATCGCTCTTAGATTCACCGAGTGCAACGGTGCTGGATAGCATGTTGAACAATGCAGAAGGATAATACGGTTAGCACCGTTTTTTTTCAGATAACTAATCGCCTCCTCAATCTCTCCCAGAGTTGACATTCCGGTTGATAATATTATTGGTTTCCCTTTTCCTGCGATTTTTTTCATAAGCGGGAAATTCGTTATCTCTCCTGAAGAAATTTTAAAAAGAGGTACCCCGATGCGGTCCAGGAGATCAACACTCTCCTCATCGAAAGGAGTGGAAAAAAAGATGATCCCTTTCAGGTTAGCATACTTTAAAAGTTCTAGAAACTGGTTATCAGGAAGTTCAAGGTTCTTTATCATCAGGAATTGTGACTCATCTGAACTGGTGAGGATCTTCTGGTATTCAGCTTTATCGGCAGTTCGTGTAACAACATTCTCCGCATGGAAGGTCTGGAATTTAACTGCGTCTGCTCCCGCTTCTACTGCAATATCAATCAGTTTTTTTGCGAGATCAAGTTTGCCATTATGGTTTATCCCAGCCTCGGCAATGATAAAACAGGGTTCGTCTTTTCCAATTTTTTGGGAACATATTTCAAAATTCATACACGCCTTCTTCAGGAATTACGTGGAATAATGGATGAGAATACGTATTAATTGATAATATCCTCATAAACTCCATCCTCCATCCACAACTATATTCTGACCAGTAATATATCTAGATTGATCACTAAGAAGGAACAATAAAACCCCAGAAATATCATCGGGATGCCCCATTTTCTGGTTCAACAAAACATGTTCTGAATACTTCCTGATAAAAGTCTCGGGCTGGTGGTCTTCGATTCCCCCGGGTGAAATTGTATTAACTCGAATATTCGATCTACCCAGGTAGGATGCATAATACCGGGTCAGGTTGATAATAGCACCCTTAATTGCTGCGTATTCAACCGGCATAGTAATCGGGGTATTCTCATATATTTCAAACCGGGGAGCTGCGAAACCATAGATTGATCCCATATTAATGATATTCCCCGATTTCTGAGATATCATCTCCTTTGCGATCCATTTTGTAATATTAAAAAATCCCCCTAGGTGCATACAGACATTTTCACAGAAATCCTCGTAAGTGACATCCTCGAAAATTCTCCCGTAACGAACATTTCTGGGGTATGCGTTATTAACTAGTGCATAGATGGAACCATATCTCTCCTTACAATACCTAATTAGTGCCTGGATATCATCACTGCTGGTAATATCACATTTAAAAAAACTAATTCTTTGATTATTGGTTTTTTGACGTATTTCATTCACGATATATATCCCATTATTCTCATCAATATCTGCAATAACTACCGCGTACCCGGCACCGGCACAAGATTCTGAGAATTTCTTCCCAATAAGTCCCGCACCACCGGTAATAATGACTACACCTTCTCTACCTTCACTCATAGATACCCCGGACTTTATGTTAATCGCTTGAAACCTTCCTGTGCGACAGGTCCATTTAGGAGAGATTCAATCTTTCCCGAATCAATCCCTTTCTTGATGATACCAAACACTTCCCCGACGCAAGAGAGGTAATGTTCAACATGCTTTTCTAAATGACTGTAGGAAATATATACACTCTTGGAAGCAAGAATACCCCTTTTAAGCATTTCTTGCGTAAATAAAGTATGGAGAATTTGACTGTCTGCAGATTCAAAATGGAATGTTGTCAAAGGTGGAATACCCATTATCTTGATATTCAGATCATGTTCACTTGATAGTGTATCCCATCCACTGTTGATTTGCATTCCAATTTTAATCAGGTGTTTAGGAACCTCTCTGTCGATAATTTTTCTTATTGTTGCGATTGATGCAGCTGGTCCTATGCGTTCGGTCCAAAAGGTGCTGCTAATAAAACTATCCTGTGCCCTTTGCATCACTTCTCCTTTTCCGACTACAGCTGCCATTGAGTACCCATTACTCATTGCCTTACCATATACCGCAATATCTGGAATAACGTCATAAAGGGCATGTACCCCTCCAGCATTCATTCTCCAACCGGAGGTTACCTCATCAAAAATAAGTACTGCACCAATATCATTGGCTATTTTTTTAACTCCCTGCAGAAAGCCGGGTTCAGGATCATGATGCCTGATGGGCTCCATCACAATCACTCCGACATCGTTTGTTTCAACAATCTGTTCAAGTTCATTCAGATTATTATAATTAAACGGCAGAGCCGTCCCTTTCAATCCACGAGGTACCCCCCTTGGTTGAAGGCCTGGGAGTAAATGTCCGTCAAGATTCTTATCATCAGCCAGATTGGCCGAGAGGTACCAGTCATGCCATCCGTGATATCCGCAAAATGCGACAACATCCTTTCCGGCATGGGCCCGGGCAATTCGTACTGATACTGCCATAGCCTCTCCGCCCGTTTTAGTATAACGAATCATATCTGCCCAAGGATTAACCTGGAGCAGGAGTTCGGCAAGTTCGACCTCTTCTGGACAGTTGAGTGTGGTTATGGCTCCCTTGTTAATGGTTTCATGCACCTTTCGGTCAACATCATCATCTGCATAACCGAGGATGCATGCTCCTACTCCCATGATTGACATATCAAGGAGTTTATTCCCGTCAAGGTCCCATAGATCGACTCCTTTTGCCCTTTTATAATAACTTGGCCATTGTTCTGGTAGGAATAATTCTGCACGCTTTGAGAGAAGCTGAGTTCCTCCTGGAATGATCTGCTTTGCTCTGTTCCATAGCTGGATACCGGTTGGGGATGAATAGTTCATAGTTTTCCTTCATTTTTTGCTTTCATCAATGCTTCAATACAAATAAAATCACTCAGTTCATCAACTTCGGGAGATTGGTATTTCCTGACAAGATAGGGTATCGTCAAATCATGATAAAACGTCCCTTTCTCTTGTAATGCTCTGATGTATGAGGCATAGAGAGATCCCTCAAAGTAGAAAAAGTCAGATAATTTCTGCCTGGGAAACACATTGAAATTGGAACTTCCATCCATCTTTCGTATGAATCCCTCGTGGTTGGTTGTTACAATAAATTCTGGGTGAAATGTTTCACATTTTGCAACGCTTACAATCGCTTGAGCGGTCTCATGTTCTATCAGTGTCCTGACCGCATTATCGATATCGGCAACATCACGCAATGGAGAGGTTGGCTCGAGTAGAATGAGAATATCAAAGGTCTTTCCGTTTTCTCTAAAAAAATCAATCGCATGATAGATAACATCAACACTTCTCGCTGTATCGGATGCAAGTGAATCAGGACGTAAAAATGGCACTTCAGCACCATAATGCCGGGATACTGAAGCTATTTTTTCACTGTCTGTTGAAACAACAACGTTATCACCATATGCACTCTTCTTAGCCTGTTCAATCGTCCAGCCGATCAAGGGTTTACCAAGCAGAGGTCGGATATTTTTTCCCGGAAGTCCTTTTGATCCTCCACGGGCAGGTATCAATATAAGAACACTGGGTTTCAATTCCTGTCTCCCAATTTATTTAATCCAAATAAGAATATACAGATTGCCAACTATAATTATCTAGTGCAAAGGAATATATTGGATCCTCGGCCTCTACTGTGGAATAATTACACTCAAGTTGTTTGAGTCTCCGTTCATTGTGGTTGAATTCAATTACACTTCCTCTCAAGGATTCTTGAGGATTGAGCGTCATAGTAAGAATTCTTTATGCTTGATGATATCATGTCTGCAATGCTATCGTTAATCTAGAGCCCGGTATATTACCTTTGTAATAAATGAAGAGCCTTATATAATCATACTCCAAAATATCGCATCCCTCTCAGATATTCCAGATTAAATCAATTTCTACCTTCAGCCTAGTAAAGAATGACTTAGGGTTGCCCATATATACTGTATTATTCTCCAGGTCCCGGTCAATCAATAGAGATCCTGCAGCTAGTGTACAGTTTTCCCCTATAGAACAGTTACCAAGGGCCGAACTTCCCGGTTTAAGGGTCACATATCGTTTCATTGAGGGATAAACATCCCTGTTACTTCCGACTCCGCAACGCTGGTATACTATGAAATAATCAGAATACGTTCCTCTTCCGAGAACCGTTCCAAGGGGGTGAACAAAAAGAAAAATATCCGGGAGTTCGACCTCGTAAAAGATATCAATCCCGTGAAGTAACCGGTTTAAATGGAAAAGTTTGTTGCATAGACTTACACTACCGCCGTTTTCAAAAATAGTATTAGCAGCATAATAAAGGAACATTGCATACTGATCGCCATTTAGATGGTTGAAGATCACGTCGACTCCATCGAAGAAATATCTGTTTTTTACCTGTGAAAAACAATATTCTACTCGTTCAAGAATCTGTTTAATAGAATCGAGTAAATCCTCGCGATGGATTACGTTTCTATCAGGAAAAAAAGTATTAAGCTGTTGTATTACGTATTCAACAAGTTCTTCTATTGGAATCGACGTTTTCATATATCGCTCAGCTCCGACTTCCCCAGTTTGCACGTACATTAAGGTTGTTTGAAAAAAGGTATGAACGAAGTTTAATTGGGCTGTGGTCAGTGAAAATAAACATGCTACTTACGGTAATCGCCGAAGCTCCCGCCTGAAGGGCCTCCATACAGTCCTGCAAGCTTCCTGCGCCGCTGGATGCTATGAGAGGAACATGAAGTAACCGAGACAGGGTTCTAATCATCGGCAGGTCATATCCCTCCATTGTGCCGTCACGATCGATAGAGCAGAGAATGATCTCCCCGCAATGCTCTTTTTCCATAGTGAGTGCCCAAGAAATAGGATCGATATCTGTCTCCTTTGTCCCTCCATGAGAAAAAACCCTGAATTCACCGTTTTCCATTTTTTTATAATCGATTGTCACTGTTATGCACTGGTTTCCGAATCGTGCAGCAGCTCTTCGGACAAATGTGGGATCTTCAATGGCCGCAGTATTGATAGAGACTTTATCCGCCCCTGCCCGTAGGAGATCATTGATATGATCGAGGGAATTCACTCCTCCTCCAACGGTAAAAGGCATAAATATCTCCCTGGAAACATTTTCAATGATATTAATAACTGTCTGACGGCCATCTACGCTTGCTTTGATATCTAGGAAGATTAGTTCGTCAACTCCGTATGCATCATATACCTTGGCGGTTGCAACCGGATTTCCGGCTTGCCTCATATTTTCATGAAAACGGACTCCTTTAACAAGATGACCGTTTTCTAAAAGGAATTTTGGAATTATCCTCTTTTTAAGCATAAGTATCTGGATTCCAACAGAGAAAATTCTCGATAACCTGGATACCATTATCTTGGCTCTTCTCAGGATGAAATTGCGTAGCAAGAATATTTCCTCGTTTTATTGCTGCTACGAAACGAATCCCATAATCACAGGTTGCATATACATCCGATAGGTCATTACATTCCATGTAATAACTGTGAACAAAATAAAAATCTCTCTCCCCCTCTTTTAAACCAGTAAACAGAGGGTATGGATCTTTAAAAACGATATCGTTCCACCCGATATGGGGAACATTCACTCCGGTACCGGAATCGAAAGGGACAATCCTGGCATCTAACCATCCGAGACCATCATGATATCCGTGTTCCTCACTGCTTTTTCCTAGTAATTGGAGTCCAAGACATATTCCCAGCATTGGTTTCTTCCGGATTTGAACCTCCTTGTATAATATAATATCAAGGCCGCGATCGCGAATTGCTGTCATCGCATCTCCAAAAGCACCAACCCCTGGAAGGATAATCCTGTCAGCTGCTTCTATCTCTCTTCTGTTCGCGGTTACTACAACATCAGAGCCTAGGTACTCAATTACGTTGGATAGGGACTGAACATTTCCCATGCCGTAATCGATTATTGCTATCATAAATACGTGTTATCCTTATAACCGGGGGTCTTTTTTTGGTCCTACGGGTATATTGACTACGGTGTGATCCCATTGTTCCATATCTGGAAGCGGTGTACCATCCACAATTGCACTCCGGTCAAATTCCCAGGGATAAACCTTCTGCTTACCGAGGATATCATAGAATTCTTCCTCACTGATTTGGAGTATTTCCAGGAAATAATCTAGTGAAGCAGGACGTTTTCCATCGTATTGCTTAGTGAGTGCCAAACCCTCCTCGCGAGTAAGACGGTTGTTACGGATATCAATACTGGCAAGATGGTTTGTCCTGCCATATCCGCGTTTTACGAACTTGCAATAGTCTCTAATTCCCTGAAAACAGCATTCAATCTTCTCATAATCATATAGGGGAGGCACTCCTTCGACCGATTGACCTTTCCAGCCGAGTTCTCTCTTGATTATCTCAACATGTTTTTTTGTATCCCATTTTATGTAGTTACCAAGACATATGGACCTACAATTCAGTTTCATAAGTTCTTTTCTCGGGGGATATGTGAACATCCAGAGATCCCGTTTTGATACTCTCCCTTCAAGAAATTCATACATATCATCGGACGTAATTCCCTGGTTCATGACTCGGTTGAACCGCTTCTCATCGACTTCTTCCATTTCCTCATAGGTGTACCACGAATGGTATTCAGCTAAAGATTCTCCCCATATGATAAGGGGGATCTGAAAACGGACTGCCATTTGCATGACTCCGGCATATATGCCTGTATGGCAATGCCAGCAGAAATCGCCACGCCTTTTTAGTGACTCTAACATGATCTCCCGGACAACGTGCCAATTTGAAGTGAATTCAAAGAAATCAACACCCAATTTTTTTAACGTCCGGTTATTATTCTCAAGAACCAATGGGCGATACCCCCAATGATTAAAACGAACAACAAGGGGCTTCAAGCCGAGTTCTTTAACGATGAACCACAATTGGAATGTACTGTCTTTCCCTCCACTGAATGGCACAATACAGTCATACAATCCTTTATCTTTATATTGGGTGATTAATTCGTCAAGTTGGTGTCTTCTCTCAGTCCAGTCAATTTTTTCATCACGGTAATCGATTTGTCTACAAACACTACACACCCCGTTTTCGTCAAAGGTTATAGTATCGACGGTCTCGGGGACCAAGCACTTTGTACATGTTTTCATAGAAATCTCCTGGCTTTTATTAATCCATTGAGATTGGTCATATACCCGTTATGGTGGAACTAGTTATCTTGTTAATTGGTAAAAAGATCATCTGCACACCGTTAGATTCGTCATGTAAGGATAAATTTATGTAAGTGGGAGTAAAGAAGCCCATAGTAAAAATGCGATACACCCATCCAAATTCTATTCATCGGTGTCAGGTTAAGGCCAGCCCCTCTCCTTTTCATACTATTAATTAAATACGCGCTATTTTTTGCGCGCCGGCAGATATTCTCCATAAAAATCTATGGATACGTATTCATCAAGCAAATGGGCTTGCTTTTGGAGACATTGAGAGATGAGTGGAAACCACCTGGAGAGCAGCTAAGAGGAAGAGATGGGTGGTGTCTCCGGTTTGAACAACTCTCCAATAACTGTCTCCAGTATCATCCAAAGAAGTTGATCCACGACGCCATCCTAAAACAGTAAACTGAACGAGAGAGAATCGAACTCGACCAGGTCATAGCATGTTGAAAAGAGCGGTATCTCTCGGAATAAAAATCTAACACAACCAGTAAATATCCCTTTCTTCGAATGAACAAAGAGATTTGCTGTAGCCAGTTGATATTTGCGGGTCCGATATCAACCGTAACAAAATTAGCTAAAAAAGTAAGGTGATTAGTCAATAAACGCCACTGAGCTATAACCAACTAGAGCTTGGAGCAGGTCATCATAAAGATCCTGATCGCGATGATTGTATCTGAACTCCAACTCCTTCAGATAGAATCAGTACTTCGCTAATATTC
>LAHU01018096.1_pt1 | contig 15731 bp, 25 predicted proteins | sample 329631 | NCBI WGS metagenome assembly LAHU01 (sample SAMN03275698, study PRJNA271635) | activated sludge metagenome | isolation source: sample C-0 Zero hour mixed sludge faded in reactor as a methanogenic...
GGCGCTGATTATTGCAACAAAACCTCCCCCAAGGGCGCCGGATTAATAACTATAAGACACGAGGGAATAGAGAAAGCTGTACTATAGTACCGTCTTGACGGGACTCACAAAAGAACGCTAACTGTTCCTGAGTGATTTCCTTTCTAGCGTATCTCCAGAAAGCGTCTACTAATGCTTTCGTCTCAGAGTCGATCATAAAACCTCCCTTAACGAGAATACTCAATGTAGGCATAATGCCCATTCTTGAGTGCAGCCTTGAAATCTCTTTCAGCAGCCCTGTTATTGGCGACCGTTTTCTTAACCCATTTACCCCCTTTCTTTATGACTACTTTTATGGTCATTCTACCAGTCCTCCATGATGGTAATTGCCTCTTCAACCGTACTATACGGCCCATATACCGTATAGTCATAGTTATGGACGTCATCGCCAATGGCGATGCCCCATGCTACATAAAACTGGCCGTCCTCACAACGGACGACCCTGACCGACATCCCTGAATCCATAACATACTGCTGCCTTACAATCTCTACTACATTCATGATCCCTCCTTTAGGGCTCTGAAAACGTTTTCATAAATGGCGCTGATTATATATCAAAGACGCCGCCAATAAAAAAAAACTAAAGGGGCCGAAGCCCCTTCAGCCTACTTCAGCATGGCGTAGAAATCGGCGGTGGTAGCCACCGCCTTGTTCGCGGCTGCTTTTGCTACAGTACCACCTGCCTTGTGGTACTTGTAAAACGTCTTCCCGGCATGGTCGCCAGTTCCTTCGGTCGCTGTTGCCAATCCAACAGCAACCAGTTCGTCGGGCTGAATCCCTGACAACTTGACCAGATCATTCAGCGACCTGATCCCTGCAAAGCCAAGTGACTGTACTTCGGGAAATGCAATGTACGGCTTGGCAATGGTCGGCCTGTAGCCTGCTGCTACAAACCGATCGCAGATCGCAGTAATGACACTGGTTAGCAGGGCGATAGCCTTCTGCCGGTCTGCCGATGTAACGGCCTTATTGGCCGCTGCCTTCGTTGCTGCAAATTTCTCTCTGGTAGCTGCAATGCTCTTCTTCATAACGTCTCCCTTTAAGACATAATTGCGACATGGACTGCAAAGCAATCCGCTCTGCCGCTTCAAAAGTTTACCATCCGGGCCGCCCGAACCCGCCGCATATATCTATATACCCCTACCATCCTTTTAGGTTCGTCCCATCAAGACTACCTAGCCGGGGCAAATGGGCCTGTGTATATACTTTCGATGTGTATATACTTTCGATGTTTTTATAATTTTGGAGTGTATATACTTCGGATGTTTTTATAAATTCAGGTATATACTTTCGATGTGTATATATAATTGTGGCGTGGTAAAATTTTGAGGGGCGGTTTTTATAATTCGGTTGTTGCAAAATAGATATGACAACGTTTTCAGAAAGGAAGGGTATGGAAGAGTTTGCTACATGGTTGGAGGAGAAGAAGTACCACCAGCCCCCCATGAATACGGAGAAACAATTACTCGCCAGTCAATCGATCGAGATTCTCACCAGCCGCCTCATGGAAAACAAAATATCCTCGGTGGTAATCGCCTATCAGATGACGGACGGCACATACTCGACGACATGGTATCATGAGGGGACGTTTTTATCGTTGATAGGGATGCTGGAGGATGTAAAGTTCGATATATTTCATGGGAGGGCGGAGCATGAGTAGGATAGGGAGACCGGCGACTCGGGAAGAGACGATCAGGAAGCAGAAGAAGGAACAGCGGCAGGATTTGCTGCAAACGGTGTATAAACACGCATGTCAGGGGCTCTCCTACAAAGACATCGGCACCTTGGTTGATTTGGAGGAGGGGACGGTACAGACGATCATTACGGAGCATTTCCCCCATCTTCAGGAGATCGACACGTTCAAGGACAACAAGGTGAATATCTTTTCCGGGGTACAGCAATTGGCGGTTCAGCATTTGCTGCGGAAGATTCCGTTCATGACCGGAAAGGATTTGACGTATCTCTTGGTGGCCATTCAGGACAAGGTACAACTGCTCACCGGCGGCTCGACCAGTAATGTGCGGATCACGCTGGAGGGGCTGGTGTCGGAACGGGAGAAGGTGAAGGAGCAGCTGAAGCAGGAGGGGGTGTCGGAGCACCATCTGGAGATTGAAATGCAGAAACGGAAAGGACTTCCCTACGAGATGAGTTCGATGAAGGAAGTGAAAACGTTGTCACAGCGGGAGTTGTTATGAGCAAATTGGGAAGAGGGTTCACCAAGCGCCACGGACGGAAACTGGCAAATGCCTCGGGGGTATATAAGAGGAAGGAAGAGGAACCTGAATCAGCGCCACGGAATGCTAAGATTTCGGAGTATCTGCATGAGCTGGTGAATAATTTTCATCTCTATGCGGAAGGGGCATTGAAGATTCAGACCAAAGCGGGACAGCTGGTGCCGATGCAGATGAACTCGGTACAACGGCTGATGGAGCAGGTAATACGGGATATACGGATGAAGGAACGGCTGGTAAGGCTGGTGATACTGAAAGCGCGGCGGGAAGGCATCTCGACATGGACGTCGGGGCGGTTTTACTGGAAGACGACCACGAACCGGAACCGGTATTCGATGATTATCACCCATGAGCCCGAAGCGACGGACTTTATCTTCAAGATGCACAAGCGCTTTCAGCAGCACATACCGGAATGGCTCCGGCCCGCCGAGCGGTACAATAACAAGAAAATGTTGGAGTTCAACACCGAGGCCGGGGATGGTCTGGATTCGGCTATTCGGGTAGGTACTGCCGGGAAAGAGGATTTTGGATCGTCGCAGTTGATCCATTATCTGCATTTGTCGGAACTGGCGAAGTATCCGCGCCATACGGTGACGGGGTTACTGACGGCGATTTTGCAGTGCGTTCCTCCGCTGCCGGATACGGAAGTGATTATGGAGAGCACGGCAAAGGGTGTGGGCGGTGAGTTTTATGACCGGTTCTGGAACTGCCGGTATCGCTACGAGTTTTTTATTGATGATGCCGGGGAAGTGCAGTGGCGGGAAGTAGTGAACGAGAACGCCCCCGAGGATTCGGAGTATACCGGGATATTCATACCGTGGTTTGTGTTTGAGGAATACCGGAAACCAGCGCCCGAGGGGATGGTATTGACGGATGAAGAGAAGCTGTTGCAGAAGCAGCACAACCTGACACTGGAGCATCTGGCATGGCGGCGCTGGTGTATTGCCAATAACTGTAATGACGATGTGGATGTGTTCAATCAGGAGTACCCGGATACGCCGATGAATGCATTTATGTCGAAAGCGGATAACGTGTTCAATCCCGCGATTGTGCTGGAGAAGATCAAGGATGCCAAAAACCCGATTGCTACCTATCAGTGTCAGGTGGTAACGGGGAACTTTCTGGCGGTGCCGTTCAATGAGAAGAAGAAGGACGGGGTGTTGCAGGTATGGAATGAGCCGTCGCCGGGGAAAGCGTATCTGATTTCCGGGGACGTCGCCGAAGGGGTGTCGATGGGGGATTTCTCGTCATTGGACATACTGGAGGTTACCACCGGGCGGCAGGTGGCGCATTGGCGGGGGCATATCCCGCCGGATCAGCTGGGGATGCTGGCAGTGGCGGCGGCCAAGCGATACAATATGGCCATGATTGCCATTGAGCGGAACAATCACGGATTGGCGTCGTTGCAGAAGATACAGGATTTGGGGTACACCAATGTCTACTTTGAACTGATCGCGGAGCATCCTCCGGCACGGCCACGGAAGCGGATCGGCTGGTACACGACCAAGGCGAACAAGCCGCTGATTATCGACATGCTGGCGGCGGAGATTCGGGAACGGATCGATCTGATCCAGTGCAAGGAAACGCTACAGGAAATGCTGGTATTCAAGCAGTTTGAGGACGGCACACTCGGGGCTGAAGTCGGCCATAATGATGACCGGGTGATGAGTATGGCAATCGGGAAATACCTGCGCACCAAGTCGCCCCTCCTACGGAAACGCTCGGTTGCGGCAAATTTGACATCCTTATATAATACGGGTAGCGGAAAACGGCCCGCGTATTCTTCTGCGGCATGGACATAAAAGGAGGCATCTATGGCAACAGCGAATTTAGGTACGCTTAACTCCACAACGGCATCACAGGCGGTATCACTGGGGGGGAGAACGGCGTCGGTGCAGCTGGTCATCAGCGGCTCGACATCGGCACAGGTACAGGTATCAAATGACAAGACCAACTGGGTAAACTCGGGGTCAGCACAGACGTCATCCGGGGTCGTGGATGTTTCCGGGGCGTATCAATATCTGCGGGTGAACAATACCTATACCAGCGGTACAGGGGTTACCATTACCGTCTGTATTCGGGAAGACTAACCCATGCTGACGGTATTAGAGAATACCGAACCAAGCATCACGGTCACCAATCTGGCATCGCATGTTACGAAGTTATGGGAGCTTGCGGTGCGGGAGAAATCCAACGCCCATCAGGCGATGATCGACAGTCTCGACCAGTACAATGCCCGGTATTCTCCGGCAAAGCTGGCCGAAATTCGCAAGATGGGGGGCAGCGAAGTCTTTGTTGCTTTGACTACGACCAAATGCAACGCCGCGATTTCATGGTTGCAGGACATCCTGCTTCAACCGAACTCAAGGCCGTGGGATGTAGAGCCGACGCCGATTCCCGAGCTCCCGCCTGAAATTGAATCACAGATCACGCAGCAAACCATTGAAGAGTGTGTCATGATCCTGCAACAGAACGCCATGCTGGCGGGGCAGCAGGACGTAGCGCAACTGATAATGGATCACAAGCATCACATTTCCAAACGGGTGATCCGCAAGCTGAAGGAGCGCTCCAAGGAGATACTGGAAGAGGCCAAACTGAAGATCGACGATCAGTTGTGGGAAGGGGGCTGGTATCATGCCCTGAAAACCTGTCTGTTCGATCTGGTTGTCCTCAAACTGGCTACTATCAAGGGGCCGGTGTATCGCAAGGTCAAACGCTTCAATCGAACCCTGAACCGTATGACCGGGCAGTACGAAAACAGTGTTACCGAAGAAATCATGCCTACGTTTGAGCGGGTATCTCCGTTCAATATCTATCCATTACCCGGTGTTACGGACATTCGCAAGGGCGGGGTGTTCGAGAAAATGACCTTGACCCGTTCCGATCTCTACGATCTGATCGGGGTCGAGGGATTCAATGAAGACGCCATTCGGGCGGTTTTGTCCGAGTTCGCTACCGGCGGATTGAAGGATTGGACGTCGTTCGATTCCTCTGCCACCAGAGCCAAAACGGACAATATGGCAAACGAAACCATGCAGACCGAGGACATCGATTGCTTGGCGTTTTGGGGTTCGATCAGCGGGAAACTCTTGGTGGAGTACGGAGTAGAAGAGGTTGACGACCCGGAAAGGGATTATCAGGTCTGCCTCTGGAAAATCGGTCGCCATGTCATCAAGGCCATGCTCAATCCCGATCCTCTTGGAGAGACGATCTACTCGTCGGCAGGGTATTCCGATCTGCCGGATTCCTTCTGGAAAAAGAATCTTCCTGAATTGATTTCCGACCTTCAGCAAATCTGCAACGCTACGGCCAGAGCCATTTGCAACAACTCCGCGATGGCATCCGGGCCGATGGTGGAAGTGGATATTGCTCGGGTAACAGTAGAGCAGGGGCAGCCGTTTATCTATCCGTGGAAGGTTATCGAATCAACCGATACCATGATGTCGGGCTCCAATGCGGTCAAGTTCTACCAGCCGCAGGTTATCGTCGAACAGCTGATGTCGGTCTTCGATTACTATTCCAAGCTGGCCGATCAGTACTCCGTACCGTCGTTTGCGCACGGTGACACCAATATCGGCGGTGCCGGTAACACGGCATCCGGGCTGTCCCAGTTGATGGGCGCGGCGAACCGGATCATCAAATCGGTTCTTGCCAATCTGGATACCATGATCGAATCCAGTGTAACTCGTTTGTATCGCTACAATATTACCTACGAGCCCGACATGAGCAAGATCGGCGATCTGTCGATTGCGGCAAAGGGCAGCGCGGCGTTGATGGAACGGGAACAGAAAATGGTACGTCGCAATGAGTTCCTTGCGGCCACCAATAACCCGCTGGACGCTCAGATCATGGGCCTTGAAGGACGGCGCGAGTTGCTGTATGAATCGGCCAAAACCCATGACTTCGACAATCTGGAGCGGATTCTTCCCGAGAAAGATGTCTTTGATGAGATGATGCAGCAGAACACTCAAATGATGATGCAACAGCAGCAGCAGCTTAACAATACGCCCCCGGCGAAAGCGAAGACACTGGATCAGGCGGGTAACGCAGCCGCCGGTCAGGATAATCGTCTCATCAAACAAGACGAGGCTCCGCAAATGAGGGCGAACCTTGGGGGTGGAGAATGAAGCGAAGCAGAGAATTGCTACAGGCGCTTGCCGCGATCAGCGACATGCCGGTAGTCATGGCACATCTGAAAACGTTGTCAGATAATGCGGCGTGGGCGTCGGCATTCAAAGGCGGCGACACGTTCCTTGCGGGAAAGGCAATCGGTATTGTTCAGGTGATTGAGGAAATCAATAGCGCCCGAGAGGAGATACACCGTGGGTAGGGATATTCAGCGGTTTGTGCGCCCTGATTTGGCGCAGGAGTTTGAACGTTTATGCCGCACAGAACTGAACCTTGAAATCGGGTTTTCGTCGGTTGACCGCGATTACAAGGAACAGACTGCGTATTTTGCGCAGGGGCGGGAGGAATTGGCCGTTGTCAACGCCCTCCGGTCGGCGGCCAATCTTCCCCCGATTACTGACGAAGAGAATCGTCGCCGGGTGACATGGACGATGAAGAGCAACCATATCGTCAATCTCGACGATGAGCGTTCCGATAACGATGTCTCCTACGCCTTTGACTTTTTCGTGCTCAAAGACGGCAAGGCGGTCTGGTCAGTCAAGGCCGATGTGAATAATGATAACAAAAGCGACTATCTGCAATGTGCGATGATCGGAGAACGTCTTGGCCTGAAGTCGGGCCGTCATTTCAAGAATCCCGATTTTCCACATCTTGAATATCCGCGAGGAGGTGGTTAATTGGAAAACAATGTAACTCCGATCAAGGCCAAATGCCCGCCGGACTGTTTATCACAGGATTTGGTCGAAAAGGTCGAGACGATTTCGGAACGACTGAGCCAGCAGGACATCATCATGACCAAGCTGGATTATGTGGAGCGCGAAGTCTCCAAGATGTCAGGGACGATTGACTCTACCCTGCAACAGCTGTTCGAGCGTTCCCGAGAGCTGGAAAAGCTCAAGATGGAGAAGCAGGATTGTGCGTCATTCCGGCAGGTAATCGACAAGTCGATTCTCTCCCTTCGGGCCGATAATGTAGGGATCAAGGACGAGTTGGGAAAGCGCATTACCAAGCAGGAAATGATTTGGGGGGTAGGGATTCTGACTGGGTTTATCACCGTCATGAATTTCGTTTTCATGGTAATCTTTTATATTGTCAATATTGTCAGGGAGGGCTAGATGAACGCGTTTTGGGAAGGATTCTTGTTCGGCGGCTTTATCGCTATCATGATGTGCGGCGGCGTGATTTTTCTTATCATGAAGAACAACCGTCGGAAGTTTGCAAAATTCGTTGCTGATTGGAAAGAGGAAGGCAAGGAAAAAGCCGAGGAGTTCCTGAAAAAGGTATGACATTCCTCGGGTACACCATCCAAGGCGATGTCGTCGTCATGTGCGTGTTTGCAGCGGCCTTATTCTGGTCGCTGCTATTCACCAGTCAGTATGAGCGGTTTCGGGCTTTCTTCTATGACATCACCGGCAAACCGAGTATCCATCGGCTTTTAGGGGCATACGTCATTATCAGTTATGTGGTCTATGCCGGGTTTATTTCGATCAGCACCCGCTCACTCCCCGATCTTCCGTGGGCAGTGGTTCTTTTGGTGTTTGTCCTGCTTGGATTGCTGACGGTCAAAGAGGGGCTGGAAATCTGGAAAGGCACCAGAGGTGAGGAGAAAAAACCATGATTCCGTTTTTGACGGCAAACTGGAAATGGATCGCACTGGCATTGCTGGTCGGGCTGGTTCTGTATCTGAACGCCCGGATCGATGCGGTGGAGGCCGAGCGCGATCTGGCGCAACAGCAAGTGGTAACGTGCCAAAATATCAACAAACAATGTGTCAACGTTGTCACTACGATGAAGGAAGACGCGAAGACCGCGCAAGCCGCTTGTGATAAAATTATCGCAGAGAAAACCCGCGAACTGAGCAAGATCGCCAAGCTCTGCACATTGGAGCCGATCAATGAAAAAGATCGTTGCAGTCTCGATACTGACCCTTTGTATCGTCAGTATCTTAGGATGTTCGACAAGCCAGCAGATCGTTAAGCCGATCTATATTGATAAGCCGGTTCCTGCACTGCCGCCGGAGCCAGAGTTTGTCAAGATCGATATGTCTTGCATTAATGGGAATCGGGTACTGACGGACGACCAACTGAAGGCACTGATCGTCAATATCGAAATGCTGAAAAGCTCGTACTACGATTTGCGTATAATCCTGCAATCACTAGGAGGGAACGATGGAATGCTCAAAACCGAAGCCGAAGCCGAGAGGGAAGTAAAATGAGTTTCGGCAACTTTGTTGCGATCATCAACACGGACGGCACCGTTGATTTCATTGCCGAACAGGGTGCAACGTGGGGCTTTGAAGTGACGGTCTACGCCGGGACGTCAACGACACCGAGAGACCTTACTGGCTACAATGCCAGAATGCACATGCGAAGAGCCTACGGTGACACCAATCCGACAGAGAGTTTTGTTTGCACCATTGCTACCCCGGCCAATGGCAAAATTGCCGGAATCCTGACAGCTGCGGAAACGGCGCTGATTACACCGGGGAAGATTCGTGTATCGGAGAATACACGCTCAAAGGCCGATGGCGGGATTTATTTCTATGATCTGGAAATCTATACTGCCGGTGATGCACTGGTCGATAAGATCATGGCGGGGAAAATCTACATCAATCCTGAAGTAACCAAATCTTAGGAGGTATACATGGCAAAACTGGCAGATGACACTGTTCTTGACGGTCTTTTGAATATCATCAAGAACAATGCGACGGAGATTTATGTGTGTTCGACTCAGCCGACCACACGGACGGAAGCAGCAACGACGTATATGCTGGCGGCAAAGACCGGCCTGACGTCTGGATCATACACCGGCCCCGCCAATGGTGACACGAACGGGCGCAAGCTGACGGTAAACCAGAACGCCACCATTACGATCACCAACACTGGTTCGGCGCAGCATGTGGCATTGTGCTCAGGATCAGCACTGTTGTATGTGACGACCTGCACAACCCAGTCGCTTACTTCCGGCAATACCGTTACCATTCCGGCGTGGGATATTGAAGTAGCCGATCCGTCGTAATATGGCTATTACCGGAATTGACCAACTTATTGCGGGAATGCAGTTCCCCCGGTTTTTTACCAAAGCGGTAACTCCAACATTGGTAGCCGGAAGGCCTCATTCGCTTTGGTATCTTGGGGGCAACCCGGCTGCGGGATCGATGAACACCGCGACCAGTGGGGGAGTAGCGTTAAGCAGTACCTCCGCACAAGTGGCCGGGCAAATTCATTTTACCGACCCGGCGGCTGGGAACGCGTATTTGGCGCGGCTTCAGGCAATGGCAACACAGGCGGGGACGTTGTTGATTTGTGATCGTCTTTGGCATGGCTCGTATCAAACTACAACCAGTGCAGCGATTGTTATCACATCGACATCGGCGCAAACGATCGGATCGGCGGCATTTCCGGCCCGAGACGTAAATGGGAGTACCGACGGGGAAGGTGTATATCTTGGTGTAGAGGTTTATGCCGCCACCGGATCAGGTAAACCTACATTAACCCTCGGGTACACCAACAGCGCCGGGACGGGGAGCCGGTCAGCGACAAACATCACCCCGACTGTAGCTACCAGCGCCATCGGAGCGTTTCATTTTATCGGCTTGCAAGCCGGGGATACCGGGGTGCGGAGCGTTCAGACGATCACGCTCTCAGCAACGTGGACATCCGGTAATATCGGAGTGGTTGCGTACCGTCCTCTGGCGGCATTGGAGTTGACTGCCGCCAATGTCCCTAACGCGATAGATGCCGTTACTGGCGGAATGCCAAGACTGTTTAACGGAACCGTCCCGTTTTTTGTGTTCATCCCGAACACTACCACCGCATCATATATCAGTGGGTCGGTGCTCTACAGTCATGGTTAATTACCATAGACAACGGCCAGAGGTTAGGGGGGTGTTTATGTTCCGGGGCTCAGTGGCGTCGGTATCATTGATGCTACCTCAACTTCGCTATAAGCAATGCGCGAATTTTCTTGGCTCATATTTATTTCCTCCTCCGTTTGCCAGAGCTAAAAAAGTTTCCGCTTCGATTGGGGGTGTATTCGTATGTTCACTATAAAACAGAGCACGGCCCGTAATATCCTGATTTATATGATTGACTCTGCGGATCATACATCAGGAAAGACCGGGCTCACACTTACGATCACTGCGAGTAAGGATGGCGCGGCGTTTGCTACGATCACCCCGACAGTCACGGAGCGGGGAAACGGCTGGTACAGTCTTGCTCTTACAACCGCTCATACCGACACTGTAGGGGAGTTGGCGTTTCATATTACCGCTACTGGAGCCGACCCCGGCGTTTATAAGTATAATGTCGAGGCAAACACCGTTGGCGATGTGAAAACGTTGTCAGATGCGATCAAAGCCAAGACGGATAATCTTCCAGCCGGAATCAAGAAGAACACTGCACTCAATAATTTTGAAATCCTCTTGGTCAGCAGTTCCGATCATATCTCCCCGGTTACCGGGGCGACGGTTACAGCTACCAGATCAATCGATGGGGGAGCGTTTGCCGCCTGCGCCAATTCGGCCACGGAAGTATCTGGCGGGGTGTATAAGATCAATCTGGCCGCGTCCGATCTGAATGGCGACGTCATTACCTTGAAATTTGCCGCAACCGGGGCCGATTCCAGAATCATCACTATCGTTACGAACGCTTAGGAGGCACAGTGTACGCAAACAAGAATTTCGCTTATGGCGCATTTGCTTCGCAATTAACTGCCGGGGCTACATCGATGACACTGGAATCAGGTCAGGGGGCGCTATTCCCGGCAACCGGTCTTTCAATCGGCAATATCGCCGCAGGCGAGGTGCGCATGGTCTGGATGAAGCGTATTGTCCCGTCATCGTGCGCGTCATACAGCAACAACAGCTATACCCTGAGCATGGAAGGTGATGCGGCATGAGCCTGAAAAACAAAAACTTTGCATTCAGTACGCTCGGCGGATCGGTAGCCATTGGAGCAACGTCGCTCTCTGTTGCGAGCGGTACAGCATCGCGCTTTCCGTCCAGCGGATCGTTCCGCTGCGTCATATGGGGCGCTGCATATGCTTCGCCACTTGATGATCCGAACCGCGAGATCGTTACGCTCACCTTCTCAAGCGGCGATGTGTTTACCTGTGCGAAGGCTGCGGAGGGCACGACTGATCGGGCATGGGCGCTCGGGGATAACATTGCACACGTTATCACTGCCGGGAAGCTCGACGAGATAGACGATATGCTGAACGCTCTCGATCAGCGCGACGCTGTACGCATGACTGTACGCCGAGCCGTGCTGGACAGTAATGGCCGCAACAATGCCATTTCTGCAGGAACCGGCCTCGCATGCAACCTTGCTGCCAGCAGCGTGCCGTTCATTGTTACCGTTCCCGCCGGCTTCAGCGACACCACTGGTCATGCAATTGATTATCGCAAGGTTGAGTCGGCAGACATTACAGGCGCATGGGGTAGTCTTTCTGCCTCTACCACCTGTTACCTCTACTACAAGCGTTCCTCTGATGGTGTGTGGTCAAGAGGGTTTACCGCACTTGCTCCTGCTTTTGGATGGGGAACTGCGGAACGTCCTGCTGCTCCGTCAAATGGACAACTCTACTATGACATCAGTAAGGCCAAGTGGGATTTATACACTACGTCATGGGCAGAGCAGACCGACACTTATGTTTTCTGTGGTGAGGCGGCCACAGGAACATCGTCAGTCACCAGCGTAATCAACTACGCAATAAATGGTGAGTACGACAGCGGGAGTTTCGCTGTGTCAGTCGGGAATAACTATACGAAAAGTGTGAATATGGGGGCGCCTTTCCTTTTCAAAATACTGGTAAATGGGATAGATAATCTCGCGCACTTCTGGCAGTATTCTCCATACACGAGTTATACATATGGCACAATCCCCTCAGCCAAGACATTCAACTCGGTAACCCTCAACCTTGTTGGTTGTACTCATATAGGGTCGGGTCAAGGTGCATCCGGTACTTATCGCATCATTGCAAAAAGGAGGTTTTAACCCATGCCTTATCTGAATCCAAACACAGGTTTCATCCATTATGGCGACAAACAGCTTGATGAAATTGAAATCCCTGAACGTCCCACCATATTCCACAAATGGATTAACGACAAGTGGGAATTTGATCGTGAACTTTGGCTTAACACAGAGGTCAGACCAAAACGTAACGCTCTGTTAGACAGGACTGATATTGAATTTTGTTGCGCTGAGAAGTGGGAGTCTTATACCCCTGCTGAGAAACAGGCTTGGAAGGATTACAAGAAGGCTTTGAAAGACATGACTAAAACGGTGACACCTGAAAATCTGGTATTCCCTGTGAGGCCGGTATAAAAATGAACTGGAAAAAGCTAAACCCTATCTGGTGGATCAAGAACGACGATGAACCGAATTGCCCGGCTGACCTTTGGCCCGACAAGCGGGAATGGTATCGGCAGTTTCGCTGGTTTCTCCGAAATCCGTTTCACAATTTCACCTTCTATGTAATCGGCGTAGCGGATAAGACCTACACGGTTTCCGGCCAGTTCCCCCACGATGTGTTCAATCCGAATGGCGGCTGGAAATATCATGTTGTAAACTATCGATGGTTGCGACTACCGTTTGTCTCCTACTATGGCGATAAATGGATGTTGTATCTCGGATGGCGTGAGCGGGGGAATTTTGGCATGAAGTGGAGAAAGGTCTAGCGTGTATTCGACCAACGTTTACGGCGGTCTGGTTTATGGGGCTCCGCATCTTGGTGGAACCAAAGCATTCCCGACTTCCCATATCTACGCATCGGGCCTGATCTCCTATGATGCTACGCAAACCTTTATTGTCGGGATTTCCGTAGCAGCCGGGTATGTGTTAGAAGAAGAGCAAGGAGCTACGGTTCTTTCCGTTGCCGATGCGGCTCATGCGCTCTCTAGCGACACTCCGACATTAACTCAGGCACATACTCTGGCGGTGCAGGATTCGCAGCATTCCGTCACCGACGATGCGATAACCTTATCACAGGCTCACACGCTTGCTGTTCAGGATGCGGCGCATGGATTAACGAATGACCCAGTGGCTTTGTCACAGGCGCATACGCTTGTGGTTCAGGAGTCCGCACATGCGGTAACCAGCGACGCACCGACGCTGACGCAAACACATACTTTGGCAGTTCAGGATTCCTCGCATGGGCTGGCCAGCGACGATCCAGTGCTTACGCAAGCACATACCTTGGTCGTTCAGGAATCTACCCACTCCCTTACGAATGATACGGTCACGCTTACTCAGGCGCATGTCCTCAGTGTTGATGATTCTGTTCACGCACTTGGCAATGATACGGTAACCCTCAGTACCGCCGTCACTCTGGCGGTTAATGATGCGCTCCATTCACTTACATCGGATCAGGTAGTTCTGGATGTTTCCTACATGCTGGAGGTTCAGGATTCGGCACATACGGTTACCAATGATTCGATTACGCTTTCACAAGCGCAGCTTTTAACGGTAACCGATGCCACACATGCCCTGACCTCCGACGCTATCGCACTGGTACAGGATCATCTTCTGGCGGTTCATGAGGCAACCCACACTCTTACCTCTGACGGGTTCACTCTCACACAGGCCCATACGCTTATCGTTCAGGACGCTCTCCATACCCTGACGTCGGAATCCCCGACACTCGGGGCGGCAGTTGAAGTTGCAGACGCTACCCATGCGGTTACATCCGATAACATTACCTTGCAGCAGGATTACCTGTTGGTTGTTCAGGACAGCTACCACGGTCTGACATCTGACAACGTTGTCACAACGGTTCAGTATCTCTTGGCAGTGGATGATGCCCATCACGCACTGGCGGATGATCTGCTTACCATCTACTCCAATACCACGTTGACGGTTGACGAGGCGCGGCATCTTCTCTATTCCGACAACGTTCCGATCTCAGCCATTGTTACCGATCTGTTTGAGAAGCTGATTATTTACGACATCACGCAAGCTGGGCGCATAACCTTCCGGCTCTTCCGGGCGGATTACGGACAAACACTGCGCCTTGTAACATCTATCACTTCCCCGACTGTGCGGACGGATGTTGTTACACCGACCACTCGGGCGTCTGTCGCATCTGCAACTGGCTTTTGATTGAGGTCGCTACATCAACGCATCGTGTGGTGGTTGAATAAATGAAAGTATCACTTTATAATCAATGCAGCGGAGACTGCTACGGTAAGCCCGCTGCTTTTACAATCGAGTAGGGAGACATGCTGAGTCATTGCCCCTACCTATACTTGAGGATACCGGCACCCCGGCCCTCGACACGGAGGAACACATGGCACAAGTACCGAGCGCAGTAGCAGACAAAGAGAAGGAGATTATGGAAAAGTATTACCCGGCGGAGAATACCCAGCCGCCACAGGATCAGCCACCGGCAGACCAGCCGCCGACGGATACTCCCGTTCCGCCGGTTGTTGACGCTCCTCCGCCTTCAGACGATCAGCCGAAAACTGATCCTGAAGTGGAGCGTCTTCGCGCTGAACTGGAGCGATCCCAACAGGCGTACAACACGCTCAAGGGGAAATACGACGCCGAACTTCCTGAGCTCTATCGCAATGTGAAAACGTTGTCAGAAGAGGTCGCCAATCTCAAGTCTGCACCGGCTCCGACCAAACCAGTAGAGCCCGTCCCCGAAGTTGTTACCACACTTGAAGACTCCCATCCGGCAATGGTCGAGGCGATTACCTATATCGCCAAGAAAGCAGCCGAAGAGGCAATTCGAGCGGCGGTAGATGCGACGGTCAAGCCGCTGGAAGATCGCCTGAACGTAACGGCCCGTACCGTTCAGGAAACCGCAGAAGAACGCTTCGAGCGCACCCTTACTGAACAGGTAAAGGGTGATTGGCGGGCTCTTGATAAAGATCAGAGATTCATTGATTGGCTGAACGTTCCTGATCGGTATACCGGCGTCATTCGACTTGAGTTGCTTCGCCGGGCATATGCTTCGGGATCGGCAGCCACGGTTGCAAACTTCTTTAACGATTACCTGTCCGAGACAGGTCAAACTACCGCTTCTGATTCACCGCCACGGTCAAAAGAACGCTTGGTCACTCCGTCTCACTCGGGGAAAGCAAAAACCCCCGCCTCAACTGAAGTAGAGGCGGTTACCCGCAAGGAGCTTGTTCAATTCACGAACGATCTTACCTCGGGTAAGTATCGCGGACGCGAGGAAGAACGACAGAAGATGCAAGCCAAAATTGACCGTGCCATAGCGGCGAACAGGATCATCGACTAGGAGGAACACCCTATGGCGTACCCGACAGCATCAGGAATGCCCAATTATTCCGGTTCAGGAACCAGCAGATTCATCCCTGAAATCTGG
>LAHU01001525.1_pt1 | contig 15726 bp, 10 predicted proteins | sample 329631 | NCBI WGS metagenome assembly LAHU01 (sample SAMN03275698, study PRJNA271635) | activated sludge metagenome | isolation source: sample C-0 Zero hour mixed sludge faded in reactor as a methanogenic...
GGGGATAATCGCAATCCTCTTACAAATGTCTCGTCCTCTTGGGAATATCCCGATAACCTGCCAAAATCCAGAATGTTCCTATTTTATGCGTGAAGAAGGGAAAGCGATTGTAAGGAATGGGAGAAATCCTGCAGGGAATCAGCAATACTTCTGCAAGCATTGTAGAAAATATTTCATTGAGACAAGGAATACCCCCCTCTATAACTCTCGGCTTGATCGGAGGGAAGTTGAACTAATCTGTAAGCATAACATGGAGAGAACATCAATACGAGGTGTTGAAAGGGTTACCGGACATCACCGTGATACGGTATCCTGATATTATCGGTTGATCGGAGAACATGCGGAGCTTCTCAATGAATTCTTTCTCCAGGATGTCACGGTTGACCGGATTGAACTTGACGAACTCTTGACATTCATCCAAAAAAAAATAAGCAGTGTAAAGATCCAGAGGACAGAGATTTAGGCGATTGTTGGATCTATACGGCCATCAAGAGCAATTCCGGACTGCTCCTTGCTCATTGCAACGGGAAAAGGACAGATGCGACTTGTGATCGAGTTCTTGACCTGGTTTTTGAGAGAATTCGATTGCCTGGACCTGCCGTAAAGATCGGCTTCTCATCAGATGGGAATCCCCAATATGGCGGTGCTTTATCAAAGTTGTATTGTGACTCTTGCATCGATTATGGCCAAGTCATCAAGAAACGCGAGAATAATCGTTTAATTGAAGTGCTCCATGAAAAGACACTCGGAAACCCTGCTCTTGAATCCATATCGACCTCAATTGTAGAGGGATACAACAACAAGATCCGACAACGGATAAGCAGATTCGGGAGAAAAACTGCCTCATTTTCCAAGAAAATCATTTCTTGCATCGGCGCACTGAACATGTTTCAGTTCATGAGCAATTTCATCGATGCTAAAGAGAAGAGGACTCCTGCAATGATTGATGGATTGACAGATCATGTTTGGACCTGGAGAGAATTTTTATGCCACCATATTCAGTTGTAAACCAGGACAGTACCCACAGATCACACTGAACAGTTACAAAAGTGATTCCTCTCCGCTGTGGGATTTGATGGAGTGAAAAGAGTCAGATAGCGTAAGATGAGGGGAGGCCATGAAGAAAAATCCTACCTCATTGCGTAAGAATTTTTCCTTAGGCTCTAGGCCTCCACGGCCTGAAGCCTCAGCCGGGATTTTCCTCCCACCACGGAGGAGTGAACTGCCCGGCCCGGAACGCAGGTATCCGGTTGCCCGTGCCTGGAGGATACAAAGATAATGGTTCCGGATGCAGTCTAGACAAGCTACTCCAGGAAATTGAATGATGCAGAAGACCTCAACAAGGATGGTGGGGAGGACCGGGCTGGCGGTCCTCGTTGCAGGGATCATCATGATGTCCCTGCTGGTACTTCCCGCTTCCGCGGCAAACCTCGCAACACCGGTCCAGGTGATGCCGGCCAACAACCAGCAGTTTTACCATTACCCCCCGGTCGTCTTCTGGACATGGAAACCCGTTGACGGAGCAAACCAGTATATCTGCGAGGTGGAGATCAAGTCCGGGTCGGTCTATGTGCCCTTTCTCAACCCGGTCCTTGGGGTGAACTACTTCGAGCACAGCTTCCTTCCTACCAAGTCAGGAAGGTGGCGTGTCACGGCAAATGACACGACTGGGAAGTATGGCAGGTCAGAACCCAGTCCATGGCGCACGTTTACCCACCGCAACTCCGGCCTGCAGCTGGCAGTCCCCCGGCTTGTCTCCCCCATGGAGGGCACGGTCCTCTCGGTGATGGGTAAACAGGTCTTTGTGACCTGGAAACCGGTCTCCGGCGCCGCAAAGTACCAGGTCGATGTCCAGATCTACGATGTAAACAAACAGTCCTGGATGGACTGGACGACCGTGACCACGACCGATGGAACCACCTCGTACGCGAAGTTCTACCACAGCGATGTCCATGAACTGGGGCGGTGGAGGGTAACGGCCCTTGCCCCGGCGGGAACGATGTGGCGCAACTCTCCACCCAGTGGCTGGAGAAACTACTATTTTGTTTAACCAAAGGGAGGACCCTGCCTGGCCAGAAGGCAGGCGCTTCGCCCTGCGTCCCAATAATCTCGTGGTTCCCGGGGACCTCATGGTTCCGAAAACCAGGACCACAACCCGCCTGGAAGGGAACCGCCACCACAACGGAACAAGCCGTCACTGCGGACGTCCCACAACCCGCTCAGGAAGGGAACCTGCCTGACCCAGGGAATCTCCATGCACAACACCGGGTCACCCATTGGACTCCCGGTCCGGACCTTCCAGGTGTCCGGGAACCCGGGCAGCTCCCGCAGGAGAGCCCGGCGGCAGCCCGTGCAGGAGACCCGGGAGTATCACGCAGGGCAACACGCCGGGACCATACCGGGGATACCGGGGTGGAAGAGTAGCAGGTCTCATCGTTCTGCCGGATGTCCCAGGGTCCAGCCCGGGGACCAGGATACCACTCCTCCAACGCCCCAGTTGCAGGAGTGCGACACGAGACGCGATGGATGGGGAAACGGAGGCGTGGCAGTAAGTTTTATTGTATATAGGTTCAAAAATGAACCATGTGGTTCAGAACAGGACCAATGAGATCATCAGGCTCCTGGTGCAGGGGCCCCACCACGTGAGGGGGATCGCCGATGCACTCGGAACGAGTCACGTTTCAGTATCCCGGAGACTACAGGAGCTTGTCCGGGAGAATGTCGTCGATTATACCATCGAGGGGAAGAACAAGGTGTACTCCCTCAAGAAGACCCTGGAAGGCAGAAACGCCGTCCTCATCGCGGAGATTGACCGCCAGTCACGGGCCATTGCCCACTATCCCGTGCTCAGGGGGGTCATCCGGAAGGTGCTCGAGGTCCCGGACCTTCGGCTTGCGCTGGTATTTGGCAGTTACGCAAAGGGGACTGCCCACGACGGGAGCGACATCGACCTCTTCATCGAGACGCAGGACCGGGCCGTCAGGAAAACCCTCGAGTCATACCACAGCCGCATCAGTGTAAAAATCGGCCTGTTTGACCCCGAAAGCCCTCTCATCCGGGAGATCATGCAGGACCACATCATCATCACGGGGGTGGAGGAGTACCTTGCAAAGGCCCGGCTTTATCCGTGACCTCTATCATGAGAAGAAGATCCAGGTCGTCCGTCCAAGCAGGGATGTAAAAGACGCCTACCTGCACAAGTCAGAGCGTTACCTCAGCTCCGCCCGCCTGCTCTTCGAAAATGAGCACTACGAGGAAGCCGTCTCGATGGCCTACTACAGCATGTATTACTGTGTCATCGCCCTCTTCTTCCAGGCAGGGCTGAAGTGCGAGAACCACACCGCCGCAATCATCCTCCTCGAAGAAGTCTTCGGCCTGGAAGGATCCGCTCTTGCGAACGCAAAGCGGGAGCGGATCGATACCCAGTACTACGTCGATACCCGGACGACTGCCGAGGACGTCAGGGAGATGATCCACGATGCGGAGGCGTTCAATACCAGGACCAGTGACTTCATCGCCCGCATGACCAACCGGGGGATCGAAAAATACCGGGAGGTACTGAAAACGATCGTTGAATAATGGAAATATGTGCCCTGCGTCCCTCACCCCGGGAGCAGGTCGGCCGGTCATGACCGCCGTCCTGCACAGAAACAAAGGTAGAATGCGTACGGCAGGAGAACCAACATCGGAGAAGAGTTAAGAGGGAGAGGTGCGCCATTCTGTTTGAAGGTAAAGAACCTGAACCAATCACCCATCCAGAAGAGAGCGTGCATGACAAAACCCCTACTTGACCGCGAATTCATCCTCTCCCGCCTCAAAGCCACTGAAGGGTTTGAGAAGGTCAGGTTTATCATCCTGTATGGTTCTTTCGCAGAGGGGAGAGCCATCGAGGACTCTGATATCGACCTGGCGATCTATTACGATGGGACGACCGAAGAGAGAAGCCTCTTTCGCTTCCACGCTCTCATATCCCTGGACAGCGCCCTCTATGACCTCCATATATTTCAGGACATCCCCCTGTATATCCGGGTACAGGTTCTCCGCGGTGAGATCGTCTACTGTCCCCTGCTCCGGTTCCTGTACGATGTCGCGGGAGATACCATCCGCGAATACGACGATTTCAAGCACCGGTTATGGGATTACACGGGTGAGAAGGTCATCTCATGATAAAACCGCGATCACGCCGGATCAGGACCGATCTCATCCGTATCAGGCTCGCAGAGATGCGGGACAGTATAAAGATGGTCCAGGAACACCTCCCCCGCTCGTACGAAGAGTTCTGGCAACTCGGTATTGTGAAAGATGGAATTTACAAGAGGACTGAGTTTGCAATCGAAAATATCCTGGATATCTGTGCGATCCTGAATACAGACCTGGAACTGGGTGTCCCCGCAGGGGATGACGATATCCTGGGACACCTGCAGGCAGAAGGTGTCCTCCCACTCCCGGTAATACAGACCATCCGGTCCATGAAAGCCTTCAGGAACATAGTGGTTCACCGCTACGGGGCGATCGACGATGCGATCGCATTCGCCCTGCTGCTCCGGCATATTCACGACTTCGATCGATTCCATTCATGTGTCGAGGCATATCTGGAACAATCTGTTCAACCGTAAAAAAACTCACTCCAGGAATTCGATTATCCTTGATATGGGAGGATACCGCCTGGCTCATCCTCGATACCGGTGATGCTGCTCCGTGCCAGTGAACCCACTCGCTGGTCCTGGAGGAGAATACAGGGATCATCATCCCCCCACCCGGCGGGCACTTTGAGACGCACTTCCTGCCTCTCCTCCATATCAGGGTATTAAGACGAAGACAGGAGGAGCCGGGGTGGCCACTTCCTGTATGCCCCTTCGCTGATCGGTGTGGTGGGTATTTGGATTCCCCATCACTGAAGGTACCGCAGGGATGCCATCGTCCTGGGGGAAGAACTCTTTCCAATGGCTCTTCCACTTCAGGAGTCCCAGGTTACCCGGACGAATGAACCCAATAACGACGAACGAAGACCAGGACAACCGGGTCTCAGCGTACCCGGATAGAACCGTGATGACCCACCCCGGTTATCCAACCGCAAACCGCAGCAGCGCAGCCACCCCGCCGAGGGCATCGAGCTGGGCCCCGGGGTCGAAACGGGTGGAGAGTACAACGACATCGGCCCGCTGTCGTTCCGCAGCCTGCATTAGGTAGACGGCCGGGGGCTCCCGCATCACGGTATCAGCAACGAGGAGGGTCTCAAGCGCCCCGGCATCGGCGGCTTTGCGCACCTCGGTCCTGCCATAGGCGACCGGCTCCCCTTTCCCGAGACGGGCGAGGAGTTCCTCCATCAGGCCCACCTCCCGCTTCAGCTGGAGGTCGCCGGTCAGCTTCTCAAGTGCCCCGAGCCCGATGACCTCCTGGACCGCCCCGCGACCAGACCGCCGGGTCTCCACGACCGCAGCAGCCGCTGCAGAGTTTCCCTTCGTGCGTACATAGTGGAGAAACATCTCCTTCGCAAAGCCCGGCCCGGCGATGACCAGTGGACCGGTCACGTTCTCAAGGGCAGCCAGGACCGCTTCGTGGAAGGCAGGCCGGGAGTCGGTATCCGCCCCCTTCCCGCTTCCCATCCTGATGGTGGTGACCTCCTCGGGGCCATACTGGCGAATGCGGAAGAGGGTCGCTTCTCCCTCTTCAAGGGCAAGGACATGTACCGCCTCGTAGGCCGAGGCCTTCACCGCCCGTTCGATCCGGGCGAGGTCCTCCCGGCTCCAGCCCCGGACGACCGAGATCTCGTAGCCAGGGTCGAGGTTGAAGGTATGGTGGGACCCGACGTCCACGCCGTGCTGGATCTCACCCGCGACCCGCAGCCGGTTCGCGTAGTCATGGAACTCCACCTTCTCCACCCGCAGCCCGAGGCGGACAGGCCGCTTCTCCCTCTTCTCAGGCCGGATCTTGTCCGAGGTCCCCTCGGTCGTCCGCAGCGTCGTCGCGAAGACGAGGTCCCCGGGCGTGATCAGCTGCGAGAGGTGCCAGAGGTCATCGATCCGCTCGGGCAGGAGGCGGATCTCACCGTAGCCGTCCTGCAGTGGGCCCAGCTCCGCTTTCACGAGCCCTCCGCGATGTCCGATCCCCCGGCCGGGACGAACGCCGCCACGGCTTCCGTGTTCAGGACCGAGCGAAGGCCCCTCTCCTCTTCCGGGGTGAGCCGCTCGCGTAGGGAGCGGAGCACCTTCTTCGCCGTATCGTTCTCAGAGAACGGTCCGGGCACCAGCTGTACCACCAGGCCGGCACGGGCAGCGACCGCCGCTACCGGCCCCCCGATCACGGCGGCGACCGGCTCCTTCACGAGCCCGATCGCGACGCCCAGCGGCACCCCCCGGAACCAGGTCCGCTCCCCCCGGACAATGAACGAGCCGCGGGAGACATACTCCCCGGCCTCCGGGGTCTTGCTCACCTGATCTGGCCGGACCATGTAGACATCGGCAGAGAAGTGCCCGCTCTTCCAGGCCCCCGAGTAGGACGCTGCGAACTGGGCCGCCTCCTCCAGGTGGGCCGTCTCTCCCTTCAGGACCACCACGGCCGCCCCGTGGACATCGGCATGGAGGAAACGGTCGGTCCCCTCGAGGTAGCGCTTCACCAGCTCCTCGTTCTGCCCGGCGTCCCGGCCGCAGAGCATCAGGATATTGTCGCTCGTCATGCACCACCGGAACCGGTGGTACCACCGCTTCTTCACTTTCCCGCCGGTAACCTTCCGCACCGCCTTCTCAGGGACGGGCCGGGCCATCGCGGCACGTGCCCCCTCGATCTTGCGCTTCAGGACCTTGACCCGGTCATAGTAGCGGCCGAGGTTCTGCTCGATGCTCTCGTGGACAAAGAGGCGCACGCTCACCCCCAGGTCGAGCTCTACGGCGGCTTCTGCAGGGTCCACGCCGACGACCTGCTTCGCCACACCCTCCCGGTTGGCCTTCAGTATCGCCGCGATCTCCTGCCACGAGTGCGTGGAGGACGCTTTCTGGAGGGCCTGCAGCGTCTCCTGCACGAGCGGGTAGTGCTCGTAGACCGCCTCCACCACGCGCTCCGTGGCCCGGATGCGCTCTTCGAACTTCCTCACCGCGGCCTCCTGCTGCCGGCGGACCCGCTCTGCCTGCGACTCCTTCTGCTTCGCTTCCTTCTCCTTCCGTGCGGGTGCCGCCGGCGGGAAGAACGCATCGAGGGCAGCAGAGAAGCTCTCCGTCCCGGCCGAAACCTCCCCGGCCTCCCCGAGGGAGAAGGGGAGGCAGGACTTCCCGGCAATGACCGGCCCTGGCTCCCCCGCACGGGAGAGGAGCGCCTGGAGCGCCCGGTACACCGCACCCGCATCCGCCTCTGCGGCGGGCACCTGCCGGTCCTGCCCGGCTTCCGCGCAGACATACTCCGCGTACCGCCCACCGAGGAGGCAGCCAACCGCGAGTGCCCGGACAAGGTCACGCTCCTGGCCGTGGAGCCACCGGGCGAACTCGCCCTCTGGCAGGAGAGTCGCGTCCTCACCCGGCAGGCGGTAAACTGCTCCTGCCACCACGTCCCGCTCCCGGTAGCGGTGTGGCCGGAGGGCATGGAGGACCACGCCGCGGCCATCGGTGAGGACCAGGTTTCCCTCGTCGAAGAGCTCGGCAATGAGCCGGAGCTCGGAGTCCCGTTTCCCGACCGTCACGACCACGGCCCGCTGGAGACCGGGCTGGAGGACCGAGAGGACCCTCCCGCCGGTGAGGTGCTTGCGCAGCAGCATTGCGAAGGAGGAGGGCATCTTTGGCGTCTCTCCTGGTGATGCGGTCAGGTACCACCGGCGCCCCGGCTCTACGAGGAGCGTGTAGCGGGCGTGTTCCAGCCCATTCAGCCTGATCAGGAGGACCCCGTCCTCCCTCTGGTAGGCCTTCCCAACCCATAGCGGCAGGAGCCTACCTGTCTCTGCCGTCACTGCCCGCAGGTCAACACCTGACATCCCCTCCGCCGTCGCCATCGGAATCCCAAGGTAGATATGTCCAAAGCGCGAAAAATGTAGTCATTCCGGTGTGCGAATGAGTGATGCAGAGGCCGATGCGGTCGTCCTTCCAAAAAAGAAGGCAACGAAAGAGGAGAAACGGCAAGAATACCGCGAACGTATCTGCCGGACGCTGACCGCCTGCCTCATGGGTGTCGCGACCGGGGTCGTCTCGTTCCTCGCGGTCGATCGCGCGCACCTCCAGGGCATCAACGGGTTCACGACGCTCGGCCTCCTCGTGATGATCGCGGGGGTCGTCGTCCAGAAGCACATTTTCGTCCTTGCACGGCTGAATTCCACTCCTCTCGGGGCGAAGGACTGGTTCTACCAGGGTTTCATGACCTTCTCGCTCTGGTTCATCACCTGGACCATCCTCCTCAGCTGAACATTGGGGGTCTCGTAACTCGATGCGTGTCGCTGTCGTACACAAGGACCGCTGCCACTCCCGGAAGTGCGGTACCGAGTGCATCTCCTACTGCCCGAGAGTCAGGACCGGGGACGAGACGGTCGTCCTCTCGGAGGAGGGCATCGCCGTCGTCTCAGAGGAACTCTGTGTCGGGTGCGGTATCTGCGTCAAGAAATGCCCGTTCTATGCAATCGACATCGTCTCCCTCCCCGAGGAGCTTGACCGCCCCACCCACCGCTACGGCCCCAATGCGTTTGTCCTCTACGGCCTCCCCATCCCGGTCACTGGCAAGGTGACCGGTCTCCTCGGCCCGAACGGCATCGGGAAGACCACCTCCCTCTCCATCCTCTCGGGCCAGCTCCGCCCGAACCTCGGCATTTTTGACCGCGAAGTCACCTGGGACGAGGTCCTGCAGAGCTATGCCGGGACCGAGCTCTTCGACTATTTACGGACGATTTCCCAGAAACAGCTGAAGATATCGGTCAAGCCCCAGTACATCGACTTCATTCCCCGGGCCTTCAAGGGGACCGTCTCTACCCTCCTCGGGACCACGGACGAGCGGGGCGTCCTCAACACCTACACCTCGACCCTCGGCCTCGCTGCCCTCCTCTCGCACGACATCACCACCCTCTCAGGAGGCGAGCTCCAGAGGGTCGCGCTCGTGGCCTGCCTCGCGAGGGAGGCAGATTTCTATTTCCTCGACGAGATCACACCCTACCTCGATATCCACCAGCGGATGATCGCCGCACGGCTCATCAGGGACCTGGCTGCCATCCGCCCCATCCTCATCGTCGAGCACGACCTCGCCATCCTCGACATGCTCGCCGACACGGTGCACATCGCCTATGGGAAACCCGCGGTCTTTGGGATCGTCACGCGGCCCAAGGGGGTGCGGATCGGGATCAACCAGTACCTCGCCGGCTACCTCCCGGAAGAGAACGTCCGGTTCAGGGATTACCCGGTCATCTTCGAGATGCGGGCCCACACCGGGAAGGAAGAGCGGTTAGCCCTCGTCACGATCCCAAAGATGAAGAAAAAGTACCCCGGTTTCTCCCTCGATATTACGGAAGGCGAGATCAGGCGCGGCGAGGTCCTCGGGGTCGTCGGCGCGAACGGGATCGGGAAGAGCACTTTTGCCCGGCTCCTTGCAGGTGCCGATACTGCCGACGAGGGCCGGATGGAGGATACCGTCACCGTCTCCTACAAGCCGCAGTACATCCGTGCCCACTCTTCAGACACGGTCGAGTTCCACCTCCGCTCGATGACCCGCGACTTTGATACTGGGCTCTACCAGAGGGGGATCATCGAGCCCCTCGGTCTCCTCCCGCTCCTCCAGTCCCCCATCGACACCCTCTCTGGCGGGGAACTCCAGAGGGTTGCCATCGCGGCCTGCCTCTCGCGGACTGCTGACCTCTACATCCTCGACGAGCCGAGCGCCCACCTCGACGTCGAGCAACGGGTCCGCCTCACCCGGCTCTTCCGCCAGCACGCTGAGGACCATGACTCGGCGATCCTCGTGATAGACCACGACATCTACGTGATCGACATGATCAGCGAGCGGATTCTGGTCTTCGACGGGGAGCCGGGTGTCAGGGGTGTTGCCACCGGGCCGTTCGGGATGCGCGAGGGGATGAACCGGTTCCTCCGCCTCCTCGACGTCACGTTCCGGCGGGACCAGAGCGGAAGGGCAAGGATCAACAAGCCAGGCTCGTACCTTGACCGGGAACAGAAGTCGGCCGGCGAGTATTACTACTTCTCGGACCGGGACGAAGCTACCTGACACCCGGGCACCTGAGAACCGGAAAACCGCAACAGATCTTACGCTGGATACCGGTGATGCGGTGGTCCCCCTCCAGCCGGTCTCACAGCACGGGCGAAAACACACCTACCCCCTACCTTCACCGGGCTTCCTTATGGAGGAGGGGGCCAGGTGTCCTTCATCTTCCCGGCACGCCCTGGCATGGATTAGCCCAGGAACGGTAGTTTTCAGCTATCCTTCGCTTTCCAGGCATCCCCCGGTACCGTGAGCACGAACCGTGCCCCGCCCCCGGGGGCCCCGTCTTCAACAATCGAGATACCAGTGATACCAAGGATCTCTTTTGAGAGGCATAGTCCGAAGCCGGTGTTCCTCCCGTATCCACGTTCAAAGATATACGGCCGCATCGCGGGGTCGATCCCCCACCCGTCATCTTCGACGATAACCCAAAGGTCCCTGCCTGATATCTCCGAGGATACACTGATCCGTGTGAGCTGGTCTCCACCATAGCGGAGTGCGTTGTCAAAGAGGTTGTAGAAGACCTTCTGGAGGAGAGGGTCGGCATAGATCTTCACCGCAGGACCGGACACCGTGACCGGGATGCTGGTGAGGTCCAAGCCTGATACCGCGGCACGGACTGTGGTGTCCAGGTCCTGCCAGGCAGGGGCCAGTACCCCGATCTCCTCGTATTCCCTGGAAAATGCAACGATCCTGCGTATCTGGTTGATATTGTCCATTTCTTTCTGTACAAGGCCCTGGAACGCATCGTTGGCTGAACACCCCCGGGAGAGCTCGACATAGCCCTGCAGCGCGGTGAGCTTGTTCACCACGTCGTGCCGCGTGATCTGCGAGAGAAGGTTCATCTTCCGGTTTACATCTTTCAGCCGCTGCTCCATCTGTCGCCGTCCGGTCATGTCCCTCATGGTCACAAGGTCGGCAGCACCTCCCTGGTACTCGGTCCTGACCCCGCTTGCTTCCACCCACCGCACCTCCCCGGTTGCAGTGACCACGCAGTACTCTGCCGTTACGGGTCCATCTCCGGCAAGGACGGTCTTGAGGTTGTCCAGCAGGAGAGGAAGAGAACCAGGATGAACATATGGTGCGATGGAAATTTCCCCGGCAGATACGTCTTCCCTGGTCTCGAAGAACTGGTAGGTGGCCTTGTTCATAAACAGGACCCTCCCGCCCGGGGAGACGATGAAGACAGGGTTAAGGATGGTGTCCAGCAGGGTCCGAAAGAGGGCCTCACCCTCGTGGAGAGACACTTCGAAGGCTTTTTCAGTCGTTATTTCCCGAAAGAATACAAGGGCCCCGTTCTTCTCCTCGTGCACGAAGGGAAACGCAGAGACCACGACATCGAACGGCGTCCCATCCATCCGGAGGTAGACCTCCGCGAGGGGCGGCACCCCCTTCTTCTCCTCGTTCAGGAGCCGGATCCGGTCGGTAACGATCGCATGGAAGTCCGGGTGGAACCGGTCCATGATCGGCTTGCCGATCAGGTCGTCCGGGGATGATGCCCCGAAGAGCCTGATGGCTGCGGGATTGAGGTACATGAACCGCTGGTCAGCCTGGATGAAGATGGCATCCGGGGCGTTCTCCACGAGGAGACGGAACTGCTGTTCACTCGCGCGGAGCTCGCGTTCCATCTCCTTGCGGGCGGTGATGTCATCGAACAAAGATATGAAATAACCGGGAGCCGGGCTGAAGACCGATATCCGGAGCCAGAGGCCGAGGGGCTTGAAATCGATCTCGAATGTCCGGGGGATCCCGGTCTGCACCACCGTGCTATAGTATTCAAAGAGCTCCGGTGTGATCGCGTGGATACCCGGGACCGTTTCTGTGACGCGCTTGCCGGTGATGTTCACAAGCCCGGTGATCCTCTCGAAGGACCTGTTCACGTCGAGATAGACCCAGTCTGACGGGGTGCCATCCGGGTCATAGAGTATCCTGCAGTAGGCAAACCCTTCCTGCATGTTCTCAAAGAGGGAGCGGTAGCGGATATCTGATTCTTTTCTCGCATCTTCTGCCGCTTTCTGCTCCGTGATGTCGGTATGGGTCCCCACCACCCGGAGGGGGGCACCGTCCTCACTCCGCTCGACTACGCACCCGCGTGACATGATCCATTTCCACTGGCCGTCCCGCGTGCGCATCCGCATTTCAAAGGCGTATTTATCGTCCCTCTGCTGGATATGGGACTGAATGGCCGGCTCGACCTGTGCAAGGTCATCCGGGTGGACCTGTTCCCTCCAGGACTCGTAGGTGGCAGGGATCCCGTTGAGGACATACCCGAGCAGGGTATAATAGGTCGGTGAGAAATACGTCGTGCCAGCCGGGACATCCCAGTCCCATATCCCCTCGTTGACTGCCATGAGGATGAGGTCGAGCCGCTCCTTGTTCGCGGCAAGGGCTCGCTCCGCATCGGTGACCAGGGTGAGCTGGTGGCGGAGTTCCTCTTCCCGGACGGCGAGTTGCGAATACGCCGTGTTCAACTCGTCCTGTCTCTTTGCCTCTGCCTCTTCCTGGCGTTTTCTCACCGTGATATCGCGGAGGTTAATAATGGCGATGGGCCGGGTCTTCTGCGGGTAGATATTCCCGGATATCTCGGCAGGAAACACCTCCCCGTTCTTCCTCCGGTGGAGGCATTCAGGGATATGCAGCATTCCCATCTGGCCCGGGATGATCATCCTCCCGCCATCCGCGGTCAGGTCCGCGCAGCAGAGGGCCTGGAACTCTCCAAGGGTATACCCGTAGAGATATGTTGCGGCGGCGTTCGCATCGAGGATCTTTCCTGATGCGCTGTCTATGACGATCATCGCCTCTGCAGCAGAGTCGAAGACATTGTGGTATCTCCTCTCGCTCTCGCGCAGGGACCATTCGAGCTTCTTCTGCCCGGTGATATCACGGATTGACTCTATCGCACCGACCGTCTCTCTCTCCCGGTTGTAGAGGGGAGAGGCGATGAACCAGAGGTAGGCACCGTTCCCACCATTCAGGTGTGGGATGAACTTCTCAGAGATGAGGGCCCGGCCATCATGCCAGATCCGGTCATACCCCTGGGCGGTGTGGTCGTCGTAATTCAGGATCAGGTCAAGGAGGATGGGGCGCCGCTCGTGGTAGAACGGCAGGGCATACTCGTGATTCCCACGCCCCAGCATCTCTGCAGCCGGGACCCCCGTCATCCTGACCATGGCATCGTTCCACGCGATAACCGTCCCGTCTGCATCGATCGCGAGCGTGGCATCGGGGAGGAAGTTGATGATGTCGGTCAGGCGCTGCTCGGTCTCTTTCTGTGCGAGAACGGCCCGCCGCTCGTTGACTGCCTTCTCTATCTTGTTCCGCAGCTCGGCAAACTGTGCCCTTGGGTCGCCCCCCTTCTGGATGTAGAAATCGGCGCCGTTCTCCAGCGCCTGGATGACGACCTCCTCGCGGCCACGGCCGGTGAAGAGGATGAATGGGGTTGGACCGACGTGTCCCCTGACAAACTTGAGGAAGTCAATCCCGTCCTCCCCTGGCATCTGGTAATCGGAGACGATCGCGTCGTAGGGCGTCGATGCGAGCATCCTCTTTGCATCGGGGACTGAAGTACAGGTATCGATGGTGTACTTCCCCGTACGTTCAAGGAATATCCTGGCAATATCCAGCAGGTCCGGCTCGTCATCGACGTAGAGTACTGATATCATGTCTGTGATGCGGCAAGACAGCGTTCCGTTTCATCTCTTCCATTATGAGTATTACGGTGCAGAATCTGTGCAGCCACGGTATGCCCGGCCGGTTCGCGATCCATGTACAGGAGAGAGAAGAGTGCCCGCCTCCAGCATAGGGTGTTCCCCCCGCTTCATACCGTCATCCAGGGGGATTACAAGGTTGGCAGAATCACCATATCAGATTGACCTGGATCACCAAGAAGGTAATTGACCCGGGTTGCACCACCTGGCGGTATTCCATTCTGTTCCGATGGACATTTGTTTCATGGGGGGTGCCTGCCCGCGGAACGGGCAGGGGTGGTCCCGATGAAATTACCTTTCATGCTGTATTCCCGACCACACGGCTGTTATGGGCGGTTTAAGTAAAAATAGGGGGATCAGACCTTCATCTCGTCAGTCGCCGGTGCGGGGTTCTGCTTCGGTGGCCGGCGGCGGAACATGAAGAAGGCAACTGCGGCGACGACTATCATCGCGATGATCAGGACCCGGAGCAGCAACCCGACTGGGAGGGCTGCCAGGGGTCCTGGAGGGGTCGGTGTGGTGGTCGGCACCTGGGGTGTCACTTCTGCTACTGTCGTGGGTACGGTAGTCGGGGGGGCCTCCGCAAAGACCCCAAACGTCGAGGTATGGGTGACCCTCGCACTCACGCTTCTCTCGCCAGGGTCGGTGGTGGAGGGAAGACCTTCCCAGGCACCGGCATTTGCGTTGTACCACCGGATCGAAAGGGGCCTGTCCTTGAACCTGGCCCAGTTCTCCTCCTTCATCGTGACCGTCAGGGTGATGTAGGGGTCGAATGTTGCACCGGAAGGCTCGATATCGTACGCTTCACCGGTGAATACATACCCGGAGGGCGATGGGGCTACCTCGGACGCGGGACGGCGGGTGAGATTGATCTGAAATATCGGGCTCCCGCTTGCATTCTTCAGAATAGTCCCCTCGGTCATTGCAAGGGCGCCTGTTCCATCCTCGGCGACAAGGGTGACAGACTGGGCAAGGGAACCGTCAGGTCTCATCGGGAGCAGGCCAGGACTACCAGGAGTAGTGATGGGCCGGGGGGTAGCAGTGACGACTGGGACCGTGACACCGCCGCCACCGCCGCCGCCTCCTCCGCCGCCACCACCGCCTCCTCCTCCACCGCCGCCTCCATTGCCTGCCTGCCAGACATCAATGAAGTTATCCTTGTAGGTGGTGGACTTGCCGTCGGAGTTCCTGACGGAGAGGGTCACGGTATACTGCCCAGCACGTTTGTAGACATAGACCGGGTTCTTCTCGCTCGAGTTCCAGGGGCCGTCCCCGAAGTTCCAGAACCATTCTGTCGGGCTGCCGCTGGACGTGTCATTGAACTGGACGGTCAGGGGCCCCTGGCCGGACCTGGGAATCGCCGTAAAATCCGCCCTTGGCAGGAACGCGGTCCGGAGGTCAAGCTCGGTCGAACCCCAGCTCCTGAAGGGACAGGTATCGGTCCAGCCGGCGGCAGTCTTCACGTCAAAGACCTGGGCTCGCAGCCCGTTCACGTAGAACTCGATGGGGGTGCCATCAGCAATTTCGCCCTGTACTGCGAGGTTCGTCGCATTGGGTTCACCGTAGTGACCGGGGATGTTCACGGTGACCGGGTTGTAACTGACCTGTGTCCGGACCCCGGCACCACGGGCCTCTATGGTACTCCCTGCAGGAGCAGGCTGGTCACCCGAGACCGTAACAAGCCCGAAGAACTCGTGGGGCCCGATTGGCTGGCCACTTCCGTCCGGCGCAGCAGTCGGGACCGTGGTCACCGGGATGGTGGTCGGGACCGTGGTCGGAATAGTGGTCGGGACCGTCGTTGGGACCGTGGTAGGCACTGTCGTTGGAATGGTGGTCGGGACTG
>LAHU01001649.1_pt1 | contig 15644 bp, 13 predicted proteins | sample 329631 | NCBI WGS metagenome assembly LAHU01 (sample SAMN03275698, study PRJNA271635) | activated sludge metagenome | isolation source: sample C-0 Zero hour mixed sludge faded in reactor as a methanogenic...
GGCGGGATCTCCGGTGATGGTCGTGCCGTAGTCGGGGGGAAATTTTGCATACTTTATGGCTTCATCCGTCTCGGAAAGGAGTTCATTTCTCTGGGCATCGTTAAGGGTGGTGGGCATGCCCACAATCATCCGGGCATGGCTGCGATCGGCCATAACTGAACTAAGTTGATAGGGACTGGCTGTGGATAGAATTTCATCTATCCTCGTTTGGGATGGTATCTCACTTATTCCTCTGTTCTTGAACTCTGCGTCGGCTACCAGATCGGCAAGGCTCTGCACGCTGATGACATTATGGACCTGCTTCATATGATCGGATAGACGCAGGCCGGCTCGGAGAGCCTCTTCTTGGGCCACGTCGTCTGCTTCCATTAAAATCACTATGCTGTCAGTGCCGAAATTATCCTCGTAGAGGTGACTGAATATCTTATAAAGATGCGAGTCTTTTTCAACCATGCTCTCTGTGGTCATGCCCTGGCTTTCTACCTTCTGGGCATAATGAATGGAGCCAATGGTCAGAAGCAATGCTGCCGCTATTATTATTGCAGGATTATTTGCAATCCATGCACCCAGTTTCCGCCATCCGGTCATAGACTCGATGCCTTCTAATCAGAATTTATGATAAGAGGAGCAGCATATTGCCTAAAATTCGCCTTACCTTAGATCTAAATTAATAGCTTTTCAAGGATAAATAACTTATTCTTCAACTTTAGGGCTAGGCAGTTGACGGAATTTGCCGCTGGCATCGGCGAAGAGCATATCTCTGAAGGGACCAAAGTCCATCATGGCTTGTCCGCGTCTCATATTCATCACATTGAATGCAACCATGACCTTAAACCTAGAATATGAGAAGACCCATCGATAATCGATGAGAAGAAATGCAGCTGACGCTAAGAGATGCATGAAGGATTTTAATGAGACAAGCTGGATTTAAAGGAAATCGCGGGGTATACAAATGCCAGAGATTCAGGACTCTACAGCAGCGACCATCGACCATAAGCTTGACATAGAAAAAGTTTGATAGTCAAACCAAGGAGGAATCACTATAACTAAAAAGACCAGGAATGCTCTTTGGTTTCTATTAATTGCATCGCTGCCTTTCGTTTTATTATCCGGCGTAGAGGCCCAGGCGGGATTCTATCCCAGTTATTATGGCCCCTATGCCCCCAATCCCACCGGACAGCAGGAGTACTGCGAGAATATGATGGACCCCGGGACCTATAATGTATTATGGGCGCATGGTACCCAGGATAGCTGGGACTGGCAGTATCTGGACGAACCGCTGGAAATGGAGGCGGACATAAAATATGTAGTAACTTACGACTCCTTCGGCGATATTTCAATCGATGAGGTAGAGGATTCCAGTCTGACCGGATTTACAGTGCTCTGCTGCAGAAATCAGGGGCCGGATGAGCTGGCTTTGAGTCTGGAGCCATCAGATATGGCTGGCGATGAATGAACGGGAACAGCGCCGGATCAGGGCGACAAGATCTCACAGTATATGAATAATTGGGATTCATTCCCTATCAATCCTTTTTCCCGTCCAGAATCTCCAGCTCCTCAAGAAAGCGATCGTTCTCCTCCCGCCTGCCTACTGTGACCCGCAGGCATCTTTCGCCGCAGCCATGAAAGGAGCTGCAGTCCCGGATGATTATCCCCCGGCAGAGTAGCTGCTCGGCTAAAGCCTTTGATCTGCGGCTGGTTTGCAGAAAGAGGAAATTGGCCTGGGAGGGCAGGGCGCATGGCAGCTTTGCTCTCATCCTCTCCCGCTCAGAGACTATTCTTCTCACGCATTCTTTCATCCAATCCAGATCATCCAGAGCGGCGGTGCCTGCGGCCAGGGATGGGCTGCTGATGCTGAACATGGGCGCCACACGCCTGTACTGCTCCGCAATCCAGGGGGGAGCGATGGCATAGCCCAGTCGCATTCCCGCCAGGCCGAAGGCCTTGGAGAGGGTTCTGCCCACCACCAGGTTCGGATACTCCATCACCAGCCCGGCCAGGCTTTTTCCGGCGAATTCAATATAGGCCTCATCCAGGAAGACTATGGCATCCGTCTTCTCCAGCACGGACCGGACGCTGTCCTCTGAGAGGGCCTCTCCGGTAGGGTTGTTGGGCGAGCAGAGGAAAACCATCTTCAAGCCAGGCAGTCGAGGGTCCATAGCAGAGCCGACTATCCTCGTTCGATATTCCGGCCTGGCACCGCAAAGCCCCGCCGCCAGGGCATAGAAGTTGTAGGTGGGGACGGGTATGAGAGCCCTGTCGCCCGGCCCCAGAAAGATGCGGCAGATGGTGCTGATGATCTCATCCATGCCCGCTCCCGCCACCAGCCATTCCGGGGAAAAACCGGTATAGCCGGCCAGAGCCTCCAGAAAGGGGCGAGAGTCGGGGTACCGGTGAAACTGCCCATCCTGCAGAGCTGCTCCTACGAGAGGGCTGGGTCCATAGGGATTCTCGTTACGGCTGAGAACAATCAAATCCTGCCGGGGGATGCCCAACTGCTTTGCTGCCTGGTGGGGATCGGGTCCTGCATCGTCCTCATCCAGATGGGATAGAAAGGCAAGTACTTTCTTGGCGAAATCTGCCTGGTCTCTCACAGATATTTCCCTGGCGGCTATGGTATTTAGCCATTGGCTGACCGATCTCTGTCCATCAAAATCCTTTTATCGCTTCCGATGCGATCTCCCGGTATGTTCAAGATCGGCCTTGTCAAGCTAGGAAATATAGCCACATCCACGGTCGTCGATCTGGCCCTGGATGAGATCGCTGAGCGCTCCGACATCGAGTTCAAGATCATCAGCTTCGGCCCCAAGATGACCCGAAAGGAGGGCGAGGCCTCAGAGGAGCTGAAGGCCTGGGCTCCGGAGCTGGTGGTTGTCTGCAGCCCCAATGCCGCCACGCCCGGCCCCACAGCCGCCCGGGAGAAGTTCAAGGGGCTGCCCACCATCGTCATCTCCGACGGCCCGGCCAAGAAGGAGGCCCGCGATGCCCTGGCTGCGGAGGGCTATGGCTATATCATCCTGCCCATGGACCCGCTCATCGGAGCCAAGCGCGAGTTCCTCGACCCGGCAGAGATGGCCCTCTTCAACTCCGACGCGCTTAAGGTTTTGGCAGCCTGCGGAGCCATAAGGCTGGTGCAGGAGGAGCTGGATGCGGCCATGATCGGCATTGCTGCGGGCGAGGCCAAGCTTCCCGCCATCCTGGCCACGCCGGAGAAGTGCGCCGAGAGAATGCACTTTTCCAATCCCTACGCCCGGGCCAAGGCCGTGGGGGCTCTTTATATGGCCCAGGCTGTGGCCGGTATCGATGCAGCCGCCTGCTTCCGCCTCAAGGAGCTGGAGGCCATCGCTCTGACTGCCGCTGCCGGCCACGAGGTCATGAGGGCGGCGGCCAGGATGGCGGATGAGGCCAGGGAGATGGAGAAGGCAGGCGACAGCGTCTCCCGCCACCCCCACGCCCGCACCGGCGAGCTGATGAATAAGACCGGGCTATTGGACAAGCCTGAGAAGATTTAAAAGAAGGACACTTTCGCCCCGCGCGGATTGATCCTTTATAGGGGCCGGCGCTAAAGGGAATATGTGGCAAGGAAGGCCGCGCCGACCCTACACGCTTCTGGGAGAGACGGGCCTTTCCGTTCACCCCTATTTTATTTCTGAGATCGAATTGTTGAATTGCAGCAGAGAAGAAGCTGACCTGCCGCAGCTTGACTGTCGCAGAGAAAGCCTTTAGACCTACCAAGCCAGAAAGCAATCTGCTTTGCTCCCACCAGCCTCCAGCTTCGAGCTTTTCATCGCCCTGCGACATGTGGCGGCTCACAGGCGTCAGACACTTCTCTCAGTTACCGCTGTAGCCCTGGCCGTCTCAATATCCCTTATATTCACCTCCCTGGGCAACGGCTCCCAGGAGCTTTTAACCGGGATAGTCCAGGACAAGCTACCCCATGTCAAGATCCTTCCGGATGGGGATGAGAATTACATTCACCTCTATCGCAGTCTTCTGGATAGAATAGCTGATATCGAAGAAATCAGATCCTCCTCCCCCACCCTCTCCACCCAGGCCACCATATCCTTCAAGGAGAAGAGGAAAAATGCCATCCTCCGCGGCGTGGACCCTTTCCGGGAGGATGCCGTCTACAGGATCAGCGACTCGATGAAGGAGGGAGACCTCTACGCCATACTGGGCGGCAATAATGTGGTCATGGGGATCAAGCTGGCCGACAAGCTCGATCTGAAGCTGGGAGACAGGATGGAGGCGAGCTTTCCCCGAGCCAAAAATGCCCGCTTGAGGCTGGCAGGGGTCTTTGATTCCGGAACGCCGCTGGATGAGAGCGTGGCCTATGTCTCCTATAAGACGGCCAGGAGCTTTCTTGATGAAGGAGATGTCATAAACTCCATTGAGCTGAAGCTGGAGGACATCAACCAGGCCCAGAGCGCATCCGCCTCCATCGATGCCCTGGGATATAACGCCATGAGCTGGCAGGAGGCAAATCCCGAGATCGTGAGATCGATTGAGGTGGGTGGATTCTGGAGGTCGCTCTCCATATTTTTCGTAATGGTCATTGCCGCCTTTGGGATTGCCGCCATAATGAATATGCTGGTCCTGGAGAAGATCCGGGAGATGGGAATGCTTTTGGCGCTGGGGGCCGGGAGGTACAATCTTCTGAAGATATTCATTTACCAGAGCGCAATTCTCGGGCTACTAGGTGGGATCTCGGGCTGTATATTGGGGTTAGCAGGCATAATCGCTCTGGGAAGCCTGAATTTCGGGATCACTGCCGGGGGGAGAGAGATAAGCTCAATTCCATTGGTCATAGATCTCTGGGACTTTCCCACCTATCTCCTTCTGGCCTTGGGCCTGAGCATTCTGGCGGGAGCCTACCCTGCCTACCGGGCCTCCCGGCTCTATCCCGTGGATGCTCTCAAGGGCGCAGAGAAAGCGGGCACGCGCAAAACCTGGAAACCGACATTTCTGGAGTACAGCCTGGCCTGCCAGTGTCTCTCTTTAGGCTTTGAGGCTGCGGTGGCGGCAAGACATATCCTCTCCAATCGCAGGGGGACTGCTTTTACTCTTCTATCGGTGGCCGTGGCGGTGGGGGTGATCATAATGTCCCTGGGGCTTACGGAGGGGGTGAGAGCGGCTATAGTGGCCAACACAGTGGAGAAGAATCCCCATCTATACATAGAGCCCGAGCCGGGAGAGGATTATATCCACCTCTACCGCAGCCTGTCGCAGAGGGTCTGGGATTATCCCGGCGTGGTGGCGGTCTCCTCCCGGCTGGTGGGCCAGGGTGCGGCTCGATATAAAGAGAATGTGGAGGGAGTGGAGTTCATAGGGGTTGATCCCGGGCCGGAGTATGATCTCATGAACCTGCAGGGCGCAATCAAATCCGGAGACTTCTTTGATCTGAGATATGGCCGCAGTGCCGCTTTTCTGGGGACAAAGCTGGCCGAAAACCTGGAGATTCGGCCTGGAGAGAGGTTCGATCTGGTGCAGAAGGACAGGCTTCTGAGGCTGCGCGTGGCAGGCCTGGTGGAGAAGGGCACGGCCAAGGACTACAATCTGGTCTACCTGCCGCTGGAGACGGCTCAGAATCTGGTGGACCAGGGGGATGTGGTCTCGGAGATAGGGGTCAAGCTATCCGATTTTGAGCAGGCACCCCGGGCGGCAGAGTATCTGGAATACCGCCTGAACAAGGAGACCAGCTCCTGGCAGGAGTTCAGCCGGGAGATTGCTCGGTTCGTATCCACCCAGTCCAGGATAAATCTGATCTTCTTCTCCATGATCCTCTTGATATCGGGCTTTGTCATAGCCAACACCACCATCATGATCATCAGCCGCAGGACCAGGGAGATCGGAATAATGATGGCCATGGGCGCTTCGAGAAGGTCCATCCTCAAGATCTTCCTCATGGAGAGCCTGCTTTTAGCCCTGCCGGGAGGAACCCTGGGCTCACTGGTGGGTTTGGCGGTGGGAAGGATGATCGCGACATTCGGCCCGACCGGCTTCGGCGGCGTGGCCCTCACCTTCGACCTTCGGCCTGATCTCATAGGCTATTCCATACTCTTTGCTTTGGGACTGAACTTTCTGGCAGGGCTCTATCCCGCCGTCAGGGCATCGGATCTCGATCCTGTGCAGGCCATAGCATCAGAATAAAGCATCAAATTTTATCTCCTTGGAAGACAATAAAAGCATAGGTGTAAATCATGGAGTTAACCGAGGCCATCAGATCGAGAAGAAGCATCCGAAAATATGAGGATCGTCCCATTGAACAAGAGAAGCTCTGGCGCATTCTGGATGCGGGAAGGCTGGCCCCTTCGGCCAGAAACCTGCAAGACAGGAAGTTCATAGTGGTGAGCGACCAGGATAAGCGCAGGAGGCTCTCGGAGGCTGCCAATGGTCAGATTTACGTAGAGAAGGCATCTGCGGTGATAGTCGGCTGCGCCACTGAGCCGGAAAACATCATGCCCTGCGGCCAGTTCTGCTATCCAATAGATTTGGCCGTTGCATTGGATCATATGAGCCTGGCGGCAACAGCCGAGGGGCTTGGCTCATGCTGGATAGGAGCATTTCAGGAGGACAAGGTAAAGCAGATACTGGATATCCCGGAGAAGATCAGGGTGGTAGCGATGCTGATTCTGGGCTATCCGGCAGAGTCTCCTGCTGCGAGACCACGAAAGAAGCTGGAGGAGACAATAGTCTACGATAAATGGGAGAATTGAACGGATCTGAGGTCTGGAGCGCTTTCGCTTCGCGCTGCTAGACTATTATGGGGGCAAGAGCTACTGGTATCATTGGTAAGGAAGGCCGCGCCGGACCAACATGCTTCTGGGCAGGACGGGCCTTCCTGTTCACCCGACTTTTTTGAAGGTTAATTAGAGAAAATGGCGGTTTTTGAAATGGAGGGCCCATCCATCCTCACCAAAGCCTGTGCCATCCTCGAGCTCATAAGAGCCGATCTGGTATTCGGAGCCGGGATATTCGTGGTAGCCGGCGAGCTTTTCGGTCTGGGCAGGCTGCCTCCCCTGCCGGAAGCGCTGTTGGGATTTCTCACCGGTCTTTTCATCTCCGGCTCGGCCAACATCTCCAACGACTATTTTGACCGGGATGTGGACCGGATCAACCAGCCCGGTCGCCCCCTGCCCTCTGGACGGGTCTCGGTGACAGAGCTATGGACCCTCTCCATCCTCTTCGCCGCCGCTGGCCTGGGCGCGGCAGCACTGCTCGGATGGCCGGTGCTGGCTTTGGCCGCAGCCATCTGGTCCGTAGCCTTTCTCTACAATGCGTTGCTCAAGGAGATGGGGCTCTTGGGGAATCTGTGTGTCGCCTTTTGCGTGGGCATGACTATTATCATCGGCGGGACGATTGTGGGATCTATAAACGGCATCGTTCTGACCTTCGCTGCTCTCGCCTTCCTCTTTGATCTGGGAGAAGAGATAGCATCGGATGCCATGGACGTCAAGGGCGATATTCTGCGATCCTCAAGCAGCATCGCTAAAAGGAAGGGCAAGGTCTATGCCTTGCGGCTCTCGGTGGGGATATTGGCGGTCTTCATCCTGCTCACCTTTCTCCCCTTTTTCATGGGCTGGCTGGGATACAGCTATCTGCCGCTCATCCTGGCAGCCGATCTTTTAATGGCCCGTTTCTCCTACCGGCTTATTCGCAGCAATACAATAGAAGAGGGAAGATCTGCCATCCGCCAGTTGTACCTGACCTGGGGGATGTTCGTTGCCGCTTTCATACTTGCCAATCTCATTTGAGTGAAAAACAGGTCCGTCTCTAAACACCAGGAATATGAGATATCATTTTCCATCGGCCCTTGCTGCCCTACAGAAGCTCCCGCGGGGAATTTCACACCACGCAGGCCAGAAGATCCTTGCTGGTGATTATTCCCACCAGGGCCCCATCCTTCAATACCGGCAGCCTGCGGATGTTATGCTCTCGCATCAGAACGGCAGCCTCGGCAGTGGATGCATCCAGGTCGATGCTGACCAGAGGTCCGGGAGTCATGATCTCACTGACAATCACCTGGGCCGGATCCCGGCCCTCGGCAAAAACACGCAGAAAGATCTGGCTGGTGGTAACAATGCCCAGACACTCCTTGAGCAAACAATCCCTGGCCACCAGTACTGATCCCTTCTTCTCTCCCGCCATCCTTTTCACCGCCGTCAGCACTGTGTCTTCCGGACGTACCATGGCAATGGGATAGCTCATCAGATCACGAACTCTCATAAAGGATCAATCCATTCCCCAACCGATCATACCACCGCACTCAGTCATGCTCAACCAGATAAGCATAATACCTGCAAGCATATAGATAATACCTGCAAGCATATGAATAATACCTGCAAGCATATGAATATTCAGGTCCTTGGCCCAGCTTATCTGGGTAAGGCAGGGATTGGGGAAGGCCGGGAGTATCCTTCCGTTTGGGAAGGGGTGCCACGCTTAACCTGTTGCCTATGCCTTTCCCCGCCGCCAATCTCCTCGGAAACCTGGCCGGTCTCTATGATCTTCTTGAGGATAATGGTTCCGTCTCCCAGATGATCCACGGCGATTAAATCTCCCGGCATAAGGTGCAGGCCATATCTAATGGCAAGAGGAAGCTGAATCCTGCCGTTATCATCAATATTGGTAATCAATTCATCACCAACTGCATACCTTGATCCCGGTTTATAAAAGGCTTATTTTGAGATGAGGTTCATATGAAATGCGAATAGCAGGCAAATAGAGGCTGAGATAGAACGCCTGACCGGAAGGACTCCCATAAAAGATCAGGCCGACCAGCGATTCGGCCCCTTGAGCCTGCCAGATGCGGCCATCTCTGAAATGTGCCCTGCTTCAGCAATCTATGCCGCTGCAGGCAGAATGCTTCTTCTCTTCCTGGGGGCTTTCATGGAACTTGATCATCTTTTCCACCTCGAACTGGCCGGAGAAAGACTCATGGAGCTTGACGTCCTTGCTGAACATCTTATGCATTCTGGCATCGGTCTGCCAGGTTCCGTTAAACGAATTTCTGGTCTGCATGGCCACGGTGTGGACCGGGCTGGCTCGGAGCATCGCTTCAATCTTCTTTGCATCGGTCATGTAGGAGGCAGGATTAGTGGAGGCGAAGTAGCTGCTGCCTTCCCTCTCCATCTCCGTAACGGAAAACGTCTCCGCTATCTCCGCACCTATGCCGCCCCAGAAGGCCTTGGAGTGGATATATTTCATGCCCACCATGGGGGTCTTGCCGGAGAAGGTGAGCTTGCTGCTCTCGTAGAGATTCAAGGGCACTGACGAGCCTTTCTCCATGCCGGGAAGCTTAGCAGCCCTCTGAGCCTGCACCGTTCCTGTATCAAGCTCCAGATCTCCCTCGCCGTACATGAAGTCAAAGTATTCTAGGGCAAGCTCTCTATCCTTAACCGAGACGCCCACCTCAAAGGTGCCCGTCCCCACAACCTTTAGCTTGTTGCAGAAGTCGCCATCCTGCATCGGCTCGGTGATGGCCGGCGTGCCGGAAGACAGCCCGGCCCAGAGCAGAGTTAGGAGCAACAAAGCAATTGCAATGCCCTTCGTCTTTCTTCCCCTTGCAGGTTTCTATATATCCCTTCTAGCTAAAAAAGTTATTGTGAGTAGATCTTAATCCCGCGGCAAAAGCTTCATCTCACTTTAGGTCATCACAGATCTCGAATGTATCGGGACCTTGCCGTGGTCATGGATGTAGCAGGAACCATATTGAGGATGTACCGGGTGGCCAAAGACATCGAGAGGGGCACCATATTGGAGGGAGTGATCACCTGGCAGTTGATAATAAAGAATAAAGGCAGGGCATTGGTTGTGCCTCAGATGGACCCCGAGGTCATCTCCTGCTTTCGAGCTGATGATAGCCTGGGGAAGGTGATTGCCGGTCGCGAGGAGATGCTGGCTATAAGCTGTTCCAGCAGCCCCATCTCCCGGGAGGATGCCATAGATATCATCCTTTGCACCCAGGCGCGCATTGGTGATCTCATGGATGTGCATGAAAGGGTGAAGGCCAGGTGCCCCGGCAATTACCATACCGCAGGTATGATCATTGATGTCCCGTGTCATGAGGTCATCTATGCCATAAGCACTGGAGGCGTCCCCTTTGCGGGAATGAAAGAGGTAGTCTCCGATCTGAATTGCATGGGAGCAGATATCTTCGTAGCCTCTGGAGACAGCATGAGAAGCCTCTCTGGCCTCCAGGATCTGGGCATAAGCCTCAGCCAAATATATCCGGTCTCCAGCCCCATCAAGAAGAAGGAGATCGTTGAGGATCTCCAGAAAAGATACAGACGGGTCATAATGGTGGGCGACGGCCTTAACGATATTTACGCCCTGCAGTCTGCAGACCTGGGGGTATTAACCGTCCAACAGGACACCCATCCGGCAAAAGAATTGCTATCGTCAGCCGATAAAATAATTAAGGATATAAGGGAATTGCCTCATTTGGTGAGGGGGAATAGTTAAAATATTTAGATATATCAATAATATAAAACCAGTATTCTCCGGATCTTTGTTGTTTTGGCAGCTCCTTTCAAGGATGGATGCAGTTGCGATCTCCGATCCCCAAGACAATTTTAGGAAAAGTATAAATACTTAGATCGTAAACTTATATTTGATAACCTTCTAAATTTGATTTGGAATATGTCATAATGAAACTTGTCAGAGGTAGCCAGGAAATGTTCGAAGAGCTATTGGAGATATACAGAATCAAGGTCGAAGAGATTGAAAAGGAGAAAAAAGAAGCACAAGCCATGATTTTGCTGGTTTCAGCCATGGAAAAGATCTCCCAGGAGATGGATTCCAAACAGAGCGATATAGATCTGATCGGCAGGCTCATCGATCAAGTTGATCGTCTATCAAAAGAGGTATCCGACCTCAAGAGCCAGTTCAGGGCCAGGAAAGGGCGCGCTGCGCCTGTGGAGGAAGTCAGCTCTGGAGAGAGAACTGCATTGGACAAACATGCTCGATCGCTCATCGATATAATGATGGAGAGACCGGGAATATTTACCACCAATGAGTTGGTGGATATGATGGGTTTGAATAAAACCACAGTCATAAACGTGATGAAGCGAGCCCATGAACTCGATCCGATGCATGTAAAGATGAGCCAGGGAAAGAGACGCAAGCTCTACCTATCATATGTATCTGACGATGAGGGGCTGAAGTCGGAAGTGACGACTGGCTCAGAGGAAGCAGATCCGATGAAGATGGAGCTTATGGCCATGACCTGAACGGTCCGCTCGCAGCCTAGGCGATTTGCCGTCCATTGCCCGAAGGTGAGGGGATTTCTCTCTCATCTGAAATTGCCCCAAAGCTGTTCCATGGGCCAAGGCAGGCAATGGACATAAAAATTTGTTTATCCTCTGCTTTCCAAGTCATTCTCCGTAATATTGGAACGCGAATGGCACTTCATTCACTTAATCTATCTGCCCATGCCAGAAATCGCATAGTATAATGGAGATGGAATGAGAAGCAGTCTTCGGAGCAGACATCCGCAAACAATTTCTCTTTAAAGACTGTCCCAACCAAAGGTGGTCAAAAAGTTCCGGACCGATTCTGATTGCGAACATCTCAGGCCGATAGCACCATCTCAAGTACTCTCACTTACGAAAAAAGTAAATTGGCCTTTATCAGGCCCTCATCGCCTCTCTTCCCGCCGCCAGGGCCTCCTCCAGCTTCGCCACGTCCGGCCCCCCCCCTTGAGCCAGCTCCGGCCTGCCACCGCCGCCTCCGCCTAAAGCCTTAGCAGCGGCCTTGATGATCGCCCCAGCCTTGAGGCCCTTCTCCAGCCCGGACTTGCCCACAGCTGCCACCAGCTTGCCCGTCTCGCTGCCCAAAAGAACAGTGCAGTCCTGCTCTGCCAGCAGGGCCGCAGCCTTCAGAAGCTCGTCTATATCTGCTTTGCCCATCCTCTGCACCACAATCTTCAGGCCATCGGCCTCCTCAGCCTCTGCAGCGAGGCTCCGCAGGCGGGCTTTAGCCAGCTCCTCCTTCAGCCTCTCAATCTCCTTGGCCTGCCCCTTCCACTCCTCAAAGAACCTCTCTGCTGTCCTGGGCAGCTGCTCAGCCGGAACGCGCAAAACGCCGGAGGCCTGGGCCAGCAGGTCGTCCCGCTCTTGAACCGCCCGCACCGCTGCCTCCCCGGCGGCAAACTCAATCCTCTCCACCCCGTCCTGTATGCGCTCGGAGCGCAGGATTTTGATCGCCCCGATCATTCCTGTGTTGGTGACATGGGTTCCGGCGCAGGCCTCTATGTCGCTTCCGACGCGCACCACCCGTATCTGCTTGCCGGGCGGAACGCCTCCCTGGTACAGCTCGAATCCAAAGAGCTTCTCCGCCTCCTCCCGCGGGAGAAACTGGGTGTCCACGGCGGTCAGCTCCATAACCCGGCGGTTGGCCTCCAGCTCAATGGCCTTCAGCTCCGCCTCGGTGATGCGCCTGTAATGGGATATGTCCAGCCGGGCCCTATCCTCGCTCTTCTGGGCTCCCGCCTGCCAGACATGCCGTCCCAGGACCCTCTTGGCCGAGTCATGCACCAGATGGGTGGCGGTATGATGCCTGGCGTGGGCCAGGCGGCGGCGCATGTCCACCTTTCCCGCAACGCGGTCTCCCTTCTGGAGGCCTGCTCTGTCCAGCTTGTGCAGGACTGCGTCCCCGGACTTCTGCACATCCACCACCGCGAACTCCTGCCCTGCCCTCTCCAGAGTGCCGTGATCCGCCGGCTGGCCTCCCCCTTCGGGGTAAAGCAGAGTCCTGTCCAGCACCGCCCAGCCTTCGGCAGTGACATCCAGCACCGTGGCCTCAAAGACCTGGTCGAAGGGGTTCTCATAGTAGAGCAGCTCCGTCTTTCCCGGCACCACCGCCTTAGCCTCTTCTTCCGCCTCGGCCTTAATCCTCTGCTTCGCAACCAGGCTGTAGAAGTTGTCTGGCAGCTCCACAGTTGCTCCCATCTCCTCCGCCGAGGCCTTGGCTATCTCTGGAGGAATGCCGTGTGTGTCGTAGAGGGCAATCATCTCCGCTAGCGGCACCGCCTGGCCCAGCTTTTTGAAGTGCTCGGCGCTCTTTTTCACAAGCCGCTTGCCCTTTTCCAGGGTCTCGGCATACTTCTGCTCCTCCTGGGTCAGTATCTCCCTGACGGTGACAAACCTCTCCTCCCAGTCGGGATAGTCCAGGCGGGAGATCTGCATCTCCACCAGATCGGCTATAGGCAGATACAGGCCCAGATCCTTCATCAGCCTTAGAGCCCGGCGTATGACCAGGCGGGCCAGGTATCCGGACTTGACATTGGAGGGAATGATCCCGTCTCCCAGCATATAGGCAAGACAGCGGGTGTGGTCCACCACGGCATAGACCCTTTCCATGGGCTCAATGGTCCTCTCCAGCTTCTCCGGGCTGGTGCCGATGCTCTTGGCGATCATGCCCCGCAGGTCCTTCATGCTGTACTCGTCCAGGTCCACCATTCCCGCCAGGCGGGCGTTCTGGGCGAAGATCTCGGCATACTCCGGATCATTGAGGTCGTGCTCCACCCCGGCCAGGTCGGCCACCTTGCCCACCAGATGGGGGAATATGGCATCATAGATGGTGGGCGATCCGGTGGAAGCCCAGACAAACCTCTCCAGACCATATCCGGTGTCCACGATGTAATTGTTCATCTTCTCATAGCACTCGCCCTTGATCTGGATGGGCCCGCCGGCGACGGCCTTGAGGTCCATGAATACCAATGTGGCCAGCTCCAGGCCCCCCACCATGACCTCCACGCTGGGCCCGGCATTTCCTCCCCCGGCCCAGGGATTTTCTTTGTAGGTCACTGCCAGCGGGTCCATGCCCAGGCCGGCCAGCAGCTCATCGCATAACCGGACCGTCCGGTCCTTCCAGTAGATCTCCCTCTCCCTGGTATTGAATACATGATGGGCCATCATCTCGAAGGTGGTCAGATGCCGACCGCTGCGCCCTACGGAATCCAGGTCGTCCAGCCGGATGCAGGGCTGGCTGATGGTGAGGGGATTGGCGGGAGGAGGAACCTGCCCCGAGGTGACAAAGGGCTGAAAATCGGCGATAGAGGCGATGGTAAGGTAGATATCGTCCCGCCAGCGGGCCACCACAGGGTATCTTTTGATGCGAGAGTGTCCCCGAGCCTGGAAGAAGCTCAGGTAGTGCTCGCGCATTTCATCCAATGTGTGCTCGCGCTTGAAGATGGGAGAGCCTATGAAGGTATAGGGATCGCAGGGAGGGTCCCCGCAGGTCTTCCTCTGGCCGTCTCTGGTCCAGAAGAATTTGCCGCATTTCTCGCACTTCTTGCGCTGGAATCCCTCATCCACGAAGAAGTCCAATCTATACTCATCCTCGGAGAACATAATGCATCAGCTTGTGAGGGGGAGTGATGAGACAGGATTGCTAAAAGGCTTTCCAAAGGCAAGAAGAAAAAGAGATCACGATCTATAGGAGGGCGGAAAGAGAATGGAAAAGGAGATGGCCGGCGGGTCCCATCCCCGTCTTTCCCCCAATAGCTACTGCTAATTGACCCTCAAGACCTTGAGCAGAGATACCACGGGAACTCCTGCTATCTCATCGGTTCCCTTCTTGTCGATCAGCACGGCGATGGCATTGATCTGGGCTCCATGCTCATCCAGATACTCCACTGCCTCCTCCAGGGTCTTTCCTGAGGTCACTACATCATCGACGATGATGCACTCCTTGTCCATAACGCTGGAGAAGTTGGCGCTCAGATTGCCCTTCGCCTTGCCGCTCTCCTGGGTCAGCATCTGCTTGCTGGGAGTGTAGACTGCAAGGTCAGCCGCCAGGCTGTTGGCCACCATGCTGGCCAGAGGCAGGCCAGAAAGAGCAATGCCCACAACCACATCCACGCCACAGTCCTTCTCGTCCAGAGTATCATAAATGATATCTGAGAGGGCTTCAGAGACATGGCTGAGCCGGAAGGCACTCTTGCCGATCATGGACCAGTCCACGGAGATATCCTTGGGGCCGGGAGATGTGCTGGCCTTCTCGGCATGAGTCAGCAGCCAGGTTACAGTCTCGCTGGAAATATTCAGCTCTTCGGAGATCTGGCCTTCTACCAGGCCTTCCGCCTTCAGTTCCGATGCCTTCTTCATCAAAGTCTCAATATTTTTCATTCTATATGCACCTCTTCTTCTTGGGGGCAGGAGTCCCGCAATCAGGACAGGCTATCCCCTCGAACCTGCTGCCGCAGCCCCTGCATCTCTGGATGTGCTTTCGTATTCTCTTTATCCTGGGCTGCCCTATGGGCTCTATCTTCAGGCCGAGGTGAAGAGCTACATTTTGTAGAGCATAATCGTCAGTAGCGAGAACTCCACCGTACTCCAGGGCTTTGGCCAGGACATCCAGATCGGCAGTAGAAAGCGTCCGGATGTCTCCTGTCTCTCGTGCCCCCTTTTCCGCCGCCTTTCGTGACTGGGGCGAGGGGCTTTCCACCCTGGCCTCGAAGATGGCAAGCAGGGATCTGGTCCGGATATCCTTGAGCTCCGCTTCCACCGCCGGGACGGTGATCAGCTGACCTGCGGGTCTCTTGCCCCAGATAAACACCGAAGCATCGGCTACGACATACACATGCTAAAGCTCTTCTAAGTTATAGTACTTGGACTTTTCCCGGACCAAAACGCTATTAT
>LAHU01013504.1_pt1 | contig 15604 bp, 9 predicted proteins | sample 329631 | NCBI WGS metagenome assembly LAHU01 (sample SAMN03275698, study PRJNA271635) | activated sludge metagenome | isolation source: sample C-0 Zero hour mixed sludge faded in reactor as a methanogenic...
GCGGCGTCTCTCCGCCGAAGATCTTGATGAATGGTGGATGCAGGCGAAACCGCGGGCTGTAGGCCTGGCGCAGCGTATCCCTGATCTGCTCCGCCAGCTTGGGCAGGGCACAGCTTTGGAAAGTTTGCTCCACCAACACGTGGAATCCCTGATCGCGCAGATCATCCGCCAACAGGGCAAGGAAACTCTGATTGTCTGCCACCACGCGGTATTCGATGTGTTTCGTGCCCAGCTTGAAACTCCAGCCAAAACCGGTCTGCTCGCCAGGCTCCACCGGCGTGAAAGGTCCCGATCCCAGCACCCAGGGATCGTTGCCCTCCACGTCCGAAACGGCAAAGATGCTGATCTTGCGGGCTTTGGTGAGCTCCAGCGCCCTGCCACCTTTCACCAGCGAGAGTTCTGCCCGTTCGCGGTTGATGGCTGCGATGTCCCTGCCGCTCTTCAGCAGCCGGTTGTGTTCGGTTGCCAGGTCTGCCAGGTCGCTGTCTTCGGGAAGCAGTTCAAACAGCGCGGAGCTGCCTCCTGAAAGCAGGATGACGAGGTCTTCCTTCGCGGGCGATTTTCTCAGCCAGGCGGTGATCAGTTTGCTGGAGGCCAGGCTGTCGGAGTTGGGGAGGGGGTGTCCGCCGGGGAGGATCTCAAAACCTGGGAGAGGACCGTGGCTGAGCCCTGGTTTGGTGAGGATCAGTCCCTCCGCCCTGACACCTCTTTCCGCCAAAATCCTTACGCTCACCGCAGCCATTTTCCAAGCTGCCTTGCCGATGGCCAGAACCCGGACCTGTGGCCCCAGATCCGCCTTCCCGAGCTCCTCTGCAAGCTTTGGATACTGGCAGAAGCGATGCATCACCTCGATGAAACTCTGGTGCACCAAATGATGGAGACTACTCAAGTTCTCTCCCTAAATCATATTTCCAAGCATTTGAAATCCAATAAAGAATTTAGTCAAGTCCATTTTTCACCCAGCTCCTCCAAAGCCCAGTTCCCGCCAAACGAGCCTGCTCCACATCTGCCTTTGAACAATTACCACAATAAAAATGCTTTACAAAAAAGGCGGCATGGAAAACGTGGTCTTTCTGAAATGTCCTTAGGAGATAGTTATGTCAGACAAGGTGCGTGAAACCAGCAGTAAAGCTGCCATGAAAGAAATGCGGGAAGAGTATCTTCGCATGCTCGAAGAATCTTTCCAGACCACAGCGGAATTCAAAAAGGGTGACGTTGTCGAAGCCCCGATCATCAGCATCAGCGATCATCACATGATCCTGAGCCTGGGCGGAAAATTCGACGCCTATGCCGAAATTGGCGAATTTGCCGATGAGAAGGGCGAGCTGCCCTACGCCGTCGGCGACACGGTCAAAGGTTACATCGTTGACAGCAACGACCAGGGATTCGTCATCGGCAAAAGCCTCACCAAGCAATATGTGGACAAAGGTCAGCTGCTCGACGCCTTCGAGCGCAAGATCCCGGTCGCGGGAAAGGTCTATGGCGTCACCAAGGGCGGGTTCAACGTCGATGTGCTCGGCGCCCGCGCTTTTTGCCCCCTCTCCCAGATCGCTCTGCGGGGCGGGGACACCAATGTTGATTACATTGGTAAGACCATGGATTTTATAGTGATCGAATGTTCAGAAAATTGCCGCCGCGTGGTGGTTTCCCACCGTCAGTTGAAGGAAGCCGAGGAGATGGAGAAAAAGGCCGAGGCCCTGCAGAAGCTTCATGTGGGTGATGTTGTCACCGGCACGGTCGAGCGCATGACCAGTTTCGGCGCCTTTGTCGAGCTGGGCGGCATTGAAGGCCTGATGCACGTTTCCGAGATCTCCTGGCAGCACGTCGTGAAGCCTCAGGACGCCCTCAAACAGGGCCAGGAAGTGGAAGTGAAGATCCTGGACATCAAGGGCGAGAAGATCTCGCTCTCGATGAAAGCCCTGATGGAAAACCCCTTTGAGCAGCTCGTGAAAGAGATCAAGGAAGGCGAAACGATCAACTGCCGCATCCTCCGGCTGCACAACTTTGGCGCTTTTGCCGAGATCAAGCCCGGCGTAGAAGGCCTCATCCCCGTCTCCGAGATGAGCCGCAACCGCAACGTTTCCCATCCCCGCGAAATGCTCAAGGAAGGTGATTTTGTGGAGGTCCAGGTGCTGAGGATCGATCCCGACACTCAGAAGATCTCCCTCTCCCTGCGTGCCCTCCAGGCCGATCCCTGGGACCAGATCGACGAAGTGGTGCAGATCGAGACTCCCTTCACAGGCAGGGTTGAAAGCGCCACCAACTTTGGCGTGTTCGTGACCGTCGCAGATGGCATCACAGGATTGCTGCCCCGCTCCCGGGTGCGTGACAAGGACAATTTCAAACCCGGCGACGAGGTCGAGCTGATGGTCACCGCCATAGATCGTGACAGCCATCGCCTAACCCTGGACTACACCGACCGTCAGCCCGGTGAGGTGGTGGAACAGCGCCGCCGCTCCGATGACCGCCGTTCCGACGACCGCCGCGACTCCCGCGAGCCCTACGATCCCACCCGTCCCCGACGGGGCGGCCGATCCCGTTCCGACGAGGAATGGCGACGCTATGCCAACCAAAAGCCCAATCCCACGGACGACAATCCTTTCAAAGACCTATAAACAATAGATGCAGCCGAAAGACAATCAGTTCATCCAGCTTCGCAAACAGAAGCTGGGACGACTTAGTGACGCCGGCATAGATCCTTATCCCGTCAAATCCGAACGCTCCCACCTCATTTCCGAGGTGCTTCAGGGGCGGGATGAGTGGATCGCCTCGGAGCGCGAAGTTTCGCTTGTGGGGCGTCTGGTGGCCATGCGCCGCCAGGGCAAGCTGGGCTTTGGCAATCTGGAGGATGCCAGCGGCAGCGTCCAGGTCTATGTGGCTCAAAACCTGGTTGGCGAAGAGAACTACGAACTCTTCAAACTCTGCGATCCCGGCGATTTCGTGCAGCTGCGCGGCACTCTCTTCTTCACCCAAGCCGGCGAATATTCACTCAAGGCCGCCCAGGTGACCCTGCTGGCTAAAAACATCCGCCCCCTGCCCGCCGTGAAGGAAAAGGTCGAAAACGGCAAAACCATCCGCTACGACGAGTTTTCCGATATTGAGCTCCGCTACCGCAAACGCTATCTGGACCTGCTGCTCAACCCCTCCCACCGCGAGGTTTTCATCCGCCGCGCCAAGATCATTTCATCCATCCGCGCCTTCCTGGATTCCCGCGGCTACACCGAAGTGGAAACGCCCATCCTGCAACCACTCTATGGCGGCGCCAACGCCCGTCCTTTCATCACTCACCACAACACGCTGGACACCGACCTCTACCTGCGCATCGCCACCGAGCTCTATCTCAAACGCCTCATCGTGGGCGGGTTCGAAAGCGTTTACGAGCTTGGCAAGGATTTCCGCAACGAGGGAATGGACCGCGTCCACAACCCGGAATTCACCATGCTCGAACTCTACGAGGCCTATTCCGATCTGGAGGGTATGTTGGACCTCACCGAAAGCCTCATCCGCCACCTCGCGGTGGACATCCTCGGCCAGAAGGAATTCATCTTCCGCGGACACACCATCGATCTGTCCCAGCCCTTCACCCGCGCCCCGATGACCGCGCTGGTGGCCCAACACGCAGGGATCGACCTGGCGGACATGGACCTGGCCAAGGCCACCGCTTTCTGCCGGGAACGGAAGATCGAGATCCCGCCCGGAGCCGGAGTGGGAAAACTGATCACCATCCTTTTTGAGGAATTCGTGGAGGAAAAGCTCATCCAGCCCACCTTTGTCACCGATTTCCCCAAGGAAGTGTCACCCCTGGCCAAAGCCAAAAGCGACAACCCCCTGCTCGCCGACCGCTTTGAGCTCATGATAGCCGGACACGAATTCGCCAACGCCTTCAGCGAGCTCAACGATCCCCTCGATCAGCGCGCCCGTCTCGAAGCCCAGGCCGCCCTCCGCGCCCTCGGCGACGAGGAGGCCCAAACCGTGGACGAGGACTTTCTGGAAGCCCTCGAGTACGGGATGCCGCCCATGGGCGGACTCGGGATCGGGATCGACCGCCTGGTGATGCTGCTCACCGAAAACGACACTATCAAAGAGGTCATCCTCTTTCCCCAAATGAAGCCGGAATAAGTTCCGCCTTCATCCCTCTCCTCACTTTTCCGCTTCAGGTTTCTCCCTGAGCGCTCCCCTGTTCGCCTCTCGGTCGCCTCCGCTTCAGTTCCCATTGGTTTAACGGGATGGCAAGGGGAGGTGAACGGGAGGTGGATGAGTGAAGGCTCAGGGCGGGGTCCGGGGCATAGAGCGACGCAAGAGTTTGGACTACATCCAAGTCGGAAAATAGCTCTGCTGTAGTCGATGCTCCTGCGTCGCTCGACGCCTGTGTGGCAGCCACCACCAAGTCATTCCGGATGGGGCGGAGTCCGTGGAGAGACATCGATCCGGGATTCAGATAGGGTACAACCTGTTTTTACAAAAATCATTTCCCGGGTTGATGGCTTCAGTCTGAAAACAGCTTCTGGTTCGCCAGCTGGTTATCCAGAGGGACTTCGCGGGATCAGGCGAAGATCCAGTCGAGGCGTTGGACCGGGAGGGCGTAGAGGGCGGTTTTATCGAGGGTGAGCAATTCCGCGAGGATGTCGTAGAGAGCGGGGCTGGCGAGGCTTTTTCCGATGAGGAGCCGGTTCCCTTCCCAGGCGTGGGAGAGCACTATTTTTTTGAGGTCGTATTCGCGAGAGCGGTTGGGTGTGCTTTTCGTGAAGACGTGGGAGGAGGCTGCGGCTAATTCGGCGAGACGGTTTTGGATGTCTTTCCTGAGCTGGGCGGTGATATCCACGCCGATGATCTCTCCGGATGGCTGGGGCCTTTTGCCTGGCAGGGGTTCGCTGGAGATGAGGCGAAAATTCGGGATTCCTCTGCGGGAGAAGGCTTCGTGCACTTGGGCAGGGGTATGGCGCCGGTGATAGGAGACATCGCAATATTCGCAGACGCTGGCCACTCCGAGGGGCAGGGGCGGGCAGAGGCTCACGCTGGGATGGGGCGAGAATCCCTGGGTGAAGACGGTGTCCAATGGCATTTGCGCGATGAGGCGAAAGAGCATGCGCATCCAATCCAGATGTGAGATGAAGCGGAGGATGCCCTCTTTGGCATACCAGATCCGGAGGCGGTGTTGAGGCTGATTTGAGCTGGATTTGATGCCGGGGGCTGCAGAACCAGAGGAAGGTGGAGGAGGCTGCCAGGCTGGGGCGGAAACGGTTTGGAGGCCGAGGCCGCAAACACCGCATTGGGAGCAGAGTGCGCGGCAATCGGGAGTGGTTTCCCCACATAGCGCTTTGTTCCACTCACCGAGGAGAAAATCCCGGGAAACGCCGATATCAACCAAATCCCAGGGAAGTGGCTCGTCCTTCTTCCTGGCCCGCAGCCATGCGTTGGGATCGAGGCCCAGCGCGGTGAAGGCCTGTTCCCAGAGGGAGAAGTCGAAGCATTCGTTCCAGCCGTCAAACCTGGCCCCGAGGCGCCAGGCTTCATAAATGACATCACCGACGCGTTCGTCGCCCCTGGAGAAGACGGCTTCGAGCAAGGAGGACTCGATGGTGTGGTATTTAACGCGGACATTGCGCTGGCGGGCGAAAGCCTGTTTCACTAAGAGGCAGCGGCGCAGCAGCTCGGCGGGAGGGCACATTTCGGCCCATTGGAAAGGCGTGAAGGGCTTGGGCACGAAGGGGGAGAGGGTCAGGTTGATCTGCAGCCTCATGCCCAGAGAGGCGATCTTGGCAACGAGGTTCACGATAGCTGCGATATCCTCATCCGTTTCAGAGGGGAGCCCCACCATGAAATAGAGCTTGATCTTCTGCCAGCCGAGGTCAAGGGCGGTTCGGACGCCGCGTAGGATCTCGGCTTCCGAAAGGTTCTTGTTGATTACATCGCGCAGGCGTTGTGAGCCCGCCTCGGGGGCGATGGTGAGCCCTTCGCGTCCCAGAGCGCGCATCAATTCCACGGTTTGGGGATCGAGGGCGTCCACCCGCAGCGAGGGCAGGGAAATGTGGGTCCTGTCTGTGTCCACGGCCCCGAGCAAGCCTTCCAGGAGTTCCTTCACGCGGCTGTAATCGCTGCTGGAAAGCGAAAGCAATCCGGCTTCGTCCCAGCCCGTGAGCGCGATCTCGTCCAGGATCTGGTCGCGTACTTGGCCAGCGTCCCGCTCGCGCACCGGACGGTAGAAATAGCCAGCGTGGCAAAAGCGGCAGCCGCGGGAGCAGCCCCGCATGATCTCCGCGACGCAGCGGTTGTGGGTGGCAAGATGCCAGGAAAGCAACTGGGGGCTGTGGAGGACTGTACCGGCTGAAAAGGAGGCGAATTTGCGGGAGACTATCCTTTGGCCCGAATGAAGCGCGGGAACGAAGCAGCCTGAGATCTTCGCCAGTTCGCGCAGACGCCCCTCGCGCCCATTAATGCGGGTGAAAACCCCGGCGATCTCCCTGATGGCTTCCTCCGCCTCACCGAGGAAGAAAACATCAATAAAGCGGACCAGCGGCAGGGGATTGGTGGCGCAGGGCCCCCCCGCCATCACAATGGGATGCGCTTCGCCACGCTCGCCTGCCAGGACGGGGATCTGCGCCAGGGATAGCGTTTCGGGGATATTGGAATAGGTTATTTCGCTTTGCAGGGTGATGCCCACGAGGTCGAAATCCCCCAGCGGGCGGCGGCTTTCGAGGCCGAACAGGGGCAGCTCTTCGCGCCGCATGATCTCGATCATGTCCAGCCAAGGCAGATAGGCGCGGTCCGCCATAACACCTTCCAGGCGGTTGATCTCAGAATAGAGGATCTTGAGGCCGAGATGTGAGACGCCGACCTCGTAAACGTCTGGATATACGAAGCAGAAATTGATCGACTGCCAGGCTTTGCGGACGGCGTTGAGCTCGTGGTCGATGTAGCGTGAAGGTTTCTCCACAAGGGGCAGCCAGGGTTCGAAAGGGATCTCTCGCATGGTTCAGAGAGAACGGATCTGAATGTTTACCTGGTGCCTGTCTCCCCAGCGGAGGAGGGATTTGCAGGCGGGGGAGTCCTGCAGGTGCTTGCGGACGGAGGCGGCGTGGCTGGAAAGGTTCTCAAGGGTGTCCACATAGCGGCATTCCTGGAGGTAAAACCTATCGCCGGGCTTGAGCAGTTCCTGGATGCGGCTGATATCACGCCAATCGAAGAGGCGTTCAAAGAAGGTGGTGCGGAATTCGTATTCCCTGCCGCTCTGGCGAAGGATGTCCATGCTGCGGAGGACGTCTCCGACCGGCACAGTGGAGCGTGAGATTAGGCGGTAGAGGTTTGGCGGCGCCTTGATGTCCATGGCCCAGTAATCCACCAGATCTTGGTTGGAGAGGCTTTGCAGGACTTCGGGTTGAGAGCCGTTGGTGTCCATTTTCACCAAGTAGCCCAAGTATTTGAGCTTCTTGACGAAGCGCACGAGATCAGGCTGCACGGTCGGCTCCCCTCCGGTGATCACCACCGCACCCAGTTTTCCCCGCCGTCGGCGCAGAAAATCCAGGACCTTGCCCGTCACCAAGGGCTTGGCGTAACGAGCGGGATCCACCAATTCGGGGTTGTGGCAGTAAGGACAGCGGAAATTGCAGCCCTGCGTGAAAATGATGGCGGCCAACTGCCCGGGGTAATCGAGCAGAGAGAACTTTTGGAAGCCTCCGATCAGCATCAGATATGGTTACAAAGCATCATGCAGCGCGTGAGTGTGCTGCTTGCGGCTGTTTTTGATGGTGTCAAAAGTGGTGCGGAGGCGGAATTCGGCCTTCTTGCCCTCGTTCCATTGAGATACGGGGCGCAGATAGCCCACGATACGGGAAAAAACCTCCGTCTGCTTGTGGCAGAGAGGGCAGACAGGCTGTTCACCCACCAGATAGCCGTGCTGGGGGCAGATGCTGAAGGTTGGGGAGAAGGTGAAATAGGGCAGGCGATAGCTGTCGCAGATAGTGCGGACAAGCTTGCGGATGCTTTCACCATGTTCCACCCGCTCCCCGCCAAAAATATGCAACACCGTCCCGCCGGTGTATTTGGTCTGCAGCTCGTCCTGGAGATCGAGCACCTCAAAGATGTCATCAGAGAAGTTAACGGGCAATTGGGAGCTGTTGGTGTAGAATGGAGTGTCGGAGCCGCAATTGGCGCTGATGATGTCTGGATGGAACTTCTTGTCCAAAATGGCCAGGCGGTAGCTGGTGCCTTCTGCTGGGGTGGCCTCGAGGTTGTAGTTGCATTCCGTTTCCTCCTGGAAGGCCACCAGCCGCTCACGCAGATAGTCCATCACCTTTAGCGCGAAATCGCGGCCATCAGAGGTTCCGAGGTTTTTGCCCAGGTGGTTGACGCAGGCTTCGTTCATGCCGATGATGCCGATGGTGGAGAAGTGGTTTTTCCAATATTGCAGGAATCGCTCGTAGATATTTTTCAGGTAGAAGCGGGTGTATGGATAAAGGCCGTTGAGGGTGTAGCGTTCAAGGATCTTGCGCTTGATTTCGAGGCTGTTTTTGGCGATCTGGAGGTTGTCCTCCAACAGGGCGAAGAATTCCTCCTCGCTGTGGGCGCGATATCCTATGCGGGGCAGGTTGAGGGTGACTACGCCGATGGACCCGGTGAGCGGATTGGCACCAAAGAGGCCTCCCCCACGGGCTTCCAACTTGCGGGTGTCCAAACGCAGGCGGCAGCACATGGAGCGGGCATCGTTGGGATCGAGGTCGGAATTGATAAAGTTGGAAAAATAGGGGATGCCATATTTGGCAGTGGCCTCCCAGAGGTAGCTCAGGCGCGGATCCTCCCAATTGAAGTCCCTGGTGATGTTGTAGGTGGGGATGGGGAAGGTGAAGACGCGGCCTTTGGCGTCGCCCTCGATCATCACTTCCAAAAAGGCCTTGTTTAGCATGTCCATTTCAGGTTGGAACTGGCCGTAGGTTTCTATTTGTTGCTCTCCGCCGATGATCACGGGAGTGTTTTTATAGATGTCGGGAGGTTGGAGGTCAAGGGTGATATTGGTGAAGGGGGTCTGAAAACCGACGCGAGTGGGAACGTTGATGTTGAAGATGAATTCCTGCAGGGCCTGCTTCACCTCTTCGTAACTGAGGCGGTCGTAGCGGATGAAAGGCGCGAGCAGGGTGTCGAAATTCGAGAAGGCCTGGGCTCCGGCGGCCTCGCCCTGCAGAGTGTAAAAGAAGTTCACTATCTGTCCCAGGGCGCTGCGGAAGTGCTTCGCGGGGGAACTCTCCACCTTGCCCTCGGCGCCGCAAAAGCCCGTCATAAAGAGGTCCATGAGGTCCCAGCCGACGCAATAGACTGAAAGCTGGCCAAGGTCGTGGATATGGATGTCACCCTCGAGGTGGGCGCGGCGGATCTCGGGAGGATAGATCTTGTTCAGCCAGTAGGTTTTGCTGATCTCGCTGGCGATGTAGTTGTTCAGCCCCTGCAAGGAATAGGCCATGTTCGAGTTTTCGTTCACCTGCCAATCCAATTTTTCCAGATATTGGTCGATGAGCTGCACCCCCCCGGTGGAAAACATTTCGCGGATGCGGGCATGTTGGTCGCGATAGATGATGTAGGCCTTGGCCGAGCGCTTGTAGGGGGAGGCCAGCAGCACCTCTTCCACTATGTCCTGGATCCTCTCCACTTCAGGGATGGCGGCATCTATGATCTGTGCTGCGAGATTCACAACCCGGGCGGTCAAAACTTCTGCCACGTCGCCTTCAAACTCACCAGTGGCCTCGCCAGCCTTGCGGATCGCGCGCACAATTTTCTGCTTATCAAAACTTACAATGTTCCCGTTGCGTTTTCGAATCTTCGAAAACATCACAACCTCCCTTGCGATACATATCGATAATCTATTCAAAAGCTTTGGTTTAAGGATTTGCGATCGACTTTAACCATATCCGCACCATCGCCACGAATTACATAGATTCAAGAACTTATCATTTCTGTCAAGCTAAACTTGCGGGTTGTTCCCACTATTTATCCAAACCCCGTCTGATGTCGGCAGATACAATTATCCCCTCTCTGCTCTAATGAAGGAGTAACCCATTTTGTTAAGCCTATATTCATTAAGATTTCTTTCCACGTTGGAATCATACTATGGTTTCAGCAAGGAGTCGGTACTTCTGATGATTGAAATGGGGCTTTGAGTCAAAGTGGAGGCTTGGTTTGCAAAAATGTGAGCATTTTTTAGCAGTCTCACTTTTCGATTGACAATTATCGGCTTTGGATTACTTTGTCTTTCGATTAGCAGTTTATGACTGCGAGTGCTAAAATACCAAGGAAAGATCGCCGAGACATGAAGAAAAATCAGCTCAGACTCAATACAACCCTGGCCGCGCTGGTGGATGAGTTCATCAGCAGCAACGAGCCGGTGTCTTCACGCGTTCTGAATGAGAAGTATCTCCGGGGAGTGAGTTCGGCCACGTTGCGCCTCGATCTGATGAAGTTGGAACAAGCCAATCAGATCCGGCAGCCGCACACTTCCTCGGGTCGGGTTCCCACCCTCCAGGGCTACCGTAGCTATCTGCGCCTGATCGAACCTGAACACGACAAGGTGCATTACCAGGACATGGAGATGCTCCGCGAGCTCTTGATCAAGAACTACAAGGACACGCCGCTGGCCTTGCACTACATCATGCTGATGCTGGCCAAGGAGACCGACCAACTCAGCTTTGTGGCGGAGCCCGAGGTTTCCGGCGGATATCTGGCGAAGCTTGAGGTTTTTCCCATCGGCAACGGCAAATACATCTTCGTGATGAGCCTTGATTCAGGCTTGGACAAAACTGTGGTGATGAAGCTGGAGCACGATTTCACAGAGGCGCAGCTGAAAAAACTGGTGCGCTACCTCAATGACGAACTGGCGGGACTGCGCATCTACGACATCGCCAACCGGGTGCTGGTGGAAATGCGGGAAAACATGTACCGCGACAACCCTCTGGTGAGCACCTTCCTGCGTGAGTTGCACAAGGCTTTTGTGGATATCAGCGATTTTTACATTAACTACGACGGCAGAATCAAATTTTTGGAGCAGCCTGAGTTCGATTCCAAGCGTAATATCCTCAGCTTTATGAACCTCATCCAGCGCCAGGACACTGTGATCAAACTGATGCGTTCCCAGGATGGAGGCGACAGGGCCAGGGTGTTGATGGGCGAGGATTTCAACGTTCCGGAATGGACTGATTTTTGCCTCATCTACGGTCGCTATGAGGTTTTTGGCATACCCGGATACCTGGGTGTGGTGGCGCCCCTGCGCACGCAATACCGCAGGCTGATCCCGCTGATCCGCGACATCACTAAAACCATAACCGAAACCACCCGCAAGGGCATGATGGTGGCAAAATAGGAGGAACGGTGAAGAAGAAAAAAGAAAAACTAACCGAGGAACAGGAATTGAAGGCTTTCGCGGAGGAATCCGCGGAAGGCGCTGAAGAGAAGTTGGAAAAGGAGTCCGATCCAATGGAAAAGATCGCCGCGCTGGAGCGCGAGAATGCAGAATGGAAGGACAAATACCTGCGCAGCATGGCGGAATTTGAGAACTTCCGCCGCCGCAGCAACCAGGAAAAGAGCGATTGGGTCAAGCTGGCCACGCAGAAACTTGCCTTGGAGGTCTGCGATGTGGTGGACAACTTTGAACGAGCCCTCGGCCTGATCGCAGAGGAAGACCGCGAGGACGGCTTTGTGAAGGGTGTGATGCAGATCGAACAGCAGTTGCGGGGCGTGCTGGAACGGGAGGGCGTGAGCAAGATCGAAGCCCTCGGCCGGGAATTTGATCCCGCGCTGCATGAAGCCCTGGCCCACATTCCCAGCGAATATGACACCAACTTGGTGGCCGCTGTGATCCAAAACGGCTACACCATGCACGACAAGGTGTTGCGCCCTGTCCGCGTGGCTGTGTCCAGCGGCAAAGAAGAAACAACTGGGGACGCCCCACCCTCCGGACTGGACAATCCTCCGGGCAGCGGGGATCCCCACAGCATAAACATTGAAGTGAAATAAAGTACCATGGAGGAAAAGAAATGGGAAAAATAATCGGAATAGATCTGGGAACCACCAACTCCTGCGTCGCCGTCGTTGAAGGCGGCCAGCCGGTGGTTATCACCAATGCGGAGGGTGGCAGGACTACGCCTTCTGTGATTGGTTTCACGAAAGATGGACAGCGTCTGGTGGGGCAGCTGGCCAAGCGCCAGGCTGTCACCAACCCTGTCAACACGGTGTTTTCGATCAAGCGTTTCATGGGCCGCGCCTACAACGAAGTTGGATCAGAGATCCAGCAGGTCCCCTTCAAGGTCAAGAGTGGCCTCAAGGGCCAGGCGGCGGTGCACATCGACACCGACAACAAGGATTACACTCCGCAGGAGATCTCAGCGATGGTGCTCACCAAAATGAAGGAGACCGCGGAAGCCTATCTGGGCCAGACAGTCACCGAAGCCGTGATCACCGTTCCTGCTTACTTCAACGACGATCAGCGGCAGGCCACCAAAGACGCCGGCAGGATAGCTGGTTTGGACGTGAAACGCATCATCAACGAGCCCACTGCCGCGGCTTTGGCCTACGGCATGGAAAACAAGAAAGAGCAGAAAGTGGCCGTTTACGACCTCGGCGGCGGCACCTTCGACATCTCCATCCTGGATATCTCGCAGGGCGTGGTGGAAGTGCTCTCCACGAACGGCGACACCCACCTCGGCGGAGACGACTTAGACAAACGAGTGATCGACTGGATGCTTGATCAGTTCAAGAAACTGGAAGGCATCGACCTCTCCAAGGACCCGATGGCGATGCAGCGCCTGCGCGAAGCCGCCGAAAAAGCCAAGATCGAGCTTTCGGGCACGCAGACAACCAACATCAACCTGCCCTTCATAACAGCTGACGCCACCGGCCCCAAACACCTCAATCTCGACCTCAGCCTGGCGGAATTCAACCGCCTAACGGAAGAGCTCGTGCAACGCACGCTGGGTCCCTGCAAACAGGCCATGGCAGATGCCAAGGTGAGCGCCTCTGACATCCAGGAAGTGCTGTTGGTGGGTGGAAGCACCCGCATCCCGGCGGTTCAGGACGCGGTGGAAGCATTCTTTGGTAAAAAACCGAACCGCAGCCTCAACCCCGATGAAGTGGTGGCCATTGGCGCGGCTATCCAGGGTGCCATCCTTTCCGGCGACGAGAAGGTGAACGATGTGCTACTGCTTGACGTTACCCCGCTCACACTGGGCATCGAGACCCTCGGCAGCGTAATGACGGCGCTGATCCCGCGCAACACCACCATCCCCACCAAAAAGAGCCAGGTCTTCTCCACCGCCGCGGACAACCAGACGGCGGTCACCATCCACGTGCTCCAGGGTGAGCGTTCCATGGCGGGCGACAACAAATCCTTGGGGCGTTTCGACCTGGTGGGCATCCCCTCCGCCCCCCGCGGAATCCCCCAGATCGAAGTAACCTTCGACATCGACGCCAACGGTATCCTCCACGTCTCTGCCAAAGACAAGGGCACTGGCAAGGAACAGTCCATCCACATCGACCGCGCAGGAGACATGAGCAAGGACGACATAGATCGCATGATCAAGGAAGCCGAAATGCACGCCGAAGAGGATAAAAAACGCCAGGAATTCATTTCCGCCAAAAACGAACTGGACAGCCTCATCTTCGGCACGGAAAAGAGCTTGCGGGATTATGGGGACAAGCTGAGCGAAAGCGAAAAAAGCGATCTGGAAGCCGAGCTCAAGTCCGCCAAGGAGCAGATGGAAAAAGCCACCGAAGCCTCTGAGTTGGAAACTGTCAAACAAAACCTGGCCCAAAAAGCCCAGCGCCTCGGAGAGATCATCTATTCGCAGGCGCAGCAGGATCAGGCTGCCGAAGGCGGTCCCGCGGAAGGCCAGCCCGGTCCGCAGCCGGAGGAACCGCAGCAGCCGGAAGGTCCCATCGACGCCGATTTCGAGGTGGTTGACGATAAATAATCCTGGCATCAGTCCCGGCGGGGACATGCTCTCCGCCGGGGTGAAGCCTTGCAGCAAGACAGAGGAGTAGAAGTGGCGAAAAGAGATTATTACGAGGTTTTGGGCGTACCCAAGACCGCGGATGAAGCCGAGATCAAGAGAGCTTACCGCAAGCTGGCGATGCAGTTCCATCCGGACAAGAATCCGGACAACAAGGCGGCGGAGGATAAATTCAAGGAAGCCTCCGAGGCCTACGAGGTCCTCTCCGACAAGGACAAGCGCCAGATCTACGATCAATACGGCCATGCCGGCATCGACCAGCAGTTTGGCAACGGCGGCTTCAACTGGAATAATTTCAGCCATTTTGAGGACATCAGCGACCTGTTTGGTGGAGGTGGTTTCGGCTCAATCTTCGAAACTCTCTTCGGAGGCGGCTTTGGCAGCCGCGGTGGCGGACAGCACCGCTCCAACCAAGGCAGCGACTTCCGCATAGAACTCTCCCTCAGCCTCAAGGAGATCGCCCTCGGCGCGGAAAAAACAGTCAAGATCAACGTCAAGGAAGCTTGTGACGTCTGCAAGGGCAGTGGCAGCGCCGATGGCAACTCCGAAACCTGCAGCCAGTGCCGGGGAACGGGGCAGGTGCGCACCGTGCGCCAGTCGCTCTTCGGCCAGATGCAGACGGTTTCCGAATGCCCCTCCTGCCAGGGCGAAGGCAAGATCATCCGCAATAAATGTAACAAATGCTATGGCGAAGGCCGCATGGCCAAGACCAAGGAGATCAAGGTCAAGATCCCGGCTGGCATGGAGCAAGGCCAGATCCTGCGGGTGCGCGGACAGGGGCACATTGGTCCCCGCAACGGCCCCCCCGGCGATCTGCTGGTAGAGGTCCACGAAAAGCAGGATGATCTTTTTGAACGCCGCGGCAACAACGTCATTGTCGAATTTCCCATCCACTTCACCCAGGTTGTTTTGGGTGATGAGATCATCGTGCCCACCCTCACCGGCAAGGCCAAAATGAAGATCCCGGCGGGAACTCAGAGCGGCAGGGAATTCCGTCTCAAGGGTGAGGGCATCCAAGGCTTGAACAGCTATTCCCGCGGCGACCTCATCGTCCGCGTCAACGTGGTCACCCCCTCCCGGCTCTCCCGGGAAGAAAGCGAGATCTACAAACACCTGGCGGAGATCAACAGCAAGCGCGAACTCAAGCCCGGCAAGAGTTTCAGGGAAAAACTGAAGGACTTTTTCACCTGATCGGAGCCTCCCCATGCCATCAGCCTACTTTCCCGGATTGGAAACCGCCCAGGCGGGTTCACTGCTCCGCCTTGAGGGCGAAGAGTTTCACCATCTGGCCAGGGTGGCCAAGCGCCGCTTGAGTGAACCTCTGAAGTTAAACTCGGGTGAAGGGACGCTGGCCTGGGCGAATCTTGAAAGCCTGGAGCGCGACGCCGCCATCCTGCGTGTCCTCAGCCTCGAACGCCAACCAAAGCCCCGTCATATCTTTGCCATTGCCTTTGCCCTGCTGAAAAACCGCCACGACGAACTGCTGGTGGAAAAATGCGTCGAGCTGGGCGCCAGTGCCTTATTTCCCTTGATCACAGAACATTCGGCGCGCCAGCCAGCCGCCAACACCCTGGCCCGCTTTGCCCGGGTTAGCCTGGCAGCCATCAAGCAGTGCGACA